>JACCEB010600825.1_pt1 | contig 35933 bp, 26 predicted proteins | sample 7454761 | NCBI WGS metagenome assembly JACCEB01 (sample SAMN15323454, study PRJNA562643) | freshwater metagenome | isolation source: river surface water | place: USA:Blue River Watershed | collected 2017-08-18
GTAGAATCATTTTATTTTTTTATTCAGCTTATAGTTGTTAAATTTAAAGTTTCAAATTTAAAAAGATGATAGTTAATAAAATCATAAGCTTTGTATTTGTAGGATTTATTTTGATTTCTTGCGAAAATTCGTCAAATAAAAATTTCCAATTTGACGTAGATTCTAATCAGGAAGATGACAAGGTTTACACTCCCGAGCAAATTAAAGATTTGAAATCTGCCAGTAAAGTTGTATATACTTTGCCTTCACCAAATGAAATGGCTCAAATTTTATATGAAACAAAATCAATTTATGATTTAAGTATTTTGAATAAAGTTAAAAATGTAAATTTTTATTTAACAGATTTACATAAATCATTAAACTTAGGTGTTTATTTTGCAGATTTAAGTTTTACAAGTATGTTTGATTTTCCTCAGCAAGCTATGAAATTTATGGGAGCAGCTCAACATTTAGCAGAAGAATTAAATGTTGCAGACGTATTTACGCCTGAAATGACATCCAAATTAGAGGATAATTTAGGAAATAAAGATACTTTAATACAAATTGTGGCAGATGCTTATTTGGATACTGATAAATTTTTACAAGATAACAATCGCCCATCTACTGCAAAATCGGTTTTGGCAGGTGCATGGATTGAAGGTTTATATATTGCATGTAATTTAAAATTAAATAAAAATAACAATGATGTAATTAAACAAAAAATAGCTGAACAAAAACCTGCTGTTGGAAATTTAATTGATTTATTGAAAGAGTTAAAGGATAATAATTTAAAAGATTTAATTAAAGATTTAGAAAAATTAAATTCTCATTTTTCAAATGTTGAACTTCAGGAATTAAGAGATTCGTCAAACAGAAAATTTGCTAGTGCTGAAAAAGCTGTCATTACAGATGAAGATTTTAATAAAATTAAAATTGAGATAACAAGGATTAGAAACAAAATTGTAAATTCCGAAATTTAAATGAATATCTATTTGTCCGGCTTTTGTACAGTATGTATTTATGATTTGTTTGTTTGAATGATTTATCTTTAAATCATAACTCAAAAATTTAAAAAAATGAAAAATTACTTTACCCTTATTATCTTATTTGTTTCGTACATAGGTTTTGCACAAAAAAACAACTCGAACAAAAAAACAAGTGAAAGTATAGAAATAATGGTTGCAGATACAGCTTGTGAGTGTTTTAATCAAATTGATACTACGCAAATGAACTCAAATTTTATTCATTTAAAAAGAGATTGTTTAAATCAAGCAATATTAAAAAATAAAGAAAATATTGAAAAAACTTACAAAGAAGATAGAAGAATGGATAGCGAAAAAATGAGTAAACAAGGATTACAAGGTGAATTGTTGATTCGTGTTCAAAATGTTTTATCCGAAAAATGTGAAAGTTATCAAATTTTCGAAAAAAATGTTCAACAAACCCGTGGAGGAGGAAATCATAATAGAAGAAAATAATATGTTAGAAGATGCGCAACCTAAAAAAACCGATTTACAAAATATTGGAGAATTTGGTTTAATTGATTTAATTAGTAAACAAGTAGAAATTAAAAATGAATCCTCGGTTTTAGGGATTGGTGATGATGCTGCAATTATAAAGTATGAAAATGATGATTGTACAGTAGTTTCAACTGATTTATTAGTAGAAGGCGTGCATTTTGATTTAAGTTACTGCCCATTAAAACATTTGGGTTACAAAGCCGTGGTGGTTAATTTATCGGATATTTATGCGATGAATGCTACTCCACAACAAATTACAGTTAGTATAGCTTTATCTAATCGTTTTGGTTTAGAGGCAATTAACGAATTGTATGCTGGTATTCATTTGGCATGTAAAAATTATCAAATAGATTTAGTTGGAGGTGATACAACCAGTTCTAGATCTGGTTTAGTTATTTCAGTTACTGCGATTGGGAAAGCCAAAAAAGATAAAATTGTTAAAAGGTCTGGTGCTAAAGAAAATGATTTACTAGTAGTGACGGGTGATTTAGGTGGTGCTTATATGGGCTTACAAATTTTAGAACGCGAAAAAAGAATATTTTTAGATGCACCTCAGGTTCAGCCAGATTTAGAAGGAAACGATTATATTTTAGAGCGACAATTAAAACCGGAGGCTAGGGCAGATGTAATTTATGAATTGGAAAAATTAGGTGTTGTGCCAACTGCAATGATGGATATTTCGGATGGTTTATCTTCCGAAATTTTACATTTATGTAAAAATAGTAATGTTGGAGTTGATATTTATGAAGATAAAATTCCTTTGGATCAATTAACTTATGATAAAGCTAGGGAATTTAATTTAGATCCAACATTATGTGCTTTAAGTGGTGGAGAAGATTACGAGTTATTGTTTGCAGTGGATATAAAAGATTATGAAAACATTAAAAATCATCCTATGTTTACTATAATTGGTCATTTTACAGATCAAAATTCGCCTAAACAAATGATTGCTAAAGATGGTTCGAGGCATGATTTGATTGCGCAAGGATGGAAAAGTTTTTAATTTTAAATTAACTATTCCTGATTAATGAATATAAATTTTTTATTTCCTAATTTTTTATGGATGAGCTTATTGGCATTACTGCCATTAGTTATTCATTTAATTAATTTAAGGAAACATAAAGTTGTATATTTTTCGGATATCAGTTTGTTAAAAAATATCCAATCAATAAGCAATTCGTCTAAAAAAATTAAAAACTGGTTGATATTATTGATAAGGATGTTACTGATAGTATTGATATCAATTGTATTTGCTCAACCTTATATACCAAATAATAATCAGAAGTTTATTGAAGGAAAAAGTATTGCAATTTTTTTAGATACATCTCCAAGTATGCAAAATTCCTTTGGTTTAAGCAATAGTATTACCAGTGCAAAAAATGTTGCGGATGAAATTATTCAATCTTATCCTGAGGGAACTTTATTTAAGGTTTTTACATCAGAAAACTTAAGCAAAGCTCAGTTTCCCAATAATTCCAATCGTTCTAAAGATATTATTGCACAAACCAAAATTGGAAATTACTCAACAAATTTTAATCAATTGTATAAAAGGATTGTAAATGATGAAGATATTCAGGCTTTGCATGTTATTTCGGATTTTTTAGACGAATTAGATACCAATCAGTTTAATCATTTACTTTTTCCAGTTAATTATTATCCTATTAAATACTCTCAATCTACTAGTTTAATAATAGATAGTGTTTATTTCGATTCTCCAATACGTAAATTAATAGGCGAGGAGGAGCTAAAAATTACTTCAAGATTACAGGGAGATATCGATAGTTCTCAAGTTAAATTTTCTGTTAAGTTAGATAATTTTAATTACTATATTTCTAGTAATTTAGGTATTAAAAATTCAGAATCTTCAGTTGTTTTTCCTGTAGTTTCAAACTCAATTGTAAAAGGTTTTGTACAAGGAGAATTTAGCGAAGCTTTAAGTAATAAGGTATATTGGAGTTTTACTAAAAAAAATAAAATTAAAGTTTTGTTGGTGAGTAACAATTCTGAAATAGTACAAATTTTACAAAGAGTTTATGGAACAGAAGATTTGATTGATATAGAGGTGGTTACAGAGCAAAATGTAGATTTTACAAAAGTTAATTTTTATGATTTACTTATTTTAGGTGGATTAAATCAAATATATTCATCTTATGGAAAGATACTTAATAATTTTACACAACAAGGAAAAGTTATTTGTGTAATACCTAGCCAAAAAATAAACTATGATAGTTACAATCAATTTTATCAAAATTTAAATTTGAGATATGAATGGATTGATAATGTTTTAGATACATTAAATGCAAGTAATTTGGATGTTAAACATCATTTTTTTAAAGATATGTTTAAAAATACCTCAATTGATTTATCTTCTTTAATTTTCCCAAAAGTTTTTCAATATTATAATATTCAAATTAATTCTCCTGAGAATATAAATTTAATTTCATTAAATAACCTAAGTCCGTGGTTAAGTTTGCAAAATAATTGTTTTACAATGAGTTCAAGTATTTCCGTTACTAGCACTAATTTAAAACAGCATCCATTAATTGTTGCTTTATTTTTAAAAATAGCACTATTTAGTTCTCAAAATCAAAATTTATATTACCCAATTCATCAAAATTCACTTACAAATTTCTCATCAAAAACTTATCCTCAACTTAAAATTAAAACACCAGATTCTTCATTATTTAATTGGATTCCAAGTTCTTCTGGGTTATTTCATATAGGTAATGAGTTTAATGATGTTGGTTTTTATGAAGTTTATTCAAACGATAGCTTAATTGACGTTTTATCTATAAATATTCCCTCTTATGAATATTCGATTAAAAACACTTCTTTCATAAATAATTTAGCAGATTTAGATAATGTTGTAGAGGTAAATTCGAATGGTAATATAGATATTTCAGTTATTCAACAAGGTAAAAAGATAAGTATTTATTTTATTTGGATTATTATTATTTTGCTAATTATTGAAAGTTTAGTGTTGTTTAAAATTATAAATCGTTAAACATTTATTCTTTTCCATCTTCCTTTTTTGAATAAAATATATGCAATTACTGCGTGTAAGGAATGACTAATAGTAATACTAATAAAAACACCATTTAATTTTAAATCGATTGGTATGGCTAATAAGTAAGCTAGTGGAATTTCTATACAACCAAATATAAAAATATTTATCCATAATGGTGTTTTGGTGTCGCCTGCGCCGTTAAAGGATTGAATCATAACCATTCCTACAGCGAAAAAAATATAACCTAAAACCATAATTTTTAAACCATTTTGTGCCATATCGATTACTGCTGGATTTTGTGTGAAAAATCCTAATATATATTTTCCGCCAAAAAAGTAAATGATAGATATAATTACCAAAAAAATCATATTGTATTTAGCTGTTAAATAAACGGCAACTTCGGCTCTTTTTACTTTTTTTGCACCCAAATTTTGTCCAACTAAAGTTGCCGCAGCTCCTGCTAAACCCCATGCGGGCATTAAAGAGAAAATTAATACTCTAACTAAAATGGTGTATGCAGCAATGGCTTCGTTTTCAAATACAGCAACAATTCTGGTTAAAATTAACCAAGCAACACTGTCAATCATAAATTGTCCCATTCCATTCATTGAAATTTTAAAAATTTTCCAAATAGTTTGAATTTTTAAAACCATATTTTGTGTACCAATTTTTAATCGGTTTTTACCACCAAATAAATGAAATAATTGAAAGAGTACACCAAAACATCTTCCCGTTGTAGTTGCTATTGCAGCACCTTGTAAGCCAAAACCCTCCCAACTACCTATTCCAAAAATAAATAATGGATCGAGGATAATGTTTAAACCGTTGGATAAAATTAGCGTTTGCATAGCTAAATGAGCTGTTCCAGCTCCCCTAAAAATACCATTTAATAAAAACAACAATAAAATGGCAATATTTCCTATAAAAATTGTTTGTGTGTAAGAACTCCCTTCGGCAACAAGTTTATTGTTTCCACCCATTATTTTTAAAATATCTGGAGCAAAAATATAACCAGCAATACTTATAATTATGGATAAAATAATTCCTACAACTAAAAGCTGAAAAGCAACATCACCAGCTTGTTTGTCTTTTTTTTCGCCAATTCTCCTTGCTATTAATGCTGTTCCTGCCATGCTAAGTCCCATACCAACTGCATAAACTAAAAAAAGTACAGATTCTGTTAGTCCAACAATTGAAACTGCATTTTCTCCTAATTTTCCAACAAAAAATATATCAATAATAGCAAAAAGAGATTCCATCACCATTTCCAAAATCATTGGAGTGGCTAATAAAAAAATACTTTTAGGTAAGCTAATTTTTGTAAAATCAAAATCTCCGCCCCGAATTGCAGTTTTAATTTTTGCGATAAGATTTTGAAATCCAGACATATTATTCTCTTACTTTTTGAGTTTTGTAGAAATTTTTAACCAAGTTAGGGTCTAATTTGTTTTCCTCCAAACCTTTTTCAATATTTCTATTTTTACAAATATCAACTGCCCAAAAAATTGCGCGTAACATAGATGAACTATCTGCAATTCCTTTGCCTGCAATATCATAACCTGTTCCATGATCTGGTGATGTACGCACAAAGGATAATCCTGCGGTATAATTGGTTCCTTCTCCAAAAGCTAAAGTTTTAAAAGGAATTAAACCTTGATCATGATACATTGCTAAAACAGCATCAAAATTATTGTATTGAGCATTACCAAAAAAACCATCAGCAGGGTAGGGGCCAAAACAAAAAATATTTTCAGAATTTGCTTTTTCTATAGCAGGATTTACTATTTCTAAATCTTCTTTGCCAATTAATCCATTGTCACTTGCATGAGGATTTAATCCTAAAACAGCAATTTTAGGTTTGCGGATATTAAAATCTTTTTGTAGAGATTGGTTTATTAGATGTAATTTTTTTAAAATACTGTCCTTGTTTATTTTTTTTGCAATATCTCCAACTGGAATATGTCCGGTAACAACAGCAATTTTAACTTTTTCTGATATCATAAACATCAAAGATTCCTTACCATCTTTTTCAGCTAAATATTCAGTATGTCCAGGAAATTTAAAATTTTCACTTTGAATATTATCTTTATTAATAGGTGCAGTAACTAATGCATCTAAAGCTCCATTTTTTAAATCTTGTAAAGCCTTCTCTAAGCTAATATATGCAGCTTTACCTGCATCTGTAGTTGCTTTTCCAAAATCAACATTTTCAACACCATCGTTAATTTCTAATAGATTAATTTTTCCTGGTTTAGCCTCGTTTATATTGTTGATGTTAAATGTATTAAATTCTTCTTTTTGAATTTTTTGTTTATGTTGAGCTAAAGTTTTTTTAGAGCCGTAAATGATTGGAGTAAACAATTCCAGCACTTTATTGTCCTCTAACGCACCCATGATTACTTCGTAACCAATGCCATTTGTATCACCTTGTGTTATACCTATTTTTAATAATTTTCCAGAACTCATAAAGTATACTATTTCATTAAAATGTAAAATTAAAATAAATAAGAAGTATTGCAAATTTATATAAAATGCAATTATCACTATTATATTTAAACGAATAAAAAAGGAGCTTTAAAAGCTCCTTTAAATTTATGCATCGATATTTGCGTATTTTGCATTTGCTTCGATAAATTCTCTTCTCGGAGGAACCTCATCACCCATTAACATGGCAAAAGTTCTATCTGCTTCCTGTGCATTTTCTATCGAAATTTTTCGTAAAGTTCTAAATTCAGGATCCATTGTTGTGGACCATAATTGTTCGGCGTTCATTTCACCTAAACCTTTGTATCGCTGAATGTTAACGCTAGATTCTTTACCTTCACCAGCCATTTCTTTAATAGCTAATTCTCTTTCCGCTTCATCAAAACAATATCTTTCTTGTTTTCCTTTTTTAACCAAGTATAAAGGAGGAGTTGCGATATAGATATAACCGTTATCGATTAATTCCCTCATGTGGCGGAAGAAGAAAGTTAAAATTAAAGTTGAAATATGTGATCCATCTACATCGGCGTCACACATGATTACTATCTTGTGGTATCTTAATTTTGTAATATTTAGTGCTTTGCTATCTTCTTCGGTACCTATGGTAACACCTAAAGCGGTATATATATTTTTAATCTCTTCGTTTTCGAAAATTTTGTGTTGCATAGCTTTTTCAACATTCAAAATTTTACCTCTTAAAGGTAAAATTGCCTGAAAACGTCTGTCTCTACCAGCTTTTGCTGTACCACCTGCAGAATCACCCTCCACCAAGTAAATCTCACATTTTTCTGGGTCTTTTTCGGAACAATCGGATAATTTACCCGGTAATCCAGTAGAAGTTAAAACGCTTTTACGTTGAACCATTTCTCTAGCTTTAGCAGCAGCGTGGCGCGCTTGCGCAGCTAAAATTACTTTATCAACAATTATTTTTGCTTCATTAGGATGTTCCTCTAAATAATTTTGTAAAGCCAAACTTACTGCTTGATCCACCGCAGGAGAGGCTTCTTTATTACCTAATTTAGTTTTGGTTTGTCCCTCAAATTGAGGTTCCATTACTTTTACCGAAACAATTGCAGATAAACCTTCACGGAAATCATCGCTGTTAATTTCGAATTTTAATTTCGATAAAAATCCAGCTTTTTCGGCATAACTTTTTAAAGTTCTTGTTAAACCTCTTCTAAATCCAGTTAAGTGAGTACCACCTTCGTGTGTGTTGATGTTGTTTACATAAGAGTGAATGTTTTCGGAGTAGCTAGTATTGTAACTCATTGCCACTTCTACAGGAATATCATTTTTTTCACCCTCAAAATAAATTACATCTTGAATTAATTTTTCACGTCCTGCATCTACATATTTGATAAATTCAACTAAACCTGCTTCCGAATAAAACACATCTGATTTTGGATTACCATCTTTATCTTTAGCACTTTCACGTAAATCAGTTAAAGTAATTTTTATTTTTTTATTTAAAAATGCTAATTCACGCATTCTTTTAGCTAAAATCTCATAAGAATAAACGGTTTCGTTAAAAATGGTAGCATCGGGTTGAAATTCAACAGTTGTACCTGTTCTATCGCTTACGCCAATTTCTTTAACATCGTATAAAGGTTTACCAATTTCATACTCTTGTTGGAAAATTTTTCCTTCGCGGTAAACAGTAACTTTTAAATGTGTAGATAGTGCGTTTACACAAGAAACACCCACACCATGTAAACCACCTGATACTTTATAGGAATCTTTATCAAATTTACCACCGGCATGTAAAACGGTCATTACAACCTCCAAAGCTGATTTGTTTTCTTTTGTATGGCGCGCTGTAGGAATACCTCTACCATCATCACTTACCGTAATGGATTCACCTTCGTTAATGAATACTTCAATGTTTTTACAGTGTCCAGCTAAAGCCTCATCAATAGAGTTATCAACAACTTCATAAACTAAATGATGTAAACCTTTAGAGGAAATATCTCCAATGTACATCGCAGGACGTTTCCTAACAGCTTCTAAACCTTCTAATACCTGAATACTATCGGCAGAATAATCTTTGTTTTCTTTGTTCAATTCGCTCATAAACTAATCATTTTTCAGTGCCAACAAATATACTTTAAAATGATTTGGAAACGATGAAAAATCTTAACGATATCCGAACATTTATTAACAAAGAAATTAACAAAGAAGCTATCTTAGCACAATTAGTTCAATAAACTTTTGTATAATTGGATGTAATCTGGAATGATATTTTTTAAATCGAATTTTAATGCCTGATTTTTAGCGTTTTGTGCATATTTTTGATAAGTAGCATCATCTTTTAAAATTTCGATACAATTTTTCGCCATTTGTTCGTAATCACCAATGTTATTTAATAAACCAGTTACACCATTTATATTTATTTCGGGCAAACCTCCTGCATTGGTGCTCACAACTGGTAATTTACTAGCCATAGCTTCTAAAGCAGCTAATCCAAAACTTTCGTGCTCACTGGCAATCATAAATAAATCGGCAGCACTTAATGCCATTTCTACTTCTTTAATATTACCAATAAAATAAATGTCTTGCATCACATTTAACTCTCGGGCTAATGCTTCTGCGTCGTGGCGTTCCGGACCATCGCCAATTAACATTAATTTACAAGGAATGCTTTGTTTAACTAAAGCAAAAGATTTTATGATATCCAGAATACGTTTAACTTTTCGGAAATTACTGATGTGTACTAATATTTTTTCACCATTAGGCGCAAAAATTTGTTTTTTACAAATTGAGTTGGGCGCTTCGTATTTTTCGTTACAAACAAAATTGTAAATTACTTTTATTTCTCTGTTGATTTTGAAGTGTTTGAATGTGTCATTTTTTAAACTTTCAGAAACACTTGTAACAGCATCAGATTGATTGATAGAGTGGGTTATAACAGGTTCATAACTAGCATCTTTTCCAACCAATGTAATATCTGTTCCATGTAATGTGGTTACAATGGGTAAATGTATGTTTTCGGATTTTAAAATTGATTTTGCAAATAATGCTGCTGATGCATGTGGGATGGCATAGTGTACATGTAATATATCTAATTTTACTTGTTTGCAAACTTCAACAATTTTACTAGTTAAAGCTGTTTCGTAGGGTTGATATTTAAATAAACTGTAGTGATTTACAACTACTTCATGATAATGGATATTGGGTGCAAAAACATCAAGGCGTACAGGCTGACTGGATGTTATAAAATGTATTTCATGACCTAAACTTGCTAAAGCTTTACCTAGTTCCGTAGCCACAACTCCGCTACCCCCAAAAGTTGGATAACATACTATTCCAATAACCATTTTTATTATTTTAAGAAACTAAAGTTAAGGATAAAAGTATTTAGTGCTGGGGGATACTTAATAAAATTTTAAATTTTATAATTTTTTATCAGCTTTAAACTCTAAATCCAATAAAACATAAATCATCCACTTGATCCTGATTACCTTTCCAATCAAAAAACGAATAGCTAAGCATTTCTAATTGTTCTTTTTCGTTTAGCGGAGCCATTTTTAGTAATAAACTTTTGATACCACTTACTTTAAATTTTTTATTGTTAGCATCTCCAAATTGGTCTTGTAAACCATCCGAAAACATGTATACCATATCTCCTTTTTGTAAAATAACTGATTGTTGAGTAAATGGTTGGTGATGATCAAATTTTCCAACCGGTTGTTTACTAGGTTTTAAAACAATAATTTCTTGATTACGAACAATGTACAGCGGAATATTTGCTCCGCTATACTTACACTCAAAAGTATTTGGATTAAAAGCTACTAAGGCTATATCCATACCGTCGTAAATGTTTTCTTTACTTTTACTAAAAGTATTTTCTATATAATCGTTTAAGTTATTTAAAATATCTTTAGGTTCTTTTAATTTTTTTTCGTTAACACTACTATTTAAACCGTTGTAGCCTAACATACTAACAATGGCACCTGGTACTCCATGACCAGTACAATCTGCACAAGCAACCAAGATTTCATTATTTGATGGATGTAACCAATAAAAATCACCACTAACGATATCCCTAGGTAAATAAAATACAAACGAATTTTTTAAATATTCTTGAAACAAATCTAAGGATGGCAAGATAGCGTTTTGTATTTTTTCGGCGTATTCTATGCTGCTGGTTATTTCGTTTTTTTGAGTTAAAATTAAATTGTTTTTATTTTGTAAAGATTGATTGTTTTTTTGTTTTTGTCGGATAATTAAAATTAAAGTTAATGCAACAATTACAAATCCTAATAAACCAAATGAAAGTAAAATTACCTGATTGTTTTTCTTTTCGGTATCTGCTTGTTCTCTTAATAAATCTAATTCATTTTGCGCATTTTGAATATTTAATAGTGCTAAATCTCTCTGAGATTGATTTTGCTGATTGGTAGCAGAAATATAAGAGTTGTAAATAAATTCACGATATTTTTCGGATGCTTCAAATGCTTTTTGATAATCGCCTGTGTTCGAAAAAGCCATTATCATTGTTTCATATAATAATTTAGCATTAAATCCCTTGTTTTCGGGCTTTTCTCTTATTTCTTTAGCTCTTTCAAATAATTTTTTTGCTTCATTAATTCTTCCTGTTTCAAAATACATTTTACCCAAACGGATATGGGTGATATATTCTATATCATCATGTAAATTCCCACCTTTTTTACGGATATTATAAACACTATCCAATGTTGCTAGGTATAATTTTTCTGCTTCTGCATATTGTTTTTGGTTGTGTTTGATATATGCTTTTAATTCGATAAAAAAATACGACCATCTGTATTCATTTATAGGTAAAGTTTTTTCTATTTCTAAAATTAATTTATAACCTTTATTCGCAATCTCCTCCGATTTTTGATATTTCCCTAATTTGTTTAATAAATCAGAATAGTCCAATAACATTTTAGAATATTTTAATTTATCATGATATTTTTCGGCTATAGGAATTACTCTTTCGATAACTTGTATCGATTTTTCATCCAAGCCCATATTGGTGTAGTATAAGGCTAAACTACTGTATGCATCAATTGTACATGCAGTGTCTGCATCCATTTCGCAATGCCAAATGGCTTGTTTGTGCCAAAAAATGGATTCGTCGGTTATGGCTTGTTGTAATAATCTGCACAATTTTAAAAATGGTACATTTTTGTTTGGGAAATTAGCTGGAAAAGTTTCTTCGTGTTGCAAACGTAAGCTTAATGCTCTAATATATAATTCTGTGGCATATTCATGTAAATTGCTGCTGTGTGCTAATTTTGCACTTTCTACCAAATTTAAATATGCATTATAAAAATCGTTTTTTCCTTCGTTTACTTCTGATAAATGAATAAAACTATTTATTTTTTGTTGAGTTTCTGCAATATCAACATAATTATTTGCATAACTATTTAACCTTAAAATAGTTGATGCAATAACAGTAAATAATAAAGCAAATAATCTAAAATTCATAATATAGGATAACAGTTGTTAATTGTTAACTAATAATTAATATTTAGCCAAAGTAGGATTAATTTTTAAATAATCAAAATTTAAAGCATTCTAATTGAGTAAAAAAATTACAATACACCTTTAGTGCTCGGAAGTACAAGGTGTTCAGGATCTCTTTTTATAGCAACTTTAATAGCTTTAGCAAAAGCTTTAAAAATACCTTCAATTTTATGGTGCTCATTTTGCCCCTCAGCCTTTATGTTTAAATTAGCTAAAGCTGTATCTGAGAATGATTTAAAAAAATGCATAAACATTTCTGTAGGTAATTCACCAATTTTTTCTCTTTTAAATTCTGCATCCCAAACCAACCAAGGTCTACCTCCAAAATCTAACGCAACAGTGCACAAACAATCATCCATTGGTAAACAATATCCGTATCTTTGAATACCTAATTTATTTCCTATTGCCAATTTAAAAGCTTCACCTAATGCTAAAGCAGTGTCCTCAACAGTATGATGTTCATCAATATGTAAATCACCTTTTACTGTAATAGATAAGTTAATTCCGGAGTGTTTAGCAATTTGATCCAACATGTGATCAAAAAAGCCAATACCCGTATTCATTTTACCCACTCCAGTTCCATCTAAATCAACTTCAATTAATATATCGGTTTCCTTTGTAGTTCTTTGTACTTTTGCTTTACGTTCTCCAGCGGCTAAATAAGTATAAATATCTTTCCATTGGGTAGTTTCTAAAACAATTGTATCTCTTAATTCGGATAAAGTATTTTCAATTTCAGCATTTCCTTTTCCATCGTTATGATTTATCCAAATCGCCTTACAATTTAGGTTTTTAGCCAATTGCACATCTGTAATTCTATCGCCAATTACATAGGAATTTTCAATATCGTATGCTCCTGTTAAATAGGATTGCAACATTCCTGTTTTAGGTTTTCTATTCGGCGAATTTTCATGGGGGAATGAACGGTCGATTAAAACCTCTTTAAAAACAATTCCTTCGTTTTCAAATGCTTTAATCATAGCATTTTGAGGCGGCCAAAAAGTATTTTCGGGAAAAGAGTTTGTTCCTAAACCATCCTGATTGGTTACAATTACCAATTCAAAATCCATTTTTCTAACAATTTCGCCCAACCATCTAAATACACCAGGGTAAAATTCTAATTTTTCTAAACTATCTAATTGATAATCCAAAGGTGGTTCTATAACTAAAGTTCCATCTCTATCAATAAATAATATTTTTTTCATGTAAAAATCTTTTATTAATCCCGTTAAAATTGGATTATATATATTTTAGTAATCGAATAAAAGTGGTAAGCAAAATTAAAATAGCAATTATAATAATTACGATTTTTCTACTTCCTTTAAAAATGTATCTACGCTGTTTAATTTCCTTGCGATAAGCAAAAATTAACGATATCACAAAGGCAATTACAAAAAGTATAACAAAATAAATTCGTCCTTGAGTAAACATTTTAGTTCAATTTAGTAACTAAATTTTTAAAAACTTCCCAATCCTCAATACTAACACCACCAGGTTTTACATTTGGATTTTGCAATACAAAAATTAAGTTATTTAAATCGTTGGATAATCTTAATTTTCCGCTTTTTCGTGCTTCGTTATTTTTATCAATTAAAAAATCTAAAACTTTCGTTTTTTCCTGAATTTCTAATGAGTTTAATATTTTTTCTAAATCTTTCGTCATTTTAATTATCTTCATTTTTACATTTTTCCTCCGGTAAAGCACCGCAAAAACTACAAGGTTCTCCTTCTTTATTTAACATAGGATTTTTAGAAGCACAAGTCCCAGCAAACTCACCATTTTTTTTAAAAATAATTTTTATCGCTATTCCTGCAAATGCTAAAGCTAGTAAAACAGCTGCTAGCATTATTAATTTAAAAGTTGCCATATTTTATTTTTTTTCAAAGCTATACTTAAGTAATTGATATTCCAAAAAAAGCCAGTTTGTGAGCTTTAATTTTACATTTATTAATTATTTAAACCAACTGCTGTATAAAACATAATTATTGGCAATTCGATTGATTTCGCCCTGAATTAAATTTTTATCAACGTTTTTTAAAAATTTTGCAGGAACACCAGCGTAAACTGTTCCGCTAGGGATATGAGTTCCGGGCGATACAACAGCACCTGCAGCTATAATACAGTTTTCTTCAATTACCACACCGTCCATAATTATTGCGCCCATTCCTATCAAAACATTATCATGAATGGTACATCCATGAACCAATGCATTATGACCAATAGAAACGTTATTACCTATTGTTGTTCCATGTTTTTCGTATGTTCCATGAATACAAGCTCCATCTTGTACGTTAACTTTATTACCCATTTTAATAAAGTTTACATCACCTCGAATAACCGAGTTAAACCAAAAACTGCATTGGTTACCACAAATAACATCTCCAACTATTGTACAATTTTCTGCCAAATAACAATCATCACCAAATGATGGTGTAAAGTTTCTAACGGTTTTAATTAAAGCCATGAAAGTAGTGTAAATATTTTTTAAAGTACCCCGTACTGGATTCGAACCAGCACACCTTGCGGCACAAGCCCCTCAAGCCTGCGTGTCTACCAATTCCACCAACGGGGTAATTGTACTTTGTTTGCAAATGTAAAAATTAAATTTCAGCAAATCATTTCTATAAAAACTTATTTTTGATTCTATTTTATCCAAAATTATTTACAAAGATTAAATATTAAATATTTTCTTAAGTTTTTATGATTTTAATTTTTTATATTTGATTGAAGTTTAGGATTGTTCGTTAAATTTTACAAAATCAAAGTAAATTCAAAATTTAGTAATCATTTATAAAAGTTAGTGATAAAATTATAGATTTTAAGAATTTGATTTTAATGAATTAAAACCCAAAATCGATTCATCATAAATAAAATATCATAAAATGAATGTAAATAGTTGTTTTGGGATTTTGAGGCATTAATGGAAATATTAGCTTATCAAGCAGTACAGCAAATTACAGTAGGTTCAACACAGGATATTGAAGATAAAAAACAATGTGTACTCAATAACATAGCAGTTATAAAATCAAAAGCAATTGCCAATACATTTGGGACGAATACAGATGGCTCAAGTAAAACAATGACTTTACAAGATTATAATCAATTAAAATGGTACGTAAGCCAAGCAGAGAAAGTTTTATTTTTACCATTACAATAATTAAAGTTATGATAAAAAATATATTTATAGTTTTATTGTTTTTTACTTTTTCAAAGAATGCTCAAAAATATAACGAGTTGAGTTTGAGAAAAATTAAGAAAAATTATTTTCTTTTTAATAATATAAATGATATTTATTATTTTAAGCATTTGCCAGAAAATGAGTTTGTAAAACATACTAATTCATTTATTTCTATAATTATATCTAGCAATCAACCAACTCAAAAATCATATATTTTTTTTCCTAATGTTTCTGTACTTAATTTAACAGAATTCACCGAAATCTCAAATTTTAAAAATGGATTTTCGGATATTATAAGGATTGTTGATACAAATAATATTCAGGCTATTTTTATTGAGAATGCTTCATATTATAAAGATTTACAACTAAACCACTATGGACTGGAAGTCCATAGTGGTTTAGTTTTGAATTTAATAAAATCAAGTGTTTGTTATAGTATTTTAGCAGTGAAATCAAAACATTTAAAACTTTTTTTATAGTATAGGACAAAAGTTAGTTGTTTAAAGTTATGCAGATTTACTAAAGAATTTGTAACTTTCGCTTGTTTTAGAGTTTTTTTAATTTTGGAATGAGTTAGATAAAAATAAAATGAGCTTATCCTCTTTTTTTGTAAAGCTCAACTGTATTATAATCAGTTATGGATTTTATAATAAAATAAATGGCAAAAATTAATCATAATAATTCTTTAGAAACAATTGATGAATTGTTTACTAATGCAAAAAATCATGGTGCGATGCACCTAATTTCAGATAAAGAATCTTGCACTGATAAAACTTTAAAAATTGATGGAAATGTTTTAAAAAATTTTGGAACATGTGGGTATTTAGGTTTAGAATTGGATGACAGATTAAAAAAGGGTTCTGTAGATTTTGCTTTGAAATATGGAACACAGTTTTCGGTGTCGAGGGCTTTTGTTTCAGCAGGAAATATTGAATTTCTTGAAGATTTACTATCCAAAATGTATGATGGTAGTCCTGTAATCACTTATTCGTCAACTTCTACGGCACATATTAGTGTTATTCCTTCTCTCGTTTCCTATAAAGATGCTATTATTCTTGATCAGCAAGTACATATGAGTGTTCAAACTGCTTCTCAGTTGATGCGACAAAAAAATGTGCCTATCGAAATGATTAGACATAATAGTATCGAAATGTTAAAAAGGATGGTGGAAAAATTATATGCAAAACATGATAAAGTTTGGTATATGATTGACGGTGTTTACTCAATGTTTGGTGATGTTGCTCCAATTGAAGAGATTCTTCTTGTAATGGAACAATTTAAAAATCTTTATATTTATGTTGATGATGCCCACGGAATGGGGTGGTATGGTAAAAATGGAACGGGATATGTTTGGGAAAAAGCGTATAAACATCCAAGAATGATTTTAACCAATACTTTAGCAAAAGGCTTTGGGGTTATGGGCGGTTTCACGGTTTTTCCTAATGATGAAACTAAAAGAAAAGTTGGGATTTTTGGTGGACCTCTTTCATATTCTCATCAATTATCCCCTCCTTTAGTTGGGGCAGCTATTGCATCTGCTAAAATTCATCTTACAGATGAAATCATTAAGCTTCAAAAAGAACTCCAAATACTTATTGATTATTGTAATACATTGTTAAGTTCAACAGATTTAATAGTAGCTTCAAATCCTACAACTCCAATTTTTTTAATTGGTATGGGACAACCAAAAATAGCATATAAAATGGTTAAAAGAGTTATCACGGATGGTTATTTTGTAAATCCTGCAATTTTCCCAGCTGTGCCAATAAAAAATACGGGTTTAAGATTTACAATTAATCGACATATTGATAAAGATAGTATTAAAGGTTTGATTAACTCTATTAGTTATCATTTACCTATTGTATTAAAGGAGGAAGGTGTATCATTTGAAAAAATGAAAAGGAATTTTTTGTCTAAAAATAGTTCCAGTAATATATCAAATGAGTTTAAAAATCTAAGCGCAACAATTTACAATGATATTAATGAAATAGATCAATCTAGTTGGGATTATTTATTTAATGGCAGAGGGACATTTAATTGGATTGGAATGAAAACCATTCAAGAAGTATACAATGGTAATAAAAAGGAGGAAGATAATGCAAAATTTTATTACATTTTCATAAAGGATCAACAAGGCGAAACTATCATAGCTACATTTTTTACATTATCACTTCAAAAAGATGATTTTCTATCCCTCGAAAGTAAAAGTGAAAAAATCGAAATTAAAAGAAAAAAGGATCCTTATTACCTTGCTTCAAAATCATTATTTATGGGCTCTATGTTATCAGAAGGTGCTCATTGTTATGTAAATAAAACAAATGAATTTTGGAAACAAGCAGTAAAATTAATGCTCAATAAAGTTGATCAAATTAAAACACAAACAAAAGCAAATACTGTATTACTAAGGGATTTTAAGCAAGATGATTTAGAGTTAAAAACTATTTTTGTATCAGAAGGATATCTGCCAATTAAAATGCCAAACAGTAATGATATTGAAGATTTACATTGGGATGAAATAAATGATTTACCTAATGGGATAAGCAGTAAAAGTAGAGCTCACATAAGAAAAGAAGTATTAAAATCCTTACATTTATTTAATGTAGAATTTAAAAATAAATTAACGAAAGAGGAAAAAAAAATAGCTTATAAGCTATATCTAAATCTTCATCGCAAAAATTTAGGGATTAATATGTTTCCATATCCAGAAAAAATTCTAGAAGTTTTAGAAAAATCTACAGATTGGGAATTTATGGTTATAACATTAAAGGAAAAAAAACAAATAGTAGCAGTAGGGTGGAATCATATCAGTAAAGTTGTGTATTCCCCATTAGTTTTAGGGTTGGATTATATAAATACAGATGTAAATATATACAAGCATGTAATTTATAACGCTGTTAAAAGAGCACATGAATTAAAAATAAATAAAGTTAAATTAGGCTACTCAGCTGATTTTGAAAAGAAAAAATATGGGGCTAAAAACAATCAAAATAATGCCTTCATGTTAATAACAGATTCGTTTAACATGGATGTTATAGAGAATATAAATTAAGTATGATTAAGTTACAAAACGAAAAAGTCACGATACGTATTTCAGAAGGGATTATGTTTGTGGTGGGTACAGATGAAATCATTAATAAACATACTGCACAAAGTGTAGTTAATTATAGGTTAACGGTATCCAAAGGAGAGTTATATCCTATCCTCTCGGATTTAAGAATGGTTAAAAAAATCACCAAGGAGGCACAGGATTTTTTTTCCACTAAACAAGCAAGTGAAGATGCCAAAGCAGTAGGCGTATTAGTAAAATCTGCTTTACAAAGTGCCATAGCAAACTTCTTTTTAAAAATAAACAAACCTTTAGTACCTGTAAAGCTATTTACTCATGAAGAAATAGCCATTAAATGGTTAAAACAATTTGTTAATCAAGATGTTAAAGTATAAAATTTTAAATTGTTTAAAGGAAGCTTCTTTATTAGCAGAGGAATTGGATTCTTCCAATAATCACGATGTACAATTCACCAAAGATTTTGATTTGGCAATATCTAATTTATTTGAAAAACTAAGTAACCGAGATATTCTATCCTACAATGATTTTGTTTTATCTCCCGAAAGTTTAAAAATTAGAGCTACTTTAAAAGCAATTTTTAATCAGCTTACGGAATACGCCACACTTAATTTTGATAATCAATTGGAGTTATCCAATGAAGATACCGAAATTTTAACACCTTTATCATACGCAGTAAATATGATGGGGGAGCAATTAAAAGAAAAAGTAAAAGAGTTAAAATCTATTAATATAGAATTAGAAAACATCACCCAACAATTGGATATTAAAAATCAAGAATTATCCAATATAGTTAAGGAAAAAGAATTGCTATTTCAGGAATTACACCATAGGGTTAAAAATAATTTACAAGTAATATCTGGCTTACTTCAATTACAAAGGTCGCGTTCCAACTCCGAAACAATAAAAAGCATGCTATTAGAGAGTGAACAAAGAATTAAATCCATGGCACTTGTTCACGAAAAATTATATAAATCCGATGATTTAAGTAAAGTGTTTTTAAATGATTACACACAGTCTTTAATAGGTTACATCGCAGGTTTATATCCAAAAGGAGAAATTATTCAATTTACAACTAACTATCCTCAAAATTTTCAAATTCCAATTGATATTGCTATAAATTATGGATTATTAATTAACGAAATATTATCTAATTCTTTTAAGCATGCTTTTGATAGCTTTAATAATGCAATTATAAAAGTGGATTTAAAAGGCACAAATAAGAACATAAACTTAAATATATCAGATAACGGGGGTTGTCATGTAGATGTAACAAATTTAAAAACTTCTAATACTTTGGGATTAAAACTAATATATTCATTATCCAAAAAATTAGGCTCCGATCCAGTTATTATCAATAAAAATGGCTTAAATATTCAAGTTAAAATATTATTAAACAAATGAGAGACGAAAAAATATTAATAGTGGAAGATGAAGTAGTAATTGCTTTAGTATTAGAGGAAATGCTTAAAAATTTAGGTTTTGATAAAATAAGTATCACTCATAACTTTCATGAAGGGGAAATGATGATTAATAAGGAAATATTTAACATGATTTTGATGGATATTAATTTAGGGAGCAACAGGGATGGGATAGATTTAGCCAAGAAAGTTGCCCTACAAAACAACCATACCCCCATTATTTTTATTACAGGAAATTCCGATTTTAAAACGTTTACAAAAGCAAAATACGCCAATCCTTCCAATATAATTATTAAACCTGTATCAGAGAATGATTTGATGATTAAACTAGAGCTAGCCTTTCATCAAAATCAAAAAAATACTTTAGGCACAGTTGAAGAAGCTTTAAAAAGAAATATCAGTTTAAAGGATTTAACAGCAAGACAGTTAGAGGTGCTTAGATTATTAATTTTAGGGGAAAGTAATAAAATGATTGCCGAAAAACTAGATGTATCACCTAAAACGGTGGACGGTCATCGGACAAAAATCATGAAAATTCTAAATGCTAAAAACACTGCCGATTTAGTAAGAATTGCTATTGGGTTTTAAAATCCAAATAAATATCAAAAAAGCAATAGGTAAATACCTTCTTTTTAGCTACAAAACAATGCGTAAACCTTATTTTTTTAAAGATAGCTTTGTAATAAATTTGTTTTTTTAAAAGCAAATATTTTTATGAAAAAAACTACATTAAAGATAATTAACGTTAAATTATTATCTCCTAACGGATTAGCGAAATACAATGAGGTTATTCAGCTAATACATGCGGAACGACCAAAAGTTAAGGCTTATGGAGACAAACATATAATGATTAAAGAACTTAAATCTGGTTTAGATGGCAAAGTTTTTTATGGTCAATTTGTATATTTTACAATGCTTGAGGGAGATCTTTGGTTTGATGAAATCGGAAATGATTATGAAAATTTTAAAATTCCGGTAGGAAAGCATCCAAATCCTAAAAGTTGTGATTTTTATTTTTTTCCAGAAAATCATAGGTTATGTTTTGATGATACCAAAGGAGTAAGCCTTAATGCAGTGCTTAAATACCTTAAAACAACTTTTGATTTGTTTAAGCCAGATGGGTTTGAACCTGCAATTGAAGTTGAATCATCTCATGATTTTTTGGATGAATTGTATAAAGCTAAAATGATTTCAAAATTAGAGGTAAGATTATCTTATTCAAATAATGATCCTACAGAAGGATTTGAAAAATTATTTGATAATGGTTGCAGAAGTGGTAATGTTCATGAAGTTGATTTTACAACAAAAGCTGCAATAGGTCAATCGTTAAATTTAAACGAAAGTATAGTTTTAAAAGCTGCATTAAATCTAGCTAAAAGTAATGGTGAGGTAAAAGCTTCAATTAAAGATGGGAGAGGAAGGCGTAAAACTTTAAACACCCGTAATTATCCTAAACGATTAACTATAGATATTGGTGAAAATAATATATTAAGCTTAATATATGATGCAATAAAAAATATTTTTCAAAATGACTAAAAAAGGCGAATTTGGTTTAAAAGGAGTTGTTAATACTTATTCATTTAAGTTCCTATTAGCAGGGGTTAAATATCCAATTTTAGTATCTCTTGTGTTCATTTTTTTGATTCCTTTTGGAACTGTATCTACCTATGATTTATTGAAAATAGTTATTGAAAAAAGTTTAGAAATAACACCAAATATTCTAGGCTTTTTATTGTCTTGTTATATACTTTTTGTAGGTTTTGGAAAAAATGATTTTTTAAAGTTTATTTCAGAAGCAAGTTCAACTTATAATGATAAGTTGAGTCTTTTTGATGATATAAATTCAATTTTTTCAATATGTTTGCTTGCTCAAGTATTAAATTTAGGATTATCTTTTTTTACTCTTTATTTTATGGAGTTAAAAATTATCCCTTCGGAGTTTTTCATACCCTATTTAAATTGCTTCAATCTTGTTTATTTCTTTTTTGTTGTTTTTTTATTTTCATATTCCATTTTTTCTTTAAAAGATACAATAATCATAGTTTTTAATATTGGCGTTGCGCACAAAGAATTCTCAAAAGGAACAATAAAAAAATAATTTTATACTTTTTTTAGTTTAATAAAGATATTTCTTTATTCATATTTTCTATCAATTGCGGTGTTTCGCTATATCATTAATTATACGATATAAAAGTTTATAGGCATAACTAATCCAATATAAATAAAATGATATTATTAAAAAACAGATTTAATTTAATGGTAAAAGATTTTCCAAAAATTTGGTTTTTTTTGGGGCTTATTGTCTTTACTTTTTTTTATCAAGATTTTTTAGAGCTCTTAACTAATTCTACATTATTATCGTTTGAAACGCATTACACTAAAGATATATCCGTTTTAGCTTTATTTGTAATAATATTATTGTATGCGTACAAAAAACCACACATAGTTCCAAATGGTAAGTACTGGAAGTTGTTTTATCTTTTATTTATACTAGGGTATGTTTTTTTAAGGTTAGGAGGTGTTCCTTTTTTAGGATTTTGGTGTTTTAATAAAGTTAAGATATTCGATACATTAGCATTAATTTTTGTGATATTTTTATTTTATAAACCTCAAAGTATTCCTGAAAATAAAAATGAAGGTTTATTAGATGATTTACCAACAAGTATAGATGAGTTAGGTTATGATGAATATGCTAAAAATTTAGTTTCATGGATTGTAAAAACAAAATCTAGTTTATCTTTTGCAATTGGTATTAATGCAAAATGGGGTGCAGGTAAAACAACCTTTTTTCAATTTATTAAAAAAGATTTAGAGAAACATAAAATACTATTTTTGGATTTTAAACCTTGGTTTTCTAAAGATGATAAATCTATTGTTCATGATTTTTTTGATAAGTTAGCAAAAAACATCCAAGATATTCAATTAAAATCAAAATTAAATTCTTATGCGTATTTATTAAGGGATAATAGTAAATGGCAAAATTTTGTGGAGTTTTTAAAGTATTTTGTATTGCCCTCAAGTAGTTTGCAAGATTTATTTGATGATATAAAATATAGTCTTATCCATAATAATAAAAAAGTTGTTGTTTTTATTGATGATACAGATAGGCTTGAGGGTAGTGAGATTTTTGAAGTATTAAGATTAATAAGGAATGTAGCTAATTTTCCAAATTTGTTTTTTGTAGTTGCTTATGATAAGGCTTATGTTTCATCAGTATTAAATAGTCAAAAAATTTTTAACTCAGATTATTATTTGCAAAAAATTTTTCAAGTCGAAATTTCTTTACCAGCAATTAATAAAAATACTTTAGTTTCCATTTTGTTAAAGGAGTTAATTGAGATTGTGGAAGTTAAATTTCATGATTCATTGAGAAACGAATTAGTTTTAGATCCTAAAATTGATAGTGAAACAAATTATATATTTGAATGGATTGAAAATAAAAGGGATATAAACCAATTAGTAAACAGTTTTAAAATTAATTATTTAACATTAAAAGATGACGTTAGGGTAATAGATTTTTTAAGGTTGGAAATATTAAGAATTAATTATCCTGATATTTATTATTCTCTTGGGAGTTTCAGAAATAGGTTTGTAAATAATGAAGCTCCTTCCCTTGGACGGAATTATTATAGTCTTTCCATCAATGATAAAATTGTGGATAAAATTCAAAATGAGTGTAATCATAAAACTTTATCTCAATCAGAAATTCAAAAAATTGAAAACCTTTTGATTTTAATTTTTAAAGCAGATTATGATCAACGTAATGATTTTAATTCTATAATTTGGCCTGAGAGATATCATAGATATTTTAGTTTCCAATTAGAGGAAGATGCAATTTCTAATAAAGAGTTTTTAAGTAGTTTTGGAAATGGGAGTTATCATTTTCTAAATCAATTAAATAATTGGTTAAATGCTGGTAAGCATGCAGAAATTGAAAAAAAATTAGCAGGTTTTAAACCTAGAGATGCTAAAGAATTTGAATTTCAAATTTTTGGAATTTTTAATTTAGGGAATTATTTAATTGATGATGCCAGGATTATAGGTTTTAACTTAGAGAAATTATTTGAGATACTTAATGACTCTAATCAATCAATATCAAATAAATTTTATAGAGGTAATACAGTAGCATATATGGATTATCTTATAAGTATTTTAAAAAATGCTCAAAAACCATATTTATTTTATAGTGAATTTTTATTTTACCTCATTACTCAGTCAAAAACAATATCACCGTTATTAGATGAAAATAAAATACACGAAATAATATTTGATTATTTCCAGAGTTATCTTCAATCAATAACAAAATTTGATAAAACAGCTATACAATTATTTCATTGTACGCAACGATTGTGGAAAATAGGTGATTCTAAACAGGATTTTGAATCAGAAGAATATGTTTTTCCAATTCAAAATGCTCTAGAATATGAAAAATATAAATTATACCCTGTAAAATCTCGTTCGTATTTTAAAAATTTCATTTTAAACGAAAAATTCCCTGAATTTGTTGAATATTATTCTGATTTGGAGCTTTTTAAGGAAATAGAATATTTTAATATTAAAATGTTATTTGAAAATATTTTTGGGACAAAAAAAAGTATTGTTGTTTTTAAATTATTCAAAAATAATAATATATCAAAAGATCAAAAAGATAATTTCATCAATTTTTTATCATTAATACTTAAATCTACTGATAGTAAAAATAATGTAATCAAATTATAAAAGCAACTTCTTACTTAAATAATACCTTCAACATTTTAAATCTTTATTTCTTATTATCCTTTATTGTTTTTTTATGCAAAATAGTAAATATCAATTTTTGTTAAAAACGTAAAACAAGGTTTTTACCCTGTTTTGGATGGTTTAAAAACAAGCTTTTCAGCTTTGGTAATATTTTAAGTAACAGGGTGTTTACCTCGTTTTGCTTTTTAGATCTTGTAATCAAGAGTTTGTTATGTTTTTTATAATAAAAATATTGCTAAATTTAAAGCTTACATTACAAGCAGGTATCATTAGTGCTTGTAAACCATAAAGAAGTAAATGTTCCCTCTTTCTTTTTAACTCGTAGATAGATAGGTGATTTTTTTCTTTTTATGTTTTTCACCCATAAAGTGTTACGCATTTTAATATTATTGTTATACTTAGAAATTATACTAAATGGCAGATTTTTATTTTTTTACGGATGTTGATGCTTTTATGCAAGTTGAGGGATATCAATTTGGACCAATTTCATCTTCGCAATATCGATATGGTAATTATTTTGAAAAAAAAGAAACAGCTATTACGGAACCCAGAGTTTTTGCTATTTGTGAAGGTATGGTTTACGCAAGACCAAATGCTTCTGATCCAACAAATTTAATTGATTTAATTCATAAACCTTCCATTCAGCCTAAGGCAATAATAGAAGGATTTGAGCAAGATATTAAATATTTTATATACAAAGGTGTATTAAAGAATTCCTTAATTGATGGATTAAAAATAGCTCCAAAAGAAAATAATGAGTTAACTTCTAAAATATGGGATACCCAAAAACGGTTAGATTCTGCTCAAGAAATTTTGGAAACAGAACCTAATGCCAATATATTAAAATATAACCAAAATTATTTAATAACAGATAATATTGATATTCTATTTTACGACTTTTCATCTAATTTCATGATGAATCAAGTTGAGGGTGGTGAGTTTATCGGTAAGTTTAATCCAGAAAGATTTGGTTTAGTAATTGTTTTAGACGATATAGGCTCAAAGCAAGATTTTTCAATATTCAATGATTTAGAATCAATTATTACGTTAACAGATAAGGATAATTATGATAAAAAAATGTTGAGAGAAGAAGTTCTTAATTATATGGATGCGGCTGTTTTTTTTGGTGGATTTTTTGCGCCACAAAAAGGAGAAGATTATGAAAATAAAAAACTTGCTTATAGAAAATCAACTGACTTAGAAAATGTTTTTAGTTTTGCATCTGGTATTAATATTTATACAGAAATACTAAATCCTTTTTTAAATAAAAACAGAGTATATATTGATATAAGAAATCAACTTGGAAAAAGTTTTAATTTTTTTGAAGAATATACTACGCCAGAGTTTGAATTAGAATTAAGTAATGATTCCACAGTAAAATCTAGCTTGATCCCAGATTATTTTAATCAAGATGGATGGCCAATTATTATTATAGATGCTATTAAAACCGATGGAACTTCTAGATATTTATTATTATCTCCTAATGTGGATACAATAAGTTTAGATTTAAGATTTCCATATAATAATGAGATAAATAAATCTCCTTTAATTTATTTAGTAAATGGATTTTATTACAATAAAAATGACAATTTAGTATATCAAATACATATTAATAGATTTAAAAAATTAAAACAAAAAGTATCAGATATACAAACAGATAGTATAAGTTTAGCTGTTCCAAGAGCAATAAATGAGGCTTTAAGCATACCAATTGCTTCGTACATTAAACTAAAACATACTAACGATGATTCATTAAGGGAAGAGAATTCTCCAAGTCAACCGAACAAGTTTCATAATCTTTTTAATGTTTCATTAGTTCAAAATAAAAATCAGTATTTTGCTTCAAACATGAGTGAATTACATGTGTTTAATGATGGTCCTTTTGTACAATATTCAAAACGTCCACCATCTTTAAATGATTTTGCTAGTAAAATAGGTTATGGATTAGATTCAGAATACACTTTTTTATTTAGCTTTTTAAATCACAGAAATTCAATTTACGATAATCAAAATAAAATTGATTTAGCAAATGCTTTTGATGATAAAAGAAATGCTATATCACTTGTTCGATCAATTGAAGCAAATTTTGCAAATAGAGAATTTGATAGCTTTTTAGAAATTGATAATTTAAAATTTACCGATGGTACTACTACTCAATATTTGAATTTTGAAGATCGTAAATTTAAGGGTGGTGCATGGCCGGGGAAAGATCCAGTACCGAAAAATTTAAATAATGAGTTTATAGGAGTTGTATTAAGAAATTCTACATTATCACAAGCTATAATTGACAGTGGTTTGGATAGAGATCGCGATATTTTTTTAGGATTTGTTGAAGTAGATAAGCTTATGGATTTTAATGGTAAGCTGTATTCAAAATACCGTCTCACTTTAATGGGATATGAAAAAGATTCTGGAAACTTTAAATTTTCTATATGGGATAGTAATAGTTCAAGTTCAACAATTGTAGAGTTGTTTGGGTTAAGATACAGCGATACCCGAGATGAACCAATGATATTGGTAGAGAAAGGAACTGAATTAACTATTAGTGAACCTAAGATTTTATATACAAATTGTGAACTATTAAAAGATCCTTTTTTTAATAAAAACTTTTACAATTTTGTTGAAAAATTAAAAGATGCAGATACTTTATCTCATTATCATTCTAGTAAAATATTTAATGCAACTTTTGATTTTTACGATAACCCTACACCAGGGTTAGCTTCTGAATCTCAAATACAAGTTTGGAAAGAATTTGGCGCCGTAAATAACGAAGATTTTCATGTTGTAATACCATCAGATCCAACTAAAATAAAACATGGTTTTTTAGTAGAAGCTTGTTTAACTTATGTTTTGTGGCAATTTTATTTACAAATGACAAATAATTTTATTGACACAAAACTTTGGGCGGTTATAAAAAAATGTTTAATTGATGCTGGCTTTAAAAATCCTGAAAGTACTGCTGATGAATTAAATTTAGCTCAATTAATTATTGGAAATAATGAAAACCAATATGGAAAACAATTTGTAGGTTGGGATAAATACAATAGTAATGGTTTAAGTGGAGAACTTCAAAAACTTTTACAAATAAATCAAAATAATAATTTAAAAAACAATGCACTTCGTTTTTCTGAGAAGGGTGGGGACTTAATAATTAATTTTTACAAACATTTTTATAACGAGATTTATAGAGTTGTAAATATTGAAGTTGCTTGTTTATATAATTATTTTACTGGGTTAAATACATTTCCAGAATCAATTGTATTGGCTGTAGGCGGAGGAAGTAGGTCAAGTTCATTTTTTAATGAATGGTCTAAAGGATTAATATTTTTCAAGTATGCTTTCAGAGGAACAACCGAAAGTATTGGGGCATTGTTCTTAGATAGAGAAATAAAAGAAGGGGAAGAACAAAGAATAAATGTGAAACCAAGCCATGTACATGTTGTAAAATTTAATAATATTAATGTTGATGGTTATAGTACAGCAGTTCATCTTAACTATTTAGGTTTAGATGGAAATGGTGATGGATATTTTGATAGAAAAATAAGAATTTATGTTGATGATAAATATTATTGTAAATTTATTATAACGGAAACAAAAAAAATTATTGAGGCAATTGATTCATCTTTCGAAGATCCTCTAAGAGGAACAAAAATAGATTACGAAGGAATAGAATTAGGAGCAGAAGTAATGGCTGACACTTTTGTTGATTTTTACTATGAAAAACCTACTAAAGATGGTGGGATTCAAAAAGTTAAAATTGCTACTTTTGATCCTGTTCAATTAAATTTAATTTTTGATAATTCTACTTTAGGAACAAAATATAAAGTTGAATTTGAAAGTGGATATAGAGATAAAGCTTTAGACGATTATGATGAGATGTCGCTTTTTGTGTGTATTACTCCTGGAAATCCAATTCTTAATATAGAAATTGAAGATTTTTTTAAAGACGATGTTTTTGAATTAACAAACGAACAAAAGGATACTTTTAGTGATACAGAAACTAAACAAAAAACTTTTGAAAATTTAGCTAAAGCTTTAAAAGAAAGTTCGATAACTTCATTAAACATTAATATTAAATTAAATGCAGGATTTATTGGGGTTAAAGTTAGTGAGTATGGTTTAAAGGTTAGGACAGATCCTGATTATGAATTTGATGAAAATGGACCAGAAAAATTAGAATTGCAAAATTTTAACGAAAGTATTGCAAAAAACATCAGATATGTATATGGAACATTAGCACTTAATAATAGTTCTGCAAACATTAATATATCTTCATTTGTAAGTCCTGTATGGTCTAGGCTTGATGATAAAATACTCGATAAAGATATGCGAGGAACATTAACAGATAGGCAAAATAAAAAAAATAATCTTGATGAATTAACAGAGTATGGTTTAAATAATAATTCAAATGCTTTTGTTCAATTGCCAGATAGTTCAATTATACCTTCCTATAATGGTGTTTTAAGTTGTTTTAGGTCGTTTGCTTTGTTAGAGGCTATGTGGTATAACACCTACAAAGCAGCAATAAATTTAGGTTATACAGGAGTAGATTTAAATAAGGTATTAACAGAATTTGAAACGGCTATACTATCTGTTGAAATTCCTTTAGATCCAAAACAAGGAATTGGTAAAAATATAACGTTTAATGATTATAAAACTTTTAAATGGTATCCTACAAAAGGTTTAAATTCTACGGAAATTAATAATTTAATATCACAATATTTATGGCATCCAAACGATTTATAATATTATTATACTTTACATTTTTATCTCTGTTTTCATATTTGAATGCACAGGAATATGATGAAATAGAAAGGGATATAGATGATTATTATGATAATACTCTTGATTTATTTGAAAAAAAACATTTTGTATTTGTATCAGGCAATTGTAAAGATTTAAGTTTCTATTACTATAGTGAAGAAATTTATTATCTTTTAGAGAAACTTAAAAGAGAAGAAAAAAATATAAATTTTTTAAAAATACCACAAGGAATAGATGTTAAATTGATTGATAAATTAGCTATTTGTAATGATCAATATATAAAAAGTAAAGATGAAGATTATACTAAATATCAAAATATATCGGAATTATACATTACAAATATGTCAAAATCTCCTTTTGATTTTAATAATTTTAAAAACCTAAATACTTTATATCTAATGCCAGCTATAGGTGATTTTGGCGGTGGAATACTTATAAATAATTTTCATTTAAATCAAATTGGAAATTTAAATAAATTACAAAATGTAGTAATTGCAACTCAAAAAATTTATAAAATACCAGAAAAAATAGCTGAATTAGAAAATCTTAAAATTTTATTTATAAAAGGGCATGAAGTATCTCCATTTTTATCACTTGGTTTACTTATAAAGGATGTTAAGATTTTTGATGAAGCGTTGAGTAGGAGTTTATATATAACTGACCCTAGTAGTATATCTTTAACGCCCGAAATTTATGCATTTTACAGTGTAGGGATATTGGATACAACTTTTACGATTGATAATAATAAATTAAATTTTTTACAATTGAATTTAAAAACAAACCAAAAACATAATACTAAAAATGGTGATTTTCATTTAAATTATAAAAATGGAAATAAACTTACTATAGGTAAATTTAAAAATGGAAAACCTGTAGGAGAATGGAAATTTTATTATCCAAATGGTAATTTATACTCCATAAGAAAATATAAAGATGGTAAAGAAAATGGTATCTGGTATAAATTTACAGAAACAGGAGATACAACTTTAGTTTTAAAATTTGAGAAAGGCTTTTTAACTTATAGTTTGGAAAAAATGGATAGTATTTATGGTAAAGAAAAATCTTATCGTGCAGAAGTATTGGAGTATCAGCAAGAGACACCAAAAAAAATTAAATTATCTATATATTATGATAAACATGAAAAATTGATGGCAGAATTTATATTTCATGAAACTTATCTAACACCAAATGATTATTTAGATCACTTTTTTTTCGATATTATCAGGTATATTATTTGGAAAAATGAACATGTTAAAATAGATAATTATAAAATAGATAATTATAAAATGGATTACGAGTATAAATTTTGGGATGTGAACGGAAAATTAGTAAATGATTTGAAATATAAAAAAGGTGTTTTAATTAATAAATAAAGTATGCAGATAAAGCGAATTACATTAATCTTAAGTCTATTTTTTTTATTTAAAGTATCATTTTTAAAAGCACAAAATAATGTGTTAAATAATACTACTTCTTTAAATGAAAAAAAGACCATTATATATTCTTCTGGAACTTGGCTTCAATCTTCTTTTTACTTAGATAATAATTATCTTTTAACAAAAATAAAAAGTTTAGAAAAATACGAAATTAAAGAAATTACAACGGAACTAAATGTAAATTTAATAGATAAATTGTATATCCATAATCATGGATTAAGAACATACGAAACCAAAGTTAATGAAGATTATTATTTAAAATATTCGAATTTATCTGAACTATACATTACAAATATGACCACAACACCATTTGATATTAATTACTTTAAAAAATTAAATACATTATACGTGTTTCATGCAAATGATAAATTTGGAGTAAGGCCTAGAATTAGTAATTTTCAATTGAATCAAATAACTGAATTAAAAGAATTAAAACATTTAGTAATTGCTACCCAAAAAGTATATAAAATCCCAGAAAAATTAAGTTTATTAGATAGTCTTAAAATATTTTATATTTCTAGTAATGAAAGATCTCCATTTTTACCTCTTGGATTACTTTTAAAAGATGTTTTAGTTTGTGAAGAACCCAATAAAAATTTATTTCTTAGACACGGTCAAAATAAAATATTTACCCCTGAAATTTATGCATTTTATAGCGTTGGTATTTTGGATGTAAAATATGCTTATCAAAAAAATGAAATAGAATTTTTGGCATCTATCTTAAATACCAATCAAAAACATAATTCTAGAAATGGTAAATTTTCTTTAAATTATAAAAACGGAGAAAAGCTCACTACTGGTAAATTTAAAAATGGTAAACCAGTAGGAGAATGGAAATTTTATTATCCAAATGGTAAACTATATTCGGTACGAAATTATAATAATGGAATAGAAAATGGAACATGGTATAAATTTACAGAAACTGGTGATACAGCATTAGTTTTAAGATTTAACAATGGGAGCTTAGAATACAGTTTAGAAAAATCTGATGATATTTATAATAAAAAAAAGTATTCAACTTTAGAGGTTTTAGAATATGAAAATGAAACGCCTAAAAAATTAAAATTTAGTTTGTATTATGATAAATTTAACAACAGAAAAATTGAATTAATTTTCCACGAAACTTATTTAACACCTTATGAGAATTTAGATGATTTTTTATTATTAATTGTAAAAGTTAATAATTACGATATTTCCAATAATTACTATTTTCCATTTGATTTTAAAATGGATTATGAGTTTAGATTTTGGGATAAAGAAGGACAATTAGTTCATGATTTGAAATATAAAAAAGGTGTGTTGCAAAATTAATGGATAAAACAAAATTATCTATTATCATAAACAAAATAAAACTACAGAGTTATGGCATTAAGCGAAAAATATTATCCATCTGTTATTGAATTGCTTCCAGTTAATTCAATTCCAATTCAATTAGGATTTTTAGAAAGTGGAATAACTAACCTTTTAGATGAGGTATTTTATTCTGAATATATTAAAGAAGTTAGTTCCGATAAAAGTATTATTAATTACAGGATAAATATTTTATTACTTCAAAAATTTAAATTACCTGTTTTTGGAATAGATGGTTTGTCATTGATTTTAAACCCTAATTCTAATGGAAATTTATCTATCCCAATTAACATTCAAGTAAATTGGTTATTGTTAAAATATATTTCTAATACAAAAGTAAATAAAATTAATTTTTCATCATTAGAAAGTTTACTTACAATAGCTGGTAAAATAATTGGGTTGGAAGATAACAATTTGGTGGAAGCTGTTATTTCGAGTAAAGAATATTCTTATTCTGATTTAGTTATTTTTTATAATAATACATACAGTTTAAGTGTTAAATATCATTCATATCTTACAATTGAAGACCAAGCAATTTATTTTGCTAATAAATTAAATGAAAATGGGCATTCGATTCCTTTTGTTTTGTCAGAATTTGTAAACTTGAATTCCCAAGGAAAATCAACCATTGATAGTTTTAAAAACTTATTAAGATTGTGGTTTTCCGAGATTGATTCAAAAGATTTACTGAATACACTTATACCTAATATAAATGTTTCAATCAATGAAATTAACCTAGCTTTAGAATTCCCACGTAAATATTTATTACCAATAGATGATAATGGAAATATTATAGATACAGATAATACTATTGAGGAAGAAAATAAACGTAAATCCTTACTAAAATTTAACGTAGGTTCCTTAAATTATTCCTCGGAAAATGGTTTTGCATTTATAGGTGAAAATAGTTTTGATTTTACACGTTCCCAAATAGGCAATACAGGATTAACCTTGCAAATAAACCGCATGAAATTGGATTTGAGCACCAAAACCAATATCCCCGAAGCATCTGCGGCTGGGTATTCAACGGATTTTATGGGGGTGTTTGCGGAGTATATACAAATTGGTTTGCCTGCTAAATGGTTTAAAAATAACAGTACTACTTTGGGTATTATTGGGCGTAATGTGCTTATTGGTTCGGGTGGTATTAGTGGTGTGGTTGGTTTAGAAGTTTTACCTGCTGTGGGAACTTATGTTCCAGAGGATCCTAACTCGCCAACGCCGGAGGTGGTTTTACCTCCTGTTGATGCACAAATGCAATGGCAATTGGGCGATTTTTTAACCATTGGTTTTAAACAGTTTAATTTAACGTTACAACAAAACGAAATTGTTTCTAGTACTATTTTAGGAAGTATTACCCTGCCAAAGGTTACTTTGGAAAATGGTGACCCTGTTAGTTTGGATGTGGAGGTGTTTTTTGGACAAGATGGTGATTTTAGTATAAACGCTAAAAATGCTAAGGGTTTACGTATAAAATATTTGGATTATTTTGGGATTACATTGAACGAGGTTGCCGTTGGACGAGTGGATGATAAAATATATTTTGAACTATCGTGTTTAATAGATTTTAGAAATAATGAAACTATTGGCACCATATTACAAAGTGATATAGATATTAAAAGTATTAGAATTTGGGAGGACGGTAGTACAGAAATTGAAGGCGGAACACTTCCTTTGGCTATGCCAAAACCTTTAAAATTAGGTCCTGCAGAAATTTCCATTACCGCTATACACCACGGTGCACACGAACAAAAAGATCCCCAAGGCAGATTGCGTAAATACAAATATTGGGGTTTTGATGGAGGAGTAAGTTTAAGTCCTACAGGAGTAAGTGCCAAAGGAGATGGAGTAAAATATTATTATACAACAGATAATGCGGATTACAACAACGAAAAACACCATTTTATAAAAGTAGATGGCATAGGAATATCGTTAATAATACCAGGAAATTCCAGTAAAGAAACCGCAACAGCTATTATAGAAGGTTATGTAGCCATAAAAGAAGACAATGGAGTAAAGGAATATCAAGGAAGTGTTGCTATGTATTTACCAAAAGTAAATATTGCAGGAGGAGTGGATATAAAGTACCGCCCATCGGATCCTAGTTTTTTGTTAAACGCTAAATTGGAACTTCCTGTACCTATTCCTTTAGGTCCAACAGGTTTAGGAATTTATGGTTTTAGAGGTTTAATAGGGCAGAGATATTCCTTAAACAAAGCAGATGAACAATTGTGGTTTGATTTTTACAAAGCCCCTAAACGTGGAATTGGAGTAGATAAAATGGCTACGCCAAATGAAACAGCTAATTTCCAAGATCCCTTTACCATTGGTGCAGGAGCATCTATTGCCACCATACCAGATGATGGACAATCGTTTTCGTCGCAATTGTTTTTTTTACTCACCATTCCTCAAGTATTATTATTAGAAGGGCGTGCTAAGTTATTGAGTAAACGAATTGGATTAGATAATGAAGATGCACCAATATTTGCAGGGATATTTATAGATAAAGATTCGGTACAAATTGGCGCAGGAGTGGATTATAAACTTCCCGAAGGAAAAGGAGATGTTTTACAATTGTATGCCGAAATACAAGCCGCCTTTTTTTATAACGATCCATCGGCTTGGTATATTAATGTAGGAACTAAAACTAAGCCCGTTAAAGCGAGGTTTATGCCCGAAATTTTTAATTTGTCGGCAAGTTCCTTTTTAATGTTGTCGGCATCGGGTATCGAAACTGGTGTAAGAGTAGATTTAAATTTTAGCAAAACCTTTGTTAAGGTAGTAAAAGCTAAAGTTGGCGTTTATATGGAGGGTGGCGCATTTATTAGTTTCCAGCAATTCCAGTTAGGTGGCTATATTGCAGTAGGTGGAGGGGTGGATGTAACCTTATTTGGTATAGGCGCATTTTTAGCTATTGAAACCATGTTGGCAGCCGAGGCACCCAAACCTTTTTATGTACAGGGAAGTGTTAGTTTATGTGTAGGTGTAAAAGTGTTGTTTAAACGTGTAGAAAAATGTTTTACAGTTGAATTTAAATGGACATTTGATAGTACCGTAAATAAAGATGGTGTGGATGCTTTACGCCCTATTGGAGATGAAGGGCGAATTTTTGCAAAAGCTACCAATATGTTATCGGGGGAGGTATTTGATTTGTTGTTGGACAATGCCAACGAAATAAACAATGCACCTATAATACCTTTGGATACCTATATTGATATTGATTTTGCCAAAGGCTTAAATCCTGTTGGTACAATTGGAAAACTAGGAGGTATTAGTGTGGGAGCTAAAAATTATATCGAGTACGTATCTAAACAAAGTAAAAATAAAGTAAAACATGAGTACAGTGTTTCCCAAGTGATTATACAAAATTATAATCCGCAAACAGGTACTTGGAACAATTACCACCCTTATGAAGCTTTAGTATTACCCAATGAAATTAGCCAAAATAGTTTAAATCCATCGACTTTACCTATTGGTTTTTGGCAACAACAAGATGGTA
>JACCEB010250519.1_pt1 | contig 35816 bp, 39 predicted proteins | sample 7454761 | NCBI WGS metagenome assembly JACCEB01 (sample SAMN15323454, study PRJNA562643) | freshwater metagenome | isolation source: river surface water | place: USA:Blue River Watershed | collected 2017-08-18
GGGCGCCGGCGACGTTCACGGACCGAGAATTCTTGGTCATGACCTGGACGTTAATCTGCTGTTCGGTTCTTCTTGCGGCAGGGGTTTTACTCGTATTCACGTTGTTGTCGGCAGAGGGGCCATCGTTGAAATGGTGGGCTGTTGCATTCGGTCTCGCCATCCTAGCGAGCGCATTGCCCTGGCTGCGACTTCATGATTCGGCCCAACGGCAGCGGCTTGATGTCCAGCGTGGGTTCCCGGCTTTTCTTGATGGCCTGGCGCTGACATTGGAGAGTGGCCTTAATTTCCAGTCGGCGCTGCAGCTCGCCGTTCAGCGTCTTCCCCAGGTCGGCAGTGGGCTCCAGGCTCAGTTGCATGATGTGCTGCGTGATATCCGTGCGGGACAGGGGAAAGTCGGCGCATTGCAGCGATTTGCCGAACGACTGCAGCTTCCCGAGATATCGCAGTTCGTCGCATCGATCATTGCCTCAGAGCGTCAAGGCGTCAGCATCACTGGGTTGTTGCGGCGACAAGCTGAGCAGCTTCGTATAAGCCGTGCCTTAGCAGCAGAGCGACACGCGATGAAGCTACCCGTCAAGCTTTTAGCTCCTCTGGCGATTTGTATTTTCCCTTGCACGTTTCTCGTGCTGGCGTTTCCGATTGGGGTGCGACTATCCCAGTCTGGACTTTTTGCATGAGTGGTTTAGACGATCTCATTTCGTCGGCATGCATCGCGGATGGGTTTGGCTCAAGGCTTTTGGGTGTTTGGCGGGTTCCTTCGTCGAACGTGGTGCTATTGATGCACTGCCGCTGTGTGCATTCCTTTGGTTTGCGAGCACCTCTGAACCTGATCTTTTTGGATCGCGATTTTCGCGTGGTATCCATTCGGCGATCGTTGAAGCCGTGGCGAATCGCCTGGGATGCAAAGGCGGTTCACGTACTGGAAACATGGAGCCCACCTGGGGTTGTGGTGGGTGATTCGCTGGCGAGACGCTCGAAGCCCAAAGGCGCTTCGTTGGTGGAGGGTCTACTGGCCTTGCCAGTGCTTCTCTTTATTGCGTTTGTAGTTATTCAGATCGGATTGCTCTGGCATGCGAAGTATGCCGTTACGCATGCTGCTCATGTGGCCGCCCGCCATGCCAGTGTGCATCACGGAAGCAACACCGCGATCCGTGATGGATTGGTGCATGGACTGATGCCTCTTGTTGGGCAAACCCAGGAGTTGCGAGGTATCACCACCGCCCTCTTTAAAAGTGCGGCCGAGGTGACCCAGGGCCTCGCTATGGGTTGGATTCGTTGGGAAGTACTCTCGCCAACGCGACAGAGTTTCACCGATTGGGGTGTTCCGGGCGACCCTGTTCTGAGCCCTGGTAGTTCCGCACAGGAGCGTGAAATTCCCTCCGTCGCCCTGACGGGGCTGTCTCAACGACGTGTGCCGAGCTCGGGTGTGGCGTCCCGAATGGACGGACTTCCTGTAGGTGTTGCGTCAGGACAAACATTACTGGAAGCCAATCACCTGAAACTTAATTTGCGCGTCGGGATTCCATTGCAGATGCCGCTGGTCAGTGGGCTTCTGGCGCGTGCACTGGCATGGTGGTCGGGGTGTGGTTGGTCCATCAGACCTCCCGAAGAGCGTGTAGGGCTCATCAATTTTGGTGTTGGTGTGCAGCCATCGATCGCCATGGGGTCTATTGAGTGTCGCGCTCTGGCGGCCCGGGATCTCAAGGGGAATTGGCGGCCGCGGTGGCCCGTCGAGACGGCGGTGGTCATTCAAATGCAGTCCAACGCAAGGCAGTCTGTGATGGTGTTGCGGGATCGGCAAGCCCCCCGCCAACCCTAGGTAAGCGTATTGAAATTGATCTGGTGCAAAAACAAAAAACCCGCCAAAGTCACCTAGGGCGGGTTTTTCAATGCGGGGTATTCACCCCGGCCGGATCCTTATTTGATCTTGGCCTCTTTGTACATCACATGCTTGCGAGCCGTGGGATCGAACTTCTTGATCTCCATTTTTTCGGGCATGGTTTTCTTGTTCTTGGTGGTCGTGTAGAAGTGGCCCGTGCCCGCAGTGGACTCGAGTTTGATTTTTTCGCGGCCGCTTTTTGCCATGATGGTTCCTAACGAATGCTGTGGTTAAAAATTACAGGGCGTTTTTGGCGCGCAGATCGGCTAAGACGGCATCAATGCCGTTCTTGGTGATGGTCCGTACGGCTGCCGGGGTGACGCGCAGACGCACCCAACGCTTCTCGCTCTCGACCCAGAAACGCTTGTACTGCACGTTGGGCAGAAACCGGCGTTTGGTCTTATTGTTAGCGTGGGAAACGTTGTTTCCGACGATGGGTTTCTTACCCGTTACTTGGCATACACGCGCCATGGCTTATCCTTCGGTGATCTAAATCTGACTGGCTCGCCGGATTTCGGCAAAGACCGAGATTCTATGAGAAAACAAAGACTTAGGTCAAATCCCGCCCGCCGACACGGTCACACCCCCTGCCACGATCAGGTGGTCGAGGAGCTCGATGTCCAGGGTGGCCAGGCTGCGGCGGAGTTGGCTGGTTAATAATTGATCAGCCGAGCTGGGGGTGGCCTCGCCTGATGGGTGATTGTGGACGGCAATCACTGACTTGGCATTGAGCTGAAGGGCCCGCTTGGCGACCTCCCGGGGATAGACGTGGGTGGCCGTGAGGCTTCCTTGAAAAAGGTGTTCGAACCGAATCAGACGGTGCCGGGTATCTAAAAAGAGGACCCCGAAGGTCTCATGGCCCTGGCCCCCCAACTGGTCTGCCAGAAATGCGCTTACGCGCTCAGCGCAGTTCAAAAGCGGCCGCTCCCGAAGGCTCTGGGTCGAGGCCCGACGGGCGAGTTCTCGCACCGCCTGAAACAGAGCAAATCGGGCGCTGCCGATGCCGGGGCTGCGTTTGATCTCCTCCCAGGGGGCCGCCAGGACGCTCGCGGTGCTGCCAAATTGGTCCAGCAGGTCCTGGGCCAGCTGAAGCACGGGTTTTCCGGGCTGGCCCGTTCCCAATACCAGGGCAAAGAGCTCTGCATCGCTTAAGCTTTGGATGCCGTGGGCAAAGAGTTTCTCCCTCGGACCGGCTGTGCTCATAAGACCCGCCTAAAATCGATAACTCTCGCCCACTAACAAAACAATTTCTATCCGCCGAAGCGCCTATGTCTGCAGAGTCCGTCAATTCCCCGGGAGTCCAAAATGGTTCCCATGTCACGCTGCACTTTCGGCTAAGCCTTGCTGACGGGCAGGTGGTCTTCGATACGTTTTCTGACAAGCCGGCCACCATTCAGGTGGGTGAAGGGCAGATCGCTCCCGCACTTGAACGCTGCCTGATTGCGTTGCAAGAAGGTGATGAACGTTCGTATGAATTGGCCCCCGATGATGGGTTTGGGCTGCGCAACCCCGAGCTTGTTCAGAAAATCAGTAAGGGGCTCATGGATAAATATGCCGATACATCCGATCCCATCGCACCCGGTGATGTGGTGGAGTTTCCCACCCCGGATGGTAGTGGCGGACGCGTTGCGGGCGTGTTCAAAGGCTGGGATGCCGAGGCAGCGATTTTCGATTTCAATCACCCACTGGCGGGTCAGCCACTGCGGTTTGATGTGCGTATCATTGGCCTACTCTGATCAGGATCTAATGCATGCAGCAGCCCATTCGCTTTGAGAAACTCCAAGACGTTGTGCTTGCAGAGCCCCGCGGGTTCTGCGCGGGTGTGGAACGTGCGATCGAGATCGTAGAGCGGGCCCTTGAGAAGTTTGGTGCGCCGATTTACGTGCGGCATGAAATTGTGCACAACGATCACGTGGTGTGTGACCTGCGTAACAAAGGTGCGATTTTTGTCGAGGATCTCGATGAAGTGCCGTTGGGCTCACGGGTCATCATGAGTGCCCATGGGGTCTCCGTCAAAGTGCGTGAACATGCCGAGCAGCGTCAGTTAGAGGTCTTCGATGCCACCTGCCCGCTGGTTACGAAGGTGCATGTCGAAGTGCGCAAGCTGCGCGCTGAAGGTTACGAGGTCATCATGATCGGCCATGCTGGCCACCCCGAGGTCGAAGGCACGATGGGCCAGGTGCAAGGTGGGATGCACCTCGTGGAAGATATCAACGGTGTGGAAACGTTGCAGGTGAGCAACCCAGAAAAGCTTGCCTATGTGAGCCAGACCACGCTGTCGGTCGACGATACGCAAGTGATCGTTGCAGCCCTTCAAAAACGGTTCCCGAACATCATTGGTCCGAAGAAAAGCGACATCTGCTATGCCACCCAGAATCGACAAGATGCGGTGAAGCTGATGGCTAAGGAGGTCGATGTCGTGTTGGTGGTGGGTAGCCCCAGCAGTTCCAACAGCAATCGATTAAAAGAGGTCGCCCAGCGTTTTGGTAAGCCGGCCTATTTGTTGGGCAGTGCCCGTGAACTCAAACCGGAATGGCTCAGTGGTGCCCAGCGGGTGGGGATCACGGCCGGTGCCTCCGCCCCAGAGGACCTGGTGCAGGGCCTGTTGGCGGCGGTGGAGCAACTGGGCGCGAAATCCGTGTACCGTATCCCGGGCGCAGAAGAGAATGTGAAGTTCCCCATGCCCAAGGGGCTGGGTTAACACGCTTTTTGATAGACTCTCGGTCGCGCCGCTTTAGCTCAGTTGGTAGAGCAGCTCCTTCGTAAGGAGAAGGTCGCCAGTTCGAGTCCGGCAAGCGGCACCAATCAGAAGGAATCGACATGCCGAATGTACGCATTACGGAAGTCGGACCTCGTGATGGTTTGCAGTCCATCCGCGGGGTCATGTCCACACCACACAAATGTTCTTGGATCGAGCAGCTTGCTCGGGCCGGTCTCCCGGAAATTGAGGTTGCGTCTTTCGTGCCGGCCAAGTTACTGCCACAAATGGCAGACGCTGCCGAGGTGGTGCGATTCTCAACCCAACTCAAACACATCACGATCTCTGCGCTGGTTCCTAACGTGATGGGGGCAAAGGCAGCTTTTTCTGCCGGCGTGCACAAGGTTGTGATTCCGGTCTCGGCCAGCGAAGCCCATTCCGTTGCTAATGTGCGCAAGACCCATGCTCAGATGTTGCAAGAGGTGCGCGCGATCATTGCTGAGCGTAACGCCATCGATCCGGCTATCACCATTCACATCGGCCTCTCGACAGCGTTTGGGTGCTCGATTGCAGGTGCGGTGCCTGAAGACGATGTCGTGGTGTTGACGCGTCAGTTGGCTGAGTTAGGTGTGGATGCAATTGGCCTTGCGGACACAACGGGCTATGCCAATCCTGCACAAGTGAAACGACTCTTCGCGCGTGTTCGTGCAGAGGTTGGGCCGCTGTGTAAAAGCGCACATCTTCACAACACGCGGGGACTGGGCCTGGCGAATGCCCTGGCGGCATTCGAAGCCGATATACGTGAGTTCGACAGCTCGATGGGCGGAATCGGTGGCTGTCCATTCGCGCCGGGTGCCTCGGGCAATGTGGTGACCGAAGATCTCGTGTTTATGTTCGAGGCCATGGGCATTACGACCGGCGTCGATTTGTATGCCTTGATGAAAGCGCGTGAGGCCTTCTCAGCCGGCCTACCGGATGAGCCAACGTATGGCATGGTGGCAGCGGCAGGATTACCTAAAGGCTTTCGTTCGTCCCGCGGGAACGTGATGTCGAATGTGCCGGCATCGGCACCGCAGGCGGAGTACTGATGCTGCCGCTTTCTGGCATTCGTGTGGTGGAGTTCACCCACATGGTCATGGGCCCCACCTGCGGCATGGTGTTGGGCGATCTGGGTGCTGATGTGATCAAGGTGGAGCCGATTTCGGGGGACAACACCCGACATCTCCGCGGCGCAGGCGCAGGGTTTTTCCCGAACTACAACCGAAATAAAAAAAGCATTGCACTGGATTTAACCCAGGTAGCCGGGAAAGAAATCGCTGATCGTCTTATTGCCAAGTCCGACATTCTTTGCGAAAACTTTAAACCCGGCACGATTGAAAAGCTGGGATTTGGTTTTGATGCGTTGTCGCGCAAATACCCTCGGCTGATTTATCTATCGATGAAGGGATTTTTACCCGGCCCTTACGAGCACCGCACTGCCTTGGATGAAGTGGTGCAAATGATGGGCGGCCTGGCCTACATGACCGGGCCGATGGGCCAGCCGTTGCGTGCGGGTTCCTCGGTCAACGACATGATGGGCGGCATCTTTGCCGCATTGGGCGCAATTGCCGCCTTACGCAGCCGTGACCTGACTGGCAAAGGCCAGGAAGTCCAGAGCGCGTTGTTCGAAAACAATATTTTCCTGGTGGGCCAGCACATGATGCAGTATGCCGTGACCGGCAAGGCGCCCAATCCCATGCCCAACCGGCTCTCGCCGTGGGGCATTTACGATGTCTTTACAGTGAAAAACGAGGAGCAGATTTTTCTTGCGGTGGTGACCGACACCAGCTGGAAAATTTTCTGTGATGAATTTGGCTTTCACGATTTGTTGGCCGATGCGCGTATTCATACCAATACCCAGCGTGTGGAATGCCGGGATTGGCTGCTGCCGGAGCTGCGCAGCAGAATGAAGACCTACGATGCTGCGGAAATCGCCCAGCGGTTTGAAGCTAAGGGCCTGCCCTATGCGCCGATCAGCAAGCCGCATGAGCTTTTGGATGATCCGCACTTGCGCGCCACCGGTGGTCTGGCGCCTATTCGTATTCCTGACCCGCAGACTGAGGCGCAGTCGGGGCTGACGCCCCTGCTGCCGCTGGTGATCGATGGCAAGCGTCTCGGGGTGCGACACGAGCCGCCTTATTTGGGTGAGCACAGCCGGGAGATCCTCCGTGAGTTGGGCTACAGCGAGGCCCAGATCGATGGCTTTGCGCAGGACCGCGTGGTGGTCTGTCGAAGCGAATGACCACTCAACCGAAAGTGCCGTTTAAGCCGGTGAACTGCCGGCGATGCAAGCATTTCTACATCACCTGGGATAAGGATTTTCCGCAGGGCTGTCGGCTCTATGGGGTTAAATCGAAACAACTTCCATGCGTGGCGGTCTTAGATGCTACGGGTGCCCCCTGTCAATACTGGGAAGAGGCGCCCCGCAAGGCCTCACCCAATGCCGCATAGGCGGTTGTTGGATAATTCACGCAGTCTCTCTGGAGGTTAACTACGTATGTCGCTATTGATTGCCGGTCTGGTGCTGTTCATCGCTACGCACTCGTTGCGCATTTTTGTCGATGGTTGGCGCGGTCAAATGGTGGCCCGTATGGGCGCCATGCCCTGGAAGGGTCTGGTCTCGGTGGTATCGCTCATCGGCTTTGTTCTGATGGTGATGGGCTATGCCGCAGCTCGGCAGTCGCCGATCGTCATCTGGACACCGCCCTTTTGGCTCTCTCATCTGGTCTCGCTCGTGATGCTTGCAGCGTTTATTTTGCTGATTGCAGCCTACATCCCGCGCAACGGCATTAAAGCGCGGCTTGGCCATCCCATGGTCATCTCGGTCAAGATCTGGGCCCTTGCCCATTTGTTGGTCAACGGAACCGTTGCCGATCTGTTGTTGTTCGGGGCATTACTGATCTGGGCGGTCATGAGTTTTCGCGCCGCCCGCCAACGTGATCGCAGGGAAGGGGCCGTACGCGCAAGAGGCGAACTCTTGATGACCCTGATTACGGTGGTGGTTGGCGCACTCGCTTGGGTCTGGTTCGTGTTTCAGGGGCATGCATGGTTAATCGGTGTGCGTCCTATTCTGATGGGGTCTTAAATGGCAATTGCAAAAAAAATTATCTCTACTGATCAGGCTCCCAAGGCGATTGGAACCTACTCCCAGGCGGTTGCCGTTGGATCCACCGTCTGGTTGTCGGGCCAGATTCCGCTCGATCCACAGACCATGCAATTGGTCGGCGATGCATCGGCCGACGGGGTGGCCCAGCAGATTCATCAGGTTTTTAAAAATCTCGCAGCGGTCGCCCAGGCTTCTGGCGGCTCACTCGCCGACGTTGTGAAACTGAACCTGTTTTTGACCGACCTTTCACACTTTGCAAAAGTCAACGAGATCATGGCCCAGTACTTCACGGAGCCTTATCCAGCACGTGCCGCGGTTGGTGTGGCCAGTCTGCCTCGGGGTGCGATTTTTGAGGCTGAGGCTGTCATGGTAGTGGGCTAGCCTGATTCCTTTGCGATTGATCTAAACGAGGCGAGGGTGATATGGCCACCGCGGTTGCACCATCGCCTCCCGAGAGTCTAAAAAAACTTGGCCTTCATCGATGGGTCGATGTTTTACTTCATTTTCCGCTGCGCTATGAAAATGAATCGCATGTTGTAAGCCTGTCGCGGGTCGTGCCTGGCCAGTTTGCCCAGGTGCAGGTGCGTATTGTGTCGGCCCGCGTTGTGTTTCGGCCACGACGCATGTTGCTCGTGGAAGTCGAAGACGATACCGGCTCCGCCTTCTTGCGGTTCATTTATTTCAAGGATGCGCAGAAAAATGCGTATCGGCCGGGCCTTCCGTTTCGGGTGCTGGGTGAGGCACGTCGCTCCCTAGCGGGCCTTGAGTTCATTCATCCGCGCATGCGATCTGGCTGGTGCGACCCAGACACGTTGGTGGAGCAGCCCCTGGTGGCGGTCTATCCCACCGCTGCCGGCATCTCCCAGGCCACGCTTCGGCGCGCGGTGAAAACCGCGCTGGATCGCGCCTTGCCCAACGAATGGCTGCCTGAGTCGATGCTCTCGTCGTACCGGCTCATGCCACTGCCAGAGGCCATTCGCATTCTGCATGCGCCACCGTCGGCGAGCAACGGATCCACTGCACTCAATGAACCCGAACCCCTGTATGCGCTTGCATGGAATCGCATTCGCTTTGATGAACTCATGGCCCAGCAATTGTTGCTGCGTCGGGCCCGGGCCCTGCGGCAGCACGAGCGGGCCATGGTGTTGACGGGCAGCGAGAGTGCCGGTCAGCTGATGCAGCACTTGCCGTTCACGTTGACCGCGGCCCAACTACGAGTCTGGAACGAGATCTCACAGGATTTGACTCTGGATCGCCCGATGCAACGTCTGCTGCAGGGCGATGTAGGCAGTGGTAAAACAGCGGTTGCGGCGCTGGCCGCAGCCCAGGCGGTGGGATCAAAGGCGCAGGTGGCGGTGATGGCACCCACCGAAATTCTTGCTGAGCAGCTGTTTGTAAAGTTTCAGGAGTATCTCAAGCCGCTTGGCGTAGCCATCACGTTTTTAAAGGGTGGCTTAAGCAGGCAAGAGCGTGCACATCGATTGGAGGCGATTGCGCAAGGGGGGTCATCGGTAGTGGTGGGAACCCACGCCTTGATTCAAAAAGATGTGGAATTTAAATCGCTGGGCCTCGTGATTGTGGATGAGCAGCATCGCTTTGGTGTGGGCCAGAGGCTGATGCTTCGGTCCCGTGGGTCCAAGGGCGCTGCCCATCTCTTGGCCATGTCGGCCACGCCAATTCCTCGTAGTCTTGCCATGACGTATCTTGCCGATCTCGATGTGTCCGTGCTTGACGAGCGGCCGCCAAACCGTCAGCCCATTGTGACGAAATTGATGGCGTCGGGCCGTCGCGATGAACTGGCGTTAAGTCTGCATGATTTCTTGGCCAAGGGTGGCCAGGCGTATTGGGTGTGTCCCGTCATTGATACGCAACGTGTTGAGGGCGAACGAGAGTTGCAGGCGATAGAGTCTGCTGCGGCCTGGCTGTCACCGCAGTTTGGTGATGCCTTGGTGGTGATGCATGGGCGACTGTCAGCTGAAGATAAGCAGCTCGCCATGTCAGCATTTGCCAAGGGTGAAAAGCAGCTCATGCTGGCCACCACGGTAATTGAAGTGGGTGTTGATGTGCCGAATGCCACGCTGATGGTGATCGAACACGCGGAGCGTTTTGGTTTGGCGCAGCTTCATCAGCTGCGTGGCCGGATCGGGCGCGGCAGTGGCCAGAGCACCTGCATTTTGTTGTTCGATGAACCCCTCTCCGACACTGCGAAAGAGCGTCTAAAAACGTTGTACGAAACCTCCGATGGGTTTGAGGTTGCCCGGCGGGATCTCGCGATTCGTGGGCCGGGCGAGTTTTTGGGGCTGCGGCAGTCGGGTGTTCCAACGCTTCGCTATTCAGATTTGGAGCGTGATGCAGTCTGGGTCGAACGGGCGGTGTCTTTTGGGGCAAAATGTGCAGCAGCAGAGGGAACGCCCGCTCAGTTGGCAGCATTGGGTGTGTCTGCTCAGGCCTTAAGTGCGTTGGTGGACCGCTGGGCCGCGGGCAAAGAGAACCTGTTGGCAAGTGGATAGCTATGACCCTGACTGAACTCCGATACATTGTTGCCGTTGCCCGCGAAAAGCATTTTGGCCGCGCGGCCGAGGCCTGCTTTGTCAGCCAGCCGACCCTCTCGGTGAGCGTCAAAAAGCTCGAGTCTGAACTCGGTGTATTGCTGTTTGAGCGTGGTGGCTCCGAGGTCACACTTACACCGATCGGAGAGCAAATCGTCCAGCAGGCACAGCGCGTTCTTGACGAAGCGAGTCGGATGAAAGAGATCGCGGATCAAGGCCGTGATCCGTTGCGTGGCGCGTTGCGTGTGGGTGTGATTTACACCATCGGGCCGTACCTTTTGCCGAGAATCATCAAGGCCATGATCGACCGTTATCCGTCCATGCCTATGATTCTTCAAGAGAACTTCACGGTACGTCTGCTTGAAATGATGCGCACGGGTGAGTTGGATGTAGCGGTGTTAGCAGAGCCGTTTGATGATTCCGGCTTGAACATTCAGCCGCTTTACGACGAAGATTTTCTCGTGGCGGTTCCTCGCAAGCACCCTTGGGCGGAGCGCGCGTCGATTTCGTCGGTGGACTTAAAACAAGAAACTATGCTGCTTCTCGGGGTAGGGCATTGCTTTCGCGACAACGTGTTGGAAGTCTGCCCCGAGGCTGCCCGGTTTGCCGCAAATTCTGCAGGCATTCAGAAAACGGTTGAAGGCAGCTCACTGGAGACCATCCGGCACATGGTAGCCGAGGGACTCGGGGTCACGGTCTTGCCGAAGATGTCGGTCACTGAAGAAGACGCCTTGCTCAAATTTATTGCATTTGATGCGCCGGTGCCCAATCGTCGCGTGGTGTTGGCATGGCGTAAGTCATTCACCCGGGATAAAGCCATTGCAGCGTTGCGCGATGTGATTTTGTCGGTCAATCTTCCTGGATGCAAAAAGCTCTGATGTACAAAACACTTGAACAGTCCGTGGGGGATACCCCACTCGTACGTCTGGATCGATTGGCAGGCGAGGAGACACTGCGTCGCGGCACGGTTATTTTGGGCAAGCTCGAGGGCAACAATCCGGCCGGTTCGGTGAAAGACCGGCCCGCTGTATCGATGATTGCTCGCGCGCAAGCGCGCGGTGAGATTAGTCCCGGGGACACCCTGATTGAGGCCACGAGTGGCAACACGGGCATTGCATTGGCCATGGCGGCCGCGATGCGTGGCTATCGCATGGTGCTGATCATGCCCGATAACCTATCACTCGAGCGCCGTCAGACCATGAAGGCCTTTGGCGCCGAACTGATTCTGGTCACTCAGCAAGAAGGCATGGAGGGTGCCCGTGATCTTGCCGATCAAATGGAGCGCGAGGGCAAGGGTAGGGTACTGAATCAGTTTTCTAACGATGACAACTGGTTAGCTCACTACGACACCACCGGTCCTGAAATTTGGGCCCAGACGGAAGGGCGGGTGACTCACTTCGTATCCGCAATGGGTACGACTGGAACCATCACGGGTGTGTCGCGTTTTCTCAAAGAGAAAAACCCCCGGGTCGTGATTGTCGGCGCACAGCCATCGGACGGATCGTCAATACCTGGTATTCGTAAGTGGTCGCCGGACTATGTCCCGCCAATCCGTCAGAAGGCGTTCATTGATCGGATTGAGGAGGTCGGTCAGCAGGAAGCCGAGGATATGACCCGTTGGCTCGCTCGGGAAGAGGGATTGTTCTGTGGCGTCTCTGCTGCGGGGGCGGCCATCATCGCCCTTCGATTGGCCCGAGAGTCCACCAATGCCACGATTGTCTTTATCGTCTGTGATCGGGGCGATCGCTACTTAAGTACCGGGATCTTCCCGGGCTAAACCCATTGGCTGATTTACGTCCGCGTCGCTTACGGCGACAGTGGGACACTCTTTTCTCTCAGAAACCCAGCATGTTGGGTTATCATGGTCAGCCTTCGTTTCCATCGTTTTCGAGTCGTGGTGTATCCCAATGACCATGGACCGCCTCATGTGCATGTGGTCGGCCCGGGGTGGGAGTTGCGGGTGGCGCTTAACGCTGAATTGGTGGTGATTTCCATGGCGGGAGACGTGCGATCGCGTGACGTCGTGCAAGCGCTGGCAGCAGTTGAGCGAGAGCGGCACCGGTTGTTAATCATCTGGAGAGAGCTTCATGGCGAATAAATCAGTCTCGCAGCGGGCTGCAAAACCGACTCGATCAATAGGCCAGCAAAAGAGGCTGTCGTTATCAGGGGTGCGAGATCCGCGAAGTGCAATCGCGGCCACGTTTGACCCTCAAACGCGCTTGATTTCAATTGCGCTTGCGAATGGCACGTTCTTCGCGTTCCCGGCGGACCAGGCGCAGGGGCTTGCGGGTGCAGATTCGCAGGATCTGTCCGTTATTGAGCTTACTTCGCTTGGTACAGGATTGCATTGGCCCCGTCTTGATGCAGATCTGCAGGTCGAAGGGCTATTGGCGGGACTGTTCGGCAGCTCCGCCTGGATGCGGGCACACGCCGCCCGAGCTGGCAGTGCAACTTCTTTGGCCAAGGCACGGGCTGCCAGGGTTAATGGTGCAAAGGGTGGCCGGCCGAGGAAATTGACCAACGCCGCGTAAGAAGAAAGGAGTGGCGCCTCCGACACGAATCGAACGTGCGACCCTCCCCTTAGGAGGGGGATGCTCTATCCACTGAGCTACGGAGGCGTGAAAGTTTGATTTATCTCCAGTTTCCCTTACATCCGGGCGGCGGCTGGAGCCGAGCGCTATCGTAAACTAACTTCATGACGGCGTTTTATTCGCATCCGGTGTTTCTCAAACACGAGATGGGTCCTCACCACCCAGAGTGCCCTGAGCGCCTATGGGCCATTCACGACCATCTCACGCGTAAGGGGCTGATGGCCTTGCTGGATGTGCGCGAGCCCACTGAGGCCAGTGACACCGATATTCTTCGCGTTCACACACTGGAGCATCTCGATCACCTGGTGGCCTCGGTGCCGAAGGATCGCCCGTATCACGGCCTTGATCCCGACACGTCGATGAACCCGCACACGCTTCATGCGGCGTACTTGGCCTGTGGCGCAGTGATTCAGGCTGTGGATGCAGTCCTTGCTGGCGAGGCACGTAATGCCTTTTGTGCTGTGCGGCCTCCAGGCCATCACGCAGAGCGCGGGGCGGTCATGGGCTTTTGTTTTTTCAACAATATCGCGGTCGCGGCTGCCCATGCCTTAGAGGTGCATGGGCTAAAGCGTGTGGCCATTGTTGACTTTGATGTCCATCACGGTAACGGCACCGAAGAAATTTTCGCCAATGATGCGCGGGTCTTGATGGTCTCCACATTCGAGCAATCCATCTATCCGTTCTCCGGTGATATCCCCTTGGGAAGCAATATGCTGAATGTGCCGCTTCAGGCATACAGTGATGGCATGGCCATGCGTGAGGCAGTCATCGAGCATTGGATTCCGGCGCTGGAACGGTTTGCCCCTGAGTTGATTCTCGTGTCGGCAGGATTTGATGCCCATCGCGAAGATGACATGAGCCATCTGCGTTGGATTGACCAGGACTACGCCTGGATCTCGGAGCAGCTGGTTAAGGTCGCGGCCAAGACTTGTGGCGGTCGTCTGGTATCGTCTCTGGAAGGCGGGTACTGTGTGGAGGCCCTCGCACGATCGGTGGGCCATCACGTGGATGCCTTGTTGTGCGCCTAGCGCTGTGCTGGGCGCTACCCTTCGCTTTCTAAACCCAACGCATGCTGGCAAGTCCGACCCCTGTTGTCCATCGGCTGTGCGTGGCGCCCATGATGGATTGGACAGATCGGCACTGCCGATTTTTTCTTCGTCAGATTGCGCCATCGGCTTTGCTTTACACCGAGATGATCACTACCGGTGCGATCCTGCACGGCGATCTTCGGCGTTTACTTGACTTTGATGCCTGCGAGCATCCCGTGGCATTGCAGCTCGGTGGTAGTGAGCCCGATGATCTCGCCAAGGCGGCACGTATCGCGGCCCAGTGGGGTTACGATGAAATCAATCTGAACTGCGGCTGCCCGAGTGAGCGTGTACAGAAGGGCGCCTTTGGCGCATGCCTGATGCGGGAGCCGCACCTTGTTGCCGATGCGGTGAAGGCCATGCAGGATGCGGTCACCGTTCCGGTGACCGTGAAGCATCGCATCGGTGTGGACGATCAAGACCACTATGGCTTTGTGCGCGATTTTGTCGGCACCTTAGTTGATGCCGGCTGCCGAGTGTTTATCGTCCATGCACGCTCGGCCATTCTCAAAGGCTTGAGCCCAAAAGAAAATCGTGAGGTTCCGCCGCTTCGGCCAGAGATAGTTCGGCAGTTAAAGCAAGACTTTCCTGCCGCCACCATCGTGGCCAATGGTGGGATTGTTTCGGTAGCGCAGGCCGCCGAGTTTCTTCGCCCCCAGGGCGATTTGCCGGCCGTGGATGGTGTGATGCTTGGCCGCGCTGCGTATCACGACCCATGGGTTTTGCACGATATTGAAGAGGCTCTCATGCCCCAAAGCGACGCTCGTTTACCACAGCTGCGTGCCGACATACTGCCTGCATTGCAGCGCTATTTTGAGACGCAGGTTTCGCATGGCGTAGCGGCTCGCCACATGACGCGGCATTGGCATGGCTTGTTTCACGGCCAGCCGGGGGCCCGCGTGTGGCGGCGAGAGATCTGCGAGGGCCGTCTTGGGCCTATGGCGCTGTATCAGCAGCTGATGCACGATCGCGCTGCTGCCTGATGCAGGCCCGCGCACCCAACAGAATCGCAAGCGCCGCCCCCACCGACAACACCAGGCTTATCCAGGCAAGCGTGCGCTCCATGGGGGTCATGCCCACGATGCGCACCAAGGCTTCGCCTACATAGACCCAGATCAAGAGTGACATCCATTTAAAGGTGTACAGGCGCCCGTTGACCATCCCTTTGATGCCGAACAAAAGCGGTACCACTTTCAGTGCAAGCCAGGATCCTCCCGGCCGAATGGGATCGATCACTAATTCCCAGGCTAATCCCATGACGATCAATGCCACGGTAAAACCTGCTGCCAGGTTTGGCCAGGGACGGGGCACGCTGATGGGCGCTTGCGGCAGTGGGTGTGGGTCGGCCATGGTGAGATGTGCGTCTGGTGATGTGATGCGAATTATTCGGATTTTAATTTCTGTGCAATTGTGGCCATGCGTCGACCAAGCGCGCGCGCGATCCGAATCTCTTCATCGGTCACCGGTTTGGTGCTGTCTCGGCCTGCCAGGTGAGAGGCGCCATACGGGGTTCCACCGGATGTTGTGGTGAGCAGGTCGGTTTCGGAATAGGGAATGCCAACCAAGACCATGCCATGGTGAAGCAGTGGAAGCATCATGGAAAGCAGGGTCGCCTCTTGCCCACCGTGCAGGCTACCCGTGCTGGTAAAGGCCGCTCCTGGTTTTCCAATCAAGGCGCCTGATAACCACTGGCCCAGCGACTGATCAATAAAGTATTTCAGTGGTGCGGCCATGTTGCCGAATCGTGTCGGGGAGCCGATGACCAGTCCATCGCATTCGTCCAGGTCTTTGGGTTCTGCATAGGGCGGCCCGTCGGTGGGGATGGCCGGTTCGGTGGCCTCGCAGACCGCCGATACCGGCGGTACGGTGCGCAGGCGTGCCGTGCATCCCGCCACTTGATGAATACCGTCGCAGACTGCGTCAGCCAGGCGCCGTGTGCCGCCGTAACGGCTGTAATACACCACCAAAACTTCAACAGGGGGCATGTCGACTCCAATTCTTCGTAGAAAACCCGCGTGGTTAAGCCATTTATCATAGAGGCATGACGCAGCTTCTCAAATTAAACCTTGCCGCACTGGCCAAGGCCATGGCCCAGCGGGAGCGAGATCTGCGACTGGGTCAGAGTGCTGCATCGCTTAGTTTTATCTCGTTGTTGGCGTTGGTGCCGCTGCTTACCGTTGTGTTGGCGACTCTGGCCTCGTTCCCGATCTTCGGGCGTCTGCTTGAGGCCGTGCAGCTGTTGATGGTGCAAAACCTTTTACCTGAAGGATTTGCCACCACGATCTACCGCTACTTAAATCAGTTCGTCAACAAAGCCAGAACCTTGTCGCTGGTGGGCATCAGCTTTCTGGTGGTCACGGCCACATTCATGATGCTGACCTTGGACCGCACGTTAAATCTCATTTGGCGTGTCGAAACGCCGCGCCCGTTGTTGCACCGTCTTTCGGTCTATTGGGCGGCGTTAGTGATTGGCCCCTTGTTTATGGGCGGTGGTGCAGCATTGGCCATTTTTTTGGCAGGTGGCAAGCGGGCCATGGGCTCGGGGCTGTGGGGGTTGGAGTGGTGGGACCTGGTGAATCTGGTGATGGTGATGTGCGCATTTGCCGTCTGCTACCGATGGATACCCAATGTGCCCGTGCGGTGGCGGGATGCCTTCTGGGGTGGTCTGGTGGGGGCCGTACTGACCGAAGTTGGCCGTATCTTGTTCGTGGGTTATTTCGCGGCAGTGCCCACGTATCAGCAGGTCTATGGCCCGTTGGCTGCGATTCCTGCCTTGCTCATCTGGACCTATCTGAGCTGGTGGGTCTTTCTGGCCTGTGCGGTGCTGACGTCCATCCTGCCGGAATGGCGCTCAACGAGTGCTAGGATTTCCCTTCGTCACAAACACGCGGGAGGCCAACCATGAAGGTGAGCAAGATTTTGGAGGTCAAGGGAAAGACCTTGTACACCATGTCCCCTGAAGATTCGCTTGCAAATGCCGTGATGATCATGGCTGAGCATGACATTGGATCAATCGTAGTGATGTCAAAAGGCAAACTTGCCGGCATGTTGACGTTTCGCGAGGTGATCCGTGTTCTGGCCAAGCGCCAGGCGGAGAATCGTTCGGGGCCCACCCCGCCGGTATCCTCATTCACGATTTCAGAAGTCATGAATCCCACGCCCACGGTGGCCTCCCCCGATATGGATGTCGATACCCTGCGCAAGCTGATGGTGGATTCCCATGAGCGCTACCTTCCGGTGATGGATGGCACGGTGTTGTTGGGCGTGGTGTCGTTTCACGATGTCGCTAGGGCGGTGTTGGAGATGCAGAGCTTTGAGAACAAAATGCTGAAAGCCTATATCCGCGATTGGCCCGAACAAGACGAGGCGCAGAAAGGCCAGCCCTCGTAATGCGTATTCTGGTCTCAAACGACGACGGCTATTTTTCGCCGGGCATTGCTGCATTGGCCCAGGCCATGTCGGCATTTGGCCAGGTGGTGGTCGTTGCCCCCGAGGCTGACCGCAGTGGCGCATCGAATTCACTTACGCTGGATCGTCCGCTGTATGTGCGCCGATCATCCAACGGTTTTCACTACGTCAATGGCACGCCCACCGATTGTGTGCATGTGGCGGTGACGGGGTTTCTTGGCTATCGGCCCGACTTGGTGGTCTCAGGTATCAATAACTCTGCAAACCTGGCTGAAGACACGCTGTATTCCGGAACGGTGGCTGCAGCAATGGAAGGTTTTTTGCTTGGTATTCCATCGATCGCGTTTTCACTCGCCAGCCGAAGTTTTGATCATCTCGATACGGCGGTGGATGTGGCCAATCGGGTGGTCTCGCATGTGGTCTCGCAGCCCTTTGCTAAACCCCGTTTGCTGAATGTGAACATTCCGGCCATTCCAGTGGGCGACATACAGGGCTATGAGCTCACTCGGCTTGGGCGGCGGCATGTGGCCCAGCCCGTCGAAAAAGCAGTCTCGCCGCGTGGTGAGACCGTGTATTGGGTCGGGCCGCCCGGAGGTCAGCGTGAGGCTGGGCCCGGGACCGATTTCAATGCATTGAACCAGTCGAAGGTGTCGATCACGCCACTGCATGTGGATCTTGGAGATCCGGAGGCGATTGGGGAAGTAGGGCAGTGGCTGGCAAAGATGTGAAAAAGCCGATTGGGCCCCTCAAGCCCACGCAGCCCGGTCTGCACATTGCGACAAAAACGACCGAGGTCAAGGCGCCATCGTTGGTGCCGCGATGGGGCGGTGGATCTTCGTCGAGCGCCTCATCTCAGAAGGCTGTTGTACCGAGCCCTCCGCGGCCGTCAAAGCCTTTGTCTGCGCAGCCGCATGTCGGTCTATCCAGTGAACGCACACGTGCGCGCATGGTTGAGCGGCTGATGCAGCAAGGCATTCGAAACCCTCGGGTGCTGGATGCGATCCGTCACGTGCCGCGCCATCGGTTTGTCGATGAGGCGCTGGCGAGCCGCGCTTACGAGGACACCGCATTGCCGATTGGCCATCAGCAAACGATCTCTCAGCCATTTGTCGTGGCCCGCGTGATTGAGATCGCATTGGCCCATGTCGCAGGACCGCCCCGTCCACTGAAAGCACTGGAAGTCGGCGGCGGATGCGGCTATCAGGCCGCGGTCATGGCCTACTGCTTTGACCAGGTCTGGTCGATCGAGCGCATCAAGGCGCTTGCTGATCTGGCCCGGCAGAACTTAAAGTCTATTCGACGCTCCAACCTCCGGTTGTTGTACGGTGATGGATTGGTGGCTGGGCTGCCTTACGCACCCTTTGATGTCATTTTGTGTTCTGCCGGCATGCCAAGTCTTGCACCGGAATTGCAGGGGCAGCTTGCGGTGGGCGGTGTTTTGGTGGCGCCTGTCGGTGAGCCCGAGCAGCGTCTGATGGCCGTGCAACGTGTAAGCGAACAAGAATTTGTGACGCATCTTTTTGATATGGTGCGCTACGTGCCAGTGTTAAGAGGAACAGAATGACCGTGCAAGGTTCATGGGTCTCGCTTGGGATCGGTGCCATGATCGCTGCCGTGCTGGTGGGCTGTGCCCCATCGCGCGTGCCGGCCCCCGTGGAGAGCCGCAAGATCTCGAAGGCGCCCGCCAAGTCGTCGGCTGCTGCCACTGCGCCTGCCGCCCGAGACACTTTGCCGCCTGCGCCCGATGGCTTTTATCGGGTGCGTCGCGGCGATACCTTGATCGGCATCTCTCTGGATCATGGCGTGGCCTGGCGTGACCTTGCCGCATGGAATCAGATCGACAATCCAAACCTGATTGAGGTGGATCAGCTGGTGCGTATTCGGCCGCCTGCCACACAAAAGACCACCGCAGCCCCGATGCCGTCGTCGTCGGAACCAAAACCGGCGGCCACCGAAATCCGCCCCTTGGGCGGTGGGCCGCTTGCCTCTGCCAAGGGCACGGTGACGCCTGCGGCGCCCGCGAAATCGAGTGCTTCGGGCGCTCCGTCGGCAGCCGCCACACCTGCGCCAACCGGCAGTGGCGCGTCTGCACCGGTACCCGCAAATGCCGAGGCTGCGAGCACTGCAAAGCCTTTGGCTGATGGCATCGTGTTGTCATGGCCCAGCAAAGGCCAGGTGATTACATCGTTTGCCGATCCCGGCTACAAAGGCATTGCGATCTCGGGCGTGGAGGGCGACCCCATTCTTGCGGCCGGCGATGGCCGTGTGGTCTACAGCGGAAATGGTCTGCGCGGTTACGGCAATCTCGTGATCGTGAAGCACGAGGGTGATTTTCTAACGGCCTATGCCCATAACAAATCAATTCTGGTGAACGAAGGCCAGATCGTGAAGCGAGGACAAAAAATCGCTGAACTCGGCAAAACCGATTCAGAGGTTCCCAAGCTGCACTTTGAGGTGCGCCGCTCCGGCAAGCCCGTTGATCCGCTGAAGTTTCTGGCTCAGCGATAATCGGGGCCATGACCCCGATTCTCTGTTTTGATCTGGAGACCATTCCAGATGCCAGTGGCCTGCGCCGGCTTGGCCTGTTTGACCCATCGCTCGACGATGCGCAAGGCGTGGCCGAGGTGCAGGCAGCGCGCCAGGCTTCCCACGGCAGCGATTTTCTTCCTCATTATCTGCAGCGTGTCTGGGTTATCGGCTGTGCGTTTCGTGATCAGGAAGGCTTTCGTGTGCGATGCCTAGGCGATCAACACGGGGCGAGCGATGCCGAGGAAGCTGCACGGCTGCGTTCGTTTTTTAAAATCATTGAGAAGCACACGCCGCAGCTGGTGAGTTGGAACGGCGGTGGATTTGATCTGCCCGTGCTGCATCATCGCGCACTGATGCATGGAGTGAGCGCGCCACGCTATTGGGATCAGGGCGAAGACGATCGCGACTTTAAATGGAATAACTACATCGCGCGCTATCACGCCCGTCATACCGATCTGATGGATGTGCTTTCGGGCTATCAAAACCGTGCTTTCGCGCCGCTGGATAATCTGGCGCGGCTATGCGGCTTTGCAGGCAAACTAGGAGAGGATGGCAGCAAAGTCTGGTCATCATTTCTCGAAGGCCGAGGCGAGGCGGTACGGGCCTATTGCGAGACGGATGTCGTCAACACCTATCTTCTATTTTGCCGGTTTCGCATGATTCGTGGCGAATGGAGCGAGGCCCACTACCGTGAAGAGCTTGCGGTGGTGCGCGATGCACTCTCGTCCATGATCGGGCAGGAGGGCGTGCCCTTGGCGGGTGCGCATTGGCGTGCGTTTCTGGACGCAGCCCCTGCACTGAGCGATCTGTCGTAGCTGCCACTATTCTGCGCCCCATCGTTTCATGAAGTCTGCACCCAAACGGCTGACCGATCTCACCATCGAATCCGTAGATCTCGATGCACAGGGCCTGGCCCGCCACGACGGGAAGGTGGTGTTTGTCGAAGACGCCTTGCTTGGCGAAGTGGTGGATATCGAAATTGCGCGCGACAAACCCAGTTATGCCAAGGGCCGTGCCGTGGCTTGGAAGAAAAGCAGTTCGCAACGTGTGGCGCCGAAGTGTGCGGCCTATGGTGTGTGCGGTGGATGCGCGATGCAGCACATCGAGGCCTCCGCGCAGTTGGCGATCAAACAGCGTGTGCTCGAAGACAATCTCTGGCACCTTGCCAAACTCAAGCCCGAGCAGATGCTGCCGCCTTTGGATGGTCCGAGTTGGGGCTACCGCACGCGGGCCCGGCTGACGGCCCGTTGGGTGGAGAAAAAGGGCGGCATGTTACTGGGCTTTCATGAACGCAAGAGCAGTTATGTCGCGGTGATGGATGCCTGCGAGAACCTGCCGCCTCAGGTCTCGCGGATGTTGCCCGCCATGAAGGCCCTTCTCGCGGGGCTCTCCATTGCCCAGCGCGTTCCACAGGTCGAGTTGGCGGTGGGTGAATCCGCTCCGTATGGCGGCGAACCCGTCGTGGTCTGGGTGCTGCGCATTCTTGAGCCACTGACGCCGGGTGATGAGCAGGCCTTAAAAGCCTTTGCGGATCAGTGGTCAGTGCAGTTTTGGCTGCAACCGGGCGGCCCATCCACGGCGGCATTGTTTTATCCCGTGCCTGCGCCGGCCTTGGAATATTTCCTGCCGGAATTCGATCTGCGCATGCCGTTTTCTCCGGTGGATTTCACGCAGGTGAATCCTGCGATCAATCGAGCGATGGTGCATCGCGCGCTTACCTTGTTGGCACCAGAGCCATCGGATCGTGTGGCGGATTTTTTCTGTGGCCTTGGCAACTTCACCCTTGCCTTGGCGCGGCGTGCTGCTCATGTGATCGGGGTGGAGGGATCCACGGCGCTGACCGATCGCGCGCAGGCCAATGCAGCCTTGCATGGCATGGCCGATCGCGTGCGGTTTGCTGTTCAGAATCTTTTCGAGATCGATCAGGCGTGGCTCCAATCGCTGGGCACCTTTGACCGTGTTTTGCTTGATCCGCCGCGCGAAGGCGCGCAGGCCCTGTGCCAGGCATTTGCCCAGACTGCGCAACGCCCTAAGCGACTGGTGTATGTGTCGTGCAATCCTGCCACGCTGGCGCGCGATGCGGCGATTCTCGTGCACGAGGGCGGGTGGCGTCTGTGCAAGGCCGGCATCATCAATATGTTTCCGAACACGGCCCACGTGGAATCGATCGCAGTCTTCGAGCCCGATTCGGAGCCCGTGACCCACGGGCAATAAAAAACCCCGGCATGCCGGGGTTTTAAATTCGTGTGCATTCGATGCACACGAGCGGGGAAGCCCTTATTCGCGATTACCGAAGAGCGACATCAGCAGCACCAACAGATTGCTGAAGATGTTGTAGACACTCAGGTAGACCGCCAACGTGGCCGAGATGTAGTTGGTCTCGCCGCCATCCATGATCCGCTTCAGGTCATAGAGCAGGAACAGCGAAAAGATACCCACGGCCAGGGTCGAGATCGTGAGCATCAGCGCGGGCATCTGCAGCCAGATGTTGGCCAACGAAGCCACGATCAGCAGGATCACGCCGATGGTCAGAAACTTGCCCATGTTCGACAGGTCGCGCTTGGTCGTGCTGGCGATGCTGGCCATGCCAAAAAACACAGCAGCCGTTCCAGCACCGGCCACCCCGATCAGCTGGCCGCCATTGGAAAAGCCCACGGCAACACCGATCAGGCGCGACAGCATCAGGCCCATAAAGAATGTGAAGCCCAGAAGCAGGTAAACGCCGACCACGCTGTGCTTGGTGCGCTCAATCGCGTAGAAGAAGCCAAAGGCGATGCCCAGGAACAGCAGGGCGCCAATGAACGGGTTCTGGGCGAACCACGAGAAACCGAACTGCATACCCACCCAGGCTCCCAACACGGTGGGCACCATGGACGCTGCCAGGAGCCAATACGTGTTGCGCAGCACCCGATTGCGTAGCCCTTGGGACTCGGCACGCGGCAATGAAGTACTGTTACCAAAGCTAGGAACCATCTGTTCAATCTCCTTAAAAACTCTGGCCAAGATCCCGTAGGCAGGATGCCTTCCGGGCGGTGACCAGCACGTATAATCGCAGGTTTACTTGACAATTCAAGTAGGAAAAGGTTCCAGCCAGGCGTCCCCGCACCACGGTGGGGGCTGATCCCGCCCCGGAACCCCGAAAAACCCTATCCTCAACCCTGGAATTCAGAACATGGCCATTGAACGCACCCTCTCCATCATCAAGCCCGACGCGGTTGCCAAGAACGTGATCGGCGAAATTTATTCTCGCTTTGAAAAAGGCGGCCTGAAGATTGTGGCCTCCCGAATGATCCACCTTTCGCGTGCAGAAGCCGAAGCGTTTTACGGCGTGCACCGGGAGCGTCCCTTCTTTAAAGATCTGGTTGACTTCATGATCTCTGGCCCGGTCATGGTGCAGGTGTTGGAAGGCGAAAACGCCATCGTGAAGAACCGCGATCTGATGGGTGCCACCGATCCGAAGAAAGCTGCGCCAGGAACCATTCGCGCTGACTTCGCCGACAGCATCGATGCCAATGCGGTGCACGGGTCCGATGGCCCCGACACTGCCCGCCAGGAAATCGCCTTTTTCTTCCCGGCGCTGGCGATTTACAGCCGATAACAGTTCTACTCCAACGGTGGGGCAATGAATCTTCTTAGTCTTTCGCCCCAAGCGTTGACGGACTGGTGTGTGGCACGCGGTGAAAAACCGTTTCGCGCACGCCAGTTATTGAAGTGGGTGCATCAGCGTGGCGCGTCAGACTTTGCCGAGATGACGGATCTCGCCAAAGACTTTCGCGCTGGGCTGGCCACGGATGCGTTGATCGCATTGCCCCCTGTCATCAAAGACCACCTTTCCGCCGATGGCACCCGCAAATGGTTATTCGATGTGGGCAACGGCAATGCGATCGAGACCGTGTTCATTCCCGAGACCGACCGCGGCACACTGTGTGTGTCGTCGCAGGCGGGCTGCACGGTGGCATGCCCCTTTTGTTCAACCGGCCGTCAAGGCTTTAACCGTAATCTGACCACGGCCGAAATCGTGGGCCAGCTGTGGTGGGCACGGCACGAGCTGGATCAGCCGGTCACCAATGTGGTCATGATGGGCATGGGCGAGCCGCTGCTGAACTACGATCAGCTGGTCCCGGCGCTGCAGCTGATGCTCGACGACGATGCCTATGGCCTGTCGCGCCGCAAAGTCACCGTGTCGACATCCGGTGTGGTACCCATGATGGATCGCCTTGCCCGAGATTGCCCTGTAGCACTCGCTGTATCGCTTCATGCGCCCACCGATGCGCTGCGCGATGTGCTGGTGCCGCTCAATAAGAAATACCCGTTGAAGGATCTGATGGCATCGATTCGTCGCTACCTGGAGCCGGCACCGCGTGACTTCATTACGTTTGAGTATGTGATGTTAGATGGCGTCAACGACAGCCTTGAGCAGGCCCGTCAGCTGGTGCGTCTGGTCAAGACCGAAGAGATCTCGTGCAAATTTAATCTGATCCCGTTTAACCCCTTTCCGAACTCCGGCTACAAGAAGTCGCCTTGGCCCAAGACGCGTGCCTTTGCGGATCTCTTGACGCAGGAGGGCTTTGTCACCACGATTCGTAAAACACGAGGTGATGACATCGATGCCGCCTGCGGGCAGTTGGCAGGTGATATTCAGGACCGCACCCGCATTACATCGCGATTGAAGTCCTGACCATTGACCATACGCCAGTGCATTGAACAGACTCGAACCGTTGAAACCCACTTATGAACGCTACTGATCCGTCACTGCCTCCCTGCACCGACATGCCGTTCTCGTGCGGGCCGGCGGCTCGCCGTGCATCGCGTGCCGTGGTGGTCCGCTGGGGTTCGAATGCCGTGACGGTGGGCGGTGGGGCCCCGGTCGTGGTGCAGTCGATGACCAATACCGACACGGCCGATGCGATCGGCACGGCGATTCAAGTTCAGGGCCTGGCCCAGGCCGGCTCTGAGCTGGTGCGTATTACGGTGAATTCGCCGGAGGCTGCGCGCGAGGTGGCTGCGATACGTGAACAGCTGGACCGCATGAATTGCAGTGTGCCCTTGATCGGCGACTTCCATTTCAATGGCCACAAGCTGCTCTCCGAGTATCCGGAGTGTGCGCAGGCCCTCTCGAAATATCGAATCAATCCGGGCAATGTGGGCAAGGGCGCGAAGCGTGACAACCAGTTTGGCGCGATGATCGAGGCAGCCTGCAAGTACGACAAGCCGGTGCGTATCGGCGTGAATTGGGGAAGCCTGGATCAAGAGTTGTTGGCACGCCTGATGGATGACAACAGCAAACGCGCTGATCCGTGGGATGCCCAGTCGGTCATGCGTGAGGCCTTGGTGACCTCGGCCATTGAGAGCGCCCAGCAGGCCGAGCGTTGGGGCATGCCGGGCGACCGCATCACCTTATCTGCAAAAGTCAGCAGCGTTCAGGATCTGATCTCGGTCTACCGCGAGTTGGCCAGGCGTTGCGACTATCCCCTGCATCTTGGCCTCACCGAGGCGGGCATGGGAAGTAAGGGAATTGTGGCCTCGACGGCGGCGATGGCAGTGCTGCTGCAAGAGGGCATCGGCGACACCATTCGTGTCTCGCTTACACCCGAGCCCAATGGCGATCGTCGCCAGGAAGTGATCGTTGCGCAGGAGATGCTGCAATCGATGGGCCTACGGGCGTTTGCGCCGATGGTGGTGGCCTGCCCTGGCTGTGGCCGCACCACATCAACGTTCTTTCAAGAGCTCGCCGCAAAGATCCAGGCCTATCTGCGCGAGCAGATGGTGGGCTGGAAGACCCAATACCCGGGTGTCGAGAACATGACGGTGGCCGTGATGGGCTGTGTCGTCAACGGCCCCGGCGAGAGCAAGCATGCCGATATCGGAATCAGCCTTCCGGGAACGGGCGAACAGCCGGTGGCACCGGTCTTTATCGACGGTGAGCGCAATGTCACGCTGAAGGGCGATCGGATTGCCGAAGAGTTTCAGCTCATCGTGTCGAACTATGTTCAGCAGCGCTTTGGCGCATCACGCTCCTGAGCTTCTTTCATTTTTATTCAATCATCACTGTGAGTCTGCGTGGGAGCTTCTGAAAAACTTGCCGGCGTAAAAGGCATGAACGATCTGCTGCCGGATCAGTCACCGCTTTGGGAGTGGGTCGAGGCCCGGGTGGCGAAGGTGTTTCGTCAGTACGGCTACCGTGCGATTCGCACGCCGATTCTTGAGCCGACTGCATTATTTGTGCGCGGCATTGGCGAAGTGACCGACATCGTTGAAAAAGAGATGTACACCTTCACCGATGCCTTAAACGGTGAGCAGCTGACACTACGCCCAGAGAATACGGCCGCGGTGGTGCGCTCCGCAATTGAACATAACCTTTTGTACGACGGGCCCAAACGGCTCTGGTATGTCGGTCCCATGTTTCGCCACGAGCGGCCTCAGCGGGGCCGTTACCGGCAGTTTCACCAATTCGGGATCGAGGCCCTTGGGCTCCCTGGGCCTGATATCGATGCCGAGCAGCTGCTGATGATTGCGCGGCTTTGGCAGGTGTTGGGCCTGCAGGGCGAGAATGCCCCGCGTCTCGAGATCAATTCTCTTGGCGAAAAAGAAGAGCGGCTTGCCCATCGTCAGGCCTTGATCACCCATTTTGAAGCCCATGCGGCAGTGCTTGATGCCGATGCGCAGCGTCGTCTGCACACCAATCCCTTGCGCATTCTCGACTCGAAGAATCCGGCAATGCGCGATGTGGTGGCGTCGGCGCCGCTGCTTTCTGATTTTCTTGGGCCGCAGTCGCGCGCACATTTTGATGCGGTCTGTGCAGTGCTCGATGCCCATGGTGTGGCCTACACGGTGAACCCGCGTCTGGTTCGGGGTCTGGATTACTACAACTTGACGGTGTTTGAGTGGGTCACTGACAAACTCGGTGCCCAGGGTACGGTCTGCGGTGGTGGCCGTTACGACACCCTGGTCGAGCAGATGGGTGGCAAGCCCGCACCGGCCTGCGGTTTCGCGATCGGTGTGGAGCGGCTGGTGGAATTACTAAAAGAAGTTGCACCACCGGATGTGCCCTCGGGTCTGGATGTATATCTGGTCCATTGGGGCGAGGGCTCGCAGGCGGTTGCATTGCAGGTGGCCGAGCAGTGCCGATCTGCTGGTCTTGCGGTGCAGATGCATTGCGGTGAGGGCAGCCTGAAGTCGCAGATGAAAAAAGCCGATCAGAGCGGCGCAGCGTACGCGATCTTGTTGGGCGATGATGAGCGGGCCCAGGGCAAGGCATCGGTGAAGCCGCTGCGCGCACAGACCGCAGCCACGCAAGAACTGGTTCCGATCGGCGATTTACCGATTTTTTTGAAAGAGAAGTGCAATGCGTGAAGATTTAGAGCAACAAGAGCAGCTCGATGCCATCAAAGGCTTTTGGCAGGACAACAAAAAATGGATCGTGCCGGCTCTGGTGGTGGTGCTGGTTGCCGCCGTCGGATTCAATGGCTGGACGTTCTGGCAAAACCGACAGGCCAATGCCGCGACCGATGCGCTCACCGCCATGGAAAACGCAATCGGTGAGCAGAATGTGGATAAGGCCCGTGCGGCATACAAGGCGTTGGCCGACGACTACAGCAGTTCTACACAGGCGGCACTTGGCGGGCTGCAGATGGCCAAGGTCCTGGTGGCCGGTGGTCAGCTGGCCGAGGCGCGTGGTGTGTTGGAGCGCGTCGCCAAACATTCGCAAGATGACTTCGCGTGGATCGCCAAGATTCGTTTGGCCGGCGTGATGCTTGATGAAAACAATGCCAAGGCTGCGCTTGAGGTACTCGCGGGTAAACCGCCAAAAGAATTCAGTGGCCTGGTGAACGACCGTCGTGGGGATGTGCATGCAGCCCTGGGCAACAAAGAAGAGGCCCGTGCTGCCTGGAAAACAGCGGCTGATGAACTCGGCCCCCAGTCGCCGAGTCGTGAGCTGGTGCTGCGCAAACTACAAACCGTCGATTCCTTTGGAGGATCAAAGCCATGAACACCGGTCTGCATCGCACCGCGCTACTTGCAGCGCTGCTGGTCACATTGGCAGTCGCGGGCTGTGGCGGCACTAAAAAGCCGCAGCCGGCAGGCCTCACTGCGTTTACCCCGGTGTTGCCGGCCACCGTGGCCTGGAAGGCCGATGTTGGCCGGGCGTTAACGGTCGAGACCGGTGTGGGGCAGTTCTCCCCGGCCGTCAGTGGTGACCATGTCACGGCGGCCTCAAGCACCGGCAGCGTTACCCGCGTTCAGCTGTCCGATGGCAAGCTGGTCTGGCGTGTGGATGTTGGCACTCCGATTGTTGCGGGTGTGGCGGTTGGCAGTGGTGCCAGTGTCGGCATGGCGGCCGTCATCACGACTAAAAATGAATTGGTGTTGATTGCTGCCGATGGAAAGGTCGCCCGAACAATCGCTTTGGGCGGTGTGGGCCTTGAGATTCCGGCCATTACGGGTTCGACTGTGGTGGTGCGTCTGGCCGATAACCGTGTCAGCGCATGGGATGTTGCCACTGGCACGCGGCGTTGGGTGATTCAGCGTACGTTGCCACCGCTGGTGCTGCACGCCCAGTCGGGTCTGCGTGTCGCGGCCCAGTCGCCCGAAGATATGCCCAGTGCAGTGATTGGCCCCACCGATGTATTGGTGAACATGGCCGGTGGCCGGCTGGTCTGGTTAAACGCCACTACGGGTGCGGTGCGTTGGGAAGCCCAGGTGGCCACGCCGCGCGGCAGCAATGAAGTGGAGCGCATTGTTGATCTGCTGGGCGCAGCCATGGTGGAAGGCCCCGATGTCTGTGTCTCGTCGTATCAGACCCTGGTCTCGTGCTTTGGCGCGGAGAGTGGCCGCCGGCTCTGGAGCCGCGATTTCAATGTGGCCTCGCCTCTGGCTGCCGACAGCCGGTTTGTGTTTGTGGTGGATGAACAGTCACGTTTGCATGCATTGTCGCGACGCGATGGTTCTACCGCGTGGTCGATCGATACATTTCAGCTGCGTAACCTGATGTCGCCTGTAGTGTCGGGCCGTGCCTTGTGGGTCGGTGATCGATTTGGTGTCTTGCACGGATTGGATCGCGACAGCGGAAAAATCATGGCGCGTGTGAACCTTGATGGCGGCACCATCAGCGGTGCAATGCGTGCAACGCGATCGGGCTTGGTCGTGCAGACACAAGGCGGCCAGCTGATGCTGATCCGAACGGAAGGCTGATCGTTGAGTGCAAAACCCGTGGTCGCCCTCGTTGGGCGCCCCAATGTAGGAAAGTCAACGCTCTTTAATCGGCTCACGCGATCCCGAGACGCCTTGGTCGCCGATTTACCGGGGCTCACGCGGGATCGTCACTACGGCGAGGGCCGTGTCGGCCCGCGGCCTTATCTGGTGGTTGATACCGGCGGCTTTGAGCCTGTCGTGAAAGAGGGCATCACCTTCGAGATGGCCAAGCAGACGCGTCAGGCGATTGCAGAGTCCGATGCGGTGGTCTTTGTGGTCGATGGCCGCACCGGTGTGGCACCACAAGACCTTCAGATTGCCGATCTGTTACGCAAGTCAGGCCGTCCGGTCAGCTTGGCAGTGAACAAACTGGAAGGCATCACGCGTGAAGGCCGCACGGCCGAGTTCTATGAGCTTGGCCTCGGCGATCCGCTGGGCATTTCATCGGCGCATGGCGATGGCATCTCCGATCTGATGGACCACGTGCTTGGACAGTTACCGTCTCCGCCTGAAGAGGAGATGTCGCTGGAAGAAGAGGTCGCCACAAAAGGATTGCGGGTGGCGATTGTGGGCCGCCCGAACGCCGGCAAGTCCACACTGATCAACGCCTTGGTGGGTGAGGAGCGTGTGATCGCGTTTGATATGCCCGGCACCACCCGCGATGCGATCTCGATACCGTTTGAGCGCGAGGGCCGTCGCTATCAGCTGATTGATACGGCCGGACTACGCCGGCGCGGAAAAGTGTTCGAAGCGGTCGAGAAGTTCTCGGTGATCAAAACCCTTCAGGCCATCGAGTCTTGCCATGTCGCTATTTTGATGCTGGATGCCCATCAAGACGTCTCCGACCAAGATGCCCATATCGCAGGCTTCGTGATGGAGGCTGGGCGGGCCTTGGTGGTGGCCGTGAACAAGTGGGACGGTTTGGATGTCGTGGCCCGCGATGAAGTGAAGCGGCTGATCGCGCGCAAGCTTCAGTTCTTGCATTGGGCCCGCTTCCATTTCATTTCGGCGTTAAAAGGCAATGGCATTGATGTTTTGATGCGTTCGGTCGATGCTGCCTATGCGGCGGCAACACTGAAGCTCTCTACGCCGAAGATCACCCGAGCCCTGCGCGAGGCGGTGGAGCACCAGCAGCCCCCCCGGCACGGCCGGTTTCGGCCCAAGCTGCGCTACGCCCACCAGGGGGGCCAGAATCCGCCGATCATCGTGGTGCATGGCAACGCGCTGGACTATGTCTCGGATGTCTACAAACGTTACCTGGAGAGCCGATTCCGGAAGGTCTTCAAGCTCGAAGGTACGCCGCTTCGGATTGAGTGGAAAACCTCCACCAACCCCTACAAGCCACAGGAGTGATTCCTGTTCCTGAAATGGGTATAGTTACCGCTCAACTCAGGAGTCCTCCACCATGTCACAAACCAAAGGGCAGGCGTTACAAGACCCGTTTCTGAACCTGCTGCGCAAAGAGCACGTTCCCGTTTCCGTTTACCTGGTCAATGGGATCAAGCTGCAGGGTCATGTGGAATCGTTCGATCAGTATGTGCTGCTGTTGCGCAACACCGTCACCCAGATGGTCTACAAGCACGCGATTTCAACGATCGTTCCGGCGCGCGCTGTGAACTTTACTGCAGAGGGTGAGTCGAGCTGAGCGACCTCGGTTCCGTATCAACGTCGCAAGACGTTGATTTCGCCAAGCAGCCACGCACCGTTTTAGTGGCGCTGACCATCGGCCAGGGTCCACGGCCTGATGTAGAGGAACTGCAAGCCCTTGCTGTCTCGGCAGGCGCCCGTGTTGAGGCGGTGGTGACCGGCCGCCGAGAGCGTCCGGATCCCGCACTTTTTATCGGATCGGGCAAATGCGATGAGCTCCTGCAGACCTGCCAATCCTGTGCGGCTGAGCTGGTGATTTTTGATCACGCGTTGTCAGCGGCGCAGCAGCGTAATCTGAGTCGAATTCTGAAACGACGTGTGATTGATCGGGTGGCACTGATCCTCGACATTTTTGCCCTTCGGGCGCGCAGCCATGAAGGCAAGCTTCAGGTGGAATTAGCCCAGCTCGATTATTTGTCGGCCCGTCTTGTACGAGGCTGGACCCACCTTGAACGTCAAAAGGGCGGAATCGGACTTCGCGGCCCAGGTGAGACGCAGCTTGAGACCGACCGTCGACTGATTGGCCAGCGCGTCAAACAGTTGAAATCGCGTTTGGAGCTGGTGGAGCGTCAGCGTAAAAACCGTACGCGGCAGAGGCACCGCCAGGGGGCCTTTTCGGTCTCGCTGGTGGGTTATACCAACGCCGGTAAATCCACGGTCTTTAACGCGCTCACCCATGCCGGGGTCTATGCGGCTGACCAGCTGTTTGCCACCCTCGACACCACGAGCCGGCGGGTGTTCCTGGCGCCGGGAGAGTTCATGGTGCTCTCCGACACAGTGGGGTTCATTCGAGAGCTCCCCCACAGCCTGATTGAGGCGTTTAAGTCCACCCTGCACGAAGCGGCCGATGCTGATCTGCTCTTGCACGTGATGGATGCGTCGGACCCTGACCGCGAGCTTCAGCGTCAGGCCGTTGACGAGGTGCTGCGCGAGGTAGGGGCATCTGAAGTCCCCCGCATCGAGGTGTACAACAAGATCGACCTCATGGGGTTATCGCCGCGAAGCGAGCCAGACCCCTATGGTAGGATCCATCGGGTGTGGATAAGTGCCAGTACGGGCGAGGGCATCGACCTTCTCCGGCAGGCGGTGCGGTCCCACATGCCGGCTTTCCCTAACCCTGAAAATTGGGCAGGGGCGCTCGGCGATAATGTAACTACGCAACCTTCGGTCCAATCCCTTCTCTAACCGTTCATGATTTCTCGATTTAACTGGTCATCGCTGCGGCGTCTTTTTGCCCTTGGGGATCCTCGCTGGGGTTCAGGTTCGGGGCAGGGCTCTGGTCAATCCGAGCCGGGCGCCAACAACGCTTCTGGCAACAATGGCGGGTCGTCGGGTGAACCGGCACGCGCCTCGGATGACCGCGGTTCGAATCCGCAGGGCCCGCGTGACGACGGCCGGGATTCCCGAAACGATCCCCCCCGCCAGCCCCCCCGTGGCTCCAATGAGCCGCCCGATCTTGATGAAGTCTGGCGCGACTTCAATCGCCGTTTAAGCGGCATGTTCGGCGGCAAGTCAGGCGGCGGCCGTGGTGGCAACAACGGATTCGGTGGTGGCCGTCGTGGCGGCTCAGGCGGTGGTGCAGGTGGTGGGTTTAAAGCCCCCAGCGTTAAGACCGGGCCCACCTTGGGTTTTATCGCGCTGGGCGGTGTGTTGCTTTGGCTTGCGACGGGGTTTTATATCGTTCAGGAAGGCCAGTCCTCGTTGGTGCTGCGGTTTGGTGAATACCGCACCACAGCGGGCGCCGGTTTTCAGTGGCGTCTGCCTTATCCGTTTGAATCCCACGAGATTGTGAACTTGTCGCAGATCCGTCAGGTATCGGTAGGCACTCGCGGTGGCGGCGCCTCGCGCAGTCGCGATTCACTGATGCTCACCAAAGACGAAAACATGGTGGATTTGCAGTTCGCCGTGCAATACCGCATCGGTGATCCGAAGGATTACTTATTTAATAACGTGGCCACCGATGACATCGTGTCCCAGGCCGCTGAAACGGTGATGCGCGAGATTGTGGGCCGAAGCATGAGCGACACTGTGCTCTACGAAAACAAAGAAGGTATTGCTCGTGAGGCATTGACGGCCATTCAAGCGATTGCCGATCGTTATGGTTCAGGGCTTTCGATTGTGGATGTGACCATTCAAAACGCGCAGCCGCCCGAAGAGGTGCAGGCCGCATTTAGCGATGCCATCAAGGCTGGCCAAGATGCTGAGCGCCTGAAAAACGAGGGCCAGGCCTATGCCAACGATGTGATACCTCGTGCCCGAGGCTCTGCCGAGCGCCTGATTCAGGAGGCCGAGGCCTACAAGGAACGTGTGATCGCCACATCGCAGGGTGATGCCGATCGGTTCCGAAAGATTGTGGTGGAGTACAACAAGGCGCCTTCGGTAACACGTGAGCGTATGTACCTTGAGGCTATGCAGCAGGTTTTTACCAATGTCAGCAAGGTGATGGTGGATTCGCGTTCGAACAGCAACCTGCTGTACCTGCCGCTTGATAAGCTTGTGCAGCAGTCTTCGGCAACGGTGGCCCCGGGCGCAGCCAATCCCACCATGGCCACACCGTCTGCACCCACGACCGCGCCCGCAGCGGGAGCCAATGCTGCGCCGGCCGAGTCGGTGCCGAGCACTCCACCGCCCGCCGCAAGTCTGCGTGATCGCCTGAGGGAGTCACGCTGATGAATAAGCTCTTTGCTGCGATTACAGGCCTGTTGATTGCTGTGGTGATTGCTGGATCCTCAATCTATGTCGTGGATCAGCGTCAATACGCCATTGTGTTTGCCTTGGGTGAGATCAAAGAGGTGGTGAGCAAGCCTGGCTTGTACTTTAAATTGCCGCCACCGTTTCAAAATGTGGTCTATGTTGAGAAGCGCATTCTCACCATCGACACACCCGAGATCGACCGGTTCATTACCAGCGAGAAACAAAACGTCTTGGTGGACACTTATGTGAAGTGGCGCGTGATCGATCCTCGTGAGTATTGGGTGTCGGTGGCGGGCCGTCCCGCCGGTGCGGCGGACCGTATTTCCCGCAGCCTCCGTGATGCCTTAAACAACGAGATTGCCAAGCGCACCGTCAATGAGGTGATTTCGGCCTCTCGTGAACAGGTCATGACCGGCATCCGTGATCGCGTGAATGCGGATGCGAAACGGTTGGGCGTGGAAGTGGTCGATGTTCGGATCAAGCGTGTAGATCTGGCCGATGAGATCCGTGATTCGGTTTTCCGACGGATGGAGTCTGAGCGCAAGGCGATTGCCAATGAGCGCCGCTCTTCGGGTGCTGCCGAGTCGGAAAAGATTCGTGCCAATGCAGACCGTCAGCGTGATGTGTTGCTGGCTCAGGCCTATCGCCGTGCCCAGAGCATTATGGGAGATGGCGATGCGCGAGCCACTGCGAACTACGCCGCATCATTTGGACAAAACCCTGAATTCGCATCGTTTTACCGCAGCCTGCAGGCCTACCGTGAAAGCTTCAAAAACAAGTCCGATGTCATCGTGGCCGATCCGCAGTCTGACTTCTTCCGCCATTTCCGTTCCTCGGGTGTGCGGGGCGGTTCGGGAGCGGGGTCCAACGCGAAGTAATCACGGGCCACTTTCCCATGCCCGCCTGGCTACTCCCCGATCACATTTCTGACATTCTTCCGGTCGAGGCCCGGCGGCTTGAGTCCACGCGCCGTCGGCTACTCGATTTGTATGCGGGCTATGGCTACAGCCTAGTGCAGCCACCATTGATCGAGCACGTCGAATCCCTGTTGATCGACTCGGCGCGTGATCTCGATCTGCGCACCTTCAAAGTGGTTGACCAGGCCAGCGGCCGCCTGCTGGGGCTGCGCGCCGATATGACCCCGCAAGTGGCCCGTATTGACGCGCATCAGATTCAGCATCAGGGCGTGACACGTCTTTGTTACGCCGGCTCGGTCTTGCATGCCCAGCCTGCTGGCCTTCTGTCATCGCGGGAGCCGGTCCATGTCGGCTGTGAGTTGTTCGGCCACGCAGGGGTCGAAGCCGATCTCGAGGTGCAGGAGTTGGCACTGGCGTCGCTTGATGCATTGGGCATTCAGAAGGTGCGGCTTGATTTGTCGCACCGTGGTGTCTTTTTGGCGTTGCGTGATCACGATGCGGGCCTCGCTGCGCTCGAAAACGACGTGCTGGCATCGCTTCAGTCGAAGGATCGCGTGCGTTTGACGCAGCTCGTCCAGGGCCTTTCGCCGCAGACGTCCAAGGCGTTGCTTGCATTGCTCGATCTCTATGGTCCGGCGAGCGGATCACAGAACGTGATCGACCGCGCGCGCAGAGAATTACCCGTGATTTCAGCCATTACTGAAGCGCTTGATCGTCTGCAGGCCGTGGCCAACTCGGCCATGTTTACCGAGCATCCTCAGTGCGTGTTAACAGTGGATCTCGCAGACCTGCGTGGCTACCGCTATCACAACGGCGTGATGTTTTCGATTTATTGTGAGGGCATGGCCAACGCCGTGGTCCGCGGTGGCCGTTACGATGGCGTGGGCAAGGTGTTTGGTCGGGCCCGTCCTGCAACCGGCTTTAGCCTGGAGCTTCGCGAAATACTCGAGGCCACCGCTCCGACCCCTGGCACTTCAGCCGATGCGGCTGCTGCGATCGCAGCGCCCTGGCGGGACGATGCCGCTTTGCGGGCCGCGATTGCCGAGCTCCGCAGCCGTGGCCACTCGGTGGTGCGGCTTCCTGATGCAGAATTAGGGTCTTGGTCAGGCAAAAAACTCGTTGAAAAATCCGGCGCCTGGCAGATTGGATAAAACACAATGGCAGTAGATTCAAAAGGCCAACAGGGCCGAAACGTTGTCGTCATTGGCACCCAGTGGGGCGATGAGGGCAAAGGCAAAATCGTCGACTGGCTGACCGAGCAGGTCAGTGGGGTTGTGCGGTTTCAAGGTGGCCACAATGCTGGCCACACCTTGGTGGTCAACGGTAAGAAAACCATTCTTCGCCTGATCCCCTCGGGCATTCTGCATCCGGGTGTGACTTGCTACATCGGCAACGGTGTGGTGCTCTCTCCATCGGCGTTGCTCTCTGAGATCGACGAACTCCAGGCCGGCAAGATCGATGTCGAATCTCGCCTGAAAA
>JACCEB011002283.1_pt1 | contig 35780 bp, 25 predicted proteins | sample 7454761 | NCBI WGS metagenome assembly JACCEB01 (sample SAMN15323454, study PRJNA562643) | freshwater metagenome | isolation source: river surface water | place: USA:Blue River Watershed | collected 2017-08-18
AGCGGCAGCAGCAGGTTGTTTAGCAGCAGCGGCAGCAGCAGGTTGTTTAGCAGCAGCGGCAGCAGCAGCGGCAGCGGCAGCGGCAGCGGCAGCAGCAGCGGCAGCACCAGCAGCTGCCGCATCTGGTTTAGGAGGATTACCGCCTATTTGTGGATTGATAACATTATAAATTTGTTCGCTTAATGTATGAACTTTATCATCATCTGTAAGTAAATTATTAGTTGGTATAAATGTTATTTTTTTATTTGGAATCTTCTTATGATAATAGTCAATACATAAACTTAATAAATCTTCTGTTGGAGATAAATTACTTGTTCTAGCTTTAAAATCTTTATCTTCAAGTCTGTTTATCGAATCAGCAAAAGTTGTATCATATAACATATCAATCTGAGGAATATTATTTGTTACATACACATCAACATTATTATTTTCTAATATGTTTTTTACATATGCATATATTTTAAAATTATCATAGCGAGGCCCAGAACGTTCTCTTGGACATTCAAAATCATGATTATAATAACTATTTGTAGTAACTATAATAATTTTATCATTAGTGACTGGATTATATAAATATGTTAAATTAGACGCACCTGATAAATGATTTTGAACACCTCCCAATTGTTTTTTTAAAAGTTCATATTTTGTTTTATATTTTAAATATTTATTATAACTATCCATATATATATTATATATTATAATAAATTATATAAATATAAAATAGATGTTTTATTATATATGATTGTTCTTTCATGGGATGTAGGTATTATAAATTTAGCTTTTTGTTTAATTGACTATAATAAAGATACTAAAGATTATAAAATATTAGATTGGGATATTATTAATTTAACTGATAGAGAAAAAATGAAATGCACTGAATGTAATGCAAATCCTAGTTTTTATCAAAATATAAGTGAAAAATATTATTGTAAGAATCATAGCAAAAATGCAAATATAGTTCCTCCAGAATTTGATACTTTATATAGCAATAATTCAGATAATTTATGTGTATTTGAAGGTAAAAATGGTGCTTGTGGTAAAAAAACTAAATATAAGTATAATAATAATTCTGAAGAATGTTATTGTAATGTTCATGCTAAAAGTAAATATACAAGTATCTGTAATAATTATAAATTAGTTAAACATACTAAAAAAGGAATTGATAAAATGAGTATGGATGATTTTCTATTAAGATTAATAAAAGAATTAGATAAAAGACCTAATTTATTAAATTGTGAATCAGTATTTATTGAAAATCAACCAACTATGAAAAATCCACGTATGAAAACTATATCAGTAACTTTATATAACTATTATATTATTCGCGGTATTATTGATAAACATATTTCACAATCACCATTAAAAGAAGTGCATTTTATGGCACCTAGTAATAAACTAAAATTAGCAGATAATGGAGATAAAGCAGAATTAGTAAAAGTAAAAAATACCGATAATGATTCTAAAACTTATAAATTAACAAAATCATTAGGTGTTAAATATTGTTTAGAAATGATTAAACAATTCCCAGAATGGGTAGAAAAATTTAATAGTCATAAAAAGAAAGACGATTTAGCAGACTGCTTTCTTCAAGGTATGTATGCACTAATTAATAAATTATAAATATTTAATCAATGTATTTTTCATATTATTTATTTTATAATGGTTAGCACAATAATTACTATAAATTGATAGATTATAATTAATATCATCTGGTTGATGGATAATAAGTGGTTCACAACATTTTTCATGTTTGCATTTATATTTGGGTATATTGCAACAACCGAAGGTTATAATACGCAGTATTTGAATTACAATCCCAAAACTGTTAGCGAATAGCACATAACACATTTATATAATCCATTTCCATAATAAATTTTATTTTTCATCCATTTAGCATCCATTTAATATTAATAATCAATTTTTATTATAACCTTTAATAATATCTATAAATTTAAAATTATTAGGTATATTAATTTTATTTATAATTATATTATATTTTTTAATATTCTCTAATAGTAATAATAAGTCATCTTTACTAATATTATTAGTTAGATTTATATTATCATTTTCAATATAAAAATTTAATAAATTATTAATATGAGACATTAAATAATAAACTTATGTTTTTTTTATATAATATTCAATCCATTCTGGTTATTAGGTAAGAATTTTATAAAGCCATAAAAATTGATATAAAATATACATACTAATATAATATATATAGTAATGTCTTCCCAATTTCGTTTTTACAGCTCTAATATTCCTAATGAAAAAAGTATGGTAAATTTTGTTTTTACCAAACATCAGGAAAATTGTTTTGAATGTTATTTACCTGACTATGATGTTTCTGCAATTATGCCTTTTCAATTAGCAACTCAAAAAACATCATTAAAACATAAACATGTAAATACTTTAGCTCCATTATTAAAACCATTTATTGGAACAGTAGAAGAAATATCAGATGATAATACTATTATTATTAGTATGGCTTTTATTGATAAAAAATCCGATGATTACAAAATATTTGAAGAAACAAACCAAAAAAATAAAATTCTATTAAGTTGTGTAAAAAAATATGCAATTAAAAACAATCATAATTTTAATAAATATTGGGAAACCTATATTTATCCATTAGATGAAAAAAAAGAAGAATTTTCTTTGTTTGATTATATTATTGAAAATATAAATGAAATACATCAAGAAAATAATATTGATAAAATGCTATTAGATTTAATTAAAGATATCACAGTTAAAAATGCCAATCCTATTACTAAATTCAAAATGGTATCAAGTAATGGGATTCAATTAATTAAAAACTCTATACAAAAAGCTCTTATTGATACAAATATGCAAAATATACTTAATATTTCACTTGAAACTCCTCCTATTTACAATATTTCATCTAAAGATTATTCTATCACAACTGAAGAACATAATCTTTTTCTAGATGCACTAATTTCTAATAATACAGGAAATCTCTACATTAACAAAACAATCTAATTATTAGCCGGTGCAATTTTTTTTAATCCCATTATTGATTCTAAAGAATATTTTGAAGATTTTAAAGGTTTATTTCTTTTTAAAATTAAATCAGCTGAATTCATATTTTCATCAGTCTCTTTTTTTAATGGAATCTTTTCTATGTAAGATATTCTTGATATCATTGGTGGTTTTATATAATTATACTCCACATCATTCAATGTTAAATTTAATCTAAAGTCTTCAATAGAAGTAATCCCACCATTATGAGATAATATTTTCCATGAAGGTGCTTGTTTAATTTGCTTAAAATTACCATATGTTTTTTTATACATTAAATGTATTAACGAAGTTCTTTTAGCAATATTCTCATCATTTAATTCTATATTGTATGCCATCATACACTCCCAACTACAGAATTTACCTGAGCATAAAAATATACCATTTAAATAATTTTCTGGCATTTCTACAACAGGGGTATTAAAATACTCTCTATCCCACCAACATTTAGAAACACTGTTATTTTCACACACCATAACTGAAGGTTTATTTTGTTTTTCATATTTTGATAATTTATAATTCAATTCTTCGATTTTCTTTCTCAACTGTTTTATCTCACCATCATTTGATTCATTTTTAATAAAAATATCATCTATTTGTTCATTCATTACTTCTGATAAATCAATTGGTAAATGTGCAATGATAGGTGTATCTACATTGGTATTATAACCATCTGTTGTTTTAAATTGTGCTTGTTGAGTTTTAGGACGTCTTCCACGTCTACTCTTTTCCATATTATTATATTTGTTAATTTTCCTTTAAATTAACAAATATAAGTCTTTATATAACTATAAGTTATTATTCAATTTTCATAATTGGTTTTTTCTTACCCTTCTTTTTAGATTCACTAGCTGACATATCTGATAATAATCTATCGTTATTTGTAGTTGTTTCATCTTGGGTATCAATTGTATCTAAATCTTTTTCTCTATTATGAAGTCTATTAAGAACATCTTTGACTGTAGATGGTGTTTGAATTAATGGACGAGGATCTTTAGTTTGAATTAATTGACTCGGATTTCCCATCGCTCCAAGTGGAGTGCCATTTGTAAAACTTACAGGTGCTCCACGATTGTTAGTTAAATTTGTTGCTGGACCAGAAACAGGTCCTTGTGATACAGGTCCTTTATAAACATTTCCTTGTGTTGGAGCTTGCATTTTAATATTATTCATCATCATTTCTTTCATTTGGCGGTCTTTTTCGCGCATTTCTTCTCTCATTTTTTCAATATGTAATTCCTGTTCAGATTTAAATTTACTTGTTTCTTTACCCATACCTGCAATTTTTTGTGCGATACCTGTTTGTAATCCTCCTAATGGATGACCACCTGGAGCTGAATTATTAGATGCTGGTAAATTACTCATATGTTTCTTAGTGAAATGGAATGCAGATGCAGAAAATCCAATTAAAATTAATAATTTAACCTCCGGAGGTAATGACTTGCCAGCACCCTTGTATTTCTCATATAATTCTTCTAACACATCATCATATGTATCAACCTCTACACTCATATGTTCAGACCAACCATTTAATTCTGCGCCAAAAGGGTCATATTTATCATTAAAAAATTCAACTAAATTTGTAAAATTAATAATAGTATTTTTATATAATTTAATACCATTTCTTCTATCAGCAAAACTCTTTAATAAATCATACTCATATTCCATTTCTTCAATTGAGCTGTTAAAATCATATTCTTTGGTTAATTTATATCCTTTGGTTTTCAAATCACTTAATTTTCTTAATAAATCAATCTTTTTCATTCTTAATTGTTGTCCTGTTAATTTTGGTTCAGGTGTTGCACTTCTTGTTACACTATCTTTATTATCTGATAATTTAACATCTTCATATCTTGCACGCGATGAATCAGAATCATCTCTTGTATGATAATCAGACCGGCGATCAGAACGACGTTCAGAACGACGTTCAGAACGACGTTCAGTTCTATGGTCACTTCGACGTGAAGAATGTCTAACACTTGAGGTATCATCATCATCTGATTTTCTATCATCAAAATTAACAGAAGATGAGGAACGGTCAGAATTTTCTCTTGATTTTGAAGGATTTGCTAATAAATTTAAATATAAATCACTCTCAGATGTTTCTTTTTTTAATGGCGGTATATTAATATTATTACCATGTTTATCAAGTATATTTAAATCTATATCTGAACTTGAATCTGAACTCATAAATATATAATATTAAACAATCTTTTCTTTAATATTAAACGATAATAAAAAAATAAATCTCCCTTGTAATATAATGATAAACTATTCTAGTATAAATGATGCTTGGGGTAAAAAAGATATATATAAAAATAATAAAGACCAAAAAATCAAACCTGATAATAACTCTATGTCTAACCAACAAGTACCAATACCTGTTCCCATAAAAGAATCAAATAGTGAAAAAAAAGAAATTTTTATTGAATCACCATATTTTGAAAAATTTTCATCATGTAATGTTATGGAACATATTACAAATTGTCCCGAATGTAAAGAGAAATTCAAAAATATAAGTAAAGAAATGTTTGGTCAAACCAGTGAAACAATCACTTTACCTGGATGCAATATAAAATTATCTAGAGATTCTCTTAAAGTTATATTTGGTTTAATAATTATTTGTATAATTTTATTATTAATTTCAATAATAACTGAATATAGAACTCCTGTTTCACCACCAGCTTTAAATAAATATATGTATATGCCTTATTATTAAGCATAGTTCCATTCACTAAGCGAATATAATGAGAACAAAGATTAAATTTTATTTTTTTTTCCATGATACATAAATAATATTATTATCATTTCCTGTAAAATAAACTGAAAATCCATCATCTTTTAGTTTATTCTTTAAATATGCCTTACAACCTTCTCTGTTATATAATGGAATATTATAAAAAATTGCTGGTAATAAATACCAACATTCTGATAAATTCATTGAATTACATTGTATTATTTTATTTTCTAATCTTTTATAAATTTGTTTATATACTTTCCTTTTTAGTTTTTCTCTTTCATATTGTTCATCTATTAAATCCTGAGCTTTAACCATTAATATTAAAATATAATATATTAAAAATTAAAATTATTAATATTCATTTTAATATTTTGAGAACTTTTATTTTTTTTCAAATCATTTGATTCATTATTATAATCATCCATTCGTTGGGTAATTGTTTTATTGGTCATTTTACTTTCATCTGATGGCATCAATTCAAAAGCATATCTATATTGGTCATCGTTTATATATACTTTATCAAAATCTTTTAATTGTGCATAATTACTACTGGTTCCTTTAAAACTAAATGGTTGAATATCAGTATTTCTTTTAACTATTTGTGTGCTATACACTCCCTTTTGTTTTCTTTCTGAAAATCTATTATTAAATTCATCCATATTACTAAAATCTTCTTTTGATATGGATACATTCTTTCTTTCTTTTTCTTTATCCTTATATACAGTTTGTAATGGTCTTGTATCATTGACTATATTACCATGTCTATTACCTAACATCTCAAAATTTTTACTAAATTCAACTTGAGCCTCTTCTTTTGATTGTGGAAAATATTCTCTAATCATTTGTTCATCTGATTTAAAATTGTCTTTTAAAGTAGAATGACTTTTATGACTTTCAAGTAACCATGAATCATATTTTTTTCTTAATTCTTCATTACCTAAAATATGATTTGCTATTGTAAGATTATAATAGATAGTTTCTTCAACTTCTGTTATTTTATCTGGATGAAACATTTTAATTAATTTTTTAAATTTTTTCTTAATTTCATCAGTAGAACTTTTAACAGGTAAATTTAACAACTCATATAAATTGAACTCTAATTTATTAAACTCTATATTTTCCATTTATATATATAAAAATATCTTTTAAATTTTAAATATTAATAAAACTAAAAAGTTTAAAATCTAACTTTTATTAATATGTCAAAACTAAAAGAAAAAATTAGTGCATCGCTAGTATTAGGTTCGTATTTAGATACTTTGGGTTTTTTTAATGGAATATGGGAATTTAATTATGATACAAAAATACATTCATTCAAAGATGCACTTGCTATTAATTACAATATTCTTCATAATTTTTATGCATTAGGAGGATATAATATTGATATATCTAACATGAAAGCAAGTGATGACACCATTATGATGATTGCGACTGCTAATGCATGTATTAAAGGTGGTTCATTAAAAGATTTTATTAATGAATATTTAAATATACTACCATTATTAGAAGAGAAAACTAGATTATCTGGAATTACAACATTACAATCTTTAAGAATATTAGATAAAACTAAAGATTCAACTAAAATAATTTATTCAAGTAATATGGGGGGAAACGGTGCAGCAATGAGAACACATTATATAGGTATTCATTATAAGGATATTAAAAAAATAATAGATGTATCCATTATGGCAAGTAGATTAACTCATAATTATCCATTAGGATTTTTAGGTGGAATGACTACTGCATTATTTACCCATTATGCCATTAATGATATTAATCCTTGGGAATGGTCAAGTAAAATGTTAAAATTAGAAGAGTCTGGTTTAATTGATTCTATAGTAAAAAAACAATTAAACAGCAAAGATTATAAAGAATATTTAAAAGATAAAGAAGAATATTGGCTATCCTGGAAACGTTATGATGAATTTAGAACAACTAGATTCGCTATAAAAATAGGAGAATTTGTTGATTCATATGAAAGATACAATGATTTGTATAAAATAATATACAATATTAGTATTGATAAAAATGATAAAACAATACCATATGCAAGATTAGGAGCAAGTGGAAATGCAGTTACTATTATGGCGTTAGATGGTTTATTATTAAGTATAAATGCAATTGAACCAAAAAATGAAATAGACTTAGATAAACCAAATGAATTAAAATATAATTGGGAAAGTTTAGTTTTCTTTACTACATTACATTTTGGTGATAATGATACTACAGGTGCAATTGCAGGAATGTGGTATGGTGCATTAAGAGGTTATGATGGAGTTAATAAAAATGAATCAAAGATTATTAATATGTTAGAATTTAAAAAAGACATTAAAAAATTAATATAATTATGCATTCTTATAAACAGTTGTTAATAAAAGTTCTTTTAACTCATTATTAGTCATATCTTTTGTGTCAGTTCCTTCTGGTAATGCTAATTGTATTTCTTCACCATTTGAATTAAATATTGTAGGCACATATTGAACATTATTTTTCTTACCTTCCTCTGCACCATCTGCATCTGTCCAATAATATTTAATTTCAATATCTGTTTTATATTTGTCTTCTAAATCTTTCATAACTTTATAAGACATACTTTCTGTATTTGAATATGGACAATAATTTGCTCCAAAATATTTTATCATCTTTTTATTACTTCCTATAAAATTGTCTGTATTTTGTTTTTTAATAAAAATAATAATTAATACTATTAATACTACTACTATTGCTATTAAACCTATTGTTTTCGGATCCATATAATATATAATTAGAATTAGATTTAATTTTTATAACATAACGAACAATATTTAAAATACTATTATCTAGTAAAATATATATATTAATATGGGATTAGGCTTATTATTATTGGCAACTGCTGGGAATGAAAATAATTATTTTAATTTAAATCCAAATATAACTTTCTTTAAAAAAACTTTCAAACATTATACTGCTATATCTAATGAAATTTTACCACAATATTTTAGGTCATCTCCTAATTTTGGTAGAAGATTAAGCACTAAAATTGCTAAAAATTCAGATTTAATTAAAGATATAACTATTTATTTTGAATTACCTGATATTCCTTCTTCTAATCATTCCTCTTTACCTTCTGATATAAAACAATTTGCTTGGACTAATAGAATTGCATTTGCAATGATTAAATATATTGATTTAGAAATTGGCGGGACTTTAATATCGAGACATTATGGAGATTGGCTAAATATTCAATTTGAATTAACTAAATCAAATAGTGAAGGTTGGGATAATAGTATTGGTAATAATGTTAAAATATTAACTGATTATTCTAATGGAAAATCTAGTTATAAATTATATATACCTCTCAGTTTCTTTTTTAATGAAACAGTTGATGTTGGTTTCCCATTAATTAGTATTAGTAAGCAAGATGTTGAAATTCATGTAGAATTAAATAATTTTGATGAATGTTTTAAACAAACACCTACTAACTATTTTGAAATTGATTCATATGTATGTTTATATATAAAAGATGAAGTTATTAAACAAAATGTAGATAATAGTCGAGCTGCAGGAACTTTTGTTTATTTTGATATTAATACTAAAAGAGTTTATTACAATAAATTATATAATGATTTTCTAATTAGTTCATCTACTTATAGTTCAAAATATAATATAGTTGGTCAAAAATCTGGTTTTAGTATTCAACCTAAATTAAATTCAATAATCGTTACTGACGAAGACTACTTTAACAAATCTTATCCAGCGTTAAAAGATGCTTATATTTTAGTAAATTATATTTATTTAGATACTGATGAAAGATGGTATTTTCTTAATAAAGAATTAGAATATGTAGTTCCTTTAGTATCAAACGTATTAGAAAAAGATATAACTAGTATCAATAGTAACTATAATTTAAAATTAGTAAATCCTCATAAAGTATTATACTGGAGAGCACAATTAAATAGTAATAAAAGTATTAATGATGTTTTTAATTATTCATCATTACCTTTAACTGATTATCCAGAACCACTGATTCAAAGTAATAAATTAACTATAAATTCTATTTCTAGAACTGAACTTTATAATAATGAATTTTATGAAAGATTACAGGGTTTTATTAATAAAACATATTCAACACGTAATATTTTTATGTATAGTTTTGGATTTAATCCTCTAGACTTTGACCCTAAAGGAACTATGAATTTTAGTATGGTAGATGATGCTACCATTCAATTACAACTAAATAAACTCGTAAATTATACTAATAGTATTAATGTAAGAGCTTATGGATTATATTATAATATATTAGTTATTAAAAATGGTAACTGTTCTATGAAATTCTATCTATAATTTATATAATTATCCCTCTATAATTATCAATCTTTAATACTTTATATTCTCTTGTGCATATTTTTAATCTATATTCTGCATTTATATCAGACTGTTTTGTGTAAATTAGAAAGTCCTTTATTAATTTCATATTTATAAAACCATTTGGCTGAGTTGTTAAACCATAATAATTAAATCCATACATATGATAATTCTTTGGCAATTCCATGCCTTTAATATATGGTATAACATAATTATGATAATTACTTGGTAATTCTGGTAATAATTCTGTTCCATTTAATAATATATTTAAGCTATCAATTATATTAACTGGTGTATTAATGGTTTCATTTTTATAATTATTTGTAAAATATAAACTTAAAACAGTCAATTTATAACTATATTTTAATGATGTATTGTTCAAATTCTCATTAATATATACCAAATATTTAGTATCCAAATACATAGCAAACCTTACATCATATTTATTAATTATGGGATGACTACTCATTATTAAATATCTATTTGTTTTTGCTTCTATTTCTGCATCTATTAAATTAAAAATATATTCGTCATTTATATTATTTGATAAATATTCACTATACCAAACATCGTATTCTTTAGTTGATATTAGTTTTGGTAAATTATCTTTAGTCTTTGTTATGAAGAAAATTTCACGGACTTTTGTTAATAGGGATATATGATTATATTCTTCTGGTTTGTTTAATAAATAGTTTTGATAATAATAGAAGTTTGATATTAATAACTCTTTATTCTTAAAATAATCCAAAATCATTTTATCTGTTGTCATAAATGAATAATTAAAATCTATTGATGGATTTACATAATTAGTATAATTAGCTTCGCTTTTCTTATTATTCTTAATTAAATTAGATAAACTATTTAATACAAATTTTATTTTAATAGTGCTATTGTTCATATTAGATATTGGTAAATATTGATATGTGTATGTAAAAAATAATGGAATAACTAAATTTAAATAAAAATTACCATCAGAATCTTTTCTTATACTATATAAATTCTTTCCCTCTTCACGTTTAAACATACTCAAAATATAGTTACCAAAAATTGTATATATATCAGAATCATATTTTTCTATTATTACATCATCTATAATAAACTCTATTGACTTGAATAAATGTATTGCCATATTGTCTATCCATTCAACATCGTAATAATTTGTAGTATTATTTGTAACTTTAGATATTGTATCTGGAACCTTATTAAAACCAACATATTTGTATGAATTATTATATAAATTAATTACTGTATATTTGAAAGTTAATATATTATTATTATTTGTTGTATTTTCAAATATATCATAATCATATAAACTGCCATTTGGAAACAACATAATATATTCAGAACCACTCGTTTGTTCTAATATTTCACCCTTTATATACATATATGATGCATCAATTAATACTCTATTAATCATATTTTCAGAAAAATCATTAGAATAAATTGTATAAGTTCCTGGGATAATATAAGTATTACTTCCAATAATTGCATATGTATCTTGAACCATTACAACTACACAATTTATAAATTCATCATTATAAACATTAACATGGGTTGAAAAAGTAAAAACAGAGTTATAATCAAACTTATAAAAATATTTTGCATCAAATTCATTTAATGAATTATCTAAAGTTTGTATTACTGGAATAAAATATGGACTTAAATTTTCATATTGAGTATCATTATAAGTAATTACATTAAATGCTTGATTATTAATAGGTTCTATTATTGAGAATGTTGTTGGAACTATAGTTTGTCTTAATCTAATATTAGTTAATATTATTCCTGGATCAGTTATAATTTCTAAATACTTCCCAAAACTAATAGTTGCTGGATAAATATTATTATTTAAATCTATTATTTCAAATATATTATCACTATTAACCAATCCAGATGGAATATCTGCAATCATCTTAGTTCCAATATAACTTATAACATTCAAAAAATAATCTTTGACTATTATTAATGCAGGGGGTGCTAAACTACCAGATAAAATGTAAGTAGTTAAATAAAAATATACTGTAGATTCTGTTACTTTATAAATATTCGCATTATTACCTCCTGCATTTACTGAATCAGTTAATCTAATGTTCCAATTATTTTTTAATTCATAATAAAATTGGTTTAATACACTTATTGAACTTATTATATATGGAATTGATTCATTTAATCTATAAATATGAGTAACTTTATTACCTAATACACTTGATACATTTGTTAAACTATACTTTATTCTTAATTTATTATTTGTTAATATAGATAAATTAGATATTGAACAATTATCTACAGTAAATGATAATGGTAGATTATTATCTGTTTGATTATATTTGATTGGACTAATATCACGGTCTAATAATAAGTCTGATATTTTGTAGTTATTAAATGTGTAAGTTAATATATCAACATTTATAAATATTTCATATAATTCATTTGTATCTACATTAACTAATTCATCAATATAAATCAAATCGTTTAATGTTACTAATTCATATGGTATATTATTAATAATTATATATATAAATGAACTATTATAATTGGATGAAAATGTTAAAAATGTTTTATTACTGCTCTTAATTACAGATTTTACAACTACTTTATATGATATCTTTAGTGGAGCTGTTATCTTATAAAATAAATAATTATTATTCTTTTCTATTAATACTATTGACGAAATTGTATATTTATAACTAATATTTGGATCTCTTGTTATACTATATATATTATCATTTGCGTAAATATATTCATAATAACTATTTGAAGATGTTGGTAAATAAATTGTTGTTTGTAGAATTGTTTCATCGTATTCAACTGTTTCAACATATATACTATCTACAACATTATTAAATGCTAATGAATATGTAGAACCATTATTATCAAAATATAATACATAAGTATCATTATAATATAATTTATAAGACGAATCACTTAAATCAAAAGTTCCATTTATTGTAATATCAAATAAATATCCATAATTAGAACTTTGGTCATTAATAATTGTATAATATTCATTAGAAATAATTGATATATCTGTTGGTTGAACCATTTCAGTCGTATCAAATGATAAATTATCAGTATTAATATATGCATTTTCTATTAATGGGTCAACCATATGATTAAAGTTATCCTTTATATCTACAATATATTTATTTGATGATTTAATTATTTCATTTGATTCATAGCCTTTATTATCAAATTTTATTGTATATTTAAATATATTATTTGTTTGTAATTTATTTACATTATTATAATTTGTATCAACTGAACTATATAAATCATAAATAATATTATCTTTTACATATATACTTGTTATATCAGATGAATTTGATAAAATATTATATTGATTAAAACCATCTACCCCAAAATATTTGGTGTTAAATAAATTATCATAATATTTTCCATAATAAGTATTTTTATCATTAAACTCGACTATTCTGTTTAATTTAGATAAATTATTAAAATCATATTCAGAATTACTATTTACTTTATTAAAAATATTTGCAATTAAATATAAATTAGAATCCATATAATTAAAATTAATTGATAAAGTAGATGGAATAGTATTCATACAATTTGAAAAATCTAATAGAGTTATTATTATATTATTTATGTTTGTTCCATATAAATTAATATTTGTTGTATAATTTATTATATTAGTATCAATTAATGATGGATCGCGACCTATTGTTATATCATTAATATTTGGTGTATTGTAATATATATCAAAATCACGGGATAGATAATTATTTCTAACATAATAACTAATATTATTAGCATTAATTAATGTAAAATTACTAGGATAATTTATAAACTCATCTTCAATACATAAAACATTGTTTGTAATTGTCCAGCTATACATACCATTATAATTTGCTACTATCTTTTTAATAATATTAATAATATCTTTCCAAAAATACTTTTGAGTTATATAATACGTTAATTGGTTCAATAAATATTGTTCTACTAAATATAATTCATTTAATATTAATATTGCTGTATTGTTTTTAAACATAAATTTCATAAATGCTTTCATTTTGGTTATTTCATCAGAAGTAAAATAAGAAGTGGATACATTAGTAATATAATTAAAACCATCATATACTAAATCATAATTTTCTAAATATGGTTCCAAGTTAGTATTATATCTTAATGTAATTAATGTCCAATTTTTCCAGTCTTTATACTGATTAACAATAGATGTCATATTAATTGTTTCATCATTTAAAAATGCTTCAAGTGATGGAATAGTTGTTGATATTTCTGGTTCTACTATATAGTAAAGTGGGTTATTTCGTGAGTAGTTTGTAATAATATTATATTTTTTAGGAATACTATCTATATCTAATATTAAATATTTAGTAGTTAATATATAAAAATTATTATTATCTATTGATGAATATGTAATAGTATTTCTAAGACCTATACTATTTGTATTATCAATATCACCTATATTAATATTACCAGTCATATCATCCTTAAACTGTAATAGATATTGATTATTTTCTATTGATAAAAATAATCTATTTACTTGTTTAAATTTATATGAATTACTATCTACTATCTTACTTAAATTATCATCATCTATTTTATTAAATTCATTTTTTAATGTAGATGAATTTTTAGTAATTGCATCAATATATGCATAATCCATAAATGACAAATATTCAATATTGTTAATATAATTATCACTATATATATAATATTTAGTAGGATCAACTGTAGCTTCTATTGTGCATGAATAAATATTATTTATTAATAATTCTTTCATTAATAAAGTCGATATAGACAAATTACTATTTATTTGACCTATTTTAATATAATATTTCCATTTCTTATTTGATTTAACAGGAGTTGTTAATACACTAATAACTTTTAATTTATATAACATATCAATTTTTTTCCTATCAAATACATTAATTGGTCTAACTAGATTATAATCAGGATTTAATAATATTATATTATCATATTCAGTTATCTGACAGGGAATTACATTATGAAGAAAGAAAAATGATGTTTTCTTATTTATTAAACTTACAGAATTAGCTATATATAATAAATTATTATTTAGATTCACTCTTACATAATGTTGATAAATATAATTATCTGCTGTTATTTCTTTCAATAAAATATAATTAAAATAATCACTTTCATATCTACAATTTCCTGTGATAGTTAATGGAACTTCATTATAATTATTTGGATTTCCTATATCTATTTGAGTTGGTATGTAGTTTTCAAAATAATAGTATTTAGATGTAATTATATTATTATTATTTATAAATTGATTTAATTGTTGAATTAATTGTGCTGATATTATCTCATTACTTTGAACTGGTGTATTTAATTCCGGAATTACTATATCTGTAAAATTAAATGTATAAAAATTATCATATAAATAATAACCATTAAATAATCCAGTTAAAGTATCTATGTTTCTAAGAACTTTTGGATATTCTATTTTAGCTGTATTTCTTAACATAAAATTATTTGATAAAAGATAATTATCATTTACATTGCATGCTGAAAATATTAGTTCGTATTCTATATTCTGTAAATTTGTTATTGAGGATAATTCATTTATATATATCTTGGTAAATGTATTAGATGTTGGTCCGTAGAAATTAATTACTTGATACCATATATTATTTATTAATATACTTTGATTATATATATATTTAATATTTGGAAAAGTTATATTACTTGTAAAATACACATATGTTTCATCTAAATTAGCTGTGCATATAATTTTAATTGGTAAATTTTTATATTCTTGAAATTGACTTGATTCTTCATAAATAACATAATTATTAAAATCGCATTTAATATAACCTTCAGTTGTTTTTATTATTCTTAAAGTGTATGTATTATCTGCAATTACTCCATCTAATATACCATTAATAACAGGATAAATACCAGACCCGTATATTTCAATCCAACCATTTAATGAATTATATTCAGTAGTAATTATTGTATTATTAATTATATCTACAGTAGCAGTTTGAAAAGGTTGATATGGGACATAAAATATTAAATTTTGAGTAGCTACAACTGGTGCAACTTTAAATGTTATTTTATTACCATCTAAACTATCAATTACATAAATATTATTATTATATACCATAGAATCGAGAGGTCTTAAATATACACATGTTTCATCATAATAAAATTCACCATCTACATACATGATATTAATATTAACTCCTATTGGTAATTTATAAAAATAGTTTGATTGATTATTAAATAAAACAGATGTGTACTGATATAATACATTTGTATCAATATAATAGTCGCCTATATACATATAATCTATTGTGTTTGCTTTAGTATCTAAATAAAATAATGAGTTATAATTAGTATTAATATTTTTTAACATTAAATTCTTGTTGTATATATTTGTAAAAATACCAAATGAATAATATCCAGCATTATTTGATGTTTCAAATCCTTTATTTATTAATACCCCTAAATAACAATTATAATAATCCGACCATCGAGTTATTTGAATAATATCATTATTAACTTTTATAATTTGATTTCTTTGAAGGTCATTTAAATCACAATATATATATGCATTCTTTTCTATTACTAAATAATTAAATTGTTGAGACACTAATTGACCAAAGTTTATAAATATTGGTTTATAATTATAAATATATACTTCACCTTCAGTCACATTATTTGGCATTTCGTATAATAATTCAATACCGATATCTGTATTATATTTTTTTTCATTGTAATATAATTTATTATTATTAACAAAAATAAAATACTTGTATTGTTGTAATCCAATATCATTTATAAAATAACCATTAATATCTACCTTATATAAATATGACCATGTATTTAAAATTGATGCAAGATTATTATCATTTATGTTTGTAACTGTAGCGGAGTTAGTTATATAGTATGTTTCATCAAAATTCAAATAATTATCATTTGTTATTGTTATATTTATAGTTTGACTAGGTAAATTAAATTCTGTCATATCTGGTGCTGTTAATGTAAAATATTTAGTATCAATATAAACATAATCATAATAAAATGCTCCTGTATAATCATTTGATTTTATTGAATTAGGTAATGCACCAATACCATTATAATTATAATAATAAGGCTCTCTAAAATTAATAACAGTTGCACCATTTACTAATTGTAAATTATTATAAATAACTGGAGCAGTATTTACTAAATATAACCATAGATATATTTTTTCATTATTCTCATTAAAAATTTCTATTAAATGATAATCATCTGCATAAGAACCAAAATTTGTATCTTTCTTTATATAAATTTCAAAAACTGTTCCTAATCCTCCTACATTAATAATATCTATAAAATTTGAATAAGTATATAAATTTGAAGTCAATACGCCGCCTCCTGTTTTTGTAATTCTGCATTTTAATATAGATGTAAATGGATCAACATATGAACTATATGGGAAAAACATCACATTGTCTAATTGTCCTTGATATAATGGATTAACACCAATAGTATCTATAGAATATTCTAATGTAGTTGGTGTAGTTGTAATAATAATGGGTCTATCAAAATTATTAACTCCATCAGTTATAACTAAATTAATTCTAATATTTTGATTAACTGGTTCTAAATATATATCCAAATTATCAATATTATTTATTAATACATTATTAATAGTATAAGTTCCATTTGATAAATTTGGTTCTAATAATGGATAAGTTGTTACAAGTGGTGTAGTCAATGTTATTTTATTTTCATATACATTAAAATCAACATTATTAACAATTAATTCTTCTTTATAAATATCTGGATGTTTTAGTATTATTGGGCTATTGCTTGCACAATTATAAAATAAATAATTTCCATCTACAAAAACTTGACTAGTATAATCTTTCATTTGGAATTCATAATCATTACTAGTATTATGTAATTTAATCCATGAGTTACTATCTACATTTTTTAATATATCATATGAATTATAAAAATTAATTGTTGAATCTATAAATATTGGTGGTAATAAAGTATTATCATTATTAACTTCTTTATATATAATAACATAACTTGCAAATATTGTTGTAACTGGTGTATCTATATAAACTAATGTAACATCTAAAATTGATATTTGATCATTATATTGTTGATATAATAATTCTTCATCATCATTATATATAATGTATTTTACATAAGGTGGGGATACTTCATCTAAATATAAATTAAATATACTATAACGATATATATTAAATTTTGCTGTATAACTATTCGTTATCGCTTCTAATTGACCATATAAATCAAATCTTAAAAATAAAAATATGTCTGATAAAGAAGCTGATGTTATTTCCCAAAGAATAGTAGTATTATAAGTAAATAATATTTTACTACTCATTAATATTTCTAATTTAGTTCCATTAACTTTAAGATAACCAGTAACATTATTAATAGTAATAATATAATTATTTCCAACTACAAATGGATGAGCAATAGTTGGTTCAATTAAATAATAATTTAACAGTTTAGGTGAATAATTTAATGCTTTCGCTACTTCGTTACCACTTAATTCTAATTTATAACTATTAATATTAATTCCATTATAATTATTATTAAATATTAATTCCGTATTAGTGCTAATAACAACATTATTATCAACAACTAATAATTCTGGTAAAGTGAAATCACTATTTATTTTATTATTTACAATAGAAATTGCTCCAACTAATTTGTAATAATTATCCATATTATTTAATGGTGTTTTATCATAAATTTGTTTATATTGATATTCTACTATATTATTATCTGCAACAGTATAGTTAGTTCCATCGTAATCAACATTTATTACTGTGTTGTTATTATTTATAGTTAAAGTAATATCATTATTTGCAGTTTTTAATGTATCTAATGCAGGAACACTTGATAGTGTTATGTAAAATTTATCTGTATTGCAAATCATTTTATAATAATTACCTTTAATATTATATTCATAATCATAGTTCTGCGGGAAGTTTTCATTATTTACAACAATTAATGCTGATTGATTATTAATAACATTTGATAACATTGTTTGTGCATATAATGAGTATCTATCAAAATAATTTATTACTTCTGGATTTATTTTAACATATGGTTTATAATTATGCCAAGGAGAATTGATAATCTTTTTAGTAGTTGCATTAAATTTATAGGCTAAAGCACTTATTATAGTATTATCTACAGTTAAAACATTTCCGCTCTTATTTGTGAAATTATATAATGACATAGCCAAAGCAGTAAAAGAATCAAAATCTATTAAATTATAATCATTTAAATTAATTTTAACAGTAGATATGCTTGATGTTAAATTATATTCATTTAATAATGAAGCATAATTATACATTTTTTGAACAGTTTGACCTAATTTTAAAGTATTCTGAACATAATTTAATATTTCATTATGACTATTAATATATTCTTGTTGAGATGATTCAATCGTGTCTATTACAGTCTTATAAATATCTTCATATAAACCATTATAAATATTAATAACTGTATTATATATATCATTTTTATATTTTACATCTGTTAAACATATATCTTGATAATAAGTTGAACATAATTTAACATTAACTAAATCTTGTAATATTTGATTACTATCTAAATTATAAATCTTTGTTATTGATTTATTGTCAATATAAACATTACTACTAATATTAATAGTTGTTAGCATTTTTGGCATATTGAAAAATAAATAAATATTATCGTTTTCTATGTTTATAATCATTGGTTTTTGTATAAAATAATCATTTGTTTCACATATATTAGTATCTAATGAAGTATATTCAAATAAATTAGGCATATTACTATTATTATATATAGTTGCTGTTAATGTGGTTGATGTAGTTAATACATTTGTATCATATACGTATAAATATATATTATTAACATCCTCATCTATTATAACCATATTATATGTATTTGCACCATTTGTTAATTTAAATGTATTTAGTTTTGTAAATAATGCTAATTCTGCTCCAGTTAAAGCAGATTTTAATAAAGTTAAATTAGGATAGGTAGTTTCCATATCTTGAGCAAGTTTTGCATTAGTTATAGTAATATCTGTTGTTGGTAAATTAATTCTGTATAATTCAATTTTGTCATATGATTTATAATCTAAAGGTAAAATATTAGCCCCATCTACACCTAATAATTGCCAAGCCGCAGACATTTTGCATAAATATGTAGATACTGTATTATTAATAGTATAAACCATCAAACATAGTGTAACATTTGGGATAACATCAACACTAACAGATAAATAAGCAATAAACAAATCAATCTGTTCAATTTTATCATAAACAACAACTTTATCATATTCATTTGTTATAATAGTAGCAGCTTTGACAATAGGAATCGATGTTTTAATAGTTTCATATAAATAAAATTCACTTGATAAATCATTATTATTTGGATTATTAAATGTTAAATTCAAATATTTATCATCTAAAGTATAGGTTATTACATCTATTATTGTTTTTAATAAAGGATTAGATGGATTTAAAACTATTTGAAACTCTACAAAATTAGATTTATAAAATAAATAATTTGTATATTCTTTCTTAATACTAATAACATTACCTATATTAGGTAAAACATATTTATCATTAGTATAATAATTAACATTGTTATATTTTAATTCGTGAAAATATGAACTAGTATCAACAGTAATATTATAATTATCAGTATAATAATTAATATTATTTTTAACTAAATCAAGTGGCGTTAATGTCAATGGTATATAACCAATATAAGATTCTAATGAAAATAATTCTGATAAATAATCTTTTATAATATCCTTTGATATATAATATAATAAATCAATATTCATATAAAATAATAATCCATTAAAATCTGTTAATGAATACATTTTTGATATATTTATAAATCTTTGATATAAGAAACTATTAATTTTATTATAAAAGAATTGTATAAAACTTATCTCGGAAAAATATTTTCTTTTTAATGTATCAAATAATCTATTAATAATAATTGCATAAACATTAAATATATCTTGTGGCTCACTCTCTATATTTATAATATAAGGATAATTTACCTGAATTATTTTAGTATTAAATTCAGTATCAAGAAACCCAATATTAGCATTTCTTTCTTTATATTTATCACTTATAACTTTCAATTGAATCCAAAATGCTTTTATACTATCAACAGATGATGAAAATGTTAATAGATTATTTTTAATCACATTTTCTTTTAAATAATAATTTTTTTTAAACTGATAAAACAATAATACTTCTAATTGATTATTATAATCTAATTTTCCCAAATTAATTAATAAATTATCAGTCCATTCATTATTTTTATTAGTATCGACATAATCTAAATTTATATTAATATCATTTAATGTATTATTATTTGTATTTATAATCATTTTAATATTATCTAAAATCGTTACTGTTGAACTGTCAGAGATTTTTAATTTATCATAACCACCTTCTACTATATATGTGACTGTTAAACCATCTACTGTTGTTATTGTCATATTTGTAGTTAAAGTAAATGGTAAAAAATTTAATGATACTGCATAATTAGGATAGTATTGTTGAATTAAATTTCCTCCTAATGAATCTACATCAATTATATTATAACTAAATAATGTAAAATTATATATAGATGGTGTTAAAATAGTAGCATACTTTTTATAAAAAGTATAAGTTTTCTCAAAAGATGGATTTAAATCAGTTACAATATATTCTAATACTAATGATGTTTTAGTAATAGTATCCTTAGAAATAGTATCAATAGTATTTACAGTAGATATACCAGATGTATTAATATATTGATTTACTAAATAAACATCAGAAGTTGTAGATGTTCCATTATTAAATAATACATCAAATTCTACACTCATAAAATTATAATAACTACTATCTATTATTGAATCAAATTTTGAAATATTTTGATACTGATTAATTACTTCATTTTCAATAATATTTGTAATATAATTATCATAAGAATTCTGACATAATAAGTTTTGTTTATATCTATCTTTTCCATTTAATACTGTATTTAAACTTAATTTATCATAAGTATTTGAAAGATTTAATAATGTTGGAATAATATCATGAGCATAAAAACCATTCATATTAAATGAATACATTATAATATCTGTATCATCATTTATATTTATTTGAGTTAAATAATTAAAATATTCTTTAATTTCTATAAATTTTAATGTAAATATATTAAATAATAAATCAGGAAATTGATAAAATATTATAGGAATTAAATAATATTTATTATCATGATAAACTAAATAAGTTAAATAATTATCATAAATCATTTCATTTATTGCAGCATTATTTGTTGTTGTAGTAGTAGTAGATGATGTTTTTTCTAATATTTGAAAGTATGGGATATTGACAGTTGCCCATATATTACCAAGTAAATGTATATCTTTTGGTATCTTAATAAATGTTGTATCATTCCATTTCATAGGAATATCTTTAAAAGCCATTTCATCTTTTATAAATATTTCTGGATTAACATAGGTTTTTTTAAAAAAAGTTATGTTAGGATTTTTAGTTAAATATTCGTCTTCTTGACTGTTATTCATATATAATTGCATTACTGCTGGTGTTGCATATGATGCCATGTATCGTTCTATTAGTAAAAAATAGATTTTTTTCTTTATATTTATAATGAAAAGTTCGTTAAAAGCAATAATCTTAGAAGATTGTCCTTATTCAATGGCTCTTGTTAAATTACTTAATGATAATGAAATTAATTTTAATAAAATAATGGTTAAGCGAATTGATAAAGAAAAATATAAAACTAAAGAAATAGCTACATTTCCGCAATTATATATAGATAATATTCTAATTGGTGGATATGATACAACAAAAGAAATTTTTGATAAAATTAATAATTCTGATGATTTAGATATTTTAAAAGAAGAATTATTAACTTATTTTAAAAATACTAATCAAAATTTAGTTAATAATAAAAAAATCTTAAGATTAATTAAATTATTCATCTAATAAAATAATAACCGCTCTAAATAGTTTTATTATTATATTTTTTACCATTAATCTCAAAAATATTATTACTATAATTACCTACTTGAACATTATTATAATAAATTTTACCATTTTCTTTCCTCTCATACCAATATTCAGAATCATCAATTAAAACTTTATCTAAATATACTTCATCTATATCAGTTGAAAGTGTATTTGTAATTGGTGGCGATACATCATCATCTTCATGAGCTTCAGTATCTGCATTTGAACTGAATTGACTAAGATATTGAGTTTTTAGTCGATTAACATCTAGATTTTCACCACGTGCAATTAATTCTACTAATTTATTCATATTATTCACATAATCCTTATTCATTTTTTTCACATAAGTATTAATCATTGCAGTTAGTGTGACAGTCTCCTGGTTAATTTTATTTGAATATTTAAGTTTCCGCATTATTGATTATAATTTTATACTCAAATAAATTTATAATCAATTTTTATGACTTTATAATAGTAATTATTTTTTCTTACCAGATTTAATATTTTTTGGCTCGAGTAAATGCGTTGGTGTAACATTTGATGAAGAATTATTTCTTATACCATTAATAGATATATATTGAGCCGTTTGTGATGTCCAGAAGTTATATGTGTTGTTGGAGACTGTCACACCACTGAACATTGGTTTCATTAATATTTGAATTTATTTAGTTAATTATATATAATATCAATTTTTCTAATAAATAACTTTCTAAGAAAGTTATTTATTAGAAAGTTAATAGGGGTAGATAGAAAAACTATCAAAGATAGTTTTATCTACCTCCCTATAAATTTTTATGGATTTATGAAATTTCCAAACCGAAGGTTATAACACGATTGATAACCTTTGGTTGTGAAACGAAAAATCATTGATTTTTCTTTCAATCAATTTTTCTAATAAATAACTTTCTTAGAAAGTCTTGTTTAATAAAAATTGATAATTCGATTTAAGAATTAGTAAAAAAATATAGTAATGTTATTAATTGATAAATATAGAAATGATATTGTTATACCAAATAATGATATTATTAATAATTTACTAAATTCATTAAATATTCATAATCAAATTTATAGTAATATTGATAATATTATTCATCAACCTGATAATGTTTTTAAAGATATTATTAATAATTTAGAACATGGAGCATGGAAATATGCTAATTTACCACATTTATTAATATATGGTCCTGATGGTAGTGGTAAAGAATTTATTATAGAAAATTTATTACAAAAAATTTTTTCAAAGAAAAGTGTTGAAGTTCAGGACACAGAGTATATAATTAATGGGTATAGTAATACTAAAACAAAAGTTATTATTAAACAATCAAAACACCACATTATTATTGAACCAAATAATAATGGATTTGATAAGTATTTAATACAAGAAATAATTGAAGAATATGCTAAAACAGAAATTTTATCAGTATTAAAATATAAACATTTATATAAAATTGTAATTATTAACACCATTGATAATTTAAGCTATTATGCTCAAGCATCATTACGTAGAACTATGGAAAAATATGCTGATAGTTGTAAATTTATATTTATTTCTAATCAATTATCTAAAATTCATGAACCATTAAAGAGTAGATGTTTAATGATTAGAATCCCTTTACCTACAGAATTAATGTTAGCATCAATTGCAATGAATGTTGCTGTAAGAGAAAAAATTAAATTAAATAGTTCTGATATAACTACTATTATTAAAAAATCACAAAATAATATTAATAAATTGTTTTGGTATTTAGAATTATTAAAATACAAAATACCACTAGGAAACACATGGAATAATACAATTAGTATTATTGTTGATGAAATATTAAACAAAAATAATTATAATACAAAAAATTTTACAGAAATGATAAAAACGATTAGAGAATTATTATATCAATTATTTATAACCAATATTGATTTTAATATTATAATTAAAGAAATTATGATTAGTCTTAAAAATAATATATTATCAAATGAAATTAAATCACAAATTATAGAAGAAACTTCTAAATTTGAAAACAGAATATGTAGAGGAACTAGACATATTGTTCATTTGGAGGCTTATATTATTAAATTAATAAAAATAGTTTCATCAATATAAAGTTTTAACTATGGTTAATAATAATATTTAATTATATAATATATATATAATATGAACAATTTAGATGATAAAATAAACATGTTATATGATTTTATTTATAAACATAAAACAACAGATGACAAATTAGAAGAATATGATATTGATATTAAGGATATTAATATGGATGATATTAAAGTAAGTTTTAATGGAGATACTGAAATTATCAATGATATAAAAACAGAAATATTAACTGGTAAATTTAAAAAATTAGATTATATTGATGATTTAAATACTTTAATTTTAAAAAAATATTCTGATGGGAAAAGTAAATCAATTTGTTTATACATAACTCCATATGTTAGCGAAGATGATATTAATAGCCTTGATGATATGAATAATAATGATTCTTTATTTTCTTATATTTTAAGTAAATTAGTATTATCTCATAAAACTAAACATATAGCTCTTCCAATTATTAATGTTGATATAGAATACGCCCAATTATCTGATATCTTAAAACCATATGATGATATGACCGGAGGTCATAATTATATTGAAATGATGGAAAATGAAGAAATTTCTAATATGTTCTCTATTAGATGCAAAGAAAGTTTTTTTAAAACTATTACATTGAAAGAATATTTATTTAGCGAACAACTCAATATTAAAAATTTATTATTTCAAGTAATTCATACATTAGCTGTATTACAAAAAGAATATTCAGGTTTTAGACACAATATGTTAAGTCCTGCAAATATTTTTGTGTATTTAAAGAAAGATACAAATATCACCGATAAATATACTTACAAAAAAGATTATTATTTATCAAATAATGATTTTGATATCAAAATAACAAATTTTTGTGCATCAAGAATACCTGGATTATATTCAAGTTCAATGGTTGTTCCATTTCAAGATGAAGAAAATAATTATTTTGATTTACATTATTTTTTAAATAATTTATTAGAACTTAAAAATGATTTTGATGGAGAAACAACAAAGTTTTTAGAAAAAATAATACCTCATAAATTTAGAACTGACAAAAATAGTTTTTATTTAACTAAAAATGAAGAATTATTTACTCCAGAAGATTTATTAGAAGATGTTTATTTTAAAGAATTTACCAAAATGGAACATAAATATACAGAACCTACTGATAGTGTTTATTTAACAAATAAAATATATTCTAAAAATTTAAAAAAGAAAAAATCAAAAAATAATAGTCATAGTGGTTCAAGAACTCTTAAAGGTGGTGGTCAAAATATAAGTTCTATCCCAGGTAGCACTGTAAGAAATAATCCATTTATGACTAATGAACAAAGAAGAATTATAAAAAATAATAAAACAGATGATGGATTTTATAAACCAGATAATACACCAATTAAACAAGAATCAAGACCACTTAGCAGACCACCTCCTACTGTGCCTAAAGAAGTTCCTAAAACAGACAAAACTAAAGATTTATTAGTTATGAGACAAGAAATTTATAAAAATCCAGATTTCGCTCGCCCTCCTCCTAAACAACCACCACCATGGGACCATGAATATATTCCTAGAAAAGGAGATTCATTCGAAATTCCTAAAATTAAAATCCATTATCCAGAAGATAAAAAAAATACTCGTGATACTGATAGTGAAACTGATATAGAAAAATTATCTATGGATAAATATATTGATAAAATGTTTCCGTCTGATAATAGACCTAGACAACCAATGGGAGACACCAGAACTCCTAGAAAAGAATTTGAACCCAGAAAAGAATATCAACCCAAATTTAATCGCGAAAATAGAGATTCTAATCGTGATTATAGTCGCGATTCTAGACCACTTAGAGAAGATAGTAATTATAGACCACCAAGAGAAGATAATTATAGACCACCACGAGATAATAGTGATGGTTATTATAGACAAACAAGACAACCAAACATAACAGAACAACAAGTATTAGCAGAACAAAAAATGTATAATGTTCCTCCTATGATGCCACCAGGAACAATGCATACTCATCCAAAATACGGCGGTCCATCATGGATTGATATTAATAATCAAATGACATATCCACCTCAGTTTGTGCCTGACCTACCAAATTATTTCCCCTATAATAGATATCCATTATTAAAACCTAATGAAATACCATTACAAAAAATATATAATATTAGTTTAGGAAATCCAGCTGTTCATACTTCTGCATTAAATACTTTATATCAAGATGCTTTACCTGGAGACCCATATGTTTATACTATGATTAATTTATTTGAGCGTCGGCAATTATTAAATCATTTACGTGGTATAATGATTGATAAAACAGATGGAGAAGACATGACACTTCAAGTTGGCAAAAAATCATTTTTAGAATATCTCAAATTAGTTGATTTCAACCCATACAAAATTGGAAAAAATCCATATGCCAATTTACCATTAGACTTTTTATTATACTCTGCTGCTTATCCAGTAAGATTTAATATGGAAAATGGAAATATTGAGATAGCAAAACAATCAATGGGTGTTAATATAAGAATATACAATATGAGTGAAGCAGCCTTAAAATTTACAAATATGGTTCCAGATGTTACTAAAGATATGTTTGATGTATGGAGAGATATTAAGTTTTACACATGGGTTAAAGAGAATTTATTAGATACAAAGATATGTCCAAACTTTATAACATATATTTTATATAAATTAGATAGATATTCAAATATAAATTATGATAATTTAAAGGCAATTGCTGTAACTCATAGAGGCAATCCACATATAGCACAAACAGCACAATTAAAACAACTAATAGATGATTTTATTAAAAATCATACAACTTTAAAAAGTTTAATTGGACCAAATGGTCTATCACCTACTAGTGGTGTAAGTTTAATAGCAATTACTGAAGCACCTACTAGTAATTTTATAGAATGGTGTTCTCCATCTTATGATACTGCACCTGCTAGCAGAATAATGAAAGCGACTGGTTGTCATCCTCCAGATGTATGGCGTAGTGTATTATTTCAAATATTATATACTATGGCTGTTTTACAAGAAAAACAGATATACATTAGAGACTTTTGTGCTGAGAATAATATATTTATTAAAGACATTTTCAGTGATCCTAATAATGTAGGTCATTATGTATATAATGTAAATAATGTTAATTTTTACGTTCCTAATTTTGGTTATTTAGTTTTAATAGATAATAGATTTACTGATTTAACTGTTGGTAATACTTATAAGATTGAGGCGCCGACTATTTTTGTTGATCATAATGGATATGATATAAGTAATATTAATACTTTAATATTAGATTCATTTAGAAAATTCTTTGATAATTTACAACAGAATAATTTTAGAAATTATGGTTTTACAGATTTAGATATAGATGTAAAAAATATGGTTACTAGTATTAAAGATGAATTAGATAAAAAAGATATTATAATAAAAAAGATAATTTTAGAATGTTTCCCAGAATATATTCATAATAGAGTTGGAACTCCGTTAACTAAACCAGAAAGAGATTCATTATCATTAGTAACTATGCCAAAATTAGTTGAAGGTTCATTAATTGTATATCAAGAAAGATATGACGAATATAGATGGGCCATTTATAATGGTGATAATGGAAAGAAAAAGTGTATAATATTGAAAAACAATAATGGTAAAATAGAAATAAGAGATGTATTTAGTTATAGCTTAAAAGAATACCCAGATGCAAATAATTTATATCAAACATCGGAGAAAACATTTAGATTAAATAAAGATTCATTAATAGAAACTTATAGATTATAACCTTAGGTTAATATTAATATCTATATTTATAATATATAATATAATAATATAATGTCCATAGATAATTATAAAAAATATAAACCAACTGATAGAGAGAGAGAATTTGTAGGTAAAATGATTAATATTGAACCAAATGATATTGCTTATAAATTCTTTAGTGGAGAAAATTTAGATTATATTAATAGTCAATTAATTGAAAGAGTAAAAAATATAACATTAGAAAGATACGGTAAAAAAATAGGAATTGAGCCTCAACGCAAACACTTAGTTCTTAGTATAATGAGACATGTGTATTTCAAAAATATAAGAAATATGTTTGATACAGAACAAGAAGTTAATTTATTAAATGAAGAAGTATTAAGACAAATGGTTCCAATGGTAATAAAAGAATTAATAGCATATATGAGATTTGTATATGATTATAATAATATAATTCCAATGGAATTACCAGTTTCTGATAATAAAAAGAAGGATAATGTTGGGTCATTTAGTAGATTATTTGAATAAATAAATTAATAATTAATATAATTAATTATTAAATTATGATATTTACCTTTGGTTATTTTACATGTAAAGCCATTTTTGTGCAGAGTTGGCATTAGTATCTTTGTTTTGGTAGATAAGAATGAGACCTTTACTTTCAATAGCATTATATACATCAGTAGAATATGATGAGAATGGTCTGACAATTTCACCATTTTGTCCTGGTTGTTGTGGCATGTAAATAGTTGGTGTTACGGTTCCATTAGCATTTTGAACATTGGGGAAGAGAGCATATGAACCAACAACAAATTGTGTGCCAGTTGGATCTTGGTCATTTAAGACTGTGGCATCTCTGGTATCAGCGCATACAACACTAGTTAATTCAAATGTTGAATCTCCTACTTTTAAGTCAGTGGATGATGGTTGTGGTGGTGGTGGTGTTGCGCCAGACATATCTATTAAGTTACCAGTTTGTGCAGCTGCTCCTGCTGGTGTTGTAATATCAACTCTTGCTGTGTTAATACGTTCAAAACCAGCAACTGATGTTGGTAAGCGGAGAACATTAACTGGTGTTTGAACCATGTTGTAGCGGAAGAAGCGACGATCAACATAGAAGACAATAATTTCACGTGAATACATAACGTTGGCAATACGTTTGGTGATGATGTTACCTTCAATAAATAGTTGTTCTTGTTGAAGAGCGTCCTTGAGTTTAGTAGTTCCGCTGCTTAAAACGCGAACGTTAATCATAGGAACAGCTGTGACTGTTGGGCGAACAACTTGTGAGTATGGGTTATACATGAATAATTGTTGAACTGGGATTGTTGAAACAGTTGTTGGGCGGAATGAGAAGGCACTGAAGAGACGTTTAATGATGGTGCCATCGTGACGACCATAAACAAGTTCAGGGTTATCGTGTTTGTTGAGGCGGCATACATCAACAGATGATAAGAATTCACGGAGTGATGGGTGGAAGTATTGACCGTTACGGAGGTGGAGAACGGATTTCCAGAGGTGGTGTTGGAGGTTGCAGCGAGCAAGTAAATCACCAACTGGTGTGCGTGTATCGCAAACAACATCATTGGGGTCTGTGACTAAGTTGTAAAAGAGTTCGTAGTCAGGGAGTGTGGTGATTGGTGTGCGGTTGTAGCGTGATTTAACAATACCGGCCATGTTGCTAAATAAGAATTGTTGTTCAACATATCTTAATTTAGGTAAGAAGAGGGCAGCAATGACTGGATGAACATAATCAACTTTATCCATGAATCTCTTGTCGTATGTTCCACTAACTGCTTCTGTGTCAAAAGCACCGAATTGGAGGGCTTGGAGAACAACTTGTGAGTGGAGGAGTTTGGATGAGTCATGAACTTTGATGATTTCTTGGAGGTTCTTGTAGTCAGCTTCATCAACGTGGAAGTAGCTGTCTGTTCCAGAGTTGATGTTACCAAGAACTTTCATGAGGCTTGTAACACCAGCAAGAACTTCTGATGAGCCAGTGCCAGCGAGTTCTTGTTCGTAGATACGTTGGAATTCAGAAAATTCGGCTTCAGATAAGTGGTGTTTCTTGGCATGAGCACGTGCCTTCATTAAAAGGTAGTGGAATGGAACGTTTTGTTGTGAGTATTTAGCTTTAACAGCCGCTGCGAATTTCTTGGCAGCTTTGACAATTGAAGCATGACGTTGGGTGAAGACTTCTTGGATTTTGTTAACAAGGTCTTCATCGTTGTAACGTTGGCGTAAAACTAAAAGAGCATTTGTAAAATCACTTTTGTTTTTAAGATTCATGAGGTTAGCTACCTCAGCATCAACTGTATTTGCTGATCTGCCTGAACTGGTTCTGCGTGACATATATATAACTTAACACAGAAAAAAATTTTAATAATTTTAAACTAAATATATTTTTCTATATATTTTTTACCCCCAAAATAAAAATCATATATTAAAATACAATAATAAATATTGATTTTATTATTTTTAAAGATTAATTTATAATATTAATAATGGATAATTTATGGACAAATAAATACAAACCTTCGAATATAAGTGATATTATAGGTAATAAACTTTCTATATCTAAAATAGATGAATGGTTAGAGAAATTTAATAATCATAATAATAATGCCATTATAATAAGTGGTTCGCACGGCATAGGTAAAACATTATCAGTAGAATTATTGTTAAAAAAATATAATTATATGACTAAAATCATTTACCCGGATGAATTGAAAACTTTTAGAAATGATATGGATTTTGAAGATTATTATAATTATGATAATAGTGTTTTTTCTAAATTTAAAATAAATTCTACAAAAAATAATATACCAAAAAAATTAGCAATTGTTTTTGATGAAATAGAATCTATATCTTTAGTAAGTGAAAAAAAATTTGTCTTCAATATATTTAAAACTAATGCAAAACTTAAAAGTTTTCCATTAATATTTATATCAAATACAAATCATAGTAAATTATTAACAGATTTGAAAAAATATTGCCCTGAAGTTAAATTTTTCTCACCTTCTTCTTATGAATTAAATAGGTTTGTTCAAAAAATTTGTTCTAATGAAAATATTAAAATAGAAAATCCAGAATGTATTGAAAAAATAATCCAATTCTCTCAATATGACGTGAGACGTTTAATAAATTTACTTCAAGAATATAACTATAATTATGATGGGGTTTTAAATAATACTAATATTGATAATTTTATAACTAAATCAATTAGTAAAGATACAAGCGTAGGTCTATTCGACGCTGCTTTAGATTTATTAAATAATTCTAATAGTTTTGAAAAAATCTTTAAATTATATGAAATTGATAAAGTGCTTATTCCCTTAATGGTTCATGAAAATTATTATAAAAAAGTTATGTCATCAAAAAATAAAATGTCTTTTGATGAACAATTAGATGAAATGATTAATATTAGTGAATCAATGTCTGTAGGGGATACCATTGAAACTAGTATATACACTGACCAAAATTGGTATTTACAAGACATTCATGGATTCTATACATGTTTTAATACATGTCATATAGCAAGTAAATTAGCAAAAAAAATTACACCAACAGAAATTAAATTTAGTGCTGATTTAAATAAAACATCTTTAAAGAATATAAATAGAAAAAATATATCTAATTTAGAAAAAATAATAGGTAAAAAGTCTATTGATGAAATATTATTATTATGTAAAATGACAAATCATATGATATCTTCAAAACAAACAAATATAATTTTAAATTTATTAAAAGAGTATAAAGATGATTTAGACATAAAAGATTTAGAATTATGCTTAAAAATAGATAAAACGATAGAATTTATAACATTATCTACTAAAGAAAAAAAAGAAATTACAAATATGATATAATTATTGATATAATTATTATAATAATTATTTTCTTTATATAATTAATGAATATAGAAGATTTAGATTTAATTATTTTACTAGTTATTGTATTTATAATTGGTTTTATATCATCCAAAATGTATTATGATAATAATAAAGAACACTTAGTAAATTTAGATGATTCACGTAAAGTAGCACTTTCTAAATGTTGCGATAATGATAAATGTTACAGCAAACCTCCTTACTTAAGAGAAAATTGTATTGAAAATAAAAATAAATCATTGAAAGATTTAGAATCTCAATTTGAACAAATGTACACACAAGATGAATACTATAAAAAAATAGATGAAATAGGAGTTATAAAAAATAAAACTAACTTTCAACGTGATAGAGATTTATTAAATAAATTAAATGAAAAATTAAATTTAAATAATAGATTAGACCAATTAACTTATGATAAAATTATAAATGATACAAGAGATGAAGTAAAAGGTTCAGATAATCCAATAAATGGTAATTATTCTCCATATAAACAATCAAATAATTTAATATAAACAATTTGTTCAAAAAAATATATTTTCTAGTATTTATTATAAAATGAATACTAGTAATATTAATTTAAATATAGAATTAAAAAAAGAATTAAAAAAAGATTTTTTATTAAGAGTTAATAATATATTAACTCCAATATTATTAGAAGGCTTACAACAATTATATAATGATGCGAAAAAATCAACAGAAGATAAAAATAAAGTATTATCTGTTTTTCAATCATTATTAAAAAGAATTCCAAATTGGGAATTTGATACATTAAATAGAGAAGTACAGAGAATTCACATGAAAACCGCAAAACAATATACATACTTCCCTCAATTATTACAAACTTTATATTCATTAAGCTTATCATTAAGTGGATTAACTCCGGAAGAGAGTGAAAAATATAATATTAAATTCAGTCAATTTATTCATAAAGTATATATTGAGTGTGCAAGATGTTTTTATTTAGACCCATTTTTATTTTATCATAATTATACTCAATTTGAGCAGAAAAAGAACTATTATGAAATTATCGATAGAATAAATAATGCAATTGAAACAACTTTGAGAGAATTATTACCAATTCAATTTATTTGTAATAAATTAGGTGTCCCTGTATTATTTTCAAATGAAATGGAAACAAAAGATTTATTTGATATGAATTTATTATTAGAAAAAGTTATAGATGTTTTAAAAACACCTGAACCAAATACACACCAAAGTGTTCAACTTGGCGGTGATCAAGTTGGCAGAAATACTGAACATAATATGTCAATTAATAAATTAGAATTAGATAATCAAACTGGAGGAAATAATGATGGATTAGATAAAAATGTAAATGAACAAATATTAGATATAATGAAGAAAAATAATGTATTAACAGAATCAAATGAAAATCATTTTACAGTAAATAATCATACTAATGAGAATCATAATAATGATTATCATAATAATCATAATTCTTCATCTACAATTAAACGCGTCATTCAAGATTCTAGAAGACAATCTCAAAATACTGTATCTGCTAGACAAGAAGAAAATAGTGAAATGAAAAATAAAGTATTAAAAGAATTAGATACAGAAACAGTTCATCATGAAGCAGATAATTATCAAGATGTATATTCTAATAGTGATATGATAGACAAAGCAAATAATAGTATTAATACAAATGAAAAAAATGATAAGAAATCAAGAGATAAATTTTTTAATAATTATCTTAATATATAATTTATATAATTAATTATTATAAGAAGGTAACATTTTATCCATTACTGCATACCCAATTGACACACACATAGATACAGCAATTATTTCATAATCATCTAATGCATGTTCTGGAATATAACGTATAAGTAAGAATGTTAGAAAACCAATTAAAATATATTTAAGTATTCTGTTTTTAAGCATATAATATAATATATATTATTATAATATATATTATTATATTATTATATACTATAATATAATAATATGATAATTCAACCTATAGTGATTATAATAATTAGTATAATTATTATTATATGGATTCAATATCCAGATATCAAGAATGACAAAGAACAACCTGTATATAAAAGAATATTTGAAAGAACCAAAATTCCAATAATAATTATATGTTTATTATTAATTTTATACTTATCATGCGATAAGTATTCAGACGCAGCAACTAGTGAAATTAATAAAAAAATTAAAGTATTTATGTCAATACCTAACTTTTAAAACTTGATTTTTAATTTCTAGTTGTTATTAATGACAGCAAGAAACATTAGATATGGAAGTAACAGTCTTATTATAAAAAAATTTGATATTAAAAGTATGCCAGATTTCGTAACAATTGCTATGATAGCCAAGCGTGCATCAGGTAAAAGTTATTTAACTAGGGAATTATTATTCCATATGAGAGATATTCCAACAGCAATCGCAATTAGTAAAACTGAAAAGTTAAACAAATTTTATACAGAATTTATACCAGATTTATATATTTATGATGACTATAGTAGCAGTATTTTAGATAAAATATACCAGAGACAGGAACAAATTGAAATGGATAACCAAAAAAGAAAACGTGAAGGTAAAAAAACAAAAGACGGTCGTTTAATTTTAATTATGGATGATTGTATGAGTAGTAAAGGTGCTTGGGTTAAAGAACCACAAATTGCTGAATTATTTTTCAATGGTCGTCATTATAAAATGTCTTTTATTCTTACAATGCAATTTTCTTTAGGTATTCCACCAGAGATGAGAAGTAACTTTGATTTTATTTTCTTACTTGCAGAGGATTTTATTAATAATAGAAAACGTTTATATGAACATTATGCCGGTATGTTTCCAGATTTTAATACATTTCAACAAGTATTTTTAGATTTAACTGAAAACTATGGATGTATGGTTATTAATAATAGAGTTCATAGTAAAGATATTACTGA
>JACCEB010563650.1_pt1 | contig 35733 bp, 33 predicted proteins | sample 7454761 | NCBI WGS metagenome assembly JACCEB01 (sample SAMN15323454, study PRJNA562643) | freshwater metagenome | isolation source: river surface water | place: USA:Blue River Watershed | collected 2017-08-18
AAAAGAGTAGAAAAACCAAGTGGGTCTTAAACTATCTGCAAAGGAAAATGCCCTCAAGCGAGGGCATTTTTTGTCTGTGGCGGAGAAGGCGGGATTCGAACCCGCGGTAGGCGATTAACCTACGCACGCTTTCCAGGCGTGTGACTTAAACCACTCATCCACCTCTCCGGATAAGAGGGCGATTATATACCTCGCTCTCAGAAAAGAGATGGCTTACTCAGCTTCAGCCATGCCACCGACGACGTGACTAAAGCCGCCATCCACGTAAGTGATTTCGCCCGTGATCCCGCTGGCCAGGTCAGACATCAAGAAAGCGGCTGCATTACCCACATCTTCAATGGTCACATTGCGACGTAAGGGCGCATTCGCTTCTACGAAATCCAAAATCTTGCCAAAACCTTTGATGCCAGAGGCCGCCAAAGTTTTAATTGGACCCGCTGAAATTCCGTTACAACGAACTCCTTTGGGCCCGACTGAGTTGGCCAAGTAACGAACGCTGGCTTCTAATGAGGCTTTGGCCAAGCCCATGGTGTTGTAGTTAGGCACCACCATTTGCGAGCCAAGATAGGTCAGGGTCAATAAGGCAGATTTGTCATTGAGCATGGGCAAAGCAGCTTTGGCCATGGCTGGAAAGCTATAAGCAGAGATATCATGGGCAATCTTGAAGGATTCACGCGAGAGACCCTCTAAAAAGTCCCCGGCAATGGCTTCTCTTGGGGCAAAACCAATGGAATGAATCAAGCCATCAAATTTAGGCCAGGTGGCTGATAAATCAGCAAAAAGCTGATCAATTTGCTCATCACTGCCCACATCGCAATCAAAAATCAGTTGACTGTTAAATTCAGCGGCAAATTCAGTAATTCGGTCCTTAAAGCGGTCGCCCACATAGGTGAAGGCCAATTCGGCCCCTTCGCGATGGCAGGCTTTGGCGATGCCATAAGCGATAGAACGGTTAGACAATAGACCTGTTAGGACGATTTTTTTACCGGCTAAGAAACCCATTTTTGCTTCCTTTTTTCTTTTTGCTGAATTTGTGAATGTCTAATTACAATTGTCACACATGCGGATGATTAGACCCTTACTTTTACCCATCATTTTAAGCCTCTTGGTTGTGGCTGGGTGGAGTGTCTCAAGTGCGTCTTGGGCGGCTCACGGGTTTGCCCAATACGGTGACTTGCAATATCCGCCGGGATTTAAGCATTTTTCATACGTCAATCCCAATGCCCCTCAAGGGGGCACTTTGAATCTCCCCAATCCTGATCGCCGGACCAGTTTTGACAAATTCAATCCATTCACGCTCAAAGGGGTGGCTGCTCCTGGGGTGGCTCAGTTGATGTTTGAAAGTTTGTTGATTGGCAGTTCTGATGAGGTGGCTTCTGCGTATGGATTGTTAGCAGAAGATGTGAGTTTGGCCAAAGATCAGTTGAGCGTCACCTTTCGCTTGCGCTCTCATGCCAAATTCAATGACGGCAGTCCGGTATTGGCTAAAGACGTTAAATACTCATTTGACACTTTGATGAGTAAATTAGCGAGCCCACAATTTAGAACTGTGTACGCGGATGTGAAGCAAGCAGTGATTGTGTCGGAGCGCATCATTCGTTTTGATTTTCATCGGCGCAACACGGAGTTGCCACTTCTGGTAGGTTCTATGCCAGTGTTTTCCGAGAGGTGGGGCAAAGACGAGCAAGGTGTGGGTAAGCCATTTAATCAACTGACCATTGAGAAGCCCATTGGAAGTGGTCCTTATTTGATTGAACGTTACGACTTGGGTAAAAGCATTGTCTTTAAAAAGAATCCTGATTATTGGGGAGCTGGTTTGAACGTGCGCGTTGGATTCTTTAATTTTGATCGCGTCTCTTACCGTTTGTACAAAGATGACACCGCCCGATTAGAGGCACTCAAAGCAGGAGAGTTTGATACTTTGGTGGAATACCGAGCCAAGAACTGGGCAAAAAGTTATGTGGGCCCTAAATTCAGAGACGGAAGCCTCAAGAAACAACATTTTCAACATCGCAATGGTGCTGGTATGCAGGGCTTTGTGATGAATACCCGTCACCCCATTTTTAAAGATCAACGTGTGCGTCAAGCTTTGACCTTGGCTTTGGATTTTGAGTGGATGAACCGCCAACTTTTTTATGGCCAATATCACCGCATTGATAGTTACTTTGCCAATAGTGAGTTGGGCGCTTCTTTTGAGGCAGGAAGTTTACCCAGTGCCGCTGAAAGAAAGCTTTTAGAACCATTGCAAAAAGCTTATCCCCAAGAGTTCCCTAAAAATGCCTTAGGTCCAATGTTGTTGCCAGTCACTACCGAAGAGCCCTCAAGCTTGCGTCAGAATTTAAGAAAAGCCAGAGAGTTGTTAGCGCAAGCAGGGTGGGTTTATCGAGATGGTGCTTTGCGCAATGCGCAAGGTCAGGCTTTTCGATTTGAGTTCATGGACGATGGTGGCGCCATGTCACGTTTGGTGGCGGCTTATGTGCGCAACCTGGAAAAACTTGGCATGAAGGTAGATATTCGTACAACCGATTACGCGCTGTATCAAAAACGTTTGGAAGAATTTGACTTTCAAATGACCAGCATGAAGTTTCCAGATTCACAAAGTCCAGGCAATGAGCTTTGGGATCGATATGGCAGTCAATCGGCTGATACCAAAGGTTCTGACAACATTCTTGGAGTGAAGTCTCCCGTGGTAGATGCTTTGATTTCGCACATTGTCAAAGCGCAAACACGCAAGGAATTAATTACAGCCACGCGTGCCTTGGATCGAGTTTTGACGCACAGTTATTTCATCGTGCCTCACTGGTACAGCCCAACTCACCGCGTCGCCTATAAGTCTGATTTGCGTTTTCCTATGCCACCCACATACTTTGCGGCCGAGCCTTGGATCCTGTCAACTTGGTGGCGTGAGCCCAATCAAGCCAAATCGAATCAAGTCAGCTCAGGAGGTGCCCGATGAACAGTGCCTTGTGGCGTTACATCCTGCGTCGTGTCCTTTTGATGATTCCAACATTGTTGGGTGTGATTACTTTGACTTTTGCAGTGATTCAATTCGTACCGGGGGGTCCGGTTGAACAAATGATGCTAGAGCTCAAAGGTAGAGGTGAAGCGAGCGTGGGTGCGGTTGAATCTTCTGGGGGTGGTAGCACCTATCGTGGCCGTCAAGGAGTGGATGAAGAGCGTTTGAAAGAGATCAAAGCTTTGTATGGTTTTGATCAGCCTGTGCATGAACGTTATTTTCAAATGCTCAAACGTTTTGCCATGTTTGATTTGGGTCAGAGTTATTACCAGCACAAAAGTGTGGGTGAGTTGGTTTTATCCAAAATGCCAGTATCCATTAGCTTGGGTCTTTGGACATTCCTGATTACTTATTTGATTTCCATTCCCTTAGGAATAAAAAAAGCTGTGAGAGCTGGAACTCGATTCGATACTGCCACAAGTGTGGTGATATTGATTGGTTACGCCATCCCAGGTTTTGTTTTGGGCGTTTTGTTATTGGTTCTGTTTGGTGGCGGTAGTTTTTTACAGCTCTTTCCTCTGCGAGGCCTTACGTCCGATCACTGGGCAGAGCTTAGTTTGATGGGCAAAGTGATGGATTATTTATGGCATTTGGTTCTTCCCATCACTGCTTCCGTATTAGGGAGTTTTGCTGTGATCACGATGCTCACGAAAAATTCATTCTTAGAAGAGATTCGTAAACAATATGTGATTACAGCCAGAGCCAAAGGTTTGAGTGAAGACAAAGTATTGTGGAAGCATGTGTTTCGTAATGCGATGATTCCTCTGGTCACAGGTTTCCCCTCGGCATTTATTGGCGCATTCTTTACAGGTTCCTTATTGATTGAAACTCTATTCTCTTTGGATGGTTTAGGTTTGTTGTCATACGAAGCAGTCATGAAACGCGACTACCCGGTTGTTTTGGGCACTCTTTACTTATTCACTTTGATTGGTTTGTTCACAAAGTTAATTTCTGACATTGCTTATGTCTTGGTTGATCCACGTATTCAGTTTGAAAGTCAATCTGGAGGCCGCTCATGAGAAAAGGGTGGCTTGCTCAAGTGCGTCAAAGTGATCAATGGGCGCGTTTCAAATCCAATCGCTTGGGTTATTGGAGTTTGTGGATTTTTGTCACTTTATTTGTTTTAAGTTTATTGGCTGAATTAATTGCGAATGATCGACCGATTCTGGTGCGATATGAGGGAAGTTTTTATGCTCCTATTGTCAAAGACTACCCCGAGACTACTTTCGGTGGTGATTTCCCAACTCCTACGGATTACTTAGATCCTGACATTAAAAAAACATTCTCTAAGCCAGGTAACTGGGCCTTGTATCCAATCATTACTTATCGCTACGACACCCTTAATTATTTTGCCAAAGAACCCAATCCGGCATCTCCATCAAAAGACAATTGGTTGGGAACGGATGATCGTGGCAGAGATGTGGTGGCGAGGCTGATTTATGGTTTCAGGCTTTCAGTTTTGTTTGGTTTGTGTCTGACCATCTTGGGCGTGGCAATTGGAGTTGTGACTGGGGCGATCATGGGTTACTTTGGAGGCAAGGTAGATTTGGTCTCCCAACGGATCATTGAAATTTGGAGTTCAATGCCTGAGCTGTACTTATTGATAATCTTTGCATCGATTTTTGCGCCCAGCGTAGGGTTGCTGATTATTTTGCTATCGCTCTTTGGTTGGATGGGTTTATCTGATTACGTGCGTGCAGAGTTTCTAAAAAATCGATCTTTGGAATATGTCAGAGCCGCTCAAGCTTTGGGCTTATCTAGTCAGCAAATCATGTGGCGACACATTTTGCCCAATAGTTTGACCCCTGTGATCACCTTTTTGCCCTTCAGAATGAGTGGGGCGATTTTGGCTTTAACCAGTTTAGATTTCTTGGGCTTGGGTGTGCCTGCTGATCAAGCAAGTTTGGGTGAGCTATTGGCTCAAGGCAAAGCCAATTTAGATGCATGGTGGATTTCATTATCAACATTTTTAGTGTTGGCAGGAACCCTGATGTTGTTGACCTTCATGGGGGATGCATTGCGCGATGCTTTTGACACTCGTCGCGCCAAGACAGGGGTGAGTGCCTTATGAGCATCATGCAATCTTCACCAACACTTCTGGATATTCAGCATTTGACGATTCAGTTTGGTCGCAAAACAGTGGTGGATGATTTCACATTGCAACTCAAGGCGGGTGAGCGTTTAGCCATTGTTGGGGAGTCTGGTTCTGGCAAGACCATGACGGGTTTGGCCATCATGGGTTTGTTGCCAGAGGGTGCCAAGGTCTCTGGGGCGATTCATTCGCACATGGACTCGGCACAGAAAGATTTATTGAAGTTGTCAGTTGATGATTTAAGAAAAATGCGTGGCAAAGATGTGGCCATGATTTTCCAAGAGCCCATGACTGCTTTGAACCCTCTTTACACAGTAGGCAATCAAATTGTTGAGGCTGTTCAATGTCATGAGCCAGCTTGGAGTCATGCTGCCTGTCAGCAGCGCGCGATTGAATTGCTAGAAAAAACAGGTATTCCACAAGCGGCTGAAAGATTTTCTTATTACCCCCATCAATTGTCAGGTGGTCAAAGACAGCGTGCCATGATCGCGATGGCCTTGGCGTGTAAGCCAAAGCTCTTGATTGCAGATGAACCCACCACTGCTTTGGATCCAAGTTTGCGTTTGCAAATCTTAGATCTTTTAAAAGAGCTTCAAGAAGATGCCAAGGCTCACGGGGGTATGGCGGTCGTTTTAATTACGCATGACTTGAACATGGTGCGTCATTTCGCTTCTCGCGTTGCAGTGATGTATCAAGGGCGCTTATTGGAATGTCGCAATACAGAAGACACCTTCGATCATCCTGAGCATCCCTATACAGATAGCTTGGTCAATAGCCAGCCTGTCAGAAATGTTTTGCCTTTGGTACCGATTGCGCCTGTTTTACTAAAAGCAGAGCAAGTTTGCGTGGCATACCCATCAGCAGGTTCCAGTTTGGGGCAGGGCATCAAGCAATTTTTAAAGGGTTTGCACTTTTCTGATTTATGGAAAAAAAGTTATACCTCGGTCGTGAAAGAGATCAGTTTGGAATTGCGACAAGGAGAAACTTTGGGTGTGATTGGTGAGTCAGGTTCTGGTAAATCCACCTTGGCGATGGCTTTATTGGATTTGCTCACTCAAACGGGTGCGCAAGTATCCGGTCGCGTCGAAGTGCTGGGACAAGATTGGTTGAATTTATCCCCAGCCCAACGCCGCCAAGTCAGAGCCTCTTTTCAAGTGATTTTCCAAGACCCCTTTGGCTCACTTTCACCTCGCATGACGGTTGGAAAGATTGTGGGAGAGGGCTTGACCTTACATCAACCAGATTTGTCAGAAGAGTCTCGCAAGGCCAAAGTCATTGAAGTTCTCAAAGAGGTGGGCTTAGATCGGACAGCTTACTCCAGGTATCCACATGAGTTTTCTGGTGGACAGCGTCAAAGAATCGCGATTGCCAGAGCACTGATTTTGAAGCCTCAAATTTTGGTTCTGGATGAGCCGACATCGGCCCTGGATGTCACTATTCAAAAGCAAATTTTGGCCTTGTTATCTAATTTACAGCATAAATACAACATGGCTTATCTGCTCATTAGCCATGATTTGGATGTGATTCACGCCATGTCGCACCGCGTCATAACTTTGAAAAAAGGTAAACAAATCAATCATCAAGCCCTGTAATTCATGGCTTGTTGTCAGCTTTTGTTCAGGTTATAATCCCCCTTCATGTCGAAAATTCAACGTCAGCTTCTTGCATGGGTTGTACTAGCGTCATCACTCCATTTGGGGTCGGTGTCGGCTCAGTCCATCAGTGAAACTGAAGCAAGCCCCAAATTATTCTCAGCCGCCACTCTGAACTCAGCAACCTCTGTTGTGGTGGATAAAACCGAGTCTTTGATCAATAACGCCATGCAATTAATTGGTGTGCGTTACCGCTGGGGTGGAAATACACCGCAAAGTGGATTGGATTGCAGTGGTTTTGTGCGTTATGTTTTTAACGACACCTTTGGATTCTTATTGCCTCGAAAATCTGCTCAGATGAGCAAAGTCGGTTTGGAGATCACCAAAGAAGAGCTTCGCCCAGGTGATTTGGTATTTTTTAATACCATGCGCCATGCGTTCTCTCATGTGGGTATCTACGTGGGAGATAACAAATTCATCCACGCACCCTCCAGAGGGAAATCGATTCGCGTTGATGATATGACTAAGGCATATTGGGATAAGCGTTACAACGGTGCGCGTCGCTTGGATTCAGTTCAGGGTTTTGACGTTATGACTGAAGAGCAGCGTCAGCAACTCATCAATGACTTCCAAGATCGTTTGGATAAAACAGGTCGCTTGTAAGTCTTTTCAATAAGCCCAATAAGCCCATTAAGTCTTCTAGGCTTATTTCTCGGCTAAATTTTAAGTAATGTTTTCAATTGGCTCATTTGTTGGGTCGCCGCTTCTTCGCCCGCCAAGATGGCCGCATTCCTAGACTTAAAATCAGTGCCCCGCATGCTGTTGAGTTCAGGTCGAATCACCACTTGGGCTTTTTCAAGCTCAAAGGTGTTGATGCGTTGACTCATGATGGAAGTGGTCTGCAATAAGATGCCCAAGGTGCCGCTGCTGTCCTGGGTGCTCGGTTCAGTAGAAATATTCACGGCAATGACAAAATCTGCACCCATTTGTTTGGCATATTGAACAGGCACAGGAGCCACTAGGCCACCATCGACATATTCGCGACCACCAATGAGTGTGGGCTGGAAAATACCTGGAACACTGCAGGATGCTCGAACCGCTTGTCCTGTGTCACCACGTCTGAACAATACGCCAGCACCCGTTTGTAAATCCGTGCCGACAATCCCCAAAGGGAGTTTCATGTTTTCAATCGTTTGATTTTTTACCAAACGATTGACCATGCTCTGCAAGGCATCACCTTTGATCATGCCTCCAAATCGACCCGAGAAGGGTAGGGCCCAATCGGTGATGGCCGCTTCATCCAAGGAAAGAGCAATTTTTTGTAAATCATGGGCTTTATAACCAGAGGCATAAAGGGCTGCAATCACACTTCCAGCACTCGTGCCCACCACCAAGTCTGGAAAAATATTTTGAGCTTCTAAAGCTTTAATCACACCAATATGAGCAAAACCACGCGCTGCTCCACCCCCTAAAGCCAGGCCAATCACTGGTTTCTTGCCCGTAAATATTGAGCAAGACGATAAGCCTCCAACACTCAAAGCACCCAAACTGACCAAGGTCAAAAAACTTCTTCGAGAAGTGTGGTAACCTATATGATAATTATTCTCAATTGTATTTAACTGACTAATTTTTTTATCTTGATCGGAGTTGTTATTCATATGTTCTCTACTAAGAAATCTCTCTTGGCTTTGGCCTCAGTCATTGGTCTGTCAACCGCAATACCCGCATTATCTCAGCCTTCTCAGACTTTGAACTTGTATTCTGCGCGACACTATCAGACCGATGAAGCCTTATATGCTGAATTTACCAAGCAAACAGGCATCAAAATTAATCGCATCGAAGCCGATGACAACGCTTTGTTGGAGCGTTTAAAGAGCGAAGGCAAAAATAGTCCAGCTGATGTGATTCTGTTGGTAGATGCGGCCAGACTTTGGCGTGCTGAAATTGAAGGATTCTTTCAACCCATTCAATCCAAAGTATTAGAGACTCGCATTCCTAAAAATTTCCGGTCTAATGATATTGGTAAAGGCAGTCAATGGTTTGGGTTTTCAACCAGGGCTCGTGTGATTGTTTACAACAAAGCCACGGTGGACCCTAAAAATATTGATACTTATGAAAAATTGGCCGATCCAGTGAACAAAGGTAAGGTATGCACTCGATCAGGTTCGCATCCATACATGTTGTCTTTGATTGGCGCGATGGTTGAACGTCAAGGTGAAGCCAAAACTGAAGCCTGGGCCAAAGGTATGGTGGCCAATATGGCCAGAGCGCCTAAAGGGGGTGACACTGATCAAATCAAAGGAGTTGCCTCAGGTGAGTGTGGTGTGGCTTTGACCAATTCTTATTACTTGGCACGTTTGATGCGTTCAAAAAAACCAGCTGATCAAGAAATTGTTGCCAAGGTTGGCATGATTTGGCCCAATCAAGCAGATTCTGGTACCCACATGAACGTGGCTGGTGGAGCAGTGGCATCGAATGCTCCTAACAAGGCAGCAGCGATCAAATTCTTAGAATATTTGGCCAGTGATACTGCTCAAAAATATTTTGCGGATGGTAACAACGAGTGGCCAGTGGTGAAATCTGTGAAGACCAACAATGAAGCATTGAATAAGCTTGGAAACTTCAAACAAGAGAATATTTCTATTGCCGCAATTGGTAAAAATCAAATATATGCGCAAAAAATATTGGACAGAGTTTCCTATAAGTAAAAAGAAAGCCTAGAATCTCAGGCTGAAATGAATATTCAGCCTGAATCCAGCCCTTCTATCAGTGATAGCTGTTATCACTGCGGTGGCGACCTTGATGACAAAAGCCTTTATCAGGCTGAGTTAGGTGGGTCGCCTCGTTATTTTTGTTGTGCAGGTTGTTTGGCGATTGCTCAAACCATTCATGGGCAGGGTTTGGAAGCTTTCTATGCTCGTCGCGTTCCACTGGGATCTAAGCCAGAAGGCTTGGAGCATTTGAGTGATGAAGTCCCCGACTCTTTGAGGGCCTATGATGATCCTGTTTTATTGAGTCGATTCACACGCCCCATCCATTCTTCTCATCAGTCTGAGCAACAACTGATTGAAACCACCTTGCGTCTAGAAAAAATACGATGTGCTGCCTGTGTTTGGTTGAATGAGCAGCATTTAAAACGTATTCCTGGTGTGAGCGATGTACAAATTAATTACGTGACTCAACGAGCCACTGTTCAATTTAATCCCAATCTTGTTCAACTTTCTCAGTTATTGCATGCAGTTGAACAAATTGGTTATGCCGCCTGGCCATTTGAACCCTCTATGAGCGCTGATTTGGCCAAAAAGGAACGCCGGCAATTATTGATGCGTTTAGGGGTGGCCATGTTGGGCATGATGCAAGTCATGATGTATGCCTGGCCCACTTACACAGGGGCCGATGACTTATTGGTCGAGCAAGAAATTCTATTGGGTTGGACGAGTTGGGCCCTCACAGTGCCTGTGGTGTTTTATTCGGCGGGTCCTATGTTCATTGCAGCGTGGCACAGTGTGCGCACTTTCCCTAAGACAGGTATGTTGGGTATGGATGTACCTGTTTCATTGGCGGTGGCTTTGGCATTCATTGCGGGCACCATCAGCTTGGTGTGGGGAGTGGGTGATAGTTATTTTGATTCCATCACCATGTTCATCGCATTTTTATTGGGCGCTAGATATCTTGAATTATTGGCCAGGCAAGATGCTCAGGGTGGTGCAGAAGCTTTGGCCAAGCAATTGCCAGCAACCTGTGAGCGGCTAGAAAATTATCCAGCTTCGGATATCGCCAAATCAGTACCCGTGGTTCGTTGTGTGATTGGGGATGTCCTTAGAATTTCACCCGGAGAAGTGATTCCTGTTGATGGTACTTTGATAACTGAACAGGCCAGCTTGAACGAAGCAATGCTCTCTGGTGAATCGCGTCCTGTTCAGAAAAAATCGGGTGATACCTTGTATGCCGGTAGTCATAACATTGAGAGCCCCATACTGATTCGGGTCACTGCTATTGGGCAAGGTACCCGTATCGCAGGCATTGCCTCACTATTGGATAAAGCCTTATTGGCTAAACCCCAAGTGGTTGGTTTGGCAGAAAAGTGGGCGGGTTACTTTGTGGTGTTTTTGATGTTGGCATCAGGCATCACAGCCATTGCTTGGTATTTTTTAGATCCTATCAAAGCTTGGGAAACTGCTGTGGCCGTGTTGGTGGCCAGTTGTCCTTGCGCTTTGTCTTTGGCGACCCCCGCTGCAATGGCAGCAGCACAAGGGGCTGTTACAAAACTGGGTTTGTTGGTTGTAAGAGGTCATGTGATGGAGACGCTGGCGAGGACCACTGATTTAGTCATTGATAAAACCGGTACTTTGACCACCGGTCGTCCAGAGCTCAAGCAAATTACGCATATTCGTGATGGTTGGACACGAGCGCAAGTCTTAGGCATCGCATCTGCCATGGAGTTGGGGCAAAAACATCCATTGGGGCTGGCTATTCTGGAGGCGGCTCAGCAAGAAAATATTGCGCCATTTCCGCTGAATGGTGAGCCTGTGAGTGAGCAAGGCAAAGGTTTGCGCGCGGGCGATTATCAATTGGGAAATGCTCAGTGGCTAAATCTAAGCGTCATTGAAACAAGCGACAAGTATCAACAAGCCAGCTTGATTTATCTGCGTGATCAACTAGGTTTGCTGGCGGTTTTTACATTATTAGACACGCCACGTCCTGGTGCTGCTGAATTGATTCGGGCAGTTCAGAGTCGAGGCATTCAGGTGCATTTGTTATCTGGTGATGACCCACAAACTGTGGCCTGGTGGGCTCAGTATTTTGGTATTGAACATCATCGAGGTGGCGCGTTGCCAGAAGATAAGTTTGCATTTAGCAACACTTTGCAACAAGAAGGTAAAGTTGTTTGGGCAGTGGGTGACGGTGTCAATGATGCTCCCTTTTTAGCAAAAGCGAATATTTCTGTGGCGGTAGGTAGTGGGTCTCCCTTGGCGCAGGCTGGAGCTGATGCAGTACTCACCACTGAATCTTTAGCACCGCTATCGCAAGCATTGCAGTTGGCTGATAAAACAAAAGTCATCATGCGCCAAAATTTGATCTGGGCATTTGTTTATAACGTGGTGGCTATTCCTGTGGCCATGATGGGTCTCGTGAATCCTTGGATTGCCGGTATTGGTATGAGTCTGTCATCCTTGGCAGTGACCTTGAATGCTTGGCGTTTAAGAAAGTCTCATTAAAAGTCTCTGATCAAACCATCAATGATTCATTTCATTGATAGAAGTCATACATTTCTTAGAATCAATCAGTTAGACTATTTCAATGGAAAGTCTTTATTTACTCATTCCAATGTCACTCGCAGTGATTGCTGTGATCGTGATGATTTTGTACTGGGCCGTCAAAAGTGGTCAATTTGAAGATTTGGAAGGGCCTGGGCATGCTGTCTTGATGGATGACGATATATCCTCACACAATGTCATAGACAAACCCACATCAAGTTCTTCAGTTCAGAAAAAAGAATAATCTTTACCCTCATAACTTGACCTATATCAAGGTCTTTTAACCCCTTATTTTCTAAAATCGTGACAGGATAATTCGGCCTATCGGCTAGTAAGGGAGAAACCATGGGATTTGCCGTGGGTAATACGCAAGACAACTTTAATTACAAAGTTGTGCGCCAATTTGCCTTGGTAACAGTGCTTTGGGGCATTGTGGGTATGTTGGTGGGGGTCATTTTGGCTGCTCAGTTGATTTGGCCAGACATCACCATGAATATTTCTTGGTTAAGTTATGGTCGTTTGCGCCCATTGCACACCAATGCGGTGATTTTTGCCTTTGGTGGTAGCGCTCTATTTGCCACTTCTTACTACATCGTGCAACGTACCTGTCAGGTTCGTCTTTTCAGTGATCAATTAGCGGCTTTCACCTTCTGGGGTTGGCAAGCAGTGATTGTGGCTGCAGCGATTTCTTTACCGCTGGGTTTCACAACTTCAAAGGAATACGCTGAGCTTGAGTGGCCGATTGATATTTTGATCACATTGGTTTGGGTGGCTTACGCTGTGGTGTTCTTTGGCACAGTGATTAAGCGCAAAACCAAACACATTTATGTGTCTAACTGGTTCTTCGGCGCTTACATTTTGACGATTGCCATGTTGCATATTTTCAATAATTTGGAAATGCCAGCCAGCTTATTCAAATCTTATTCAGCTTATTCAGGTGCACAAGATGCCATGGTGCAATGGTGGTATGGTCACAACGCAGTTGGTTTCTTCTTGACCACCAGCTTCTTGGGCATGATGTATTACTTCATTCCTAAGCAAGCAGAGCGTCCAATCTACTCATATCGTTTGTCGATTGTTCACTTCTGGGCTTTGAATTTTACTTACATGTGGGCCGGTCCTCATCACTTTCAACACACTGCCTTGCCTGACTGGACTCAGTCTTTAGGTATGGTGTTCTCTTTGATCTTGTTGGCGCCATCATGGGGCGGCATGATCAACGGCATCATGACTTTATCTGGCGCATGGCATAAATTGCGTCGTGACCCTATTTTGAAGTTCTTGATCACTGCTTTGTCTTTCTATGGCATGTCAACCTTTGAAGGTTCCATGATGTCGATTAAGACTGTGAACAGCTTGTCACACTACACAGACTGGACCATTGGTCACGTGCACTCAGGTGCCTTGGGTTGGGTGGCGATGATTACGATTGGTTCAATGTATTACTTAATTCCACGTTTGGTGGGTCAAAAAGAAATGCACAGCACCAAGCTAATTGAGTTGCACTTCTGGATTTCTACGATTGGTGTGGTTTTGTACATCGCTGCGATGTGGATTGCTGGCGTGATGCAGGGCTTGATGTGGAGAGCCTTCCAACCAGACGGTACTTTGACATACAGCTTTGTTGAATCTGTTAAAGCAACTTATCCGTTCTATGCAATTCGTTTATTGGGTGGTTTGTGCTTCTTGTCTGGTATGTTTGTGATGGCCTACAACGTTTTGAAGACGATTCAAAACAAGAAGTTTGTAGATGCTCCAATTCCAGCAGCTAACTTGGCAGCGGCTCACTAAGCATAAGGAGAGATTTCAATGTCTGATAATAAAAAATTCTTCTCTCACAATACGTTAGAGAGTAACGCTGGTTGGTTGATTGTGTTGACCATTTTTGTGGTGGCGATTGCTGGTCTGGTACAAATCGTGCCATTGTTTTTCCAGCACTCAACCACTAAACCTGCTGAGGGTGTGACGCCATATTCAGCACTTCGTTTGGCGGGTCGAGATGTTTACCAAAGAGAAGGTTGTTTAGGTTGCCATTCTCAACACATTCGTACGCTTCGTTCAGAAACTGAGCGTTATGGTCCTTACTCTGTAGCGGGTGAATCAGTGTTTGATCATCCATTCTTGTGGGGTTCAAAAAGAACGGGTCCTGATTTAGCGCGTGTGGGTGGTCGTTATTCCGATGATTGGCACCGCATTCATTTGCGCAATCCACGTGATGTCGTACCTGAATCCAATATGCCGGGTTATCCATGGTTGGCTAAGGCACCAGCGAGCAATGTGGGCGATATTTCAGCGCACATGAGAGCTTTGAGTCGTTTGGGTGTTCCTTACACAGAAGAGCAAATTGCAAATGGTCCCAAAGAGCTTGAAGGTAAAACTGAAGAAGATGCATTGATTGCTTATTTGCAAGGTTTGGGCACCAATCGTCGTGCGGTTGATCCTGTAAAAACAACAGCTGCTCAGTAATTAAATACAAGAGAACGTAATGGAAAACATCGTGCCGTATCTATCAGCCACATCAACCGTTCTGGGTTTGGTGTTTTTTGTGGGTATCGTTTGGTGGGCTTGGTCCGCTAAACGTCGTACCGCAAATGAAGAGTCGGCACAGTTACCGTTTGATCTCCCAGATGAATATAAGAAGGACGATAAGAAGGATTAATCATGAGTGATTTTTTCAATAGTGGTTGGGGTATTTACATTGCGCTAGTGACTGGCGTGGGCATTGTTTGGTGCATCTATTTATTATTTTCGCAACGCAAAACCAATGTGACCTATAAGCCTGACGGCTCAGTGGCTGATACGGGCCACGTTTGGGATGATGATTTACGTGAATTAAACAATCCGCTACCGCGTTGGTGGATGTGGATGTTCCTTTTGTCCTGTATTTTTGCGATTGTTTATTTGATTTTGTATCCAGGCATGGGAACTTACGAAGGTGTTTTGGGTTACACAACCCGTTCAGCCCATGAATCATCTGTGGTTCAAGCCAATCAACAACTCAAACCTGTGTATGCGAAATATATGGGCATGGATGTTAAGCAAGTGGCTGCCGATCCTGCCGCTAAAGAAATGGGTCAGCGTCTATTTCTAAATTACTGTGCACAGTGTCACGGTTCAGATGCGGGTGGCTCAAAGGGTTTCCCAAATCTAGCTGACACCGACTGGTTGTATGGTGGCGAACCACAAGATATCAAGACAACTCTGATTGCCGGTCGTGCAGGTGTCATGCCACCTTTCGCGCATCTTGAAAGTACGCAAGTGAGTGATGTGGCCAACTATGTACGCAGCTTGTCTGGTTTGGCAGCGGATCAAATCAAAGTAGGTCGTGGCACTGAAGTTTATAAAGCCAACTGTGCTGCTTGTCACGGTGGTGATGGTAAGGGCAATACTGCAATGGGTGCTCCCAATCTCACAGACAAAGTGTGGTTGTATGGCGGTTCAGAGGCAACAATCGTTGAAACAGTTTTAAAAGGGCGCAATGGCATGATGCCCGCTCATGAAACTATTTTGACCCCAGAAAAAATTCATTTGTTGACTGCTTATGTTTGGGGTTTATCCAACGTTAAAGAAAAAGCCAGTAAATAATGTCCAATGATTTCTTGGTTGACGAAGAGGGCTCACAAAACACCGTTGAGCTATCTCTTTATGAGGTAAGACGAAAAATTTATCCCCGCTCAGTGAGTGGGGTTTTTGCCAAGTGGCGTGTGGTTTTGATATTTGCCACGCAAATTCTGTTTTATGGCCTTCCATGGGTCACATGGAATGATCGTCAAGCTGTTCTATTTGATTTGGTGTCACGTAAGTTTTATATCTTTGGTTTGGTGCTTTGGCCCCAAGACATTATTTACTTGACACTGCTGCTGATTCTCTCAGCGCTAGCACTTTTCTTATTTACTGCAGTCGCCGGTCGTTTGTTCTGTGGTTATGCTTGTCCGCAAACGGTTTACACCGAAATCTTCATGTGGATTGAGCGCAAGATCGAGGGTGATCGTTTTGCGCGCATTCGTTTGGATGGTGAAGAATGGCCGTGGAGTTTTAAAAAATGGCGCATCAAGCTCACCAAGCATTTCTTGTGGGTCTTAATTGCTCTTTGGACAGGTTTCACATTTGTGGGTTATTTCACACCCATCAAAGTACTCAGTGCGGAAGTCATCGCCTTGACCTTGGGCCCTTGGCAAGCTTTTTGGTTGCTCTTTTACAGCTTTGCAACTTGGGGTAACGCAGGTTTCATGCGTGAACAAGTTTGTAAATATATGTGCCCATACGCTCGTTTCCAGAGCGTGATGGTCGACAAAGATACTTTTGTGGTGACCTACGATAAAACTCGCGGAGATCCACGAGGCAGTCGCTCAAAAGCAGCCAATCACAAAGAATTGGGCTTAGGTGACTGTGTGGATTGCAGTATTTGTGTACAAGTGTGTCCGACAGGAATTGATATTCGTGATGGTTTGCAATACATGTGTATTGGCTGTGGCGCTTGTATTGATGCTTGTAATCAGGTGATGGACAAAGTGGGGTACGAGCGAGGGCTGATTCGATACACCTCTGAGCGGGCCATGTTAGAACACATGGATAACAAGAAAGCTCGTCACTATATTTTTAGACCACGTGTTCTGATTTATATCAGCATCATGTCGGTTTTATTGATAGCTTTTGCCACCTCAGTTTTTTTACGTAACCCACTCAGGGTCGACGTGATGAGGGATCGGGGTGCTTTGGCGCGCGAAATTGAAGGTACTAAGATCGAAAACGTCTACCGTTTACAAATCATGAATTCTTCTGAAAATCCGATGAAAGTGAATGTGCTTGCTTCGGGTTTGCCTGGCATGCAAATTCTGAGCTCTCAAGGTAAAGAGATTGGTGAATTAGTCGTGAAACCTTCAAGTAATCTCTTGATTCCCATTAAAGTCAGGGTGGCGATTGATGATGTAAAAACTGGTACGCATAAGATACAGTTTGATATTGAGGCCACTGAAGAGGGGCCCAATGCATCTAATTCCATTCGTGTGCGCGATGAAAAATCTAGCTTTATCGTGCCACGATAATTTCAGAGGAGATCGATGATGTCCATTCAGTCGAATAGCAAACCATGGTGGAAGCAGTTATGGCCATGGTTGATTATCAGTGGTCCCGCAGTTGGTGCCATTGGAGCTGCCATCACCATTTGGTTTGCATTTACACAAGATGTAGATCAACCCATTCGTGAAGGTGTTGTTAAACAAGGTTTAAAAATTGAACAGGTGAACAAATGAAGTGTCGTCTATGGATGTGGATTTTGTGGCCATCATTCTTGGTGGGTGGTATTGCTGAAGGCATCTTTTTTACCTTGGTACACCCAGAGGATTTGGTATTTCTAGATCAGCCTTTGAACGCTTCAAAAGAAGCTGTGTACACCATTGGATTTTTTGTATTTTGGTTGTTGTGTGCTTTATCCAGTGCTTTAACCATTTATATTTTGCCGGGTTCAGTCTGTGATTTGAATGAAAAAGCGGATGGTGGTTTGCTGTAAAAATTCATTAGAAGCCCCTCTGCTTCAATTCAAAAGTATCAATCAAAAAAGCAGCCAATATGAGCTGCTTTTTTCATTGAATGACCCCATCCATGATGAGTGTTCAATACGATTAATTGGTGGAGGCGCTATTAGGGCAGTGTATGGCGCTCGATTTACCGGCTAATTCAAGTAAGCCATTCATATCGACCAACTTGATGTGTCGTTGTTTGATTTGAATGAGTCCTGAGTCAGTGAAGCGTGAGAACAAGCGACTCACGGTTTCTAACTGAATGCCCAAGTAGCTGCCGATTTCCTCTCGGCTCATGCGCAAGTGATATTCCACTGGAGAATAACCGCGAGCGGCCATGCGATCAGAAAGGTTCAGTAAGAAGCTGGCCAAACGTTCCTCAGCTCTTAAGCTACCCAGTGACAACAAATGCCTTTGGTCTTGAGTCAATTCTCGACTCAAGATGCGATGAAATTGTTGTTGTAAGGACGGAATCTGTCTTGCCAATGTTTCAAAATCAGCAAATCTTACGACGCACGCTTCACTATCCTCTAAAGCAATGGCATTGGATTGGTAATGGTTCTCGCCAATGCCATCTAAGCCCAGCATTTCTCCGGGCAAATGAAAGCCAGTGATTTGTTCGCGACCGTCAGGGAGGGCGTATTCAGTTTTTAAAGTACCAAATTTAATGCCATAAACAGCGGTCAATGGTTCACCTTGACGGTAAAGGGCATCGCCTTTTTTGAGTCTGATTTTTTCGGTGACTAAAGTGTCAACCTTATCAATGTCTTCATTAGATAACCCAACCGGCAGGCAAAACTGTCCCAAAACGCAAGTAGAGCATTTATTAGAGGAGTCAGTGATGATGCGATTCATGAATATTTGTTTTAAATCAAGGATTGGATATCTCTATTGATACTATTCTATTACTTCGGTCTTTACATTGCCACTTAGGAAATCCCAGTAAGTATGGTCACGACAACTTTATTTCTCACAATATTCATTGGGGCATTGGTGAGTGGCTGGCACTGCGCTTTGATGTGCGGGGGGATTGCCGCAGGTCTAGAGCATGTAAAAAAAGAGGATTCATCAAAGAGAGCAGATGGAGATCAAATTCTCACTCAAGCGCTTAGTTTTGAGTTGGTCCCCAAAAAGCGTCTGATGTATCAGCAATTTTTAACGCATTTCGGTCGTGTGTTGACGTATGTATTGCTTGGAACTCTGGCGGGAGCCATTGGTTTGCCTCTTTGGCAACAGGGTTGGATGCCGGTGCAAAGGGTTCTATTTGCCTTGGCGGCAATGATCTTTTTGTATCAAGCGTATCGAGTGCTGACACAAAGTAAAGCAAAAACAAGTACTTGGGAGGTTTGGTTAAACACCAAGACTGCCAAATTATGGGCAAAAATCACTCAATTACTGCAAAAAAAGGGGTCACGACCTCATTTTCTAGTGGGCATGATTTGGGGTTTGGTTCCCTGTGGTCTGGTTTATAGCGTATTACCTCTGGCTTTTTTATCTGGGGATGGCATTTCAGGGGCTCTGTTAATGTTGGCTTTTGGGCTGGGAACTTTGCCGAATCTCTTGTTGATTTCAGGATTCTCAGCCAGATTGGCCGGCTGGGGGCATCAAGCTTGGGCTCGTTACTTGGCTGCTGGCTTGATGGCATTCACAGGGCTATTGGGTTTGTATCGTGCCTTGACCTTGCCCGACGCGCTTTTAAAGGGTGGTTTTTGCATTGGCTCAACTTTGAATTACAATCCCTACCTAGTCGGTTAAAAAAATAATGATGTGATTGCTGGTGTCTAAGAGCCAGTCATCCTTAACCCAAATATAAATTAGCTTCCCTTTTTAAATTTATGACTCCTGAACAGCTCAAGCTGGTGCTTGAAACTGCACTCTTATGTGCAGATGAACCTATGACCATGAATGACTTACGTCGATTATTCATGGAAGAAATTTCGGCTCAAGAATTGAATGATGCTCTGACTCAATTGCAATTAGATTGGGAGTCTAAGGGCATGGAGCTGTTGGAGTTGGCCACTGGCTGGCGTTTTCAAAGTCGCTTATCGATGCGCGAGTATTTGGATCGTTTGACTCCAGAAAAGCCACCGAAGTATTCAAGAGCTGTGATGGAAACTCTGGCCATCATTGCCTACAGACAACCAGTGACTCGTGGAGAAATCGAAGAGATTCGTGGTGTGACGGTGAGTTCTAATGTGATTAAGCAACTAGAAGATCGTGGTTGGATCGAAGTGGTGGGTCATAAAGAAACTGTTGGACGTCCTGGTTTGTATGCCACCACCCGTCAATTTTTAAACGATTTAAGTTTGACGACCTTGCAAGAACTGCCTATGTTGGATGATGCAGCTGCTCAAGCCGAATCTGTGGCCCAGCGCGTGATTGAATTTGAAGGTGAGCCCACTGCGAATCATCCAGAGATGGCCAGTGATGAAGTCACAGATGTCACTGATACTTCAGCATCCAATTCCATTGAGACAAATCAGTCATCTCAGGAAGATGGCCTTGACTCAAATAAAGAACCCCAATGACCCATCCAGAATTCGAATCCGACAAGCCCATTCCTGCAGTGGAATCAAATGATTCAGGTGTATCAGAGGGGCTTACTCGTGAGTCCTCTGAAGTTGATGCTGAAGGTGGAGAGCGTCGCCCGAAAAAATATGGGCGTGGCCCATTCAATAAAGGGCGCGGCAAGTTCCGTCCAAGAGTTGATAAGACTCCGCAAATTGATCCTGTGACTGGCGAGCCGCTTGTCACTGAAACCAATCAATCCTCTGATGGCGGTGTTGAAGGTGCGTCAGAAACGACGCGTCCTCGTGGTCATCGTCCTCGCAAAGGAGAGCGGTCTGCACCGCGTCATCAAGATCGACATCAAGAGTCCAAGGTCAGTCCAGTGAGCGAAGAAAGCCAAGCTTTGTTTGCTTCAGTGGTATCGGGTGAGTTTGATGCTACTTTGGATGCTCCAGAGGCTGAGCCAGAAGTCACTCACGAAATGGTGGCGCAAACCTTAGCTGAACTCGAGTCTGAAAGCCCTGAATCTGAAGGTAAGGAATCGACTGAATCTCAAGAGGCAGATCAGGCCATGCCAGGCTTGCAATTCTCAAGTGTGGATGAGCTTCCCTTGAGCTTGCGTGATGAAGTGTGGTCTGACTTAGATGATGTGGACGAAGAAGGTTTTGATGAAGACACCGTCAAGCTCCACAAAGTATTGGCGGATGCCGGCATGGGTTCACGCCGAGACATGGAAGATTTGATCATCCAAGGTCGTGTTTCGGTCAACGGCATGCCTGCTCACATTGGCCAACGAGTCGGACCTACTGATCAAGTCAGAATCAATGGCAAGATGGTTCATCGCAAGATTCAAACCAAGCCACCACGCGTCATTTTGTATCACAAGCCTGCCGGTGAGATTGTGAGTCAATCAGATCCAGAGGGTCGTCCAACAGTGTTTGATCGTTTGCCTAAAGCCAAACAAGGTCGTTGGATTGCCGTAGGGCGTTTGGACTTTAATACCGAAGGTCTACTTTTATTCACAACATCTGGTGAGTTGGCCAATCGTTTGATGCATCCTCGCTATGGAGTTGAGCGTGAATATGCTGCACGTATTTTGGGTGATTTAGAGCCTGAGCAAGAAAAGCTATTAAAAACCGGAATTCAACTCGATGATGGCGTGGCTAAGTTTTTACGCCTCGTAAGTGGGGGTGGTGAAGGTGCAAATCGTTGGTATCACGTCGCCTTGACTGAGGGTCGCAATCGAGAAGTGCGACGCATGTTCGAAGCAGTGGGTCATATTGTGTCGCGATTGATTCGTACACGTTATGGCTTATTTGTATTGCCTCCAAGATTACGCCGTGGTCGTTGGGAAGAGGTGCCGAGTGACCAAATTGTGCAACTCATGAAAATGGCTGGACTCAAGGTTCCTCAGGGTATGGGCGACAAACACCGACGTGATCCTAGAGAAGGTGGGCAACGTGGTCAAGCGCGTGAACACTCAGGAAGTCAGCCTGATCCAATGCAAACATCGGTGTCTTACTGGGGCTCAAAAGATGCTTTAAGGCAGGCCTCTAATGCCAATCGATTTGCGCAAGGTCATGCCGATGATCGTGGCAGCAAGTTCAAAGGTAAAAATGGTGGTGGTCGTGGCAAACCGGGTCAGGGTGGACGGTCTGGTGGTTTTGGGCCAAGACGGGACGAGGATAGTCAAGCAGGTGTGCACCATGGTAGTGCATTTGGGGCTGGTGCTGACAAACCCCGTTCTGGTCAAAAATTCGGGAAAAAAGGTCCAGGCCATGGAGCCAGTCGCTCCGGATCTGGTCAAAATCGCTCAGCTGGTGGCAAATCAGGTGGCAAATTTGGTAAAAAATTCTCAAAACAGGGCTAAATTGGCTCAAGATATGAGGGGTATCACTTGGCAGTTTGACCAAGTTCTTATATAATTCAAATGTTTAGTAGTTCCGGCTAAAGTTGCGTTCAACGTAGGTCGGGCATGTTCTTTTTGTTTAGGAATATGGGCTATATGCCCATTTTTTTTTGGTGAAACGAAACGTAATAGTTGATGGCGAACGAACAAGTTTTAATTGCTGATGCTCTCAAGAGCCTGGGTTACTTACTCGTTGATATTGAGCGAGAAGGTCGGGGTTTGCTGCGCGTCACCATTGAAAATATTGATTTTGATCGCCCAATCGACATCACTGATTGTGAAAAAGTGAGTCGTCATCTGAATTACAGCTTGCCTGTCGATAACGTCAACTATGAGCGATTAGAAGTTTCTTCACCCGGTTTGGATCGCCCAGTGAAGACCGTTGCTGACCACATCCGTTTTGCGGGGTTGGAAGCCAACGTCAAATTGCGTGTGGCCCATGCTGGCAGAAAGAATTATGTAGGTGTATTGCAAGGTTTAATCAGTGGTAACGCTGATTCGGTGGATGCCAAATTGGGTTTGTTGATTAAAAACCAAGATGGCAGTGAAGCCATGTTTGAATTTACTCTGGCCGAGGTTGAAAAAACTCGGTTGGTTCCCGTTGTCGATTTCAAAGGAAGAAAATCATGAGTCGTGAAGTCCTCATGCTAGCTGACGCATTAGCACGCGAGAAGAATGTTGAACGAGATATCGTATTCGAAGCTCTTGAGATGGCCTTGGCCTCTGCAAGCAAGAAACGCTACGAAGAGGATGTGGATATTCGTGTGGCGATTGATCGCAATACTGGTGAATATGAAACATTCCGCCGTTGGTTGGTGGTCCCAGATGAAGCTGGTTTGCAAGAGCCTGATAAAGAGATTCTTTCATTTGAAGCCAAAGAGCAAATTGCTGACATTGAAGTTGGTGATTACATTGAAGAGCAAGTTGAATCAGTTGCTTTTGGTCGTATTGGTGCGCAAACAGCGAAGCAAGTGATTTTGCAACGCATTCGCGATGCTGAGCGTGAGCAAATCTTGAATGATTACCTTGAGCGTGGCGAAAACGTCATGACCGGTACTGTGAAGCGTGCAGACAAGAATGGTTTGATCATTGAGTCAGGGCGCGTTGAAGCTCTATTGCGTCGTGATCAGATGATTCCAAAAGAGAATTTGCGCAGTGGTGACCGCGTGCGTGGTTTCATTTTGAAAGTCGATCGCGAAGCGCGTGGACCTCAAATTGAATTGTCTCGGACCGCTCCAGAATTTTTAATCAAATTATTTGAAAACGAAGTCCCAGAAATGGAACAAGGTCTACTTGAGATCAAGGGCGCCGCTCGAGATCCTGGTATCCGTGCCAAGATTGCAGTGGTGGCACACGACAAGCGCATTGATCCAATTGGTACTTGCGTGGGTGTGCGTGGTACCCGCGTAACGGCTGTTCGTAACGAAGTGGCCGGTGAGGCTGTGGATATCGTATTGTGGTCTGAAGATCCAGCGCAATTTGTGATTGGCGCTTTGGCACCTGCTCAAGTTCAATCGATTGTGGTGGATGAAGAGAAGCATGCGATGGATGTGGTCGTGGATGAAGAAAACTTGGCGATTGCGATTGGTCGCAGTGGTCAAAACGTTCGTTTGGCCAGTGAGTTAACTGGCTGGCACATCAACATCATGACGCCTGAAGAGTCTGCTCAGAAGACTGAGGAAGAGTCAGAAAAAGTTCGTGCCTTATTCATGGAAAAGTTGGATGTTGACCAAGAGGTTGCCGATATTTTGATCGAAGAAGGTTTCAATAGTTTGGAAGAAGTGGCATATGTGCCTTTATCAGAAATGTTAGAGATTGATGCATTTGATGAAGACACTGTGAACGAATTGCGTACTCGTGCTCGTGACTCATTGTTGACCATGGAGTTAGCAAAAGAAGAGCGTGTTGAGGAAGTATCGCAAGACTTGCGTAGCTTAGAAGGTATGACAACAAACCTTGTTGCCAAATTGGCCGAAGGCAATGTTCATACTCGTGATGATCTCGCGGAATTGGCTGTTGATGAGTTGGTTGAAATGACTGGCGTCAACGAAGAAGACGCAAAAGCTCTCATTATGAAAGCTCGTGCACACTGGTTTAACTGATTCATAAGGGGTTCGCATGGCGACCACGACCGTAGAAGATTTAGCAAAAGAACTGAAGCGCACTCCAGCAGCCTTGTTGGAGCAGCTTCAGGCTGCTGGGATCAATAAGACCTCAGCAGAAGACAAGTTGACAGAAAAAGATAAAACCAAGTTATTGGAGCATTTGCAAACAGCTCATGGCTCTGACACTGGTGCGCGCAAGAAAATCACCTTAACCAAGCGTGAAACCACAGAAATTCGTCAAGCGGATTCTGCTGGTAAGACTCGTACGGTGCAAGTTGAAGTTCGTAAAAAGCGTGTGTTGGTCAAGCGTGATGATGCGGCGAAAACTGAAGAAGCTCCAGTAGAAAAAGTCAAAAAAACAACGACTGAATCAGCCGCTCCAGCCAATATTTTGGATGATGCTGAATTGGCTAAGCGTGAGGCTGAAGCAAAGCGTCAAGCTGAGTTATTGGCTCGTCAAGAAGCTGATATGCAAGCTGAGATGGAACGCAAAGCTCGCGAAGAATCTGAAAAGCAGGCTGCTAAGGCCAAGTCTGAAAAGGTCAAAGAATCTAAAGACGATCAAAAAGTCACAGCTGAAGAAAAGCAAGCCAAGGCTGATAGTGAAGAGCAAGAAAAACAAGCTGCCAGTGCTGCAGCCAAAGTCCGTGATGATGAATTAGAAAGTATTCGTGTGCGTCGCGCCAAGGCTGAAGCAGAAGCTTTGGCGATTCGTGACATGATGAGTGCCCCTGCACGTGTTCTAAAAGCAGCCAAGCCTGCTGAAGAAGAGAAGAAGGGCACGTTGCACAAGCCAGTAAAAGCGGAAGGTGCTGAAGAAAAGAAAAAAGACAAAGCCAAACCGGGTGCGAAGACCATCAAGTCTTCAGAGTCCTCATCCACTTGGCAAGAAGATGGCAAAAAACGTCCTGGTGGTTTGAAAACTCGTGGCGACACAACCGGTGGCGCTGGTAATTGGCGTGCGGGTGGTGGCAAGAAGAAAAACCAATCGCAAACCGCAGAAGTTCAAACTAATTTCGTGGCCCCAACTGAGCCAGTTGTTAGGGATGTTCATGTGCCAGAAACCATCACTGTTTCAGAATTGGCTCATAAGATGTCTGTCAAAGCGGCTGAAGTGATTAAGCTTTTGATGGGCATGGGTCAGATGGTGACAATTAACCAAGTCTTGGATCAAGACACGGCCATGATCATCGTTGAAGAGATGGGCCACAAAGCGTTTGCCGCTAAATTAGATGATCCAGACACTGATTTGACAACAGATGCTCATGATGCTGAATTAATCACGCGTCCGCCTGTGGTTACCGTCATGGGTCACGTAGACCACGGTAAAACATCTTTATTGGATTCGATTCGTCGTGCCAAAGTGGCTTCTGGTGAAGCGGGTGGTATCACGCAGCACATTGGTGCGTATCACGTGGAGACACCTCGTGGCATGATTACTTTCTTGGATACGCCGGGTCACGAAGCGTTTACCGCAATGCGTGCACGTGGTGCACAAGCCACGGACATTGTGATCTTGGTGGTTGCGGCCGATGATGGTGTGATGCCACAAACCAAAGAGGCGATTGCCCATGCCAAGTCTGCGGGCGTACCTTTGGTGGTTGCAATTAATAAAATTGACAAACCAGAAGCTAACCCAGAGCGAGTAAAGCAAGAATTGGTGGCTGAAGGCGTGGTACCTGAGGAATATGGTGGTGATTCACCCTTTATTCCGGTATCTGCTAAAGCTGGTACGGGCATCGATGATTTATTGGAAAACGTTTTGTTGCAAGCAGAGGTGCTTGAACTTAAAGCTCCAGTGGATGCAGCAGCGAAAGGTCTTGTGATTGAAGCGCGTTTGGACAAAGGTAAAGGTCCTGTGGCCACGATTTTGGTTCAGTCCGGAACGCTTCGTCGTGGTGACATGATTTTGGCCGGCTCTTCTTTTGGTCGTGTTCGTGCCATGTTGGATGAAAACGGTAAACCCTGCCATGAAGCTGGGCCATCGATTCCGGTGGAAATTCAAGGTTTGTCCGAAGTGCCAGCAGCGGGTGAAGAAGTGATTGCGGTGGCAGATGAACGCAAAGCCCGTGAGATTGCTCTATTCCGTCAAGGTAAGTTCCGTGATGTGAAGTTGGCCAAACAACAGGCCGTGAAACTTGAAAGCATGTTTGAAAATATGGGTGAGGGCAGTGTAGAAGCCAAGACATTGCCAATCATCATCAAAGCAGACGTCCAGGGTTCGCAAGAAGCTTTGGCTCAATCATTGCAAAAACTTTCTACTGCTGAAGTCAAAGTTCAAATTGTTCATGCTGCTGTAGGTGGTATTACTGAAACGGATATCAACTTGGCGGTTGCTTCAAAGGCAGTCGTGATCGGCTTTAATTCAAGAGCCGATGCATTGGCGCGTAAATTAGCTGAAGCCAATGGCGTGGACATTCGTTACTACAACATCATTTACGATGCCGTAGATGAAGTGAAGGCAGCGATGAGCGGTATGTTGACGCCAGAGAAGAAAGAAGAAATCACTGGTTTGGTTGAAATTCGTCAAGTGATTCAAGTATCTAAAGTCGGTTCTGTGGCCGGTTGTATGGTGCTCGAGGGCATTGTGAAGCGTTCTTCACGTGCACGTTTGTTGCGCAATAACGTGGTTGTATGGACCGGTGAATTGGATTCATTGAAACGCTTTAAAGATGACGTTAAAGAAGTGAAGGGTGGTTTTGAGTGCGGTTTATCACTCAAGAACTACAACGACATTCAAGAAGGCGATCAATTAGAAATCTTTGAAGTAACTGAAGTGGCAAGAACGCTTTAATTATTTAGTTTGCACCATGCCAGTTAAAAATCATCGCAATCAACGAGTGGCTGACCAAATCCAAAGGGATTTGGCGGAACTCATTCCGCGAGAAATTCGTGATCCCAAAGTGGGGTTGATTACTTTGCAGGGTGTTGAGTTGACGACAGATATGGCGCATGCCAAGATTTTTTTCACAGTCTTAGGTGCTGAGCCTGAAGTGGCTTTGGCCGCTTTGCGCGAAAAAGCCGGATATTTGCATTCATTACTGTTCAAGCGTTTGCATATTCACACTGTTCCTACTTTACATTTTCATCATGATGAGTCTGTGGCTCGCGGTGTGGAAATGTCTCGTTTAATTGATCAGGCGCTTGGCGACCGCGATAAGGCTTAATTGATGCCCCAAGGAATACATGGGGTTGTCTTACTGGATAAACCAGAAGGAATCAGCTCACAAACAGCAGTCACTTTGGTCAAACGAGCGTTTGATGCAGAGAAAGCGGGCCATACAGGAACATTGGATCCGATGGCCACAGGTTTATTGCCTGTTTGCTTAGGCGAGGCGACCAAGTATTCGCAAGACTTATTGGATGCTGATAAAACTTATTTAGCAACCATCCGGTTTGGTCAAAAAACCAGTACGGGGGACGCTGAAGGAGAAGTAATTGAAGTCAAAGAAGCTAATTTTGATGTCACTGACCAGCAACAATTGGCAGTTAAATTAGCTGAAGTGATTGAACGTTTCATGGGTGAGATTGAACAGGTGCCACCGATGTACTCAGCTTTAAAGCGTGATGGTAAACCTCTGTATGAATATGCTCGTGCAGGTGAAACATTGGAGCGAGCTGCACGCAAAGTAACGATTCATTCTTTGAAGTGGATCAAGGTTGATTGGCCGGTGGCGCAGTTGGAGGTCAGTTGTAGCAAGGGCACCTACGTTAGAACTTTGGCGGAGGACATTGGAGAGTTTTTAGGCGCTGGAGCCCATTTAACTGGACTCAGGCGTGAAAAAGTCGGGCACTTAAGTTTGGGTCATGGGATTACTTTAGATATTGTTAAAAATAACAGTTCTGAGGAAAACAGGAAGCCTGAGTATTTATTACCAGTTGATGCCTTGGTTCAAGATCTTAATTCTTTAGAGCTTAGCGATGAAGAAGCTGATCGTTTGCGTTTGGGTCAACGAGTGCCAGTTAGTAAGGTTGGAAATGAAGAAGAGTTAATGAGAATTTATCGAGGGACTGTTGAGCCTTCGAATTTTATGGGAACCGCTGATTGGCGCAAGGGTGTTTTGCATCCTCGCCGCTTAATGGCCCAAACTGTAGTAACGAATTTAACCAATTGAAAAAAGTGAAAGCAGAACCATGAGTAATACTCGCGCATTAAGAAACATCGCCATCATTGCCCACGTTGACCACGGTAAAACAACCTTGGTGGATCAACTACTTCGTCAGTCCGGCACATTCCGTGATAACCAGCAAGTGGCTGAGCGCGTGATGGACTCTAACGACATCGAAAAAGAACGCGGCATTACGATTTTGTCCAAGAACTGTGCGGTTGAATACGAAGGTACGCACATCAACATCGTTGATACACCGGGACACGCTGACTTTGGTGGTGAGGTGGAGCGTGTGCTTTCGATGGTGGATGGCGTGTTGTTATTGGTGGATGCGGTTGAAGGTCCGATGCCTCAAACACGCTTTGTGACAAAGAAGGCTTTGGCTTTGGGATTAAAGCCAATTGTGGTGGTCAACAAGGTGGACCGTCCAGGTGCACGTGTTGATTATGTTGTGAATGCCACATTTGAGCTATTTGATAAGTTGGGAGCCACGGAAGAACAATTGGATTTCCCAGTGGTCTATGCCTCTGGTTTAAGTGGTTACGCTGGCCTGTCTCCTGATGTGAGAGAAGGCACGATGGCGCCATTGTTTGAAGCAGTTTTAAAGTATGTACCAATTAGAGATGAAGATCCAGACGGTCCTTTACAGTTCCAAATTTCTTCAATTGATTACAACAGCTATGTCGGTAAGATTGGTGTGGGTCGTATCAGTCGCGGTACTGTCAAAGCGGGTCAAAGTGTGGTTTGTCAAAATGGTCCTGATGGCACGCCATTCAATGGTCGTATCAATCAAGTTCTTAAGTTCCAAGGTTTGGAACGCGTTCAAGTGGATCAAGCACAATCAGGCGATATCGTTTTGATCAATGGTATCGAAGATTTGGCGATTGGTACCACGGTTTGCTCTCCAGACAAGGTTGAGCCATTGCCGATGTTGAAAGTGGATGAGCCTACATTGACCATGAACTTTATGGTGAACACCAGCCCATTGGCTGGTCGTGAGGGTAAATTCATTACAAGTCGTCAAATTCGTGATCGCTTGAATCGTGAGCTAAAGTCCAACATGGCTTTGCGTGTGAGTGATACAGATGACGACACAGTCTTTGAAGTGTCAGGTCGCGGTGAATTGCATTTAACCATTCTGATCGAAAACATGCGTCGTGAAGGTTATGAACTAGCGGTTTCTCGCCCACGTGTGGTTTTCCATGAAGAGAATGGTGTGAAGACCGAGCCATATGAAAATCTGACGGTCGACGTTGAAGACACCACTCAAGGTGCTGTGATGGAAGAGTTGGGTAAACGCAAAGGCGAGCTTCAGGACATGGTGTCTGACGGTAAAGGTCGCACACGTCTTGAGTACAGAATCCCCGCGCGTGGCTTGATTGGTTTCCAAGGAGACTTCATGACCATGACACGTGGCACTGGTTTGATGAGTCACACATTTGATGCCTATGGCCCGATGAAAGAAGGGATGGTTGGTGAGCGTCACAACGGTGTATTGATTTCTCAAGATGATGGTGAAGCAGTTGCTTATGCTCTATGGAAGCTTCAAGACCGTGGCCGCATGTTCGTGGTCCCCGGTGATGCTCTTTACGAAGGTATGGTGATTGGTATTCATAGTCGTGACAACGATTTGATTGTGAACCCCATTAAGGGTAAGCAACTAACCAACGTTCGTGCTTCGGGAACTGATGAAGCGGTGCGCTTGGTGCCAGCCATTCAAATGTCTTTAGAGTATGCGGTGGAGTTCATTGCTGAAGATGAGTTGGTTGAAGTAACTCCGAAGAGCATTCGTATTCGCAAGCGCTATTTGAAAGAGCATGAGCGTAAAAAAGCCAGTCGAGAAACTGCGGCTTAATGAAAACGCATTAAACCAAAGTAGGAATCACAAAGCCGCATCAGTGCGGCTTTGTTGTCATTAAAATCCTCATATGAATCGCCAATCGGGTATTTCACCCAGTAAAGTATTTTTGCCGTCTGATGATAAAAATCATCGGACGGTTTTGGATTTTTTAATGCATCAATTTCCAGCGATCTCAAAGGATGAGTGGATTTCACGCTTTCATGACGGCTTGATTCTTGATGCTGATGAAATTCCTTTGGAGATTTCAGCGGGTTATCGTCCCAATTCTTGGGTCTATTATTTCAGGCGTGTTGAAGCTGAAGAAATCATTCCTTTTGAAGAAGTGATTCTTTATCAAGATGAGCACCTGTTAATCGCTGATAAACCTCACTTTCTTCCGGTGACACCTGGTGGTCATTACTTGCAAGAAACTTTATTGGTGCGTCTTAGAAATAAGACAGGTATTGAGACACTCAGTCCTATTCATCGCATCGATCGAGAGACTGCGGGTTTGGTGGCATTTTCAAAACACCCTGAAGGCAGAAATTCTTACCAAGCCTTATTCCGAGATAAGGCAGTCACCAAAATATATGAGGCGATTGCCCCGTATCGCCCAGAGCAAAGACACCGATTTCCGCTTGAATATGCCAGCCGAATAGAAGAGTCTGACATTTTTATTCAAATGCGAGAGGTATCTGGTGAACCTAATTCGAATAGCGTGATTGAGTTGATAGAGGTTGCTGGCTCATGGGCTCGGTATCGATTGCATCTGGGAAGTGGCAAAAAGCATCAATTGAGAGTGCACATGAATGCCCTGGGTTTGCCCATCAAAAATGATCAAATCTATCCCGTTCTAAAACCTCATGTGACAGTGGGTAAGAATTTTGATGAGCCTTTGCAGTTGTTAGCTAAGGAGCTGGCTTTTGTTGATCCTTTAACTAAAAAACAGCATCACTTTAAGAGCGGTCGGGAACTTTTGTTTTGATAGAGCCTACTGAGAAATCATTATTTTGGTTGATAATGCACGCATGAAACGACTAGCAGTGGCCCCGATGATGGATTGGACCGATCGACAATGTCGAACTTTCCATCGCAGTCTCACGAAAAAAGCTGTTCTTTACAGTGAGATGGTTACCACAGGGGCGCTGATTCATGGAGATGTGCCTCGACATCTTGATTATGACGAAATTCAACATCCAGTTGTTTTGCAGTTAGGGGGTAGTGAGCCACAAGATTTGGCAACATCGGCGAAGCTTGCAAAACAATGGGGTTACGATGAAATTGATTTGAACTGCGGTTGCCCCTCAGAGAGGGTGCAAAGAGGTTCATTTGGCGCTTGTTTGATGGCTGAGCCAGATTTGGTGGCCGATTGCGTTAAAGCCATGGTGGATGCGGTAGATATTCCGATTACTGTGAAGCATCGCATTGGCTTAAACGACATGAACGTTCAAGATAATCGACAAGATTATCAGTTCACATTGGATTTCATTTGCAAGGTTGCGCAAGCGGGGGCCAGCCAAGTGACCATTCATGCGCGCAATGCCATTTTGAAAGGTTTATCACCCAAAGAAAATCGCACCGTTCCTCCTTTGCGTTATGAAATCGCCAAACAATTGCGCATCGATGCGCAAAAGCACTTCCCAAATCTCAAGGTATTGCTCAATGGTGGTTTAGAAACCAATGGCGATATCGCACGTCACTGGCATGACTTTGATGGTTTTATGATTGGTCGTGCGGCTTATCACACACCCGCCATGATGTTAGATTGGGATGAGATGTTGGTCACTGATGGCCAAGCCTTTGGACACTTTTTTGGTGTTGATCAGTGGAATCGCATTACTGAAGAATTAATCAATCAATGTACTCAGTGGCTTCATCTCTGTGAAACAAATAAGCAACCGTTTCATATGGCAGCGATCACACGACATATTTTGGGTTTGGCTCATGGTAAGGGTGGGTCAAAACATTGGCGCAGAAAGCTATCAGATTATCGATTACTTGGAGCCGTCAAGACAGAGAAGGACATTCGGGCCTTTTTTGAGGATGCCAATCAGGAACTCAGAATGTATGTTGAACATGAAGAGTCAGACAGGTTATAATCTTATTTCTCTACGGTGGCTGTAGCTCAGTTGGTAGAGTCCAGGATTGTGATTCCTGTTGTCGTGGGTTCGAGCCCCATCAGCCACCCCAAATTTAAAAGCCCCGATACTCATCCATCGGGGCTTTTCTTTTGCGGAAATTAAACGATCAAGCAGTTATGGATTTTGATGAAAGTAAATCATCAAAGTAACCAATATCGCGCCGATTGATAATTGGCTAACCATGGTTCTGTAGGTGAGTTGATGTATCAATCTATTTTCAAGATGCGCCATGTCTTTGGTCATCTCTTTTCGTAGTTCATTTAAGCAGTTCCATAAGTTATTCATTTGAGTTCGAAGATCTTTAATCTCTCCTCTGACATTCTTAATTTCTTCTCTGACTTCCTTGGTGTTGCTTCTCAGTTCTTCTCTGACCTCTTTGATATTCATTTTGAGTTCATTGCGTACTTCGTGTAATTCTTCTTTGGTCGCTAAATTGTCTTTATCTTTTGATAGCTCATTCATTGCATGACTGAGGCTGCTGGCTTGATTGTCGTTAAATCCATGACTCACCAATGTCTCTTTTAGTTTTAGTGTATCGATCATCGCTTAATCCCTCATGTTGAAGGCGATAATTTATATTTTCTATAAGAAAATGGCAAATCATCAAAAATGATGGTGACTGAGTCATGGGGTTATTGAAATTATTTTCAGAGGATGTTCATGCGAAAATCTCACTTGTGAAAACTTTAATCAACATTTTGGCCCACGGATTTTTATGGCTATTGGCTGTGATGCCATACTCATGGGTGGTGCGTATCGGTCATGCTTTGGGTGCCATTGCCCCCACTTTTTCAAAGTCGCGTGTCAAGATTGTGAATGCCAATCTCAAGGCATGTTTTCCTAATTTAACGCAAGATCAGAGAGAGGCTTTGGCTAAAGAGCATTGGCGTTTATTGGGCCGAAGTTTTGCTGAACGAGGACGTCTTTGGTTAGGTTCAGAACAATCCATTCATGAGTTTGTGACTGTGCATCCTGCCGTTGATATGAACGATGGCAAGCCACGTTTGTATGTCAGCATGCACATGATGGGCATTGAGGCAGGCTTAATTGCAATTACGATGCATCTCAAAAAAATCAAAGCACCACCCGGCATCACTTTGTATGTTTTTATGAAAAATGAGTATTTTGAGCCACGAATCAAACAGTGGCGCGAACGCTTTGGCGCCAAAATGCTTTTAAGAGAAAGTCATGGAAGAGAATTAATTCGTGAAACACGCAAAGGCACCTTTGTGTGTTTATCTCCTGATATGGATTTGGGTCGAAGAGATTCTGAATTCGTACCGTTCTTTGGTGTCTCTACCAACACAGTTCTGTCTGTTTCTAAGATGGCTAAATTAGCTGGGGCTGAAGTTTGTCCAATATTCACTACTTTAAGGGCGGATCAATCAGGCTACGATTGTCATGTGGGCAAGCCTTGGCCTGACTTTCCAAGTGACGATCCAGTGGCAGACACAAAGCGTATGAATCAATATTTTGAAGAAGTGATTTCGCCCAGAATTCCAGAGTATTACTGGATACACAAGCGCTTTAAAAATCGACCGGAAGGTGAGAAGTCTATTTATTAATCAATCAGAAGATTGAAATAAATACTCAAAAAAAGCAAAGAAAAATAAAGAACTGGTTACACCAGTTAAGAATCAAAGACCGCCAGGTCTAATCAAACCCACCGCTAAACCTTCAATGGTGATTTCATCGCGACGTGGATCAACAATGATGTTCTCAAAATCTGGGTTTTCAGCAATCAATTCAATCTTCATGCCATGAGGTCCTTTGGATTGTGACCAACGTTTTACCGTGACTTCATCGTCAAGACGTGCAACCACGATTTCACCATTGCGAACTTCGCTGGTTTTCTTCACTGCCAAATAGTCACCATCCAAAATGCCAGCGTCGCGCATACTCATGCCACGCACTTTCAATAGGTAATCAGCCCCTTTATCAAATAACGATGGGTCGCATGGCACTTGTTTTTGAATGTGCTCAACGGCAAGAATCGGAGAGCCTGCTGCGACACGACCAATCAGAGGCAGGGTTAACTGCTGCAATGAAGGCATGGGCAACTGCAGTTGTTTGGGTAATTTGATGCCACGCGATGTGCCAGGAGTTAATTCAACATAACCTTTACGTGCCAAAGCTCGTAAATGTTCCTCGGCTGCATTGGCAGAAGCAAAACCTAAACGCGTAGCAATTTCAGCGCGAGTGGGTGGTAAGCCACTGCGGGAGATTGCATCGGTAATCAAACCCAAGATTTCCTCTTGGCGAGCCGTCAATTTAGGTTTTACTGTGTTTGTATCCATGCTGGTATTCTATACAGTGATTTCATATCTTGCAATACCCATTGATAATGTTTTTTATGAGTTCTCAATATTTACTTCTTTTGGGCATGGGAGGCACGATTGCCGGCTTGGCCAGTAATCCGCAAAACCCCCTCAATTACCAGGCTGGCCAAGTCCCGATTCAAGCATTAGTTGAAAGTATTCAAATCGACCCAGAGTTTGGGGACGTTCATGCCACCCAAGTAGCCAATATTGATAGCCGAAATATGACGGAAGAGCTATTGATTCAGTTGGGTTGGGCGGTGAAAGCAGGTTTAGAGAATGCTGATGTGACGGGGATTGTCATTACTCATGGCACAGACACCATGGAAGAAACAGGAATCTTTTTGCATGCCACCTTGGGTAAATTGGCCAGTCATTATAAAAAGGCGGTGGTATTGACGGGGGCCATGCTTCCAGCAAATGCAGATCATTCCGATGGGCAAACCAATTTAAAGTCAGCGCTATTGATGGCTAAACAAGCCAAAGAAACTCAGCAGTTCGGTATTTTGGCCATCATGGCGGGCAAACCTTGTTTGGCGCGAGACCTCTCTAAACAGCATACCCATGCTTTGGATGCCTTGGTGGTGAATGCGCGAGAGTTGGATGGACCGATTCATAAACGTCAGGCAGACCTCCATTTACCCGCTGAGTCCCCATGGCCTTGGGTCGAGATTGTGACCAGTCATACGGGTGCTAAACCCCAATTGGTTGAAATGCTCGTATCCGCTGGTGTTGAAGGCATCGTGGTGGCCGGTACTGGGCAGGGAAGCGTGAACAAAGTATTGGCGGAGCAGCTAATTTTTGCCGCTGAGCAGGGGGTGGCCGTGATCAGATCCTCCAGAACTGGGGCAGGAGCTGTATTTTCAGAGATTCCTGAGCCAGATCAGACCTGGAATTGGCTGTGCGCGCGGGATTTATCTGCCCCAAAGGCCCGCATTGCTCTCCAACTGTCTCTTTTAGAGGCAAATTCAAGAAAAACAGACGATTGGCAGAGTATTTTTGCTACAATCTAGGGCTGTAGTTTTTTTACCTTGTCACACTGGTCAATGACCTAAACAGTGGTTGTTGAGACGCCCAGGTGACTTTTATCCATAAGGAGTAATTAATGCGTCATTACGAAATCGTTTTTATCGTCCATCCGGACCAAAGCGAGCAAGTACCTGCCATGGTTGAAAAGTACACCAGTACGATTACAACTCAAGGTGGCAAAGTTCACCGCGTTGAAGATTGGGGCCGTCGTCAAATGGCTTACATGATCGACAAGCTCGCAAAAGCTCACTACGTTTGCATGAACATTGAGTGTGGTCAAGCCACTCTTGATGAGTT
>JACCEB011128158.1_pt1 | contig 35668 bp, 38 predicted proteins | sample 7454761 | NCBI WGS metagenome assembly JACCEB01 (sample SAMN15323454, study PRJNA562643) | freshwater metagenome | isolation source: river surface water | place: USA:Blue River Watershed | collected 2017-08-18
CTTGCCTTTGAAGCTGAGTAAGGAGAATTCGGAGCATAAGGAGTCTTCTCAGTAAACAAACCTGTATCTCCCAATGTTCCGTATACTTCATCCGTTGAAACGTGAAGAAATCTTGCCTGCTTATAATTATCTTTTACTTTGAAAGGTCCATCCATCCAAGTTAAACGTGCAACATCAAGAAGGACAAAAGTCCCTGTCACATTCGTGCGAATAAATTCACCAGGGCCAGTAATTGAATTATCCACATGAGATTCGGCGGCAAAATGATAAACACCTTGGATATCATTCTCCGCAAATATTTTTTCAACTAAAGTTCGATCGCAAATATCACCTTTTACAAAGGTATAATGAGGATTTTTGTCACAATCGCTCAGATTCTCTAAATTCCCAGCATAAGTTAAAGCATCTAAGTTTATAACCTGATGATCAGGGTACTGACTGAGGAAATAGGGAACAAAATTGGAACCGATAAAACCGGCGCCACCTGTAACTAGAATTGATTTTTTAGACATAACTCTAAACTCTCCGTCCAATGAGGGATTTTTATCCCTAACGATTTTTTTATTTTATCTTTATTGAGAACACTATAACTTGGTCGCTTGGCAGGAGTAGGATACTCATGACTCAAGATAGGATTGATCATGGCCTTAAAATTTTTTAATCGCTTGAGTTCGTGGGCCACATCATACCAAGAACTGACACCTTCACCAGAAAAATGGTAGATCCCGCTTAAATCTCTTGCTTTAAGGGCAACCTCGGCAAGATCCTCAGCAAATGTGAGGGATCCCACTTGATCATAGACCACATTGAGATTTTCTCTTTCTTGCCCAAATTTTAAAATTGTCTTAATAAAGTTCTTTCCAAAAGAAGAATAGACCCATGAAGTTCGGATGATGAGGTTGTCTGGATTTTCCTCCATGACACCTCTTTCGCCATCAAGCTTGGTCTGACCATAGAAATTCACAGGTTCAACGGGGTCATTTTCAGTATAAGGAGTTACGGATTTTCCATTAAAGACGTAATCGGTTGAGAAATGGATTAATTTAAATTTTTTAACTCTGGAATAATGAGAAATAATTTTAGGAGCAATAGAATTAATGTTGATCGCCAGTTCTTTCTCCGTTTCAGCTTTATCTACAAGAGTATAGGCTCCAGCATTTATAAATAGCTCTACATGGTTTTCTTGGAAAAATTTATCTAGCTTTAAAGAATTTGATAAATCAAGTTGTTCGCGTTGAAGAAAGACAGCTTTATCACCAAGCTTTTTCTTGAGTTCGCATCCTAACTGACCTGAGGCTCCAGAGACAAAAATCATAATAAAAATAGAAAATTAATAAATGTTGAAGTTAATTATTGGGATACTAAATTACTGCCTACATGACCACAACTAAATAACTTTTAACACATAGCACACAAGAGGGAAAACTTATCTTATTGATTAATAAATAGATGGACAATAAAGCTCCCAAGGTTGATGGACCAAAACAAGGATGCTCTTTAGGGTCTATAAACTGAAGATTTCTCCGAAAAACTTTAAACTATCTCAGTTTTTCACCATAATGACATCTGACTCAAACAACCACAATTCTTTCTTATTCCTACTCACTGGGAAAAAACCTGAAGGACAATAACCTCTTTCAGAGAATGTTTTTAATGAGTCGTAGTAAGGAGGCATGCCCTCATAAATAGGTTTAAATGAAACTTCAGACTGAAGACTTTTAATATTTAAAAGGTTTTGGTCAGAAATGCCCATAAACACATTCAGATCATGTCCCTGAGTATCCATTTTGAGATGAATAGAATGAAAATCTTGTAAATTAAGACTTACCCATTGTGAATCAAGGGTTTTTAAAGAAATAACTTCTTTTTTTGAAACATCATTAATATTGAAGTAACTCATGTTTTCAAATTTAGGATTATTAAGCGAACTAAATGATGTTCCACCATTCCTCCCTAGAATATTAATTTCCTTGCTTGCAACTTCATTTGATAGTCCATAGTTATAAACGTTCCACATTTTATCATTTTGACTATTCTGTTGAAGCAAATCGAAGGTTTCTTTGAGCGGCTCAAATGATAAAATCATTCCCTTATAGCCAAGTTTCCTCAAAAACATTCCGTACTGGCCAACATTCGCACCGACATCAATAACGCAATCAGTCTTTAAACTGGAAAACAATTGGCTTAAGTGCAAATCTAGAAAATCATGAGATCTTTTTTTTCTTTTTAATCTATAACCAAGTTTTTCTGCAATATTGTGATGTATACCCATGTTAAATAAATCCCTGTTAGTAGAAATGAATCTTTTCAATTTTATAATTGAATAAATCTATAAACATTTTTTTAAAGTTTTAAGTAAAATAATTTTAAACTTTAGCCTCAAAGCCTCTACTTTTTGGCCAAAGTTTGAAAACTCAAATGAAAGTATTTTCTCAACATCCCTCTTTTCAGATGCTGGAAAAGTTAATGACGAATCCTTGCTTTTAACAAAATATAATTCTCTTCTTAAAATTTCTATATAGGTTTTCATCATCGCATGTTCATAAACTTTTCTCGCGTTTTGAGATAAAATGGTCTTGGGAAGACTTGCTAATGACTTCAGCACGGCAATTAATGAAGGGGCTGTTTTAGGATTATGATATTTGTGTATATGGTTTTTTGTAACTGACCCTAACCGATATCTTCTAATGTAAAAGTATAAATCAAAATATTCAACTTTTTGAGCAAGAGCAAAGACACGTGGAGCAAACTCCTCATCCTCATGCATGTAGCCTGTAAGAAATTTTAAATCATTCTTTTTTAAAAATTCAGTCCGATAAAGACGGGTACATATACTAATAAAAAACTCTTGATGTTTATTGGCCAAAAGATAAAATTCAGGCCCTGAAAGGACCCCCGTATTAATTATTTTATTTGATTTTTTTAAAACACTTTTAATTTCTTTTCCAACTAGGTTTTTTCCATTTGCGATTGAAATATCTAACTCTTTTTCTAGAGTTTTATTTAAGAACACGATCAACTCATTCGGATCAACATAATCATCACTGTCACAGAAAAAAACATACTTTCCTTTTGCTTCTGTAAGTCCAAGATTCCTCGCAGCGGAAGCTCCTTGATTGGGCTGTTCTAACAATTTAAAATTTGAAAAGTTGTTAGCCATCTTTTTTACAATTTCAACAGTCCTATCAGTCGAGCCATCATTCACCACAATAACTTCAATCTGATGGTTTTTGAGAGGAATGAAAGATTCTAAACAATCTCCAATATAATCTTCAACGTTATAGGCGGGTACAATAAACGATAGATTTTATTCTTGCATAAATTATTCATTTCCAATTCAACTTCCCTAATTACTTCGGACTGAATTGTAAAACGTACGAAACAAAATTGACAGATTTTTAAAAGGTGCCAGGTTAACCCATCCTAACCACTCGAAAATTTGAAATCAAAAAATCAATTTTGCGCTTAATAATTGACATGCTAGGATGGGGATGAATGATGAGGTGGGCGGTAGCTGTTACTACCACCCTGAAGCACCTTAATCATTTCTTCCATAAAATCCTTCGGAAAAGGCGTCCTTCATTGGACGGCAATCGGAAGAAAGTCACAGAAGATGGCCCATCCTAAGTGGGCCTTCTTTTTTTAAAGGTGCCAGGTACCTTTTTGCATTTTCATTCATGAACTTATCTTTCGTAACTAAAACACAATAATTCTCTTATCTATTAACAATCAGTTAATTTCTTTAAAAAATCGTTCATAGTGAGATGTAAATAATGGAAGAAATGATCGCGAGATGGATTAGAGAAACGAGGCTTGAATATGAAAAAGCACTTAAAAACCAGAATCTTTATCTTAGGAAAGAAATGGATCAACTGACCAAAGCTTTGAGAAATATGAGGGATAATTTAATGAAATTAAAGAGTTGAAAAACTTAATACAAAGACACCAAGAGCCGATAAGCCATATTAGAGGTAACAATAAATGAACACATCAAAACATATAGAAACTCTCTACCATATCATTAATCAACACATGGGCCCAATTGAAGCAAAGAATTTTGTCTCTGAGATTTTATTCTATGCCATAAGCGAGCTTCAAGAAGAGCAAAAGCCTATATCCGAAGAAGAAATTGAAAAGAAACTTTCAAAAAAAGTACAGGATTATCAACAAGCCGCTAAAACGCACGTTGCTTAACCTCCAAAAGATATCATGCGCCTTTTGAATTCTCACATTTTGAATTAAGCTCACTCCATGACAAAATTCGACAAAACCTACTGGGACAAAAATTACGCAGAACCCATGAGTATGGATGGAATCGGAAACGCCCGTGATCATGCTCGCTACCTAAAATCATTTCTCGCGATTGAACACGTCGACATAAGTTCCATCGTTGATTTGGGATTTGGCTACGGCCATCTTTTTCGAGAAATGCTTAAAACATTTATTCCCCACCGCGCCGTTGGGATTGAGCCCTCTCCTTATGCCTTTAAGAAAGCAAAGCTTGATAAACTTCGCCCAGTTGAGTCCACGGACCTCAAACTTTATGAGGAAGATCTCATCACTTGGTGTCGAACTGATAGGAAAAAAAATAATAACTTTGATCTTGGGATCTGTACCTCGGTGTTTCAATATTTAACTGATAAAGAATTAAAAGAGATTGCTCCCATATTGGGCCAAAGAATAAAGTACCTTTATCTAACTGTTCCAACCAACATTGAGCTTGGGCGCCAAGTCAGTGAACTTGAATTCAAGGATGAGTACGCCATTCATCGGACAAGAGAACAATATCAAAAAATACTAAGACCGCATTTCACTTTCGTGAGTTCAAGAGTCTTAGAGAGTAAAACTTATTTTAATGAAGAGACGAGTCACTTTACTGATTTGTTATTTCGGTATTAGGAGAACCCCATGAAAAAAAGCACGAAAGCTAAAATTCTAGTCAAGGCCCTAAAAACGAAAACAGGACGAGCGGTCGCTAAAGTGGCGATCAAAAAGTTATTCAAGAAAAAATGATTTGTCGAAAAGGTACCGTCTACCTTTTCGACAATTTAGACTGCTTTGAGCTCGATCTCGTAATCACAGTTTGCGCGCTTAAGCTGATCTCTTAAAACGACAAGAATAAAATACTTCTCATTTTGTTTTAATTTCTTTGCAAAATCTTTGGCGCGTTCAAGACTTACAAACTTTCTTTCATTTTCGATATCACTTAAATGACTTATAGAAATTTTTAAGGTTCTAGACATTTGTGCCAAAGTTAATTCTTCACCAAGACGGTGATTTTTCAAAAGTTTTCCTAAATTAGTCTCTTTTACCCCAAGACTTTTCAAAACTTTTTTTGCTGAACTATATTTACTAGTATTCATGCTTATTTACCTCATTAATTACGATCTCTATAACCAGACTCGATTGATTTTCTTGATAAATCGCCCTATAACTTTTACTTAATCGTATCGATCGCTGTCCCTTTCTGCTTCCTTTTAATGGTTCATCATGGTGGCCAGGAATTTTTCTGACCTCTTGAATTCCATACAGCTCTACTTGTTCAATCCAAGAAAAAAGTTTTTCAAGGATGTAAAATGGTAATTTGGTCAGATCCTTTTCAGCCTTCTTAAGTATAAAGACTTTTGTAACGATCACAATATTCCTTTTTTACACCTAAATGGTGTAAAAATCAATTACGCAATTAGATGAAAGTGAGGGGTAAATATTAATAGATGACTTATCTCAAAAATGTGCCGCTTGGGAGCTAGGGTGAGATCAAAGATTGTCTATTTTTCTTTTTTGAATGTCGAAAAGGTACCGTCTACCTTTTCGACTAAGAATTTAAGCGCTCAATAATGTTTTGAGCTTTAGGAAATTGCGCCAGAAGCTCTGCCTTCTTTCCAATTTCAAAGTCACTATAGTGAAAGGCGGGTGAAACAGTACAGCCCACAAAAGCATAGGTTGAGCCTTCTCTGAGATAGGCGCCAAACCACACTCCACCAGGAACAATGTGCTGGGGATTCTCTTTATTGAGTTTTGTTTCTCTCACCTCTCCTGAAGAGAGGAGCTCCACAATAATCAGTTCATCGCCTTCATAAAAATGCCACAATTCATCGGATTTAATTCGGTGAAGACTCGACTTCGCGCCTTCATTCAGGAGATAAAAAATCGCTGTTGAATGAGCTGAGCGGTAAGTCTCCTTAAAAAATCCTCCCTCTGGATGAGGAAGAAGCCCATGAAAGTTTTTAAGGTCCTCTGCTCTAGACAAGGAAGCCTGCTTTTTTAAGGGTATCGCCAAAAACATTGTTTTGTCTATCTGAGGAATACTTCTCGGCTGTTTGTTTATTAAGTGAGGAAACTCTTTCTCTTGTATTGAGGTCCACTAGTTTAGATAAAAGATCCACGAGATGCTTTTCTGAAAGCTCTTCTAAAATAAAGTCTCTTCCCTCATCTTCCAAAATCTCACTTGCTCCCACGTGGCGTCCTGTAATAACGGGAACCCCACAGTACATGGCCTCCAAAACACTTCGGCCAAATTCTTCAATGTGAGCAGGTAAGACAAAAACGTCCAAAAGATAATAGTAGTTTTTAACGTCTATGATAGGAGGGGCAAAAACTACTCCCTCTGAGGGCGCCAGCTCTTTATACTTTTGATCAATATTTCCACCAGCAATGAAAAGTTTTGCTTTTGGATGAGTCTTTCGAAATTCAACGAAAGATTTTATTAATAGACCTAAATTTCTTTTCTTAAAATTTCCAGAGGTCACGAGACCAATGACGAAATCATCACTTTTAAAATTAAATTTTTCTCTCCATTCTTGTCTGACACGAGAAGGGTTATCAACTTTAAATTTTGATAAATTCACTTCAGGATAAATCACCACAGCTTTATTTTGATCTACCCCAAAACGCTTCACCAAATCGTTTTTCATCATCTGAGAATTACAGATCAGAAGTTTAAAGGATCCCTTATTAAATATCTCCTCGTGGATAAGCCCCACTTCGTGATTATTGGGGAGAGGTTTGCCTTCAATGAGTTCATGAGCGAGATGAACACAATTATGAATGAATAAAATATCCTGATGAAAAATATCACCGTGACCAATGACGAGTTTCGGTCGATGTTTTTTGATCCATCGATCAACCTGCATCTGATAGAAACGGCGCCTGAAGTGACCTGAGATGGGCCAGCGGAGGGTCTTCACGGGAATTCCGTTGAACTCTTCCACCATGGGAGCGTTCATCGTTTCAGCGATGGCAAAGGATTTAAAACCAAGGCTTGAAAAAAATTGGCATTCTTGAAGAACTTTCTTCGGAACACCTGAGGCCGTGTCTCTAAGATCCTTTCTTGAAATCAAAACGTTCATGCCCGAAATACTATAATGTCGAAAAGGTACCGTCTACCTTTTCGACCGCTCTTTGGCACCGAAGTTGCTGAACAATACTCCAAACGAAGATTCATGAGGGATTTTTGTCTACAAATTAGACACTCAGGGGGAAAATGATGAAATTTTTTACAATTTTGGCACTTTCAGCTTTTTCGATAGTGGCCGTCGCTCAAGATTTTAAGAACTCTCACCAACATTTAGTTTTTGAATACGCTCGCGAAAATCTCGGTGGAGAATCAGTGAATGTCTATTCAAGGATTAACAACAAAGTCCCTGGGCGTTCAGAAAATTATATTGAAATGGAAGCGTATGGTAAACCTACTCTCAATTTTGATATCCCTGTGAAACAATTTATGCAAGAACGGCAAAGTGCTTTATCTGTTTTTGTTGCCACAACTGGAACGGGAACGTCTCAAGGTACTGCGTTTCTTGTTGGAAAAAACTTAGTCCTTACAAATAAACATGTCCTCGCAAGTAGTAATCAATGTAACAAATTTGGAATCGATTTAAACCATGTGAAAGAATTCGTTCCTTGTAAAGAAGTCCTTCACTGCAGTACTCTTCATGATTTTTGTCTCATAAAACTAGATACGATGAAAAATGGAAAAGAAGTTGGGGAAGAAGTAAAACCATTAAAATTTACTTCTGAGAAACCAACGAAAGAAACAAATACAATTATCATCGGAAATGCTTTTGGTATGGGCATCCATGCTGCGAGCTACAAGGGAGTTCACAATCTTGGTAAAGACTGGGGACACTTTAATCGCGCCTTTTCAGGAAACTCAGGTAGTCCTCTATTGAATGAGAAAGGTGAAATCCTTGGGATTCACTACGGCCGAAGCGGGGATGCATCTCATTATGGTGGGCCATCTGGTCGAGGGTTAGGACTAGCTGTAAAAACAGAAACGATGTTGAGTGAAATTGGAAAAATTCTCTCAAAAGAAGAAATGGAAAGTGCCCTTCAAACCGCAAACTACCCTTGCGATTTATAAACTAAATCTCCGAGCGCCCCTCGTTGGGCGCTCTTTTTTTTTCTTTAAATTTCAAGCCATTACCAAATAACTGAAGGAAAAACTAAGTTATTTTCTGGTCCACTCCGATAAGAACCCCATGAAAAAATTTATCCTTATGACCACTTTGAGTGTTCTTTTTATTCCTTTTTCACAGGCCGCGTGCCCGGACGGAAAAACCTATAAGGTGCATTTCACGTTCGACGATGGGCCCCACGAGGTTTTTACTCCGAAGGTGCTTGATGTTCTAAGAGATGAGAAAGTCCCCGGGACTTTTTTTGTTCTCGGTGAGAAGTTTGAGGGAGGTAAGAAAAATCCCGCAACAAAATCGGCTTATGCCACTTTAGATCGGATTAAAAGAGAAGGTCATCGAATAGGATCTCATACTTATAATCACATTGATCACCCACTTTATAGTGCAGCAAGAGTGAAAGAAAATATCATGAAGCCAAACCCATGGCTCAAAGATTACCTCTCTCCAGTTCTAAGACTTCCTTATGGTGGTGGTTCATTTAGAAATAAAAATCCGGCCGTTCAAGCTAAAAATGATATGGTCATGAACACAGTTAAAAAAGCTGGATTTAAGCACGTAGGATGGGACATTGATACTAACGACTGGGATGCGAAGAAACGTCCGACACTTCTTCCGACTCTGCTTCGAGATATTTGTCGAGAGAAAGGCGGAGTTGTTCTTTTTCACGATATACAAAAATACACTGTTGATCATTTAAGAGAATGGATTAAGGCGGTAAAAAAAGAAGGTCACACATTTGGACCTCTCGAGGACTTTGTTCCCGAGGCAAAAAAACCACTTCCTCCTGAGGCCTGCGGAGAAGACTCTTCACTAAAAGGTGTGAAGGAACTTGAAGGTGATGTTGGTAGGGTTTTAGATAAAATTAAAAAATAAGGAATCATTATGAAAAATATATTTACGTTCACATTTGCCTCGCTTCTTCTCACCACCGCTGCGTGCGCTCAATCTCCAGTCTTTACTTCTTTGAGTTCAACTGGTGGAACCATCTTTGCGGGTGTGAAACTTGAATCCAAAGGAAATGAACCCGAGACGTATCTTATAAAGGTCTCGAGTGCTGAGATGACATCAGATAAAATTGCACTCCCCTCTGAAATTTCACACAGAGAGGTGGTCGCCCTTTTTCCTGCTGAAAAAAACTTACTCGTTGTCATGAGCCAGAAAACAGTAGAGCAAGGTGATAAACCACAGTTTCATAGTTTTGATACGACGAAAAAAGAATGGAAAAAACTCGCTGAAGCTGACTGCATATCATTTGCAAAACTAAAAGTTGAAAAAGAAGCTGTGACTTTTGTTTGCGTTGAAACCAATGCCAAAGGTGACGAAGTAGAAACAATGAAAAAAGTTGCCCTGAAAGGGGTGACTTTAACACAGACGGGAGATGTGACTCTCCCACTAGCAAAGATCGAGAAAGACGCAGTGAAAGCAGAGCTTCTCGGAGATTCTTTTGAGTGGAAAGAGCTTAAAGTCGGTGTGGATAAAAAAGAAAAGGTTTTTCGTCCCTAAAAGTCCCTTTCCTGGCCCTATGATCTTGACAATAGGCCAGGAAAGAACGACTTAAGCACATGACAAAATTTAATGATTTGCCTCTTTTAGATACGATTCTTAAAAACGTTCAAGAAGTTGGCTACGATTCTCCAACACCTATCCAGGCCCAATCCATCCCTCCCCTTTGCGAAGGGAGAGACCTCTTAGGAATCGCCCAAACGGGCACAGGAAAAACTGCGGCCTTCACTCTTCCTATGCTTCAAAAACTCTCGGGAAGAGATTTTAGTTTAACTCCTAAGGAGCCTCGCTCCCTCATCCTCGCTCCAACCAGAGAACTGGCGTCTCAAATTAAAGAGCAGATTGATAAATACGGAAAAGACTTAAAACTTAAAAGTGCCGTGATTTTTGGTGGTGTGGGACAAGCGAATCAAGTAAATGCCCTTCGTGGAGGTCTTGATATTTTGATCGCAACTCCAGGTCGCCTTTTAGATCTGATGAATCAGGGATTTTGTAAATTAAATCGCGTCGAAATTTTTGTTTTGGATGAAGCTGATCGTATGCTTGATATGGGATTCATTCATGACATTAAAAAAGTGATTGCTCAACTACCGGAGAAAAAACAAACTATGCTTTTCTCGGCGACCATGCCGAATGAAATTGTGGGGATTGCTAATCGCATTTTAAAAAATCCCGTTCGAGTTGAAGTTACACCTCCATCAAGTACGGTTGAAAGAATCGATCAAAGAGTGATTTTTTGTCAGAAGGCCCATAAGTACCAACTCCTTAGGAAAGTTCTTCAAGATGAAAAGGTAGAGCTCACTCTGGTCTTTACTAGAACAAAGCACGGAGCAAATAAAATCGTTGATTACCTAAATGCTCATCAAATTAAAGCTTCTGCTATTCACGGGAATAAATCCCAGTCCGCTCGTGAAGCGGCACTCGAGAATTTTAAATCGGGTGCGATTAAAGTTCTCATTGCGACAGATATCGCTGCCCGCGGAATTGATGTTCAAGGTGTCTCTCACGTCGTAAATTTTGATATGCCAGTGGACGCTGAAAGCTATGTTCACAGGATTGGAAGAACGGCCAGGGCCGGAAAAGATGGAGACGCCATTTCCTTTTGTGATGAAACAGAAAGAGAAGCCTTATCTCGAGTTCAAAAACTCATTGGTCTCAAGCTTCCAGTGGAAACTTTTGTGGGAGTCGCTGAAAAATCAGTTCAGGACACGAGACCCCCTCGTCCTTACCGAGATCCAAGAGCGAAACCCAAGGCAAAACCAGACCAAAGACAAAACTCAAAACCAAATGCACCTGTGGGTCAGAAAGCTCAGCCGCAACCCAAGAAAGAAGATAAATCAAAAGTTGGATATAAATTCAGGAATAAGAAATGAAAACAGACTACAAAAACCTCTCAGAACTCACGGATAAAAAACTCAGAACTCTTAGGAATAATATTAATAACCGCCTTGAGTCTTTCACAAAGGGCGGAGAAAAAAATCTTCCTCCAAGTCACATGCTCCATGGACTCGATGAAGCTCAGTGCAAAGATCTTCAAAAACAAGTTCTCGCTGAATTTAAAAAACGCGCCGGCAAATAGTCGAAAAGGTACCGTCTACCTTTTCGACAGAATTTCTCAATTGAACTAATCGTCGACTCACTTCAATTTTAGATCCGTCTTAAATCTTTTTTCAGTTATTTAGCACCTCATCTTCATCATTTCAAAATACGTCATTTTGACATACAATAGAGAGGTACGGATTGTACAAGGTTGATCTTAGCCGAGTCCATAAAGATTTTTATCAATTACCTCTTTACATCATCACTAAACTTCACAGATGGATTGAAGGTGTTGAGAAGAATGGAATGGAGGAGATGAGAAAGATTCCCGCGTTTCATGATGAGCCCCTTAAAGGTGAAAGAAAGGGGTTTCGATCCATTAGACTCAACAAGGCCTACAGGGCGATTTATTACGAAAAATTCGATGCACCCATTTTTGTCATCGTCATTATCGAGGTTAATAAACATGAATACTAAATCTATTAAATACGGTCTAAAAGAATTGGTTCGTGAGTTTGGGCCACTTAGTTTTGGAAAACTTCTTGAAAGTTATCGCCTGAGTGAAGAGATGTCGCAAAAAGAGTTTTCTAAGCACCTTGGAATTAGTCAGGCGTCTCTTTGTGATCTTGAAAAAGGAAGACGAATTCCAAGTCCCGAACGAGCAGCCAAAATTGCAAAAAAATTAAATGAGCCAGAATCTTATTGGGTGCAACTTGCTCTTCAGGATCAATTGAACGAGGCGGGTCTGAAGTACAAAGTCTCTATCGCTTAACTCTTTAGTCTGAGCCTAATAGCACCCTTAAAGTTCTCTGGATCCACTTCAATTCCTTTTTGGGTGATCACAATTTTTCCTTCTCTCACAAGTGCTCTAGACACTTCTCGTACATGCTCCATCTCTTCTCTCCAGTTTTCTGGATAAAGGGAGCGCGCGACTTCTGAGGGACAAATGGTTTTCCCTGGATCTCTTCTTAAGAGCATTTCTAGAATGAGATTTGCGATTTTTTTATCGATGGGATTCATGCCACTTCATGAGGCGAGAAATTCCCTCTTCAAAACTCACCTTCGGCTCCCAGCCAAGAAGTTTTTTCGCCTTGGAAATATCTGCCCAAGTAACATCCATGTCGGCCTTGATTTTTTCTTGAAGATGAAGCTTCGCCTTCTTTCCTGATGCCTTTTCCATAAGCTCAATCATCTGGTGAAGAGTGTAAGGGTTGTTGCCTCCACCAAGATTCATAATTTCGTATCCTAATTTTTTAGAGGCAAGAATTGTTCCTTCAGCGATATCATCGACGAAAGTAAAATCCCTCGACTGAGAGCCATCTCCAAAAACAGGAAGCTCTTCGCCTTTTAAAAGTTTATCCGCAAAAATAAAGGGAGACATATCAGGTCTTCCAGCAGGGCCATAAACTGTAAAATACCTCACCACGGAAACATCAATCCCATACAAGTAATGATAGGAGTACGCCATGACCTCAGCGGCTTTCTTTGTCGCAGCGTAAGGAGAAATCGGCGTATTCACTGGAAGATCTTCTTTAAACGGCATCGGCTGCCCAGCGTACAAAGAGCTTGTGGAAGCGAGAACAAACTTAGGTGTTTTATATTGTTTCATGAGATCTAAGAGATGAAGTGACCCCATCGCATTCGTGGTCATATACACATCTGGGTTTTCCATCGAGTAGCGAACACCGGCCCTCGCCGCAAGATTAAACACGACATCGAACTCATGTTCTCGGAAAAGTTCCGCGAGTGTATTTTTATTTTCAATATCAATTTTATGAAAGTGAAACTTTGGATTTTTAATTTGTGAGAGTCGATACTCTTTCAATTTCACATCATAATAATCATTAAGATTATCAATACCAACGACTTCAACTCCTTGTTCAAGAAGTTTTTCAGCAGTCTTCGCCCCAATAAATCCAGCAGCACCGGTAAGAAGCACTTTTTTCATAGATGAAAATCCTATCATGTCGAAAAGGTAGACGCTACCTTTTGAACAACGAGGCCTTTTTCTTTGAGGAATTCGGGGTTAAAGACTTTACTTTGATAGCGGAGAGCAGAATCACAAAGAATCGTCGCTATTCGTTTTCCTGACCCCTTATTCTCTAGAGCGTACTTATACGCCGCAAACACATTTAACGCCGCTGACGTTCCGATGAGAAGGCCATCGTGCTCCGCTAAATGATAGAGCATGGAGATCATATCCTGATCATTCACCTGAACGGCATCATCTACAACCGCTTCTTTAAAATTGGCCGTGAGCCTCATGATGCCAATTCCCTCCGTGATGGAGCTTCCCGTAGAAGTGATCTCACCAAGCTTAACAAAATTATAGAGTCCTGACCCCATGGGATCGGCGAGACGAATGTGAATGGATTTATCCGTTTCTTTTAAAAACTTAGAAACTCCACCCAAGGTTCCTCCTGTTCCCACAGAAGAGACAAAGGCATTTACCTTACGATCCATTTGGTAAAAAATCTCTGGCCCCGTTGTCTCATAATGAGCTCTGTAGTTAGCGGTATTTTCAAATTGATTGGCCCAAAAGGCATTAGGTCTCTCTTCAGAAAGTCTTCTCGCCGTATGATAAAAGTGATTCTCGTTCGCAAATGGGCAAGGTGCAACAGTGATGAGTTCCACTCCAAGGGCGCGAAGGGTATCATATTTTTCTTGGGACTGATTATTAGGCATCACTATAATACACTTATAGCCCTTTTGAGCGGCGATGGTGGCAAGCCCAATTCCCGTATTGCCCGCGGTTCCTTCTACAATGGTAAAGCCTGGTTTAAGTTTTCCGCTCCTCTCCGCCTCTTCAATAATTCCTAGGGCGGCACGATCTTTTACACTTCCACCGGGATTTAAAAATTCCGCTTTTCCAAAAATCTCACAACCCGTCATCTCCGACAGGGATTTAATTTTTATAAGAGGTGTTTTTCCGACAACTTGATGAACATATCCCTTAATCATATCGACTCCAATGTAGAGAGAATCATAGCAATACCACAGAGAATATGCCATCATGAAGCATGGTGAAAAAACTCAAAACTCACCTGACTCTTACTCTCATCTTTTTGGTGATGACGCTCGGTCAGCAGTATCTTTTTTATGCTCTAAAAGGGATTCCAATCGTTTGGCTTCCTTGGGGAAAATATTTCGGTATTTTTGCCTTTTTTTTCGCAGCGACTTTCATAAAATCTTTTTTTCTTCGCTATTTTTTTCTCTCCTTTGTACTCCTTTTAAATTTCTTTCAAATGGCGCATTTGTCCTATTTTGGTACTCAAATTCTGCCGGGAGAGATCTACCTTCTATTCTCACAGTTTCATGAAATTCAAGGGGTCCTGTGGGTAGAGTATCAGCATGTGTTCTTGCCTCTTGTTTTCACTGTGATTCCAGGAGCACTGGGGTATTTTGCCCTTAGAAAATTCAAACCTTCTTTTGAATCAAAAGTTATCGGAATTCTTTTTTGTATCTACCTTGTTTATAACCCTACAAGAACTCTCGTTACTGGAAATACTTGGGGAAGGCAGCCCTCCACAAGAGAACTCGCAGGTATGAACGTGTACCTCGCCTTTTCCTATTTCTCGGGACGTATTCTTCCTCATAAACTGACATCAACCAAAATAGACAATGCTCTCAATTCCTCTACGAACCTTGTTCTTATAAATAAGGATGAGTCACCATGGGATAAAGTTATTTTTGTCCTTGGTGAGAGTCTCACTCCTCACCATATGTCTCTTTTTGGTTATCCTAAACCCACGACTCCTTTTCTAGAAAAAGAAAAAAGTAATCCTGATTTTTTTCACACCATTGGACTCTCAAGTGGAGTCTCAACCGATATTGCCGTCGCTTTTTTTCTTAATTTAGGTTTTGGAGAAGCTGGTGGACTTAAAGCAGCTAAGGGACAGCACTGCCTCTTTAAACTTGCAAAAGAAAAAGATTTTAAGACTCACTTTTTATCGATTCAAAGTGCTCAGCAACTTCGTTACATTTCTCCCTATCTTTGTTCATCATCACTCGATGATTATCGATCGCTAGAAGACATTTCTCCTCAAACTCTTGATCATCAGGCCGCAGATGATAAGGATCTTCTTCCTCATTTAGAAAAAGTTGTGATGGAAGATTCAAAAAATTTCATCATTCTCCATCAACGTGGCTCCCATGGACCTTGGGAGATGAGATCTCAAGTTAATAATCGTCGTTTTCCACACACTGATAAAATTAATCACTACAATAACTCAATTGTTGAATTTGATTTATTTTTTGAAAAGCTTTATACCATTTTAAAAAAATCAACGAAAAAAGTTCTCGTCGTTTATGCCTCAGATCATGGTGAGGCCATGGGCCAGGAAGGGAAATGGGGACACGGACAACTTATTCGTCCCGCTTTTGAAATTCCCGTCATGATTAAAAGCTTTAATAAAGAACTTCCGAAGATAACAAAATCTCTACCAAAGTTTATTCCTCATTATAATATCGCTCTTTATCTGGCCCATGAATTGGGACATATCCCGAATCAAGAGATAGCAACGCCTCCCAAAGACTTCGTCATTTTCGGAAATGATATTGATGGGTTCTCAGGGAAAAGTGAGATTTTATTCAATCCGAATGGCACTTATGATTTCAAAGTGATCCAATAAAAATCGAAAGCGAACATTAAATCCAGCGACACTCACTCCGTATTCTTCTTCCCCACTCCTGTCTTGAGCGGGCCTTGGATCTAAGGCGATGACTTTTTCTATAAGATCATGATGAGACACTTTCTCACATTTCCAAATCACTTTTAAAAATTGAGGCGCCGACGAAAAAGGAGAGCGTGCCGAGACATGATCAACATAGGGCACATAGGGTTTGATATCAAAAATCGGAGTTCCATCAACAAGATCAACTCCTTTCACCCACAAATGAATTTCATTTTTTAGAATTTCCAATCGATCAAATTCCACGACAGAAAGACCTAATCGGTTAGGTCTATGGGGTGATCTCGTGGCAAAGACTCCCATTTTGAGTTCATTTAAAAACCTTGGAGGTCGTACGAGACCATTCATTTGAGTCGCTGGAATTTTATGAAACTGAAAAATCAGCCAAAGGTGACTCGATTCCTCGAGACCACGGAAGGCCTCGGCATAAAAATCATTTTTGGGAAACACCATCTTACCCCAGGCCTCTCGAATGAGAAGAGATTGTCTTGGAGTTCCAAATTTTTCAATAAAGGGAGTATTGATCGTGCAAAGTGGTTCCATTAATTTAAAAAGACTTCTCCACCTTGGTGTTTACGATTAGCACGAAATTCTGCCAATAGCTCTTGGACATCAATATGAACTTTCACATCACTTGCCCAAGAAATTTGAATGTCTTTTTCTAAGGGAATTTGACCGAGAGTCTCTTGGACTCCTACTTTATGGTAGAAGGAAACATTCTTTATAAATTTTACGACCGTTTTATTCCTCTCTTCTTTTACCTCCACAGGATTTAAAGAAAGTGCACGCATTTCAATCAAGATGGCGATAAAAAGACCAATGAAAATGCCCTTCAATAAATCTGTCGCAAGAATGCCCGCAATGGTTAACGAGAATACAATCAATTGATCCCAGCCTCTTTTTTTCATATCAAAAAAGAATGAAGGTTTGGTTAATTTATAACCAGTTAAAAGTAAAACACAGGCCAATGTAGCGAGCGGAATAAGATTAAGAAGCCCTGGAATCAAAAGCACACAGGCGATAAGCCAGCCTCCATGAAAAACGGCCGACATTTTACTTTTTGCTCCTGCATTCACGTTCGCCGATGTTCGCACAATGACGGCCGTGATGGGAAGACCACCAAAAAGACCAGATAAGGAATTTCCAACTCCTTGAGCGAAGAGTTCTCTATTTTTGGAAGTGACCCTTTTCATCGGATCAATTTTATCAGCAGCATCGACGCAAAGAAGAGTCTCAAGTGAAGCGACAATCGCAATCGTGAATCCAACACTTAAAACAGAGGCATTAAAAAGATTAAAACTTGGCATTTTCATCTCAGAAAAAATTCCAGACGGAAGATGCACGAGGTAATCCTCACTCACGAGATGAAACGTTTTATTAATGAGGACAGAAATGAGAACAGCAATCAGCGCGCCTGGCACGAGTTTAAAAAAACTGATTCCCTTTTGGGCCATCTTTTCCCATCCCAACATGATGAGAATTGAAGTGATTGAGATAATATTAAGTCCCATCTCTTTTTGTGAAAAAGCATTCGGAAATTGTTTGATGATTAAAATGAGTCCGATAGCAGCAAGCATTCCCTTAATCACGGCCGTCGGAAAATAATCTCCAATCGCCCCACCCTTTAGGAGCCCAAAGATGATTTGAATAAGACCGGCACACACAACCGCTAGTCCAAAAGTTTCAAAACCACCCAATGTGGAAATGCCATTGGCGACAATCACCGTGAGTCCCGCCGCGGGGCCAGAGACGCTAATCTCAGAATGACTCAGAAGTCCAACGAGGATACCTCCAATAATTCCAGCAATTAAACCTGATGCGAGGGGAGCATTGGACGCAAGGGCCACACCAAGACACAAAGGAAGCGCGACCAAAAAAACCACCACCGATGACTTTAGATCATCTTTCAAATCTAACACTTTCATACATTCCCTCAATTAGGGTTGAAAGGTTACCAGTGATTTGATGAAATTTCATACTAAATAATTTTTAATTTACTGTTTTTACGTACGTGTAGCAAAAAATTGGTTTCTAAATGCACCATTAACTACGGCACGGTGCTTGCTTAAGAAAAGCTGTAGAGGCCATGATGGCATCAAGGATGAAAATTTTATGAACACTTCAATTGACTGGAGTAACTTTAATTCAACTTTATTAATCGAGGTGACTCGCACGAATGGTGTGTTTACCTCCTCTGGAGTCGCGATTAATTCCCATACGGTTTTAACGGCGGCCCATTGCCTCGAGGGTGAAGTTCTTAAGGTCAGAGTTTCTAACGATATGACCTACAATCCAAAGGGCAACTTTTTTGAAGTCGACTCTTTTCATCTTCATCCGGACTACGATAAGTCGCAGTCAAACTTCAAATCAGATTTGGCAAAAATTAAATTAAAAGATCAATTACCGGCCGAAACTCATTTTTTTCCTATCCTTAAAAAAGAAAAAGATCTTATCGGAAAAATCATGCGTCTTGGTTTCGGGGCAAGAGGTGATAAAAACACGAGGACTCTTATTACTCCTTTTTTTAAAGAGCTTCGTCCCTTAGAAAAAGTTCTTGAGCTTAATGACACTTACTCCTTTGCGGGAGATTCTGGTGGTCCGATTTTCGTTCAGAACAATGGTCAAATGTATCTTGTAGCGATCCACTCGACTCTCTCTCATGGCCCTCAAGGGATGTACTCGTTTAATCCGCTCCTATCACCTCATCGGGATTGGATTCTTACGAATTAAATTCGTATCTATAAGCAGAATCAATTTGGGTATCAGGCTCAAGAGTAATGAGTTGTTTGACGAGGCCCGTATTAATATCATAAACCCATCCATGCACAAACGGCTGCTGACGATTATGCCACGCTCTTTGAATAATCGAAGTGTGAGCGAGATTTCGAACTTGCTCCACTACATTTAATTCAACCAATCGATTAACTTTTGAAAATTCATCTTTAATCGCATCCACTTCTACTTTATGACTAAAATAGGTGTCTTCAATATTTCTAATCCAATTATCAATCAATCCAAGACTTTGATGAGAAATCGCGGCTTTCACTCCACCGCAATTATAATGACCACACACAATCACGTGGCGCACCTTCAGATTCTCTACGGCGTACTGAAGAACACTTAAAAAATTTAAATCCGTATGAACGACGAGATTAGCAATATTTCTATGAACAAACATTTCGCCTGGATCAGTATTGGTAATCTCAGAAGGAGGAACTCTTGAGTCAGAACAACCAATCCACAGATACTCAGGGTTTTGATCTTTTGCCATTTTGAGAAAATAATCTTTATCAATATCAATTTTACTTTTCGCCCAAGCTTTATTTTCGAGAATGAGTTTTTTAATTTTATCCATAATTATTCCGCCTTAAACATTTCACTCAGTGCGAGTCTTGATTTTTTTAATTCTACATTGATTCCAACGAGCTCCGCTCTTTTCATGAAATCTTCAATAAGTTCCACAATATCATCATCGACATAAACACTCTTTGATCCATCAATGACCACAAAGGAATTGTCTGGAATCCGTTGTAAAAATCTCATCATGATACTTTTCTGCAAAAAAGAGACATCTTTATAAAAGCGTATGAGATAGAGATTTCCCTCATTCACCATCACGATCGATTTATGGATATTGGACTTAAGGACAAAAATAAATCCAACCACCATCCCCACAATGATACCGACCAATAAATCAGTAAATAAAATGGCAACGATCGTCACAACAAAAGGAATAAACTGATTGAAACCTCGGTCAAACATCTTCATGATGATTTGAGGTTTCGTTAATTTATACCCAACAAGAATCAGGATTGCGGCGAGGCACGAGAGCGGAATAAGATTAAGAATCGGAGAAATCGCCACAACACAAACAAATAACCACACTCCATGAAGAATAGTGGAGAGCTTAGATTTTGCTCCGGCAGCGGCATTGGCCGAAGTTCTCACGATGACGGCCGTGACAGGTAGGCCCCCAATGAGTCCCGAAAAGGCATTGCCAATTCCTTGAGCAATGAGTTCACGATTTTTTGAAGTGACTCTCACCTCTTCATCAATCTTATCGGCAGCCTCTACGGACAGAAGAGATTCAATAGAGGCAACAATCGCTAAGATAAAAGCTATTTTATAAACCTCTGGTCGATTCAACTGATTCCAATCTGGTGAAGACAACGTATAGAAAAAATCTCCAAATCCGACCTTAAAGGGGAGCTCCACTAAATGCTTATCTAGAATGGCAAGCTCAGGAAAAAAAGATTGAAAAACTTGGTTACAAATAACAGAGGCAATTACGGCAATAAGTGGACCAGGAATGAGTTGAAAAAAAGTTTTCCCTTTCGAGACTTTTTTCTCCCAAAAAATCATAATTCCTAGAGATAAGAGAGCGACAAAGGTTGAACCAAAGTGACTTGCTTCGATCGCCCTAAGGATCTCAGTGAACGTATTTTGACCATCGAGTTGATTGAAACTTTCATCTCCAAAAAAATCGGCATCATATCCAACGAAGTGAGGAAGTTGTTTTAAAATGAGAATAAGTCCGATGGCAGCGAGCATGCCCTTAATAACAGAGGTTGGAAAATAATTTCCAATATTACCACCTCTCACGAGCCCAAAGATAACCTGAAGAACTCCGGCGATAAACACACTTAACGTGAAAGCATGAAAACTTCCTAGCTCTGTAATCGCCCCAGCGACAATGACCGTAAGACCCGCCGCAGGGCCAGAGACACTCAATTGAGAGTTACTTAAAAAACCAACAACAATCCCACCAATCATTCCGGCAATAAGTCCAGATGAAAGAGGCGCATGGCTAGCAAGTGAGACACCCAAACATAAAGGAAGGGCCACAAGAAACACAACAAGTGATGACTTCAAATCATACTTCCAGGTAGTTAATTTCATATTGTCCCCAGCTTGATTAAAAACTTTTAATTTGCCAACAATATCTGTAACTTATAACATCGTCAACATGGATAAAATCATCTGCCTTGGAAAAAACTATCACGACCACACGCTTGAGATGAAAGAGAAAGCTCCGGAAAAACCGGTGCTCTTCATAAAGCCCCCTTCAACTTTTGTTGAACCTAAAGAAAATGCGGCCGTTGTTCTTCCATGGAAGCGCGGTCTCATTCATCATGAATGTGAGATTGTTTTTAAACTCTATAAGAAAAATATTATTGGACTTGGCTTGGGACTAGATCTCACACTGAGAGACGTCCAAAAAAAATTAAAAGAAAATGGTCACCCATGGGAGATTGCGAAGACATTTAAAAACTCCGCGATCGTGACTCCTATTAAGGGGCTTCGTGATTTTCCTAAAGACTGGCAGGACTGTCTCTTTTCACTCAAGGTGAACGGAGAAATTCGTCAAGAATCAAAACTTAATAACGCCATCATGAAGGCCGATGAGATCATTCACTACGTGGATGAATTTTTTCCTCTTTGTGATGGGGACCTCATTTTCACGGGAACTCCCAAGGGAGTTGGGCCATTAAACCCAAATGATCTCGTTGAAATGAGTTTTGGTCCCATCCTTCACTCTTTCAGGGTGGTTGAGATTGGATAAAAGACAACTCTCACATGATATTCTTAATATGCTCGAGCGCTTAAGAATCATGCATGATCTAGCAAAAGATCAAAACTTTACGGTCATCAAGAAAGAAGAAGTTTTAAATGATCTCGAAGAAACACTAGAGAAATTAGAAGCAGATTTAAAAGCACTTATTCAGTAGATATCAATGAACTCTTTAGGCACTTCGAAATGGAAGACAGGGGTGTCGATTTTAAAAGTGTTTCCATTTTCATCCACCATGTTGAAGTGGCCCCACATTTCCCCTCTCATTGTAGGAAGCGGACAGAAACTCTGATACTCAAAAGAATCTCCTGGCCTAAAAAACGGCGTCTCTCCAATAACACCAGGACCCTCAACGTACTTTAACTGTCCTTTATCATCTTTAATGTTCCACTTCCGGGACTTAAGCTGGGCCGAAATAGTTCCCGTATTCGTAATCAAAATAGTGTAACGATAGAGATATTGAAACTGCAGAGGATTGGACTGATCAAAATCAAATTCAGTTTTAACCTCTATACGAAATGAATGGCTGATAGACACATAAGGATAAGTCATAGTGGTTTAAAATCCAATGAAACAGAGTTAATGCACCAGCGTTTTCCAGTTGGAGCTGGGCCATCATCAAAGACATGGCCCAAGTGGGAGCTGCATTTAGAACACTGAACTTCCACTCGGTGCATATTGTAGGAGTAATCATCAATGAGTTTCACGTTTTTACTGTTCATCACATCAGTAAAGCTAGGCCACCCGGAACCAGAATCAAATTTAGTGGTTGAACTAAAGAGCTCTTGCCCACACGCCACACAGATATAAGTCCCTTTTTCATAATGCTTATTATATTTACCAGAGAAAGGAGATTCCGTTCCACCAAGACGGCAGATTTTATATTGCTCAGGAGTTAGTTTGTTTTTCCATTCATCTTGAGGTGAACTCATCTTATTTTCCGTGTTAGTAGATCCTAAAAGTGTCATGATTCCAGCAAAGAAGCTTTTCATGTGCGAATTATAACTGTTAGTATACAGAAAGTTAACAGAGGTCACATCTTGAGTTCAATAGAAGTCTATGGTTTAGCCATTGGTGCCAATCTTGCTTATTCGACAGCAAGCATGATTTTCGCTATTTATGCGAAGCGCTTTTCTTCTATGTGGATCAATCAAGTAAAGGCTTTTGTCTCCTTTTTGGCATTTTTAGTTGCCATGATCATCACGAATCAAATGGTATTTGTTTCTACCACAACTTGGTCTCTTCTCGCACTCAGTGGTCTCAGTGGTCTCTGTATTGGTGATATTTTTCTTTTTAGGGCCTTCACCACTCTAGGTCCAGCGAGATCTCTCGTCATCTATAGTTTCCAACCGCTTCTTCTTGGGATTTATGGTTATTTTTTTCTGGGACAGTTTTTTACTCTTAATCAAACTCTTGCTGTGATCTGCATGATGATTTGTATTTTTATTTTCATGCTTGAGAGAAATAAAACAACTGGAGCTTGGGATCTCAAAAGTTTTATCTGGGCCTTCGTTGGAATTGGATTAGATGCTTTAGGAGTCATGTTAACTCGACAAGCTTATGAATCCAATCCTTCTCTTGAGACCTTTCAAGTCAATGCTATCCGATGCATGGGTGCACTTATTGGATTTCTTTTAATTAGGCCGAATAGTTATTTAATCGCTGCGAGAGATATTTGGAGTTTAAGAAAAAGAGAAATCACTTTAGTTATTGGTGCAAGTATTGGTGGATGTTTTCTTTCTTTAACACTTTATCTCGCTGCTCTTAAGTACGCTCATGTGGGAACACTCACGGCGATTGCGATTACGGGTCCAGTGTGGGTTTCACTTTTGGAATGCTTGTATTATCGAAGATGGCCCAATCGATATCTCATTGGTGCTTTCTGTTTCTTCTTAACTGGCTTCTACCTAATGATTATTGCTTAGAGGTTTTGCCATTCGATTTAGCTGGTGCCCCAATTAGTTCTAAGCACTTCATTTCTTCTTTTTTGTGGCCACGAATATGAACTCTGAATCCCTGAAAAGGTTTATATTTTGCCTGATAGAGATTCACAAATTCTTTTTCATTCATAAGGTCCATCGGTGAATTTTTTAACGCCTGCTCTTTAAAAAGCTTTTCATGCTTTTGATACATGGCCTCTACTCGTTCAACATATTCCGGTGTCATCTTCGTCACGAATCTCGTATTAAGATCGGTAGAATCAAAGTCTGGTCCCGCAAGTTCTGCTTTCGTTTCAAAAGTGATGGATGAAAATGGCGCATTTGAGGTTTTAATTTCATTTAAGACTTTACCGGCAAAGAGGGCCCTTTCACTTGCGAGTGATAAATTTCTTTCATCACTTTTTGGATCAATCACTTTTTTTCCACCAATCATTGTATGAAAAGGTGTTTTAGAAGAACTCGCTGTAACGGAAATGTCTGTCACAACCATTTCAGGATTCGATTTTACAAAATGAATGATTTTCGTTTTGACTGGCTCAACTTGATCCGCACCTACGGTACTTCTTCCCTCGTCAAAACTGGTCGGAATAAATTCACTATAAAGCGTGATCTTTTCTTCTACGCATTCTTTAATAGGCTTTTTCTCTGGAACATAGTCTGGATCAAGTCCCACGTAGTAAGACCCTGGCTCATCCAATTCAAGAGCATACTGATGAACCACTCCACTTTGAACCGAATTACAAATATGAAGATTAACTCTGTCTTTTCGAAGAATAAGATTAAAAAGATCCATGGTCGTATCATTTTTTAATTTCACGAGCCATTTTCTATAAGTGCCAACACCGGGCATTCCGTAATTTGAGTTGTGAACCCCTTGCAGTAAGGATTTACGATATTTCAATTCAACTTCACAGTCTTGACTGAAGCCTTTCTCCATTGGAGGAACACTTTGATAACTTTTGCATCCAGGAATATCAGCGCGAAAGGTTTGATAGTAATAAATCGATAATCCTAAAAGACGTGCACGGCAATCATTCCCAGGCTTTTGACAGGATGGATCTTTTGAAAGATCGAGAAGATCTTTTTGAAAAGCATTTTTGACTTTGGGATTTTCTTCAAAGGCTTGGGAGTATTGATCCTCGACGACTTTTAATGTGAGGGCGACGATTTTTTTCATCTCTTTGGGAGAGATGGGCTCCTGCTCTTCCTTTAAATCAGAGCATCCACGATAAAGACGATCTTTGTAATAACCTATGGCCTCTGTTTTATTTTCGGTTGTGAAGAACTCCTGTTGAGCGGAGACTCCAAAACAAAGAAACATAAACAAAAAGACAAAAATTCTCATAAAAAAGTCCTCATAATGAGGGCTTATCGGTTTTTTGATGCTCCCCCTAAACATATTTTAACTACATGTAATTACAGTGATTTTTGCTTGACTTTACAGCTAAACAAATTATACCCTAGTGTATTCAAAATTGAGGGATAGATATGTCACAGCTAGAAAATCTTTTAAAAGAAAGAGTTCTTATTCTTGATGGGGCCATGGGGACCATGATCCAAAAATATAAGTTAGAAGATCATGACTATCGAGGTGAGCGCTTCAAGGATTGGAAACATCCACTGAAAGGAAATAATGATTTATTAGTCCTCACAAAACCACATGTGATTGAAGAGATTCATAAAAAGTATCTAGAAAGTGGTGCCGACATCATTGAAACGAATACTTTCAGTTGTACTAGAATTTCCATGGCCGACTATCACATGGAAGATCTCGTTCCTGAATTAAATCTTGAGGCCGCAAAAATTGCTCGTCGATGTGCAGATGAATACACCAAGAAAAATCCCAATAAGCCTCGTTTCGTTGCGGGCTCCATTGGCCCAACCACCAAAACAGCTTCCCTCTCACCAGATGTAAATAACCCTGGTTTTCGTGCGGTTGATTTTGATCAACTTGTTTCAAACTATTATGAACAAACGAAATATCTTGTTGAAGGTGGAGTGGATATCCTTCTCGTAGAAACAGTTTTTGATACCCTCAATTGTAAAGCCGCTCTCTTTGCGATTGCTGATTATTTTGAAAAAGAAAAGAAAAAGCCCCTTCCCGTGATGGTCTCTGGAACCATTACTGATGCTTCTGGAAGAACTCTCTCTGGGCAAACGATTGAAGCCTTTTTATATTCCGTTTCTCACTATCCTCTTCTTTCGATTGGTATTAATTGTGCTCTTGGGGCAGAACTCATGAGACCCTATATTGAGATTCTGTCCAAAGAGTCTCCTTTTCATATTTCTGTTTATCCCAATGCTGGTCTTCCCAATGAATTTGGCCAGTATGATGAAACGCCAAATCATATGGCAGGTACACTTAAAGAATGGTTTAACAACAAGTGGGTCAATATCGTAGGGGGTTGTTGCGGAACAACTCATGAGCATATTAAAGCGATCGCGGAGGCTGCCAAAGATTCAGCTCCACGTGCTCTTCCAAAGAATGACCATATTCCTAAGTGGTCAGGACTTGAGCCACTTAAAATTTTCAACGGATCTAACTTTATTAATATCGGTGAAAGAACCAATCTCACGGGTTCCCTTGCCTTTAAAAAACTCATCGTTGAGAAAAATTATGACGATGCTCTTCGAGTAGCGAGAGAGCAAGTTGAAAATGGCGCTCAAATCATCGACATCAATATGGATGAAGCGATGATTGACTCTGAAGCTGCGATGGTGACATTTGTGAATCTTGTCGCGAGTGAACCAGATATCGCAAAAGTTCCTCTTATGATTGACTCCTCTAAATGGAGTGTTATTGAAGCAGGTCTAAAAAGAATTCAAGGTAAGGCTATTGTGAATTCTCTTTCCCTTAAAGAAGGGGAAGAAAAATTCATTGAGCAAGCGAAGCTTGTAAAAAAATATGGCGCTGCTTGTGTGGTCATGGCGTTTGATGAAAAAGGACAAGCTGATAATCTTGAGAGAAGAATTGAAATTTGTACTCGCGCTTATAAGATACTCACTGAAAAAGTACATTTTGCACCTGAAGATATTATCTTTGACCCAAATATTTTAACTGTCGCAACTGGAATGGAAGAGCATAACAATTATGCTGTTGACTTTATCGCGGCAACAAAATGGATCAAAGGAAATCTTCCCTATGCGAAAGTGAGTGGTGGTATTTCCAATCTTTCATTCTCATTCCGTGGAAATAATCTCGTTCGTGAGGCGATGCACTCAGCTTTTCTCTACCACGCCATTAAGGCTGGACTAGATATGGGGATCGTCAATGCTGGTGCCTTGCCGGTTTATTCAGATATCCCTAAGGATCTTCTTGATCACGTGGAAGATGTGATTTTTAATCGCCGACCAGATGCTACTGAGCGCATGATTGATTTTGCTTCAAAAGTTAAGTCTGTCGGTAAAATTGAAAAGAAAGATGATGAATGGAGAAACCTTCCGGTTGAAAAGCGTCTTGAATACGCTCTTATAAAAGGGATCGTCGATCACATTGAAGCTGATACAGAAGAAGTGAGAAAGAAAGTCTCTCGTCCTCTTGAAGTTATCGAGGGGCCTCTCATGTCAGGCATGAATGTGGTGGGAGATCTCTTTGGTGAAGGAAAAATGTTTCTTCCTCAAGTTGTAAAATCTGCTCGCGTGATGAAAAAAGCTGTCGCTTATCTTCAACCCTATATTGAAGCCGAAAAATCAGGCAAAACAGTTCAGCATGCAGGAAAAATCCTCATGGCAACCGTGAAGGGAGATGTTCATGATATTGGTAAAAATATCGTGGGTGTTGTTCTAGGTTGTAATAACTATGAAGTGATCGATATCGGTGTCATGGTTCCGTGTGAGAAAATTTTAGACGAAGCAAAAAAGCAAAATGTTGATATGATTGGTCTCTCTGGTCTAATTACTCCATCACTCGATGAAATGGTTCATGTCGCCAAAGAAATGGAGCGACTTAAATTTAAAGTCCCTCTTCTTATCGGTGGTGCAACGACCTCTCGCGTTCATACAGCAGTTAAAATTGATCCTCATTACTCTGGATCTATTATCCATGTCGCGGATGCCTCAAGGGCCGTACCGGTGGTTGAAAAACTATTAAACCCCATGACAAAAAAGAAAACCCATGATGAGCAAAAAGCAGAGTATGAAAAAATGCGAATCGCTCACGCGGCTTCACAAAAAGAAGAAAAATACCTCACTCTCTCAGAGGCACGGGCCAATAAAGTTAAGATTAACTGGGAGAAAACTGACATTCGAAAACCAACGAAGCTCGGAGTGACTGTCCTAGAAGATTATCCTCTGTCAGAGCTCGTTCCTTACATCGATTGGACTCCCTTCTTTATGACGTGGAGACTTCGTGGAGCGTATCCATCCATTTTTGATGACAAGGAAGTTGGAGTTGAGGCCAAAAAACTTTTTAATGATGCTCAACAACTTTTAAATGATATTGTGAAAAATAAATCTCTCAAAGCGAAGGCCGTCTTGGGACTCTTCCCGGCCAATGCTATTGGAGATGATATCGAAATTTATGCTATCGATGAGAAAGTTCACGAGTGGAACTGTGACTCCCATGGAAAGCATACGAAAAAAGTCCAGACTGAAAATCCTTCTAAAATTGAGGCCACTCTCCATATGTTAAGATCTCAAAGACAGATGGATGAGGCCACTTCTCCAAACCCAAGCCTTTCTGATTTTGTTGCACCTAAAGAGCTCGGTAAGACAGATTACGTGGGAGCTTTTTGTGTGACTGCAGGTATTGGTTTAGAGGAATTATCTAAAAAGTTTGAAAAAGAGCACGATGATTACAACGCCATTATGGTGAAGGCCCTGGCCGACCGCTTAGCTGAGGCATTTGCCGAACGCCTTCATGAGAAAGTTCGTAAAGAGTATTGGGGTTATGTTCCCACAGAGTCACTCTCAAGAGAGGATCTTGTGAGAGAGAAGTATCAAGGGATTAGACCTGCTCCTGGGTATGCCGCTTGTCCAGACCATTTGGAAAAGAGAACACTCTTTCGTCTGTTAGATATTGAAAAGAATATTGGCGTAACACTCACTCACTCCATGGCGATGGTTCCACCTTCGTCCGTGAGTGGATGGTATTTTTCTCATCCCGAATCAAGATATTTCAATGTGGGGAAGATTGGGAAAGATCAAGTTGAAGATTATGCAAAAAGAAAAGATATAAGCCTTTCTGAGATGGAGAAGTGGCTCTCAGCAAATTTATTTTAAAGGATCGTTATGGCCAAGGTGACTGAACATATTAAGAACTCGAAATCGACTCTCTTCTCTTTTGAGATTCTTCCACCAAGTACCGGTGAAAGTATTCAAAAGCTTTTCGATAACATCACTCCCCTCATGGAATTTAAACCTAAATTCATTGATGTGACTTATCACAGAGAGGAATATGTCTTTAAAAAAATGCCTAATGGGCTACTTGAACAAAAGTCGATTAAAAAGCGCCCTGGAACCGTTTCCATTTGTGCGGCTTTAATGCACAAGTTTCACGTCGACACCGTCCCTCACATCATTTGCGGAGGCTTTACCAAAGAAGAAACAGAGTATGCTCTTATTGATCTTAATTTTTTAGGAATCGATAACGTTCTTGCTCTTCGAGGGGATTGCATTAAGGGACAAAAGTCTTTTGAATCAACTCAAGGCGGTCATCATTTTGCCAGTGAACTTGTTTCTCAGATTTATTCCATGAATAAAGGAGTTTATCTTTCTGATGAACTTCAAAACCCAACTCCGACGAAGTTTTGTATTGGAGTTGCTGGCTACCCAGAAAAGCACTATGAGGCGCCGAATTTAAAAACTGATCTTAAGTTTTTAAAACAAAAAATTGATAATGGAGCTGACTACATCGTGACTCAGATGTTTTTTGATAATAAAAAGTTTTTTGAGTTTGTTGATAAGTGCCGAGCTGAAGGAATTAATGTTCCCATTATCCCAGGTTTAAAACCCATCACCAGTAAATCCCAGATTTATAACCTTCCTAGAAACTTTTATATCGATATGCCGGAAGAATTAATTGATGCTATTGATAATTGCCGAAATGATAATGATGTCAAAAATGTGGGAGTGGAATGGGCGATTGCTCAGTCTAAAGAGCTAGTTAAGCATAATGTTCCGTGCTTACATTTTTATTCGATGGGAAAATCCACAGCGATTCAACAAATTGCTTCTAAACTTTTTTAAACGTCATTCGCGCGGGCATTGTTTACAATCATCTTTTTTGGTTGAAAGCTCGCGCAGCTCCTCTACTTTTTGATAAAAATAATCCTTAATTTTCTGGCCCTGATCGTTATCGAGAAGCCAAGCGAACTTCGAAACTCCAGGCAGAGTCGTGACGAGATAGTCCACAACCTCAGGTCCTTTTAATATGACTTTTTCTTTTGTAATAAGATGAACCTTAAGAAGACAATCTTGTCTATTAAGCTCAGGGAATTCTCTATAAACGTCGTCTTCTCGCGCTGAGGCAAAGTTTAAGTTCTTATCTAAAAACTCCAAACCTTGCTTAAATCTTAAACAAAGAGGACATTCAGGGTCATAGAGAATAAGTGGTAATTGGTAAATCATCTCACTCTATATTATCATAAGTAAAAATTTTTCCCAGAAGGGTCCAATGAACCGTCGTCATTTTCTGCAGTTTTTAGGAGTCTCAAGCGTTTTAAGTTCAATTCCTGGGTGTTCCACTTCCCCTTTTTCTTTTTATTCGCCGGAGCTTCCTGGCCTCTCCCCAAGTCTATTAGATCAAGTACAAACCGCGAGTGGGATCGATTATAAAATTCTGATTCGCTGGGGGGATAAGATAAATGCCAAAGAATCTTTTGGATTTAACAATGATTTTATTGCCCTTCAACCGCTTGAGAAAAATCGTGCTCTTTTGTGGGTGAATCATGAGTATGTAAGTCCAACCTTTATTAATGGGCCAGAGAGAACGAAAAAAAATATTGATAGAGAATTAAAAGAAGTGGGCGGAAGTATTGTTGAGATCAAAAATCTCAATAACTCTTGGGAAGTCGTACCCAATTCTCCCTATAACCGACGCCTTGATGCCAATACAAAAATCCCTTTCGCTTGGAATGAAAAAATTGCGGGAAAAGATTTTGGTGTGGGAACGATGGGCAATTGCGCTGGCGGAAAAACACCTTGGGGAACATTTCTTACGTGTGAAGAAAATTACGAGATTTTCTGGGGAGATAAAACAAGATCTGGCGAGAAAACGGAGAGCTGGCTGGGTTGGGATAAAATTTATCCACGTTCACCAGAGCAATATGGCTGGGTAGTGGAAGTGGAACCCAAAACAGGGAAGGCGAAAAAACTCATTTCCCTAGGACGCTGTGCTCATGAATGTGCTGCCGTTACTAAAGCAAAAAACGGTAAAGTGGTGGCCTACACTGGTGATGATAAAATTAATGAGCATCTCTACAAATTTATTTCTGACTCTACAGATTCTCTTGAGAGAGGAAAGCTTTATGTCGCTAATCTTGAGAAAGGTCAGTGGCTCTCTCTTGATATTAACGATCAGCCTATTTTAAAAAATAAATTTAAAACCCAAACTGAAATTCAAATTTATGCTCGAGAGGCAGCAAAACTTGTTGGTGCAACTCCCCTCGACAGGCCAGAGGATATTGAATTTGATCCCCTGACTGGAAATGTGTTTGTTGCCCTCACGAACAACAAACAGAATAAAAACTATCATGGAAGTATATTAAAAATTGTTGAAGACAATAACGATCCAGCGTCTCTTACTTTTAAGCAGGAAGTCTTTCTCACAGGAGGAAAAGAGCACGGATTTGCTTGCCCAGATAACATGGTGTTTGATCCCCAGGGAAATCTCTGGTTCACGACTGATATGGCCGGAGGAGAAATGAATAAAGGTCCGTATGAAGGCCTTGGTAATAATAGTCTTTTTGTCTTCATGAGAAAGGGTGCGCATCAAGGAAAAGTTATGCGAGTGGCTTCGGCCCCTGTGGATGCGGAATTTACAGGCCCATGTTTTTCTCCAGATTACAAAACACTTTTTCTCTCTGTGCAACATCCAGGTGAAACAAGTCCATCAATTGATAAGCTCACAAGTACTTGGCCAGACGGAACAATTCCAAAGTCCTCGGTCATCACTCTCACGGGACCTTTATTGGAAAAAATAGTTCAAGGGAAATTATGAAAAAAGAAATCATGAATTCAAAAGTAGAAATCTACGTCTGTAATTTTAAACGTGATGGTGGTGAAAGCTGCTTTGAGCGTGGGGCCAAAGAACTCACGGATAACCTTAAGGCCTGGGCAAAAAAAGAGTATCCTCAGGATATCAAAGTCATTCGTGGTGGATGCCTTGGAAAGTGCTCAGAAGGAATTGCGATCTCTTGCTATCCTGAAAAAAAATTACTGCTTGAAGTAAAATTAAACGATGAAGAAGAAATAAAAAAGGGCCTCATAGAGGCCCTTTAGAAGTCTTAAAACTTTAAGGTTTTTTTACTGGTAATCTCTACTGAAGGAAACTTCTGCGTTTTTGATCCTTCAAAAGTAACGTCATACTTCCCTGGATTTAGGATAACGTAGTAACTTCCATCTGGATTGATTTTGTAAGTCTGAGCAACCTTTGTTTCTCCGGCCTTCGAAATCTTGATGAGATTGAATTCTTCAATCGCCACTTTCCCGTGAAGACTTGGACCTTGAAGCCTATTTAAAAGATGCATCCAACCTGCACGGTTACGAAGAACAGTTTTATCTCTCATTTTAGAGTAATCAGGGTGAAAACCATCCCAAGTACTGTTAACTTCAATCACGTAAGGAATAACTTGGTGCTCAGTGTACATCCAGTCAATATCTCCACCATCAGCATTGTAAAGAAGTTGCCAAGCCGTTCCCGGTTTATAATCAAGCTTCTTTCCGATCTCTGCTCCAATCGTTTCAACCGCTTCTTCAGCAGGAGTTCTTCTTGGACGACAACCGAATGGGTAAATCACAATTTCAGAATATGAGTGATAAGAAATATTAAAGACTGGTTTAATGGAGGCCACAAAATTCATCATCGCCTGAGTTTCTGGCTCGGAGGCAGGAGCAGTTCCACGGTAGTCTTGAGCATACGTCGAAGCACTAGATCCGTTACAAGAATTCCAACCAGCTGGATAGTTGCGATTAATGTCGACACCGTGGCCATTTCTTGTGTTTTTTCTCCACATAGAATCTTCATTCCACATTTTATTGTTACCATCTAAGTTAAACATCGGAATAACCCAGATTTCTGTGCTCTTTACCCAATTTGTGACTTCCGGATCTTTCTCATAATTTGTCGTCAGGTATTCAATCATGTCAGTGGTAATTTCCGGAGTCATGACTTCGCGAGCGTGGTGCATGGCATTTACAAGAAAGACAGGTTCTTTCTCATCTCTCTTAGCATTATCAGAAATTTTAATGGCATGAATTTCTCTACCTTCAATCGTTTTACCGATAACCTTCACTTGTGTGATGTCTGGGTACTGAGCATGAATGCGATGTACAAAATCTAGGATTTCATCAGGATTTTTATAACGACTGTCTGGGCCAGCTAATAGGTTTTGAGGAAATGAAAACTTTATAGTCGTTTTCTGAGATTGGATTCGTGAAAGCTCCTCTTCATTGAGAAGGGCCTCAATCTCCATCGTCTTATAGTTCACACCAGTGATGTCGAACTCATTCTCTTTAAGATACTTCTTCATGGAATCGGTAAGATCAAATCTTACGATCATCGACTCTGCAGCAAACGCTGAACCTGAAATCATCGCAATGACAAACAGGATTCCTTTCCAGTTAAACATTCCACACTCCTTTGCAAATGTACCTATGAGAAAATCAAATCCTACGCTTTAAGTAAACAAATCGAGTGGTGGTGTAAGAACTTTTTTTGAAGTACTAGACTAAAAACATCCGGCATTTCATTCCCAGCTCTTTAACCTATGGAAAATCTTGGCCCTCATGTATGCTTTAAGAAAGCGATGAAAGTAGTGATGGAAGAAAATAACGAAAACCAAGAACCAGAAAACCAAGATCTCTTGCAAGATCTTTCCGAAAAAGGAAAGACCGCTGAACTTGTGGAGATGTTTGAAGAACTTCCAACGATGGATGTTGCTGAGTTCATGGAAGAGCGTCCCATCGAGGAAATTCTTCAGTATCTAAAAAAACTAGATCCCGAAGACCAAGGAAGAATTTTTTCTGACTTCTCAATTGATCTTCAACTTAAATTTTTTCACTCTGTTGATCGAAGAACATTTGCTAGTGTCTTTGGCCAGATGTTCTCAGACATTCGAGCAGATTTGTATCAAGAACTCACAAAAGAAGAACAAATTGAACTTCTCCCATACTTAGATAAAAAAGTTCGGGAAGACGTTATTATTCTTTCAGCTTATCCACCAGAAACTGCTGGTGGAACCATGACAACGGATTTTGCCACTATCTTTGCCGATATGACGGCTTCTGAGGCGTTGGCAAAAATTAGAAAAGATGCTCCCTCAAAAGACATGATCTATTACATCTATGTTGTCGATCACTCGATGGTGATGAAGGGATTAGTGACCCTTAAAGATCTCGTCATGCATGATCCAAAAGACAAAGTTCTTGAAATGCTTAATGAATTTTTTGTCTATGCAGAAGTGAATGAAGACCGAGAATCCGTGGCACAAAAAATTGAAAAGTATGACCTTGTTGCCATTCCTGTTTTAAATTCACTCAATCAGCTTGTGGGAATTGTTTCTCACGAAGAAGCAATCGACATTATTCAAAAAGAGAACACGGAAGACATTGAAAAACTCATGGGGATCATGCCGTCTGCTAACGATGAAGAGTACATGGCAACGTCTTCCTTTCATCACTTTAAAAAAAGAGTTGTTTGGCTCGTTTCACTTGCGGCGATTGGAATTATCTCTGGCATGATCATCAATGAGTACCAGGGTGTTTTAGAGCAATTTATCATCTTAGCGATGTATATGCCGATGATGGCCGCGACCGGTGGGAACACGGGTGCGCAGGCAGCAACGGTCGTCATTCGTGCTCTCTCCCTAGGTGAAATTAATGATGAGGAGTGGCTCAAGATTGTTTATAAAGAAATGAAAATTTCCCTCATGCTCTCACTTTGTGTGGCCCTACTTACTTATTTAAAAATTGCTTTCCTCTCCTTTCACTCGATGCTTCCAAGTGGATTTAGTATGGAGTACGTAGCGATTATTATTTCCGTAGCGATTGCTGTTCAGGTCGTCTCCTCGGCGGTTATTGGAGCGGCCCTTCCCCTCGTTGTGAGACGCTTGGGTGGAGATCCAGCGGTAGTGGCGAGTCCAGCGATCACAACGATTGTCGATATTACTGGTCTCCTTATTTATTTTACAATCGCTTCTAGCACTCTTGGTATTTCCTAATTCAGTTTGTAGCGTTATCATGTTTTCTCTTTAGGAGAATACTATGCATATCGTCATCCTTTGTGGTGGTTCTGGCACCCGACTTTGGCCAGTTTCAAGAAGCCTCTACCCAAAGCAGTTTGTAAAATTATTCGAGAACGAATCCCTTTTTCAAAAAACGGTCAAAAGAAACACGACTCTTTCACAGTCATTCACGGTTGTTATTAATCAAGAACAATACTTCATGGGTCTTGATCAAATGGAAGAACTCCATCTTCCCATGAATAAGAGCTTTATTTTAGAACCAACAGGGAGAAATACAGCTCCCGCGATTGCGATGGCGGCTTTTCACGCTCAACCAGATGCGATTCTTCTCGTTGTTCCATCTGATCATTTAATTCATAAACAAGCTGATTACGAAGCTGCTGTAAAAAAAGCGCAGGAACTTGCCGAAAAAAATCGTCTTGTGACTTTTGGTATTAAGCCCTCTTATGCGGAAACAGGCTACGGCTATATTGAGGCGAGTGGTATTGAAGTCAAATCCTTTAAAGAAAAACCAGATACGAAAACAGCTGAAGGTTATCTTCATGCTGGAAATTATTTTTGGAACTCAGGGATGTTTTGCTTTAAGGCAAAAGTTTTTTTAGAAGAA
>JACCEB012028372.1_pt1 | contig 35652 bp, 37 predicted proteins | sample 7454761 | NCBI WGS metagenome assembly JACCEB01 (sample SAMN15323454, study PRJNA562643) | freshwater metagenome | isolation source: river surface water | place: USA:Blue River Watershed | collected 2017-08-18
AAGGTAGTCACGAGCGCCATCACCACGGCCAAAGTGAAGGCCACCACGACCGCCGGGGCGCTGTGCTGTCGCCCTTCACCTTACACCTGCAGGCCACCTACGACGCCCGCCACCGCCTGATCGGCCTGCAGGGAGCGGACCAGGAATTTCGCTACCGCTACGACGCCAACGGCAACCGGCTGTCGTTCGTCCGGGAGTTGCGCGGTCAGGGTTCGTCCGGCATGACACCTGGCGTTTTGCCAGCCTCCGTCTCACGCGCTTATCGCCTGGCACGGGGCAGCAACCAGATCCAGAGCGTCACCCAGACCCTGACGCGCCGAACCTCGAAAGGGAAAAAGCTGGATGCCCCGGCCACTGCGGGTGTCTGGACCCAAACCACCCGAATCACACTGCCGATGCGGCCTGATGGCCGCCCCGCCAGTGATGGTCTTCGCCAGTTTGAGTACGACACCTGGGGCCGCCTGTCTGTTGTGCGCATGCCCCAGGAAGGCCGCCATCTCGAGGTGCGTTACCTGCACAACGCACTGGGTCAGCGCGTATTCAAGAGCGAACCGCAGCCACGCGGGCGGAGCGACGCGGGCAGCACCGGCACCGCGTTCATTCACGGAGAACCCGAGGGGCCGCTCCCCGCCTGGGCCTTGCTGGGCGAGTACGACGGTGGCAGCGTTCGCGGCGAAGGCGATACCGAGTACATCTGGCTGCCCACCGAAGACGGTGGCGCCATGGCGGTGGGTATGTGGCGCCGCGAGCGCCTGCTGGCCATCCACACCGACGCCCTGGGCTCGCCGCGCCAGGTCTCCGACCCGGAGGGCCAGCTGCTTTGGCAGTGGCCCTACTCGGGCTTTGGCGAGGTGGGCCCGCTGGAGGCGAAGGTCCGTCTGCCTCTGCGCTTTCCCGGCCAGTACGCCGACGCCGAGACCGGCTGGGTTCACCATCCCTGGCGTACCTATCTGCCCAGACAGGGCCGCTTTCTGCAGCCCGACCCGTTGGGCCTGGTCGGCGGCTGGAACCGCTACCTCTACGCCGAGGGCGACCCGCTGTCGCGAGAAGACCCTTGGGGACTTGACGCTACCCGGTGGTGGCCCGGCGCACACCGCAGCTTTTTCGACGGTCCGCGCAACGGTAACTGGGGTGGCAAGCACTGGAGTGGCGGCGTCGGCGGCGGCACCATCGGCCCGGCGCCACCGACGGACAGCGCTGACTCCTGCTACATGCGCCACGACCTCTGTTACGGCGCCGGTGGTGACAAGTCCCGCTGTGACGCGCAGCTGGTCAAGGAGTTGCGCGAACTGCCTGAGGACGTGCAGCTGTGGTCGCAGCCGCCGCGGCCGGGCACCGAGGCGGACACACTGCGCTTTCGCTCGGGCGCCTTGCTGTGGTTCCGATGATGCGCGGTCTGCTTTCGGCCTGCAGGTCGCCCCGGCGGGCACGCTGGGGAGCGTTCCTGGTTCTGCTGCTGCTCACCGCCGCCAGCCTGGCGTGGAGCGAAGGCCACCCGGCCTGGAGCGAGAACAGCTGGTGGGTGCTCTGGGCACTGGGCCTGGCCAGCCTGATCAATGGTGTGGTGCTGGTGCGCCTGGCGCCGGCACGGCCATTCGTGCGGCTGCCATTGGCCTTGCTGGTCGCCGTGTTGCTGGCGCTGGGACAGGTGCGCAGCCTGGAGCTCCTGCTGATGTTGGGGGCCTGGTCCCTGAGCGGATTTGCGCCTTGAGCACTAGGCGCTTGGCCGGCAAAAGCTTGCAGGGCGCCACTCCTCCTGGAGATGTACGCCCCCGACCCTTACCCCCGCAGTTCTGTCTTGTGCGCGATCACCCGCCCCACCAGGCCGTAGTCGACGGCCTCGCTGGCCGACAACCAGCGGTCTCGCTCGATGTCCGTCATGACCGACTCGAAGCCCTTGCCGGTCTCGCGTGAAATCGTACGGGCGATGCGCTCGCGGGCCTTGATGATTTCCTGCGCGTGGATAGCGATGTCGCTGGCCTGTCCGCCCGTACCGCCGCTGGGCTGATGGATCAGGAAGCGGGTGTTGGGCAGGCAAAAGCGCCGCTCGCGGGGGACCGCGAGGTAGAGATGGGTGGCGGCGCTGCCCACCCAGCCGGTGCCGATCATGCGCACTGGCGCGGTGATGAAGCGCACGATGTCGTGGATCGCGTCCCCCGACTCCAGGTGGCCCCCTGGCGAGCTCACGAACATGTCGATCGGCGAGGCGGCGTCCGCGTCCAGCGCGATCAGTCGCCGGGCCACGTCGCCGGCCAGCGCGTCGCTGATGGGTCCGAAGATCAGCACGGTGCGTGAGCGGAAGGCCTTTTCCTCCAGAAAGGAGTTACGCGGCTCGCCAGAGGTGGTGGTCTGGGCGTCGGGATCCGTGGGGGTCATGGGGCAGGGCAGGTCAGGTGCCCGTTCGGGCGGGGCATGGATGATGCCCCGTGGCCCGTCACTGCGTGCGCCCGTCGACGAAGGGCGATATCAATCAGCGGCGCTGTCCTACAAGGCCAAGGCGCCTGCGCCTTTCCCTGGCCTTGAATCAGTTCAGACCCTGAGCGACACCCGGCCGATGCCGGTCAGTTCGCCTTCGACCAAGCTACCCGGCTCGGCGATCACCAGGCCGGTGCAAGAACCGGTGGTGATCACCTGCCCTGCGCGCAGCGGCAAGCCCCGGGCCTGGGCATGGCGGGCCAGCCAGGCCAGCAGGCGCCACAGATCGGGCGAGGTGTGGCCGCCGGTCACGTTGACCACTTCCTGCCCGGCCACGGACAGGCGGGTGTGCAGGCGGGTCAGGTCCAGGGTGAGGGGGTCGATCCCGGACGCAGGGGCGCCAAGCACCAGGGCGCCATGGTTGCCCAGATCGGCCAGCTTGATGGCCGGGGGCGACTTCAGGGTCTCGACCAGGCGGCTGTTGAGAATCTCGACCACCGGCAGCACCTCCCCAATGGCGGCTGCGATTTCTTCCCGTGACGGTAAACGGTCGCCGGGCAGCAGATCAGCCTTCAGGCGAACGGCCAATTCCAGCTCAACCCCGCGCAGCGCCGCCGCCGGCGTGCCCAGTGGCGCGCCACTCGGGTGCAGGCAGGCGTTGGGCAGAGGGGCCGCATTGGGCTCGGTCTCGTTGTTGGGCGCGCCCACCTTCCAGCCGCCCACTGCGCCGCCGCTGCGGAGCACCTGGTCCATCCAGGCGTTTTGCACTGCGTAGGCCTGGGCCGAGTCGGCCACGGGCACCTCGGCGGCGGGAATCCGGCTGCCTTGGGCGAAGGCCTGCGCGAGGCGGCTGGCCAGGGCGGCGGGATCGAAGGGGGCGGTAGAGGTGTTCATGGCGGAAGATGATAAGTGGCTGCGACCTACCTGCTGGCGCCGTCCCGCAGGCTGGCGCAGGCCGACTGCTACCTCTGCCAGCCGTGGATGCTGAGGCCGAGGGCCAACCGCACACAGGGCATTCGGCCAAGGCTAGACTGGCTTGTGCCGAAAGCGCGCTGAATGCCAGCGCTTTGCCGGCCACTTCGATTCTTTCGGGAGAACCTTGTGCGTGTACTCATGACCGGCGCGACCGGCTTTATTGGCGGGGCCCTCGCCCGGGCCTTGCTGGCCCAGGGCCACGAGCTGGTGTGTGCGGTGCGCGAGCCGGCGCGCCTGCAGCTGCCCGGTGGGGGCTGGCGCGCCCTGGCTTGTGACCTGGCCGCGGTACCCGGTGACGCCTTCTGGCAGCCCCATCTGGCGGGCATCGACGCGGTGATCAATGCGGTGGGCATTCTGCGCGAGTCGCGCGGCCAAACCTTTGACGCACTGCACGCGCGCGCGCCCATCGCCCTCTTTGAGGCCGCTGCCCGCGCCGGCGTACCCACCTTGCTGCAGGTTTCGGCCCTGGGCGCCGACGAGGGCGCACAGAGCCGCTACCACCGCAGCAAGAAGCAGGCAGACGACTGCCTGCGGTCCCTTCCGGTGGCCGGCGCGGTGGTGCAGCCTTCTGCTGTCTATGGGCCGGGGAGCGACGCCGCCGCGATGTTCAATTTCATGTCCGCGCTGCCGCTGCTGGCCATGCCGCAGGCCGGCCGCATGCTGATGCAACCGGTGCATGTGGACGACGTGGTCGCGGGCCTGCTGGCGCTCCTGGCGGCACCGCCCAAGTCGGTAGCCACCGTGGCCTTCGTTGGTCCGCGCGCACTCACCATGGCCGGCTACCTGCGCGAGTTGCGCGTCGCGCGCGGCAACCGCTGGCCCCTGCCAGTGCTGTGGATGCCCACCTTTGCCTTCATGACCGCAGCCCGCGTGGCCGGCCTTATTCCGGGCAGCGTGCTCGACGCCGAAACCGCCGGTATGCTGTTGCGTGGCAATGCCGCGCCGGCGGACGACTTTCAGCGCCTGCTCGGACGCGCGCCGCGCAGCGTGGCCGAGTTTCTGCTTCCAACAGCTTCTGCGTCCCCTCTACCCTAGGCAATCTGATTTCCGTAGTACCCATGACCCTGCCCCGCATTTCCGTTCTTGACCAGTCCGTTGGCCGCGCCGGACGTCCGCACCAGGAGTCCATCCAGGCCACGGTCGATCTTGCGGTGCACTGCGAGGCCCTGGGCTATCACCGCTTCTGGGTCAGCGAGCACCACAACCTGCCTTCAGTGGTGGGCAGCGCACCCGAGGTGCTGATGGCCGCCATCGCGGCACGCACCCGCCGCATTCGAATCGGCAGTGCCGGCGTCATGTTGCCGCACTACGCGGCCTACAAGGTGGCCGAGCAGTTTCGCGTGTTGGACGCGCTCGCCCCTGGCCGCATTGACCTCGGCGTGGGCCGCGCCCCGGGCGGTGATATGCGCACCGCCCGCCTGCTCAACCCCGGCGCAGGCAGCGCCGATGATTTTCCGCAGCAGGTGCTGGAGTTGCAGGCCTGGGTCACCGGGGAGCCCATGCCGCCGGGCCATCCCGGGCAAGGCGTAGCCGTCTTCCCGCAGGGGACCACCGCGCCCGACCTGTGGATGCTCGGAAGCAGCGCCTACGGCGCGCAACTGGCCGCGCATTTCGGCTTGCCCTATGCCTTTGCCTGGTTCATCACCGACGGCGCTGGTGCGCAAGAGGCACTGGACCTGTACCGCCGCAACTTCCGGCCCGGCGTGATTGACGCGCCGCAGGCCGCGGTGTGCGTGTGGGCGCTCGCAGCCGACACCGAGGAGGAGGCCTGGTTCCAGTTTCGCTCCCGTGAGCGGGCGCGGGTAGACCGCCTGTCCGGTCGCTTTGGCCCCCTGCAGCCGCCCGATCAGGCGCGCCGCCCCTGGAGTGACGCCGAGGCGGCCGAGGCCGGTCGCATCGCCAAGAACGCGTTTGTCGGTACCGGCGAGCAGGTCAAGGACAAGCTGGCTGCGCTGGCCGAGACGCTGCAGGTTCAGGAGCTGGCGGTCATCACCTGGACCTGGGACCCGGCGGCGCAGCGGCGCTCCTGTGAATTGCTGGCGCAGGCGTTTGGTCTGGAGGGAGCAAGTGCTGATACCCCAGCGGTAGCTGAGGTGGCGGCTTGAGTAGGCCATCGAGCCCAGTGCCCTCCATCTGATAAAACCGGTAAATGCTGCGCTGGACCTCATGGAGTGGACCGACGACCCGACTTTGGGCGTGGGTGACGCTCCTCTTGTTCACCCTGTTGCTCTTAGGTTGCGGCGGTGGGTCTGGTGCAAGCGGCGGCGACGGAACTCGCTACGCCATCAAAGTGACCGTCTCCGGGCTCGACGGCTCGGGCCTGGTGCTGCAAAACAATGGAGGCGATGACCTCAGCGTCAGCGCCAATGGGTCGGTGCAATTCGCAACAGGCTTGGCCACGGGTGCTACCTACTCGGTCACAGTGAAGACCCAGCCGACCATGCTCACCCAGACCTGCACGCGCAGCAACCCCACCGGCACGGTGGCCCGTGCCGATGTGACGACGATCACGCTGACCTGTACCTCCCTCTCTACCCCGTACTTGTTTTCAGCGGGTGCGGCGGGTAACAAGGTCACGGCCTTTTCGGTCAATGCCAGTGACGGCACGCTCTCCCTCGTCGACACTCGGAATGAGGCGGACCTCGCGACCCCGACGGGCATCGCGGTTGATTCCACCGGTGCGAACCTGTACGTCACCAACTCCGGAAGCAGCGGCGCCTCGGCGATTTCTCGCTACACCATCGACGCCAATACGGGCACTTTGACCAGCGCCAGCACCGTGGCCGCCGCCGGCAGCCCATCGGGCATCGTGGTGAGTGCGGATGGCCAACATGTGTACGCCGCCGGGACCAGTGGCGGAACCGGGCAGCTGCGGGCGTTCTCGATCCAGTCCGGCGGCGCATTGTCGGCGGTGAGCGGCAGCCCTTTCTCGGTCGGCACGACGCCTCGTGGCGTGGCCGTCGACCCGAAGGGGCGTTTTGTCTATGTCGCCAACAATGTCTCCAGCACGATCAGCGTCTTCCAGCGCGATGCCACGACGGGCGGCCTCACGTCGGGTGCATTGCAGGCAACCCCCAGCCCACAGGGCTTGGCAGTCGATCCGGGGGGCCGCTGGTTGTATGTGGCTAATGGCAGCGCGACTCAGTTAACCACCTACGCCATTCACCCGACCACCGGGGCGCTCACCCAGGTGGAGGTCAAGACGCTTGCCAACGGGCCCTACGATGTGGCAGTTGATCCGCGCGGCACCCATGTCTATGCGGTGTTCAATGGCAGTAACCAAATTGCCTCTTATCAGATCAACAGTAGCACCGGCGCACTCACCGAGATTCCCGGGTCCCCTTGGAGCACGGGTCTCGAGCCCTCTGCCGTCCGGGTCGACGGTGCCGGCAGGTTTCTCTATGTGGCCAACAAGCAGTCCAACACGCTTTCCATCTACAGCGTCACCAGCGGCACGCTGGCACTGATGGGTTTGGCCTCCGGTGGTACCGGTACTTCGCCCGTCGGCCTCGCACTGTTCATGCGCTGAGGCTTCCTCCCGGCGGCACTGCGCTCACACCGCCATGCCGCTGAGGGTCACTGCGCCCGTGAGCGGCGACAATCTCCCCATGCCTGATCCCGTTCTTACACCCCTGGGCGAGTTGGCCGGGCGCCTGCGTGGCGCTGGCTACGCCGTGCTCGGGGCCCCCGATGTGGCGCGCTGGAGTGGGGTGCCGCTGGCCCAGTTGCAGGCCCTCTCCGAGCGCTGGAGCGACCTGCCTCCAGACAATTACCTGCGCGATGGTGGGCACTACCGGCGCCGGCGCCATGCCAGCTACCGTATCGATGGTGAGCAGGTCACTCCCGTGCCGCACCGGGCGCACTGGCAGCCGGTGGACTACAACGCGCTGCATGGCGGGCTCGAGCGATGGTTCGAGCCGATTGACCCCGCGCTTTGCGCCTCGCCTCCTTGGCTGTCGATGCTGCGCGCGCTTGGCGGCGCGGCCTCAGCGCTGCGCGGACTACAGCCCTGGTTCGCCGAGGCGCACCAGTTCCGTATCGACACCACCGACGGCATTGGCCGGCCCACGCCTGAAGGCGCGCACCGCGACGGGGTTGACCTGGTGGCGGTGTTTCTGGTCGCCCGTGCTGGCATCAAGGGCGGCGAGACCCGGGTCTTTGATGCCGATGGCCCGGCGGGCATTCGCTTTACCCTCACCGAGCCCTGGAGCGTGATGCTGCTCGACGACGCCCAGGTGATTCACGAGAGCACGCCGATCCAGCCACTTGATTCGGCCCGTGTCGGTCACCGCGACACCTTGGTGGTGACCTTGCGGCGAGGCGGCTTTCAGGACCCGCCGCGATAGGGGACGACTCGGGGGAGAGTGGCTGTGAGGCTCAGCCGCGCCAGCTCAGACGTCGCGGACGTCGGCCACTGGATTGGCGCCAAAGTCCGGCCGAGCCAGCCGTGCCAGCACCCGTGCGGCCGCGTCTTCGGGGGACATCAGCATGCCCTGATCCTTGAGCGCATGGAAATTGCCTCGGTCGGGGAAGAGTTCGGCTGGGGCGCCGCGTAGCTGCGCTTGCATGTCGGTGGCGATCACCCCGGGCGCCAGCGAGCACACCTTGGCACCATTGGGGCGCAGAGCCTCTTCCAGTGCCACGCAACGGCTGAAGTGGTCCATGCCCGCCTTGGCGGCGCAGTAGGTGGCCTGCGAGGCCATTGCCCGACGCCCAAGCCCGGAGGAAATGTTGAGCACCTTGCGCGGGCAGGACCAGTCCGCGGTCGCCTGCAGGAATACGCCTGTGAGCAGCATCGGCGCCTCCAGGCCGACCCGCAGGGCGCTGGCCAGCTCGGTGGCTGGCACTTGCCCGATCGGTGCGATGGAGGGAATCACGCCGGCGTTGTTGATCAGGGTGACCGAGGCCGGGAGGGCGCTGGCGCGCTGTGCCAACCACTGGCGCAGCCGCTCGGCCACCGGCCCTGGGTCGGCCAGGTCGGCGGTCCATTGCTCGCAGGGCAGGTTCGCAGCGCGTGCGCGTGTGGCCAGTTCTTCGTCGGCGCGGCGGGCGATGCAAAGAAGCTGATGGCCGGCCGCGAGCAGTTGGTGGGCCATGGCCTGGCCCATGCCGCGGGAGGCGCCGGTGATCAGGGTGAGGGGGCGGTTGTTCATGCGCCCATCCTAGCGGCGTGAACGGCGGGGCGGCACGGCGAAAACCCGGCCCTCGCAGAGGCCGCGTCAGAAGGGCGGCTGGCTCTCCCAGGCACAGCGCTTTGCGTCCTGCGGGTGCGCAATCGCCAACTGGCTGGCGTGCAGCAGCAGCCGGGGAGACCGCTCCCGGACTCCGGTGTCGCCGTAGAGTGCATCACCCAGGATGGGATGGCCCAGCGCCAGCAGATGCACCCGCAGCTGGTGCGTGCGGCCGGTGAGCGGTGCCAGCTCGACCCGGGTCGCATTGGCCTCGTGAGCGAGGATGCGCCAGAGCGTGCGGCTGGCCCGACCCTCGGGGGCCACCTTCTGCAGCGGGCGTTGTGGCCAGTCGGCCATGAGCGGGAGATCGATGAGGCCCCAGCCGGACTCGCCCTCCCACTCTTGCGTCGGGCCTCTGGCCTCGGGGGGTGTCATTCGGCCCTGAACCACTGCCTGGTAACGCTTGCGCACATCGCCGCGCTCGAAGGCCGCGCTCATTGCGCGCTGCGCAGCCAGCCCCCGCGCAAAGAGCAGCAGGCCGGAAGTGGCCATGTCGAGCCGGTGCACCACCAATGCATCGGGGAAGGTCGCTTGCAACCGGGCAGCCGCGCAGTCTTGCTTGTCCGGGCCGCGGCCTGGCACCGAGAGCAGACCCGCCGGTTTGTCGACGACCAGGCAGCACTCGTCTGCATGGATCAGAGGTATTTCTGCGCAGCCAGTGGCGAATGCACCGGCTGTACTCGCCACGGCAGTTGAAATTCCGAACGTCATCAAATTCAGGGGAGAGCGGGGCCTATGCGTCGGGAGCCCCAGCTATCTGCTGGAGGCCCCGCATGGTGCGCGCGAATCTGCGCCTTCGGTCGGACGCCTTCATCGCTTCCATAAGCTCTCTGTGGGGCCGAACACGATGGGCGGTAGTCGAGCTGTTTTTGCCAAAGTAGGGTTGCAATTGTCAATTCTGTCACGGACGCTCCCCATGAAAACGGAGTAATCGGTATCGTGGATTCCGCTCGGAACATCGTTTCGGGCATTCATCAACCTTGTACCAACTCAGGGAGAACCCATGAAACTCAATGCTCAGGTCGATGTGAAGGCCCCCAGTGCATTCACCATTCGAAACCATGCCTTCAACGTGAAGACGCCGAGCGCATTCACTATCCGCAACCACGCGTTTGCGGCTAAGCCCCAACAGCCCGAAAAGCGCTGATGCGAGCTTGCCCCCGGTGGGCGGGTGCCGGCCGGGGGCCCAAGGATCAAGGGCGTGAGTGAATGGGAGCGACGGGTCATGAAACTGGCTGAGCAAGTAGTGGGCGAATTGCACAGAAAAAATGCGCGCAAATACCCGCTTTACGAACGCATCCTGATCCATGCATTCAATGTGAATGCCCCAGTCTTCTCCGACGACCGATTTTCGAGACGATACGAGCAACTGGCAGCGGACGGCCAGTGGTTCGCCAACCAGTTGGTTGCCAACGCGTGTCTGGAGGGCTATGGGTCAGAGCAGATTTGGAGGTTTTCCAATTGCTTGGACAGCGATCACTTTGCAGAAAAAGTTCGGTTTCATGCGCTGGATGAATCGCGCCACGCGTCGATGTTTGTTACCGCGCTCAAGCTCACCTTCCCCGGCCTGCTCGAAGGCGAAGACTCGGAGACGCAGGTCCGAGTAGAGCGGATGCAGCCGCGTTATAGCCAAAGCCGACACCCCCCGATTGAGAAGGCGCCGGAGCATCAGCGCCTTTTCGAAAAAGAGTCGATCAACGAGTTGATTCAGGTCCACATCACGGAGATCAGGGCGCTGGTGCTGCAGTACGTGGTGCGCCAAGCATTGATGAAGCATGCGCCTGATCAGAGTCATTCGCGTCTGGTCCGGATTTCCGATCGCTTGATCTCTGATGAGATTCGCCATATCGATTACTCGGCTGAAATCTTCGAGCACTATGCGTCGCGTGACGGAAATGCCGACTATTTTTTTCAGTGTTTTGAAGATCGGCTGCGTGACTTCAACCTGATGACTCAGGAGGAATTGGACCGCGAGGGGGTCACCCTGTGATGAGAGCTTCCGACCCAGAGCCTCAATGGGCCTGCTTCGTCGATCAACTCTTGGGTAAGGAGGCCTTGCGCCGCCTTTTGGGCCAAACGGAGATGGCCGAGCCTTATGTCTGGAGCCTTCCCGATCCCGAGTTGCCCCTCACATTGAGCGAATGCTTTGATCTCGACTCCTTGGTCATGGGCGCCCGTGGCAACTGGGGTGAGGTCAGGGTTGCAGGTCGACAGCAGGAGGCCTCGGAGTGGATTGCAGGTAAGACGCCTTCCCCGGAGTTGGTCCGCAAGCTGCTTTGCGCAGGGCATTCTTTGGTGATCAACGACCTTCAGGATAAGGTTTTTCCAGTTTTTTCCCTGTGCCAGGAACTGAGTGCGCTGCTTGTGTCTGGTGTGAACTGCAATGCGTACCTCACCCCGGCTGGCGCGCAAGGTCTGGCCAAGCATTACGACGACGAAGACGTGATCGTCGTTCAGTTGCGCGGTGCAAAAACATGGCGCCTTTATCCGCCGGCCCGGGCTTTGAACCCCTTTCCCGGGTTGGACTATTGCCAACCCTATGTCGATGATTGCCAAGAGTTTTCCCAGCAATCGATGACCCCTGGTAAGGCGCTCTACATGCCGCGCGGAGTCCCCCACGAAGCCTTTTGTACGGATGATGCATCCCTACACCTGACCTTCTCCATCCAGGCCGTTAGCCAAACTGATCTGCTCCACGCACTGGTTGAAGCTGTGTCTTTCCACTTGGACGATCCGTATCGGCTTCGGCGGCGGCTTCCCTTGACCTGGCTCAAGGGTGGTCGGGCAACCGGCTCGGGACTGCTGGCCACCCGAGCACTGCTGTCATCCCTTGCGGCAGACCTGACTGCTGCTTCTCTTGACCAGGCTATGGCTACCTTGCTGGGTAAGCGCTTCAATGGTTTGTCGAGCCCTTTCTTGTCCGGGTGTTCTGAGTTGGAACCGGATCTTCATGATTCATCGGCGCTTCGGCTGTGTGTCAGCCAGGTTCTCGTTCATGTGCCGAGCGTGAAAAAGGCCTTCTTTAAAGGAGGCTCCCTCGACCTCGGCGACAAGGAGGATATCGAATTCGTCGGGCAACTGGAGAGCAGGAAAGTATTTCTCGTGGATGCCCTGCCCGGCCAGGATGCCCAAGCGCGCCTGCTTCTGGCTCGGCGCTTGATTGACCTCGGCCTGATAGAGCGAGTCTGAACCCAAGGAGGTTTCCCATGCCCAGCACGGCCAACTTGCTTGCCTTTTCGCTGATCTCCCTGGGCATGGTGCTCACGCCGGGCCCCAACATGATCTATCTGGTGTCCAGAACGCTTTGCCAGGGCGTTGGCGCGGGGCTCCTCTCCCTGGCTGGCGTGGGCGTGGGCTTCCTGCTCTACATGCTGGCCGCGGCGTTTGGAATTACGGTCGTACTCATGTCGGTCCCGCATGCCTATGACGTTCTGCGTTGGGGGGGGGCGGCCTATCTCGCCTACCTGGCGTGGCAGGCGATCAAGCCAGGTGGGCGCGCCCCCTTTTCCGTCCGCTCGCTACCGGCCGATCCGCCATGGCGACTGTTCTCCATGGGGCTGGTGACCAACCTGCTCAATCCCAAGATCGCCGTCATATACGTCTCACTGCTGCCCCAGTTCATCGACCCTCTGCGCGATGACGTCCTGAGCCAAACGGTGGTCCTGGGGAGTGCGCAAATTCTGATCAGCCTGATGGTCAACTGCTTTATCACTCTGATGGCGGGAGGCGTGTCCCGCTTTCTTCAACGGCGACCGCGCTGGGTGCTCGCCCAACGGTGGTTGATGGCCTGCGTGCTGCTTGGGCTGGCGTTGCGGATGGCCAAGGCCTGAGTCAATCGTCTCCTGCCGAGAACTGCGCCTGCGGGCGTTGCGCTACTTGCTTCGCCCCATAGCCGGGCGTCATTGCGAAATCTTGCGCCCCTCTTCGATCTGGTGCTCGAAGTAGCGCTGGAAGCTGAAGGCGATGCTGGCCATCAGCACGGCGGTTCCGATCAAGAGCGCTGCAGCGGCGCCGAAGATGGTGAGCCAGCGGGTGGCGCCTGCCCGGTGCTCGGGCTCAGCCTGTGGGTTGAAGCGGGCGTTCCACTTTTCCGGCGTCATCAGGCCGTAGATGATCGCGTTGAGCGCGCAGCCGGCAATGGTGAACCCCAGCATTGGGATCAGCAGCCAGCTGAGGGCGTCGTCCTGGCCAAATTGCTGTACCCGCTCGATGCCATAGATGCCCAAGGCAGTGGGAATCGGGAGTGCCCAACCCAGCAGGTCGCCCAAGCCGCGCAGGTAGAAGCGGTGCAGGCCCAAGGGCCCGCCCAGGAAAGTGAGCCAGGTGGCCAGCGTTTTGCTCTTCATGGGGTCAGGCCTTGATGTGTGGCTGCGGAGGGGGGATTGTGGGGCGGGGTCGAGTCACCGTCGCCGAGCGACTTCTCCATCAGCACGATGTCGAGCCAGCGCTCGAATTTCCAGCCGCAAGACCGGATCGCCCCGGCGTCGGTGAAGCCGGCAGCGCGGTGCAGCCCGATGGAGGCGGCGTTGGCCGAATCCCCGATGACGGCGATCAGCTTGCGCACCCCTTGGGCCACGGCCGCTTCCATCAGCGCCTGCAGCAGCAGGCCGCCCAGGCCCCGACCACGGGCGGCGTGGTGCAGGTAGATGGAGTCTTCGGCCGAGAAGCGATAGGCCGGTCGCGGCTTGAACCATTGGCAGTAGGCATAGCCCAACACTTGCCCGTCTTCTTCCAGCACCAGCCAGGGCAGTCCTCGGGCGGCGACGTCCGCGTGGCGCTGGGCCATCTCGGCCTCGGTCGGCGGGGTGGTTTCGAAGGTGCCTGTGCCGTGCAGCACATGGTGGGCGTAGATGGCGGTGACCGCCGGCAAGTCGGCGTTTTGGAGGGGGCGAATGTGGGGCATCGTGCCTGGGCGGAGTGCGTGGCTATAATCGCGGGTTTTCCGTCGTGTCGATGGCCGGGTGGCCAATCGCGTGTCTCAAACGGCGGAGGAATCTTGGTTCGGCGTCATCTTGCGATATTCAAAAAGATGATGGTGCGCCAGGGCTGAAATCCCCGCGTCCCGTATCTAGGGCGCTTCAGGCCGATTCACATCGATCCGAAGCACCCGGGACAACTGGCTTTCGTGCCCACTCCCCGAAGGATAAATCATGGTCGTCATTCGACTCGCCCGCGGCGGTGCCAAGCATCGTCCCTTCTTCAGTATCGTTGTTGCCGACAAGCGTGTGCGCCGTGACGGCCGCTTCATCGAGCGTATCGGCTTCTACAACCCCTCGGCCAAAGATGGCGAGGAAGGTCTGCGTATCGCCCATGACCGTTTGGCTCACTGGGAAGGCGTCGGCGCCCAGGCATCCCCGACGGTCCAGCGCCTGGTCAAGCAGGCCCCCAAGGCCGCCTGATCGGCCAGCGGACCGCGGCCCGCGGTTCGTCTCGCTCCGCACCCGAATCATGAGCCCGACGCTGGAATCTGCGGAACTGCCCGCAGACGCCATTGAAGTCGGGCGGATTTCGGAGGCCTGGGGCATCAAGGGCTGGTTCAAGGTCCTGCCCCACAGCGCTTCCCCGGAGGCGCTTTTTTCTTCCAAGCGGTGGTTTCTGCAGCCACCCGAAAAGTCCAAGATGCCCGGGGGCGCACGAGACTACCCCTTCGCCGGCACCGTCTTGCTCAAAGTGCGTGAGGCCAAAGAGCATTCCGGCGGCGTGGTCGCCTGCGCCCAGGACGACTGGGACCGCAACGCCGCTGAGAGTCTCCGGGGCGCGCGGATCTTCATCTCCCGAGCAAGTTTTCCTTCGACCGCCGAGGATGAGTACTACTGGGTCGACCTGATCGGCCTGTCGGTGACGAATCGCGAAGGCGTGAATCTGGGGCAGGTCAAGGACCTGATGTCCACCGGGCCGCAGACGGTGCTGGTGGTCGTCTCGGAGGCAGATGGCCAAACAGTCGAGCGCATGATTCCCTTTGTGGCCGTCTTTGTCGACCAGGTCGACATCCCAGGCGGACGTATCACGGTCGACTGGCAGCCCGACTACTGACCCGGTCTCTCGCCCTGCGCCCCCAGCGGGTATGCTGGCGCCGCCCATGCGATTTGACATCGTCACCCTGTTCCCAGAACTGTTCGCCCCCTTTTTGGAGAGCGGTGTGACCCGCCGCGCCTTCGAGCCCGGCGGTCCGGTGCAGGTGCGCTTGTGGAATCTGCGTGATTTCGCTGAGGGCAATTACCGTCGGGTGGACGACCGACCCTTTGGTGGTGGCCCGGGCATGGTGCTGATGGCCGAGCCTTTGGCGCGTTGCCTGGCTGCAGTGAGGGCCGAGCGCGCAGGCGCCGGTGCCCTATCTGCGCCGGTGGTGTTGTTCTCCCCGGTCGGTGAGCGCATCGCCCATCCCTTGATCGAGCGAGAGGCTGCGCCCGGGCAGCCCGGCGCCATCTTGCTGTGCGGTCGCTACGAGGGCCTGGACCAGCGCTTCATTGACGCAGAGGTTGATCAGCAATGGAGCTTGGGCGACTTTGTTCTCTCCGGCGGCGAGATCGCGGCCCTGGCGGTACTCGATGCAGTGGCCCGGCTGCAGCCCGGCGTGCTCAATGATGCGGGCAGCCACCAAGAGGACAGCTTTAACCCGGCCCTCGATGGCCTGCTCGATTGCCCACACTACACCCGGCCCGAGGTCTGGGAGGGGCGGGCGGTTCCCACCGAACTGCTCTCGGGTCACCATGCCCGCATTGAGCGGTGGCGACGGGAGCAAAGCCTCCTCGCCACCGCCCGGCAGCGGCCAGAACTGATTGACGCAGCCCGGGCCGCTGGTCGGCTTGATAAGGCGGATGAACACTTTCTGATTCACGGCGCCACAGGCAAGCCAGACTAGGTGCGCGGGTCGGAGACCCTTTCTGGGTCTGGCTATAATGGTGGGCTTTCCGATCCTCTGTCCGGCCGCCCTGGCAAGCCTATGCGCATGCCGCCCGTCCAAGATGATGGCTTCGTGCCAACACTTGAGAGGCATTCAATTGGGGCCTTTTGCGTAGCGCGGACACGATCCCAGAGGTAAACATGAACCTGATCCAGACTCTCGAGCAAGAAGAAATTGCTCGCCTCGGCAAGAAGATTCCCGAGTTCGCCCCCGGTGACACCGTGATCGTGAGCGTGAACGTGGTCGAAGGCACCCGCAAGCGGGTCCAAGCCTACGAAGGCGTGGTCATCGCCAAGCGTAACCGCGGTCTCAACAGCGGTTTCACCGTTCGCAAGATCTCCAGTGGCGAAGGCGTTGAGCGCACCTTCCAGACCTACAGCCCGCTGATCGCCAGCATCGAGGTCAAGCGCCGTGGTGATGTGCGCCGCGCCAAGCTGTACTACCTGCGTGACCGCAGCGGCAAGTCGGCTCGCATCAAGGAAAAGCTGCCTGCCAAGGCGGTTGCCGCCGAGTAAGCACCGTGACCCCAGCCGGCATCATTCCCCGGCTTGTCGCAACCCGCCGCCGCCAGCCCTGCGCTTGCGGCGGTTTTGCTTTTTCAGCCTGAATGAGCCACAACCCATTCACCCCCCCGCCTGAGATGCCGCCGGACCAGGTGCCTTTGTCCAAGCTGCCCAATTTCGACCCACGGTTGGCAGCCCTGGTGGGGGTGGACAGCCACCTGCCAGCGGTACCGCATGCGGCGCTGGACCCGCAGTCTCTGCGCCAGCGCTTTCGCATGCCTCCGGTCTGGGAAGCCGAGTTGCGGCAAGAGCCCCGGTTTACCAACCGGCAGTCGGCGCCGGCGGCGGTGCTGGTGCCCCTGGTCATGCGCGAGCAACTGTGCGTCTTGCTCACCCAGCGAACAACCCAACTGGCCAACCACTCGGGCCAGATTGCATTTCCAGGTGGTCGCCAGGACGCAGAAGATGCCGACGCCGCTGCTTGCGCCCTGCGCGAGGCCAAGGAGGAAATCGGCTTGGACCCGCACCATGTCGAGGTCTTGGGCACCCTGCCCACCTACACCACCGGGACCATGTTCGTCGTGACCCCGGTTGTCGCCCTGGTCGCGCCCGACCATCGTCTGGCGCTGAGCCCGCACGAGGTGGCCCACGCCTTCGAGGTGCCGCTGCCCTTCTTGATGAACCCGGCTCATCACCGGCGCCATGCCATCGAGGTAGACGGCGTACGCCGCGAATGGTTCGCCATGCCCTGGCAGGACGGCAGCCGCGAGCACTTCATCTGGGGCGCTACGGCCGGCATGCTGCGCAACCTCTACCGATTTCTCTCGGCCTGATTCCGCGTCGGTGTCGGGGTCAGCCCCGCGCCACCAGAGGCGGGCCTGCGATAGCGGGCAGTGACGCGACGGAGGCCGCTATCATCGCGCCATGGCCTTCTTTGCCATCCTGTTTGCGTTGCTCATCGAGCAGGTGCGTCCGCTCGCCCCGCGCAATCCTGTCTACGCCGGCATGCTGGGGTGGACCCGCTGGGTCAGCCGCAACTTTGACGCTGGCCGCGGCCATCACGGTTGGATCGCCTGGGCGCTCACAGTGCTGGTGCCGACTGGCGCCGCTGCCTTGTTCCATATTGGGCTGGACATCGGCTTGGGCTGGCCGTTGGCGATGCTCTGGAACGTGGTGGTTCTCTATTTCACCCTGGGCTTTCGCCAGTTCAGCCATCACTTCACCGCCATCCGTGAAGCGCTTGACGCCGGCGACGAGGACCAGGCCCGCGCTCAGTTGGCCCGGTGGCAGCAGGTAGAGGTTGCCGACCTGCCGCGCAGTGAGTTGCTGCGTCACGTGATCGAGTACTCGGTGTTGGCTGCGCACAGGCATGTGTTCGGCGTGCTGGCGGCCTACTGCATCTTTGCTGTTTTGGGTCTGGGGCCAGCTGGCGCTGTTTTCTACCGCATGGCCGAATTCGCCAGCCGCTACTGGTTCCACCACAGCCGCCAGCACCCGGTGAGCGACGCGCTGCAAGACGCGGCCTCGCTGGCCTGGGCCCGTATCGACTGGCTGCCCGCCCGTATCACCGCCTTGGCCTTCGCGGTGGTGGGCAGTTTCGAGGAGGCGATTGACTGCTGGCGTCACCATGCCCAGCGCTTCCCGAACGACAACGACGGGGTGGTTCTCGCAGCCACCTCGGGCGCAGTGGATGTCCGTCTGGGCGGCGAGGCATTACGCTCGGCCTATGCTGCCGCGCCAGGGCCAGGGGGCTGGCCAGAAGGCGGGCCACCTTCAGCCACCAGCGAGGACAGCGAAAGCACGCCGGGTCGCGAGGCACAGCCGGCGCACCTGCGCAGTGTCGTGGGCCTGGTCTGGCGATCGGTGGTGCTGTGGATGGTTTTGCTCGCGCTTCTCACGCTGGCCCGTCTCCTGGGCTGAGTGGCGCCAGGCCGCTGCTCACCAACGCGTCTGCGACAACTCCGCAAACAACTCCGCGTAGATGCGGTGACGGCTGGCGCTGACCGCGCCCGCTCCCGTGCCGTCCACCGAAGCCAACACCGCGCAGCCCGGTTCATGCAGGTGGGTGCAGTTATAAAAACGGCACTGCCCCTGGTGCTGCCGCAGGTCGGGCATCAGGCCTGCGAGCTGGGTGGGTTCGAGGTGGCGCAGGCCAAATTCCTGAAAGCCGGGTGAGTCGATCAGCGCGGTGCTTCGGGCTCCATCGACCCAGTACCAGGTGGTGCTGGTGGTGGTGTGCCGGCCCGAATTGAGCGCCTGCGAGATCTCGCCGGTTTCGGCCAGCGCTCCAGGCACCAGCAGGTTGATCAGCGTGCTCTTGCCCGCGCCTGAGGGGCCCAGCACCAGGGTGGTTTTGCCGGCCAGTCGCTGCATCAGATGCGTGCGGTCCACCTCGGCTGAGAGGCGCAGCGAGAGTGGCATCACGCCATGCTGCATCGCCTGGTAGGGGAGCAGTCGTGCCCAGGCGCGCTCGAAGGGGGCCACCAGGTCGCTCTTGTTCAGGGCGATCAGCGCCGGAATGCCAGCGGCTTCCGCCGCGATCAGGGCGCGGGTCAGCTGAGACTCGGAGAACTCAGGCTCGGCTGCGATCAGGATCAGCACCTGGTCCAGGTTGGCGGCGAATGATTTGGTACGCACCTCGTCCTGTCGATAAAACAGGTTGCGGCGCGTCTCTACTTTCTCGATGCTGCCCTCGTCGCCACTGACCTGCCACAGCACCCGGTCACCGACCACCGCCTGGCTCTTCTTGCCCCGCGGGTGGCAGATCAGTCGCCGGCCCTCTGGCGTCTCGACCACCACATGCCGGCCGTGGCTGGCGACGACCAAGCCCGTTTCCCTGGGCAGGCTGGCACTCATGCCAGCAGGGCGTCGATCTGGGCGGCGCAGTCGAAGTCGGTGTCCGAGATGCCGCCGACGTCGTGGGTGTTGTAGCGAACGATGCACTGGCCGTAGCGGACCACCAACTCGGGGTGATGGTCCTGGCGCTGCGCGATGAAGGCGACTGCGTTCGCGAAGACCAGCACCTCGTGGTAGGCGGCGAAAGTGAAGGTCTTTTCGATCGCGATACTCGCCCCGTCGCCCGAAAGCTTCCAGCCCGGGGCAGTGACCAGACGCTGGACCAGTTCGGTCGGTGAAAGGGCGCGGCGTTTGACCTTTGCCCAGTCCCGTACCTTGAAGTCTGGGTTGCTCATGCTGCCTCCTGACCCAGGCGCGCCAGTCGCTCGCCAGCCGGCGGATGGGAGTAGTAAAAGCGCACGTACACCGGGTCGGGGGTCAGCGTAGAGGCGTTGTCCTCGTAAAGCTTGGTCAGGGCGGAGGCCAGGTCGCGCCCGTCGGTCTGCGCCACTGCAAAGGCGTCCGCCTCGAACTCATGGCGGCGCGAGACGGCGGCCATGAGCGGCGAGATGAAGAAGGTGAACGCAGGCACCGCCATCAGAAAAAGCAACAAGGCCAGAGCATCGTTGCCACCCGCCAGGCTCGGCCGCACCCCCAGACCGGTGTAGAACCAGACTTGGCTGGACAGCCATCCGAGCAGAGCGAAACCAACCAGGCTCATGGCAAACATGGTGGCGATACGTTTAAGGATATGGCGGTGGCGGAAGTGCCCGAGCTCATGCGCGAGCACCGCGTCCACCTCCCCCGGTGTGAGGCGGGCCAGCAGGGTGTCGTAGAACACCACCCGCTTGGCGGCGCCAAAGCCGGTGAAGTAGGCGTTGGCATGGGCGCTTCGGCGGCTGCCATCCATCACGAACAAGCCCTTGGCCGCGAAGCCGCAGCGCTGCATGAGCGCGGTGACGCGGGCCGCCAGGGCCTGGTCCTCCAGCGGCTGGAACTTGTTGAACCAGGGCGCGATGAGGGTGGGATAAATGACCAGCAGCAGGTTGAACCCTATCCAGGTACACCAGGCCCACAGCCACCAGGCGCTGCCGGCGGCGCCCATGAGCCAAAGGATGAGGGCGGCGATGGGCAGGCCGATCGCCGCTCCAAGCACCGTGCCCTTGGCCAGGTCCACCAGCCACAGGCGCCAAGTCGTCTTGTTGAAACCGAATTGCTGTTCGACCACGAAGGTCCGGTAGAGCGAGAAGGGCAAGTCCAGCAGAGCGCCGATTGCAGCGAAGGCGGCCAACAGGGCCAGCTGCTGGACCATACCCGGGCCTAGCGCGGCGAGGAGGGCCTGGTTTAACGCGTTGAGGCCTCCGAGCAAGGTCCAAACGATGAGGGTGCCCGAGGACCAGGCCATCTCGAACAGGTCCACCCTGGACTTGGCCAGGGTGTAGTCGGCTGCGCGCTGATGGGCTGCAAGCGGCACGCTCTGGGCAAAGGCTGGGGGTACCGCCGATCGGTGCAGGGCCACGTGACGCGCCTGGCGGGTGGCCAGCCAATAGCGCAGGGCCAAGCCGGTGAGCAGGGCGGCCGCGAAGGCCAGGGTCATCAGCAGGGAGGGTGAGAGTTCGGCGGGCATCGGGCAGCAGTGTAGCGGCGGCCTCGCCCTGGGTGACAATCAGGGTCATGTCCGAGACCCGCCAAACTGCTGCTGCCCCTGCCGTCGATGCACCCCTCTCCAAGAGCGACCAGAACCTGGTTTGGCTCGACTGCGAGATGACCGGGCTGGACCCTGAGGTGGACCGCATCATCGAGATCGCTGTCGTCGTCACCGGCCCTCACCTGTCCCCGCGGGTGGAAGGGCCAGTCTTTGCCATTCACCAGAGCGACGCCCAACTGGACAAGATGGACGCATGGAACAAGGGCACCCACGGCAAGAGCGGCCTGATTGACCGGGTCAAGGCCTCGACTGTCGATGAGGCTCAGGCCGAGGCTGCACTGATCGAGTTTCTCTCGAAGTATGTGCCGAAGAATGGCAGCCCCCTGTGCGGCAACACCATCGGCCAGGACCGGCGCTTTCTGGTCAAGTACATGCCCCGGCTCGAGGCCTTCTTCCACTATCGCAATCTGGACGTGAGCACCCTCAAGGAGTTGAGCCGGCGCTGGCGCCCAGCGGTTTACGAGTCCTTCAAGAAGCAGCAGCGTCATACCGCGCTGGCCGACGTGCACGAGTCCATCGACGAAATGGCGCACTACCGCGAGCATTTCCTCAAGCTTTGAGGGCGCAAAGTGCAGGGCCGGGTTGGACCCTACGCAAAAAGTTGGGGTGGGCGGCTTCGGGTATGCGACAATCCGCGTTGCTCCGCAAGTGTGTTCTTTTTGACTTGCGGTTTTTGTTGCATCTCCTTTCAAGCACAGGCCCGCGTGACGAGGCGCTTTTAGCGCCACATTCCGTCCCGCATCAATAGGCCAGCGGACCTTCCGGTCCGTACGTCGTCTGGATGGTGATGTTTCTCAACCATCCACGATGACCGCCGCCTCGCGCGGCGCCACCGTGTGCGAGTACCTCATGACCGATAGCCTCCATGGGCAGGGCGATTTTGCGCCTGCCGAAACCATTGTTGCGGACACCTTTTCCGCTGACCTTCCCGAAGCGTCCTTCGACGCCAGCGTAGACACCGCGCCTGCGGTGCCAGACACGGTTCGCCAGACCGTTGCCGAGACCGTTGTCGAGGCGGCCACCGAGCCCGCCGCCGACATCCCCAATGGCTTCATCCGCCTGGGGCTGGCCCCCGAATTGATCCGCGCTGTCCAGGACCTGGGCTACACCCAGCCCACCGCCGTTCAGGAGCAGGTCATTCCCCAGGCCATGGGCAGCGGTGAGGCCGGCAAGGCGGCTCGCTTCATTGACCTCATGGTCTCCAGCCAGACGGGGAGCGGCAAGACTGCCGCCTTCCTGCTGCCGGTGCTGCACACCCTGATCCAGCAGCAAGCCGAGCAAGAGGCGCGCGAGCGCGCCGAGCAGCAGCGCTTGGCCGAGGAAGCTGCCGCCCGCGGTGAGGCCCTCCCGAAGCGCAAGCGCCGCAACCCCACAGACCCGCGCAGCTTCAAGGCCGCCACGCCCGGCGCCCTGATCCTGTGCCCGACCCGCGAACTCGCCCAGCAGGTGGCGCATGACGCCATTGGCCTGGTGCAGCACTGCCGGGGCCTGCGCATCGCCAATGTGGTGGGAGGTATTCCCTACCAGATCCAGATCGCACGCCTGCAAAACGCCGATCTGGTGGTGGCCACCCCCGGCCGCCTGCTCGACCTGCAGCGCTCCATGCAGATCAAGCTGGACCAGGTCAAGTTCCTGGTGGTCGACGAGGCCGACCGCATGCTGGACCTGGGCTTTGCCGACGATCTGGCCGAAGTCAACCAGCTCACCATCGAGCGTCACCAGACCATGATGTTCAGCGCCACCTTCGCGCCGCGCATCCAGCAGCTGGCCCAACGGGTGATGCGCGAGCCGCGCCGTGTGCAGATCGACTCGCCGCAGGAAAAGCACGCCAACATCCAGCAAAAGCTCTACTGGGCCGACAACGCTGCCCACAAGCGCAAGCTGCTCGATCACTGGCTGCGTGACACCACCATTGATCAGGCCATCGTCTTCGCCAGCACCCAGATCGAGTGCGACGGTCTCGCGGGTGACCTGCAGCAGGCAGGCTTTTCCGCCGTCGCCCTGCATGGCGCCCTGAGCCAGGGCCTGCGCAATCGCCGGCTGATGGCGCTGCGCAATGGTCAGGTGCAGATTTTGGTGGCTACCGACGTGGCGGCGCGAGGCATCGACGTGCCCACCATCACCCACGTTTTCAACTTTGGCCTCCCGATGAAGAGCGAGGACTACACCCACCGCATTGGCCGTACCGGCCGCGCCGGCCGTGACGGCCTGGCGGTGACCTTCGCCGAGTTCCGTGACCGCCACAAGATCTTCGACATCGAGGGCTTCACCAAGCAGCCGTTCAAGCCCGAGGTGATCGCTGGCCTCGAGCCCGCCGAGCGCACGCCGCGGTCGCCGCAGCCCGGTGCCTTTGGCGGCAAGGGCCGTGGTGGTCCCAGCCGTGGCAGCAGCTTTGGTCCCAAGCGTGGCGGTGGTTTTGGCGGTGGTTTCGGTGGCGACCGCGAGGGCTACGGCCGCAAGGGCGGTTTTGGTGACGCCGGCGGCGAGCGGCGCGATGACCGCCGCGGCGCTGGCTTCCAGGGTGAGCGCCAAGGCGGTTACCAGGGGGGCTTGCGCGGCGATGACCGTCAAGGCGGTTTCCGCGGCGATGATCGCCAGGGTGGGTTCCGTGGCGATGATCGCCAGGGCGGGTTCCGCGGCGATGATCGCCGCGGGGGTGGGGCTGCCCCTTGGGACAAGCGCCCGGCCAGCGGCTTCGGCGCTCGGCCCGCACCCCGCGGTGACTTCGAGGGGCAGGGCGCGCCGCGCACTGGCGCACCCCGTCCCGCTAACGCAGGTCACGCAGGCAAGGTCTTCGTGCCGCGCGACGTGAAAAAGCGCGCCTACAAGCCGGCGCGCTGACGCAACGGGACCGGGAGCTCTCCGCCCTGCAGGGGGCAGGGTTGACCCGGCTCTAGAAGGCCCTGTGTGGCGGCAAAATCATGCCTGCCACCAGGGCCTTGTGCTTGGGACTGTCCCTTCGGGATCGCCCTGTTGGCGCGCATGCTTCGAGCCCCATGAACCTGCACCGCCTGGACCTCGTCTCGTTGTCCCTGTTCCACCTGGTCGCCCGGACCGGCAGCATCAGCCGCGGCGCCGAACTGGGCCTGCTCGCCGTGGGGGCGGCCAGCAAGCGCATCTCCGACCTAGAGGCCGCAGTGGGGGCGCCCCTGCTCGAGCGCCATTCCCGTGGCGTCAAGCTCACCGCCGCTGGCCTCGCCCTGCAGCGTCACGCCCAGAAAATTCTGGGTGATATCGACCAGATGTGCGCCGACCTGTCGGACCACGCCCATGGCGTGCTCGGCGTGGTGCGCCTGTGGGCCAATACCTCGGCCATTACCCAGTTCCTGCCGGGCGACCTCGCGGCCTTTGCTGCCCTTCACCCCGGTATCCGAATCGAGATGAACGAGGCCGACAGCCATGAGGTGGTGCTGGCCGTGGCCGACGGCCGCGCCGACGCGGGCATCTTCGCCGACCGCACTCCCACGCTGGGCTTGCAGACCTTCTCCTACCGACATGACCGGCTGGTGCTGGTGGTGCCTGCGCGTCACCCGCTGGCAAAGCGTCGCAGCGTGGCCTTTGTCGACGCTGCGGATTACGATTTCGTGAGCCTCACCGAGGGCACCTCGCTGGCCCAGCGGCTGGCACTCGAGAGCCGGCAGGCGGGCAAGCCGCTGCGCATTCGCATCCGGGTGCGCAGCTTCGACGCGATGTGCCAGATGGTCGCCGCCGGCCTGGGCCTGGCGGTGTTGCCCCAGGCGGCGGTGCAGCCCCTGGTGGGCGCTCTTGGTCTGCGCAAGCTGGACCTGACCGACGCCTGGGTCGACCGCGAGTTGCTGCTGGGGGTGCGCGACCCAGCGGCCTTGCCGCGGCCGGTTCGCAGCCTGGTCGACCACCTGGTAGCACCCCCGCAAGCCGCTGCCTGAGTGACCGGCTTTCGCGGATCGCGAAACCTCGCTTGCCCGCTGTGTCATTCCGCCCCCGCCTGGCCTTTTTTAGACTGCGCAGGCCATGACACAGACCGCCACGCCCCACGCGCCGCTCACTCTTTTCGACAAGCTTTGGCAGCGCCACCTGGTGGAGCAAACCGAGGACGGCGAATGCCTGCTGTATGTCGACCGGCATTTGGTCTATGAGGTGACCAGCCCGCAGGCCTTCGAGGGTCTTCGCTTGTCGGGTCGCCAGCCCTGGCGGCCCGAGACCGTCATCGCTGTCGCCGACCACAACGTGCCCACCACCCGCGCCGAGCGGAGTAGTACCGAGGCGATCGTCGACCCGCTCTCGCGCGCGCAGGTTCGCCAACTGGGCGAGAACGCCCGGGAGTTCGGCATCACCTTCTTCGGCCTGGGCGATGTTCGCCAGGGCATCATCCATGTGGTGGGCCCCGAGCAGGGCGCCACCCTGCCGGGCATGACAGTGGTGGCGGGTGACTCGCACACCAGCACGCACGGCGCCTTCGCGGCGCTGGCATTCGGCGTCGGAACCTCTGATGTCGAGCACGTGCTGGCGACCCAGTGCCTGGCCCTGCGGCCGATGCAGCGGATGCTGGTGCAGCTTGATGGCACGCTGGCGGCGGATGTCAGCGCCAAGGACCTCGTGCTGCACCTGATCGGACTATTGGGCACAGCGGGTGGCACCGGCTATGCCATCGAGTTCGGCGGCAGCGCCATCCAGTCTTTGTCGATGGAGGGTCGCATGACCCTGTGCAATATGGCCATCGAGGCTGGCGCCCGCGTCGGGCTGGTGGCGGTCGATGACACCACCCTCGACTACCTGCGCGGTCGGCCGGGCGCCCCCCGCGGCGAACTCTGGGAGGCTGCAGTGGCCGACTGGCGAACCTTGCGCTCCGACGAGGGCGCAGTTTTCGACCGGGTGCTGCGTGTCGACGCCGCAGCGGTCCGGCCTGTCGTGACCTGGGGCACTTCGCCGGAGATGGTGGTGCCACTGGACGGCCGGGTGCCCGATCCCGCCGCCGAGGTCGACCCCGTCAAACGTGCCGGCATGGAGGCCGCGTTGCGCTACATGGACCTGCAGCCCGGCACACCGATGCGCGAAATTGCGATCGACAAGGTCTTCATCGGCTCCTGCACCAACGCCCGCATCGAGGACCTGCGCGCCGCAGCCGCGGTGGTCCGGGGCCGGCAGGTCGCGCCCAGTGTGCGTGCTGCCTTGGTGGTTCCAGGCTCGGGCCTGGTCAAGGCCCAGGCCGAGGCCGAGGGCCTCGACCGCATCTTCATCGACGCCGGTATGCAGTGGCGCGAGCCGGGCTGCTCGATGTGTCTGGGCATGAACGACGACCGGCTCTCGCCCGGCGAGCGCTGTGCCTCCACCTCGAACCGCAACTTCGAAGGCCGACAGGGGCAGGGCGGCCGCAGCCACCTGCTCTCACCCGCCCTGGCGGCGGCGGCGGCCATCGCCGGCCGCCTGGCCACGGTCGAAGAACTCGATGCCATCGGTCAATCTGTGGAACTGGAGGCCGCCTGATGCAAGCCTTTCGCACCCTGCAGTCGGTCGTGGCGCCGGTGGACCGGGCCAACGTCGACACCGACGCCCTGATTCCCAAGCAGTTCATGAAGTCGATCCAGCGCTCGGGCTTTGGCGACAACCTGTTCGACGAATGGCGCTACCTGGATCGTGGCCATCCGGGCCAGGACGTGGGTACCCGCCCGCGCAACCCGGACTTCGTCCTCAACCAGCCCCGCTATGAGGCTGCGCGCATCCTGCTGGCGCGCGAGAACTTTGGCTGTGGCTCGAGCCGCGAGCACGCGGTTTGGGCGCTGGCCGACTTTGGCATCCGAGTCATTTTGGCCCCCAGCTTCGCTGACATCTTTTTTGGCAATTGCTTCAAGAACGGCCTGTTGCCGGTGGCACTGCCAGCCGCGACAATTGACCGCCTGTTCCGCGAGGTTGCCAGCACGCCGGGCCTGAGCCTGTCGGTGGACCTGCCTTCGCAGACCCTGGTTCCCTCCCTGGGGGAGCCAATTCATTTCGACGTCGACCCGTCCCGCAAGCAGCGCCTGCTGGAAGGCCTGGACGACATCGGGCTTACTCTGCAACGCGCCGACCGTATCCGCGCCTTCGAGGCTCGCCACCGCGCAGCCTCCCCCTGGTTTTTTCAGTGATCCATCCAATAATTTTTTGAGGAGACACACCATGCGCCTATCCCGCCGCCTACTGATCGCCCTGTCGGCTCTGACCGGCGCCGTCGCCCTTGTGGGCCCGGCCGCTGCCCAAGACAAGTTTCCGTCCAAAGCGGTGACCATCATCGTGCCCCAGGCGGCCGGTGGTGCCAATGACACGATCGCCCGAGTGATCGCCGCCAAGCTCACTGAGCAGACGGGGCAGACCTTCGTCGTTGACAACCGCACAGGCGCCGGTGGCAACGTGGGCACCGCCCAGGCGGCCAAGGCCCGGCCTGATGGCTACACGCTCATGCTCACCGCCGACAGCTCGATGGTGATCAACCCCGCTCTCTACAAAAGCACCGGCTTCGATCCGGTCAAGGACTTCGAGCCGGTTGGGCCTGTGGCCACCGCTGGCTATGTGCTGGTGGCCCACCCGTCCTTTCCCGCCCGTAATGTGACCGAGTTGGTGAGTGCGGCCAAGCAGCAGCCCGGCAAGATCAACATCGGGTCGGCCGGAAACGGCACGCTGAACCACCTGATTGGCGAGATGCTGGGCAAAGCGACCGGTATCGATATGGTGCACGTGCCCTACAAGGGCGCTGCGGCAGCGGTCACCGACCTGGTGGCCGGCCAGGTACAGGTCTCGGTGCAGAGCCTGCCTTCCTCCATCGCCTTCATCCGCAGCGGCAAGGTGAAGGTGCTGGGCGTGGTCAACCCCAAGCGCGTGCCCGCGCTACCCGATGCGCCCAGCATCGGCGAGACGATCAAGGGCTTCGGTGCAACGCCCTGGTACGGCGTGTTCGCCCCCGCCGGCACGCCCAAGGCCATCATCGCGCAGCTCAATGCAGAAATCTCCAAAGCCCTGGAGTCCAAGGACGTGCAGGAGCGGCTGGCGCTCGCAGGCTGCGAGCCCTTCAAATCCAGTCCTGAGCAATTTGCCCAACTCGTACGTGACGACCTTCCCCGCTGGGCCAAGATCGTGAAGGACTCGGGCGCCACCGTCGACTGATTCCCCAGGACCAAACTCCATGAATTTTCCGACCCTTTCCCCGGGCGCGCTGGCAGGTTTGCGCGTCGTCGAAATGGGCCAGCTCATTGCCGGCCCCTTTGCCGGCAAGACCCTGGGCGACTTCGGTGCCGACGTGATCAAGATCGAGCCGCCGGGTGCGGGGGATCCGCTTCGCAACTGGCGCATGCTCCAGGACGGCACCTCCGTCTGGTGGCAGGTGCAATCCCGCAACAAACGCTCCATCGCCCTCGACTTGCGAAGCGCCGAGGGCCAGGACATCGCCCGCAAGCTCATCGCCCAGGCGGACGTACTGATCGAGAACTTCCGGCCTGGCACGCTCGAGGGCTGGGGTATGGACTACGCGACCCTCTCCCGCGACAACCCCGGCCTGGTCATGTTGCGCATCTCTGGCTACGGCCAGACCGGCCCCTACCGCGATCTGCCCGGGTTTGGCGCCATCGGCGAGGCCATGGGTGGTCTGCGCCACCTCACCGGCGAGCCTGGCCGCGTCCCCGTGCGCTGCGGCATTTCCATCGGCGACACCCTGGCCGCCTTGCACGGCACCATCGGTGTGCTCACCGCCCTCTACCACCGCAAGGTCAATGGTGGGCAGGGCCAGGTCATCGACGTGGCGCTCAATGAAGCGGTGTTTAACGTCATGGAAAGCCTGGTGCCCGAGTACAGCGCCTTCGGCGCGGTGCGCGAGGCGGCGGGCTCGGCGTTGCCGGGAATTGCGCCGTCCAACGCCTACCGCTGCGCCGACGGAGTGGTGCTGATCGCTGGCAACGGAGACAGCATTTTCAAGCGGCTGATGCAGTGCATCGGGCGTGACGACCTGGCCAACGACCCGGCGCTGGCCGACAACGCCGGCCGTGTGCGCCGGGTGGAGGAGATCGACGCAGCCATCGAGGCCTGGACCGTCTCCCGGACGGTGGCGGGCGTGCTGGAGTCCCTGGGCGCCGCCAAGGTGCCTGCTGGTCGTGTCTACACCGCGCGCGACATCGTCGAAGACCCGCACTACCTGGCCCGCGACATGATCCTTAGCCAGAAGACCCGCGACGGCCATGAGGTCAAGGTGCCCGGCATCGTGCCCAAATTGCTCGGCACGCCCGGCCATGTGCGCGCAAGCGCACCTCGGCTCGGTGACGATACCGACGCCGTGCTGGCCGAACTGGCTTTCTCTGCGCAAGACATCGCCGCGCTTCGCGAACGCAAGGTGGTCGCGTGACCGGTGTCTCAGTCCCCGGCCACGCCAGTGTCTGGCAAGGCGCCGGGCGCCGAATCCACCTGCAGGAGGTCGGCACCCGCGACGGCCTACAGGCTGAGTCCGCCTTTGTGCCCACGGCCGACAAGGTCGCCCTGGTGGATGCTCTGTCCGACGCCGGCCTGTCCAAGATCGAGGTGACCGCTTTTGTCTCGCCCAAGGCCATCCCGGCCCTGCGCGACGCCGAGCAGGTGCTGCGCGAGATCCGGCGTGCGCCTGGCGTCGTCTACAGCGCCCTGGTGCCCAACGTGCGCGGCGCCGAGCGCGCCATCGAGTCCCGCGCTGACGAACTCAACCTGGTCATGTCGGCCAGCGAAAGCCACAACCTGGCCAACCTGCGCATGCTGCGCGAGCAGTCCTTCGGTGCGCTGGCCGAGGTGGCGGCAGCTGCGCGCGGCACCGGCGTTGCGGTCAACGTCTCGTTGTCCTGTGCCTTCGGCTGCCCGATGGAGGGTGATGTGCCGGTGCAGACGGTGCTGCAGTGGTGCGAGCGCTTTGTGCAGGAACTGGGCGCCCACGGAGTGACGCTGTGCGACACCACCGGTATGGCCTTCCCAACCCAGGTGGCCGAGCTCACCACCGCCTTTCGCGCGCGCTGGCCCGGCACCGAGCTGACCCTCCATTTCCACAACACCCGGGGCATGGGTTTGGCGAATGTGCTGGCGGGCATCGACGCTGGCGCGGACCGCTTTGACGCCTCGTTCGGCGGCATTGGCGGCTGCCCCTACGCACCTGGCGCTTCGGGCAATGTCTGCACCGAGGAAATCGCCCATGCGCTCGACCTCATGGGCTACGACACGGGTGTCGACCTGGTGCGGCTGGTCGCGGCTGCGGGGCGTCTGCCGTCCCTTATCGGCCACGATATCCCCAGCCAGATCGTCAAGGCCGGGCGGCGCCTCGACCTGCACCCGCGGCCGACGGAGTTTGAGGCGATCCGGCAGCGGGCACTCGAGCGCAGGGCCTGAGCCGGCTGCTGCAGGTCAGCCTGCGTTCATTGCTCCGGCTCACCCCCGCGCCGGCAGCACCGTGCCCCGGCACTCGCCAAAGCCGATACGGGCATGCCCTGGCTTCTCGCACCATCCGCGGAGGATGACCGTGTCGCCATCGTGCAGGAAGGCGCGTTGCTCGCCCGAGTGGGTCAGCGTGACTGGCTGGCGGCCGCCGAGGCTCAACTCGACCAGCGCGCCAGCCTCCTGTGCGGTCGGGCCGGAGACCGTTCCGGTGCCGATCAGGTCGCCAGGCTGCAGGTTGCAGCCGCCCACCGTGTGCTGGGCCAGCATCTGCGCCGGTGTCCAGTACTGGTGTCGAAAGCTGGTAGCCGCCAGCGGGCTGGGCGCTTGGCCTTGGCTGTGGTGTGCGGGCGTATCGAGCAGCGCCTCCAGACGCACATCCACCCCGCCGCAGGCGTGGTGCCCCGCGTCATCGAGGTAGGGCAGGGGTTGTGGGTCGGAGGCGGGGCGGTCGAAGGGCACCCGGTAGGGCGCCAGCGCGTCCATCGTCACGATCCACGGGGAAATCGTGGTGCAGAAGTTCTTGCCCAGGAAGGGGCCCAGCGGCGCCATCTCCCAGAATTGGTGGTCGCGGGCCGACCAGTCATTCAGAAGCACCATGCCCAAAATATGCAGATCGGCCTGCGCCAAGGCAATCGGTTCGCCCAAGGCGTTGCCAGGACCGATAAAAAAGCCCATCTCCAGCTCGAAGTCCAGCCGCGCGCAGGCGCTGTAGACCGGCGTCTGTGCTCCGGGCGGCATGGCCTGTCCCATGGGCCGATGAAAGCCAAAGCCCATCTGGCCCACCCGCAGGCTGGAGGCTCGGCCGTGATAGGCGATCGGCAGCCACTGGAAGTTGTCGGTGAGCGGCTTGTCCGGGAAGATCAGCCGGCCCACGTTCACCGCATGGTGGATCGAGGTGTAGAAGTCGGTGTAGTCGCCGATGTGGGCGGGCAGCCCGTACTCGGCCTCGCCGAGCGGCATCAGGCATTCACGCACTTGCGTCTGTACCGAAGCTGGTGCGCCCTCGGCCAGCAGCGCAAACAGGCCGCGGCGTAGCGCCCGCCAGGCCTCGGGCCCGAGCGCCATGAAGTCGTTGAGTGCCGGGCCCGCGCAGGCCTCGCAGGCGGCCTGGGCCTGGCCTTGCAACAGGCCTGTGGCCGCGAGACGGGCCAGGTTCAGCGCCTGATCGCCGATTGCCGTGGCGCCGTGCATCGTCTCCTGGCTTGCGCGCCGCCGCAGCACCGCCAGGGGCAGGTTCTGGATCGGGAAGTCTCCGCCCACCGCCTGCGCTGAGGCCAGCCAACTGCGGGCGGTTACCGCATGGGTGTGGTCCAGTGTGTTCATGGGCGGGTGCCCGTCAGTGCCTCGTCGAAGATGGCCACTGCCCGGGTCCAGCCTGCCGAGGCGCCGCGGATCTTGTGAGGGAAGCAACTGATGTAAAAGCCTGAGGCCGGAAGCGCCTCCAGGTTGTGGAGTTTCTCCAGGTGGCAGTAGCCGATGTCGCGCCCCGCCTTGTGGCCCTCCCAGATCAGCCCTGCGTCCTGTGTCTGGGCATATTTCTTGGCGGTGTGGACGAAGGGTGCGTCCCAACTCCAGGCGTCTGTGCCGGTCAGGCGCACCCCCCGTTCGAGCAGGTACATCGTTGCCTCGTAGCCCATCCCCGCGCCTGCGGCCACATAGTCAGGCTGACCATAGCGCATGCCCGCCCGGGTGTTCACCACCACGATTTCCAGCGGCTGCAGGCTGTGGCCAATTCGTGCGAGTTCGGCCTCGACGTCGGCCGCGGTCACCACATAGCCATCCTCGAAGTGCCGGAAATCGAGCTTGACCCCTGGCTGGAAGCACCATTCCAGCGGCACCTCGTCGATGGTGATGGCCCGCTCCTTGCCGCCGGCCTTGTCGTTCATCGTCGAGTGGAAGTGGTAGGGCGCGTCGAGGTGGGTGCCGTTGTGGGTGTTGAGTTGCACGTTCTCCACCGCCCAGCCCTCGGCGTCGGGCAGGTCCTCCTTCTTGAGGCCTGGGAAGAAGCTGGCTACCTGTTCGGCAGTACCGTCGTGCCGTAGGTATTCGATCCTGGGGCTGTAGCCTGGTGGATCGGAGGCTACATCGTTTTCTAGGTAGATGGAGAGGTCGACAAATCGGCGGGTCATGGTCGGGCCTTCAGTGGTTTGCCTGGCATGTGACGCAGGCGTTCAATGATGGGAGTGCCCCTCGATTTTGGCATTGCCCGCCCGGGTGGCTGAGACACTCGCAAGCCGGCCGCGCCTGCGCCACTGCATTCAAGCCGATCCCGGTTGGCCGGCCTAGTCGCTGCTAGCCCGATGCAGGCGCATCTGCCCGGGCAGCGGCGCCCCGCGCAGCATCACATCCTCAGCCAGCCACATTGCGGAGCGCCTGGCACGCTCGCAGACCATGGGCAGTGGCATCTGCACATAGTCGTCATTGAACACCTCGAAGCTGTAGTCGCCCTGGTAGCCCAGCGCGTCGAGCTTGAGCACCATCTCTGCGACCTCGGCGGTGTGTACGCCCTCGCCGGGGAACACACGGTAGGTGCGCGCGGTGGCCATTCTCTCCTCGAAGGTGCGTGTCTCCTGCCACATGAAGTCGGACAGCTGCACCAGGAAAATCTTGCCCGGGTCGAGGTCGTCCAGCGCCGAAAGGGGTGTCTTGGCGGCGAGGATGTGAAAGGAGTCCAGGCCCACCCCGAGATTCGGGCAGTCGGCGCGCGCGACCACCTCCCAGGCGGTGGTGAACTCGTTGATGTAGCGGCCCCAGGAGAGTCCCTCGTAGGCGATGCGGATGCCCAGAGGCAGTGCCAGCATCGCCAGCTTGCGCAGGTCGCGCGCGAGATGGTCAAGGTCGCTGCTGGCATGCACCGAGGTCGACGAGCAAACCAGCAGGACCTTGCAGCCGAGCGCAGCGCACATTTCCAGCATGGTCTTGGCGATGTCGACCTTGTACTGGTGCAGGTGGCCCGACAGGCCCTCGAAGTCGCGCAACACCTGAAAGCCCGTGCCGCGCAATCCACTGGCCTTGACCGCGGCCACCGCCGCCTGCCAGCCCTGGGGATGGCCCACCAAGTCGTTGGCTTTGAGCATGACCTGGCTGAAGCCTGCTTGCGCCATCGCTTCCAGCTTGGCCTCCAGCGGCCCTGCCAAGGTGATCGTGTCCATGCCGATGGCGGCGATGGTGCGCCGCAGGCCGCGAGGGTCGCGGATCACGGGGCCACCCCGGGTGTGGTGTCGCTGTGCACCAGCTCGAACAGCACGCCCCCCAGGTAGGTCTTGGAGATGGCGCCGCGCTGGCCGCTGTGTGCCGCGCCGCTTTCAACAAATTCCAGACCAAATCCGCGCAGCGCCTGCACTGCGGCCAAGACATCAGGGACGCCCAGACCGATGCGTTGCAAATGCTCGTGGTCATCGTTCTCGGCGGCGTCAGGCTCAGGCTCGATCAGCTGGATCATGAACCGGTTGCCTGCGTGCAAGGCCGGCGCCCGCAGCAGTTTGCCCAGAGGCATGATGCCGAAGCGCTCTTCGTCGGCAATCAGCGTCATGCCGAACAGTTCGCCATAGAACTCCACCCAGTCATAGGTACGACCCAAGCCGATGTACTGCACGATGCCAAAGAAGTGGATGCCAGCCGTCGCTGGCGGATGCTGCTCCACCGACGGAATCGGGACGAAGTCCACGTCGTAAATCGAAAATTCCTGCCAGCGATCCACGAAGTAGATGCGGCTGCCGCCCGCACCGTGGATGGCGGGGATGTTCAGCTCCATGGCCTCCGGGTGGGTTGGTACCTCCCATGCGCCCCTGTCCAGTACATAGCGGTAGGCAGCCCGGGCATCTCGCACTCGCAGCGCAATGGCGCTGATTTGCGGCGTCTCGGGGAGCGTTGCCCCTTTTCCGTCAGCCGGGTGGGCGTTGACCACGATGTTCAGGTTGCCCTGGCGGTACAGCGTCACCTCGCGCGAGCGGTGGCGTGCGACTGGACGAAAACCCGTCATCTCCAGCACATGGCCGAGCGCCTGCGGTTTGGCGGTGGCGTACTCGATGAATTCAATGCCATCGAGCCCGACCGGGTTGGCCTCATCGCTGAACGAGGCCTGTAGGGGCTCGCGTGCAGGGTCGGATGGCGGCAGCATTTCGCTCATGAAAGCACTCCTGGGTTGACGGGGTTGTGTATCTGGGCGGGCGACCCGCCTCAGTACTGAAGGCGTGCCAGCGCGCGCAGGTTTTCGGCCGTCGTGGTGGGCAGCCCGAAAAATTCAAGGTAGGCCGGGATCTGCTCGAACAGCATGTCGGTACCCACCTGCACTCGGCAGCCGCGTGCCTGGGCTGCGGCCAGGAAGGCGGTGGTCTCCGCGCGCATCACCACCTCACCCACGACGGTGTGGGCGTCGAGCCTGTCCATGTCCATGGGCAGGGGGTCGCCTGCGTCCATCCCCAGGGGGGTGGCGTTGACCGCCAGGTCCATGCCGGCCGGGTCGCGGTTGCCCGGCTCAACGCTGATGCCAGGGTAGTGGGTGGCAATGCGGACGGTCAGGGCTTGGGCGGCTGCCGGATTGACGTCAAACAAGCGAAGGCGGGCTACGCCAGCCGCCGCCAGCGAGGCGACGATGGCCGAACCCACGCCGCCCGCGCCAACCACCAGAGCGCTGGCACCAGAGAGCGCCACGCCCTTGCGCCGAAGGCCCCGCACAAAGCCCTCGCCGTCGAACATGTCCCCCAGCAAGCGGCCGTCGGCCGAGCGCTTGACTGCGTTGCAGGCACCGGCCACCTTGACCGTCGGCGTGACCTCGTCAAGCAAGTCGACCACGCTGACCTTGTGGGGCATGGTGATCAGCGCGCCCCTGATATTGGTCAGATGGAACAAGGAGGGAAGCAGCGCAGGAAAAAGCTCCGGCTTGCAGCCCATGGGCACCACCACCGCATTGATCCCGGCTGATTCGAAATACGGGTTGTAGACCATGGGCGCTTTGAAAGCGTGGGTCGGGAAGCCCAGGTGGGCGATCAGCTCGGTATGTCCGTTGATCTGCATGGCGGCGGGGATGGCAGGACGCCGGGGGGCGCCAGGTGCGGCCCGCGCGTGTGGCGCGTGCCGTAAAAATTCTTGATTCGTTTATCGAACCGGTCTGCGTGCGGCGCGAACCCCTCGTGGGCTGCGCCGCACGCAGACCGCATGCCGGCTTAGCGGCGCAGCTTGGCCAGTTCGGCCTGCATCTCGGCGACCAAGGCCTCGCCGACGATGGCGGCGTGCTTGGCGATCACCGGCTTCATCTTCTCGCGCAGCTTGGTCACTTCAGCGGGCGAGAAGGAGGTCACCTGCATGCCGTTTTTCTTCAGCAGTTCCAGGTTGGCGGCTACTTCAGCGCGGGCCTGGCTGCGCTGGGTCTTGGCGGCCTCGTCGGCAGCGTCGTCGATGATCTTGCGGTCGGCCGGGGAGAGGGCGTCCCAGATCCGCTTGCTCATGATGACCGACTGCGGGTTGTACTGGTGGTTGGTGATGGCCATGTGCTTCTGGACTTCCCAGAACTTGTTGGCGGCGATCACGTTGATCGGGTTCTCCTGGCCGTCAATCGCCTTTTGCTCCAGACCACCGTAGACCTCGGGGAAGGGCATCGGGGTGGGGTTGGCACCCAGTGCCTTGACCCAGTCGACGTTGATGGTGTTGGGGATGACGCGCAGCGTCGGGCCGTCGATGTCCTCGACCCTG
>JACCEB011898659.1_pt1 | contig 35527 bp, 32 predicted proteins | sample 7454761 | NCBI WGS metagenome assembly JACCEB01 (sample SAMN15323454, study PRJNA562643) | freshwater metagenome | isolation source: river surface water | place: USA:Blue River Watershed | collected 2017-08-18
CATAGGACCAAAAAAATCAATTTTTTTCTCCAATCCAAATATTTTATTTTTTTAAAGGTTTTTTATAAAAAAAAAGAATACAAATAGTATTCCTATACCCACCATCAACAATTTACAAGGACTTTGGACCTTCAGACTGAAAGAGTCTGGTTGTTTTATGGGGTTGTCATTCAAGAATGACAACATTCGGTAGCGCGCTGAATAAACTCGATGAAATATCGAGTCTACATGAGAACAGTATCCCATCAGCCTACCGGCGGTAGTCAACGTATAATGACGAAAGGATTTCCTCTCATCAACGACTAACCGTTGGTAACGCGACAAATTACTGAAGTCAAAGACTTCTATAATTTAATCGGAGTTACCGTAAATGACATCATAGGACCAAAAAAATCAATTTTTTTAATCCGGTTCATTTATTTACGATCAAAAAAAGGTGTTAAAAAGTTTGCCCACTCAGTAGCCTCATTTTTTTTAAATCCATTTTTACGCAGTATATCATACAGAGTAATAGATTTTCCAAGCAAATACCGATAAAGATATACGTTATCATTGTTAATATCAAAATACTTACTGGAATATTTACCAGAAGATATAAATTTATCGGAAAAGTTTCCAAATAACAAGATCATCTGACCTATCATATTTGCATGAATATGCACGTAATTATCACGGCGGGGTGCGATTAGTACATTTCCAATAAGTAACTCCATTATTATGCAACCAAATGCCCAATAATCGACTCTATAGTCTAGAGGGGCTCCTATTATATATTCCGGAGGCCGATAATATAACGTACCTATAGTACGGTTACTATTTACCAATTCATCAGCGAATAGAGCGTTTCCAAAATCTATAATCTTTAATGTACCATTCGATGAAAACATGATATTTTCAGGTTTTAGGTCACAGTGTACTACCCCACATGAATGCATTTCACGAATAGCCTCAAGCAGTTGTTTAGACACTTTTTTTATGTCGTCCACACTGAGTTTTTTTCGCATTTCATATAAATTGTCAGCTAAAAGCTCATATACAATATACCCATTTTTAGAAATTTTATAATCTAAAATTTGAACACAATGAACTGTATCACATAAAGCCCCCAATATTTGAACTTCATGTCTGATATATCTCCTTGAATTTTCATCTCTGTCAGCATATTTAATAGCACACGGAACATCATTTAAAACATGTTCATATATCACCGAAAAGGCTCCCTTTCCCAGAACCTTATCTTTACTACTGGGGATAATCATGAATATTTATACAAATAAAAATATTAGTTTAAAGTACAACCCAAACCAAAAAAAGTATTAAATTATACTCATTAAGATACTTTATTCATATCCACATACGACAGCAGAGTATGCGCCATTAGTTTTAGTGATGCGAAATGGTCCACCGCACCCATATATTAAATCATTATTAACAAAGGTTTGACATTCTACTTCGGACGCATGAGGATTAATTTGCTCCATGTTGGATTTTAAAACGGCATGCCTATATATAGCACAGGCTATAGATTGTTCCGTTGTCATAAACATATTACCGCAATGTGGGCAGTTTAAATAAATTTCGGTATCTTGTGATGGTAGAGCCATATTGTTTAATATTAGAACTATATGAGAAATGTGAAAAGATTATTATGTTTTTTATTAATGGTTAATTTTGTTTTTAGAACTGAGACTTATAAGTATAAGACATGTTAGTTGCATTCTTTCATTGATTTTTTTCATTATTTTTTTATAATTTCATCAAAAAAAAAATAATAAATGTCGTTATTTCAATACGTAGAAACTCGCGAATTACAAGTTGGCGACCCGCTTTTAAGGATATCAGTATATGCTGATACGACGTATGCAGACATTCAAGATATAGGATTTTTTGGTCAGTACTACGACGGATCAAATCTATGCTATACTGGATTATTCAGAGACGCAAGTGACTCCGGAACATATAAACTTTTCACGGCGTTACAAGCACTACCAACTGTGTCAGACACTTTAGGTTTAGTTAATACGGGAGGTGCAGGATATACTCTCGCAAATTTAGATGTACAAAACTTTAAAGCGTTTGGAAACATTATTTCTGATGGAAATTTGACAGTGAGTGGTATAACAGCAACTTTCAGCGTTGATGCGTTTACCATAGAGGATAACATTATCGCTGTAGGCACAAGTGCTGGCGCGACAGAAGATTTTGGTTATGTGGGAATGCGATCCGCCACTAATGTCTCGGCCGGAGATTCGTCAAAAATTAATAACGTGGCAGTACAAACTAATTATGTGGCGGGCTCTATAACTCTGTTAATAACAAATACCGCTTCAGGCATTGATTATTTTAAAGGATGGGTTATAACCAATAATATTGACGGTCTAAGTGTAGCGAGAATTATAGAAGCATCTACTAATTCTGGTACCACACATACTTTAACACTTAACTCTGGGTTTGTAAGTAACCTTACTGCAGGGATTGACACTATAAAACTATTTAATAAGCGACACGTTGGATGGATTTATGATGAAAGTACTGATGTTATACAAGCAGTTGGGTTTCCACGAGAAACCGGTGAAACAAAAATAGACGTATCAGCACCAGTTAACGGTAATGTGCCGGATTACATCAACGTTGCTGTTAATAACTTAGTCGTAAATGGTTCTTTAACTCTGTCAATGGCTATACCGGCACGTACTAAAACGGTAACTACAGATACTGCGTTTACTCAGTCCGATATATTCAATTATGATATCATTTTTATCGACAAAAGCATCGACGGTATCTTTACATTACCACAAATTTCTTCACTCGCCATTCCGGTTAATACCGCATATATCACGGCCTTTATCAACATCAATTCCAGCGGTGTACCAACTATAGCTCGAAGTGGCGTAGATACGATAGAAGGTAAAGTTAGTGTTCGACTTATCAAGCTTTTCATGAAAATATTTTTGATCGTATCAGATCAGTCAGCAGGCGTTTGGTTAGTTAAAGGATAAGTTTTATAATTTAGCGATTTAAAGATTATAATATCCAGCATAATCAAAAAATATATTACTGAGGTCACCACAAAAATTTAATTGTGATAGCCAGAAACCTTGGAATAACTTATGGAAGAAAATATTAAATTCAACATAAGTGTGCGGTTTGATTGCTTCAAAATAATTCGCTGCGGATTTTCTGTATACTTCTTCTTTGAATTTATTCTGTATGGGGTCATACAATTCGTAATCTTTAGAACCAAAAGACAATAATTTAAAATATTTTGTTTCGTATGAAAATATAAAAAACACTTCACCAATTGTATATCTATCTTCATAAATTATTACTATTCTGCCAAAGTCAAGCCATGCAGCATATAGATATTCTTTATCTAGATCACTTTTTCCATACGAACCAGAATAAATGAGTGTACATTCATTACTAACACGAACCGGATTGGTTAAAAAGTTTCGTAGCAGTTTATGTAAATTTTTACACATTATTAAATTTGCGGCTACAAAATAATAAAACATGTTATTCATCTTTTAGAACTATAATGCTGTAAATATTTTTATGAAATCTTTTTAAACAAACTATGTAAAATTTATAACCTCTAAAATGCGATATATACCCATTTATTTTTATATAGCACTTGTCCCGATGCGTCCCATCCCTTTATTTTATCCTCATACATCTTCTCCAGTTTATTCTTTTCATCATAGCAGATTTGACATATGTTATTATCATTTACTTCATTAATGAGAAAATCCACATAATCAATTGAATGGCAATATTTGCATATTTTTACCTGTGCACGTTCACAATGCCCATAATCCGCGTAGCTTGTGTTATATAAGTATAGACACATCCTTCGTATTTTTAACTCCTCTTCTTTACTCGAGTTGTGATAATATTCATGGAGAATATCAAGTAATTCTCTGTGATGTTCGCAAAGAATGGGCTTTTCACCATAATAATAATAATTAATCAGACATGTCGCTTTTTTAATGCATCTTTTAAATCGGCACAGCATTAAAAAAAATATAATAAGATATTTTTTTTACTTTAAATGTCATTCCGTTCATTACTTTTAATTATTCTTCCGCTTTGATGGGCTTAACCTTGGTGGCTTTAGCCTTGGTAACTTTTGCCTTGGTAACTTTTGCCTTGGTAACCCTACCCTTAGTAGTTTTAAGCGCAATAGTTTCTTCCATATTTAAAAAAAGTCCAATTTTTTTAAATTGTGTATCGATGCGTTCCCTGTCATAATTTTTTGTAAGTTGTAACCAATCCAATAGTTCATCGTATTTTTCCCTGTCTGTAAATGATTCCCTTCCAAAGTTCATCACTTCGATGGTTTTTAATTCATCTTCAGACATAGTATGTCTGAAGATACACGCCGCTTTTTCTTGTTCCGGAGTAAGTTCCACACAGCGAAATTTTGCTAATACTGTTTTAACTCCGATGCGTGGAGTTTTCTTTGCATAATCACATCCCAAAACTAAGCTTATTTTAATAATATCATCTTGAGATAGACCATATTCATCCAATATCTCCTGTGTGCGATATTCAAAGAACTTTTTGTTCCGAATGTCTCTCTTAATTACAGCCACGGCACCAAAGGTAATAGCGTCAGCATCCGGCGTTAAAACGTAATCCATCTTAACGCCGAATATTTTGTCGGACTTAGTAGCCATAGCACAAACTTGTTCGGCCTCAAATCCGGGAGGACACATTAACCATGGAATATCCAACATGTTTAACATTAAAATGACATCGTCCATATAAAATGATTTCATACGGAAAGCCCTTTTTTCATGTTTATCAATTTCAGAATCGCAATTTTGCAGTTCTTTTTCAATACATGGTTTTTTATTTGGCTTTTGAGTTTTTGGTTCCTCCGAACTTTCTAAATCTTTAGAATGATCTTCTTCATCAGAAGAAAACAATTCGACATCACTCTTTTGATCATCTAAAAGTTTTGCCTTAGCTTCTAACTCTTTCTTTCTTTCCTTTAGTTCGCGTAGCTTTGTATCAGCCTTTTGTCTTCTTACCTTTCTTTTCATTAATTCTAACTCCTTCATTTGAACATGAAAGGTCTCACCAGTTTTTCTCTTCTGGTCATAGTCGAATACCCAGTACTGTAACGCGCCAGCACTTCGTAATTTTAAGATCACGCCTAATAAAATGGTATTAATGTGCGAAGTCGGGTTTCCATTTTTATCGGTTAAACTTGCCCTTGCCGACATGCCAAGTGCAGCCCTGTGCAGCTCGGCGCTCACATCAATACTTATATGCTTGTCCTTTAAGTCCTCAGGCTTAATTTTAATTTCTCCTCTTGGAGAAAAAACCTTCGTAAAACCCTGAATTCCCATGTTTTATTGAGAGGGGGTAATATTTATTTGATTCAGTATATATTTATCACAAAAAAAATCAATCTTTTTGCCGCCATCTTCCTGGCTTACATATAAAAACATAAAGTCAAGAATCTTACCGCTGAATCCAACTTGCACTTGCAGAAATAATAGCGGTAAGCTCATCAGGCGTGGTGGCCAAATTGGTGAAAGGTTTGAACGCACATGTTATTGAAAGACCGGGACGCAGATATACATCTAAATCAGCAGCTTGTTGGAAAATTGAATAGTTCTGTATAACTGGAATACTGATTAGTTCGTTGCCGCCAGATATAGTTACTACGTCTTTACAATATTCTATAGAAGTGACAGATGTATTACGTTTCGTCCACGTTAAATCGGTGGAATTATCAAGCCGCGCTTGAATGTAAAATGTAAATATGCCACCGCGGAGTATACCGCTCCCTGCATTCATACTAACTGAAAACCCGAGAATATATATTTCAGCAAAATTGCGTAGATTATTAAATGTTAGCATATTTCGTAGTGTGCAAATATTATAATATATTCCTCCAGTTAAAGAGCCAGAAGTCGTGTTATAGCTAGTACCAAGGCCGAGTCGCGGCCCTAATGTGTGATTATTATCACCCATAACAAATAATCCCATAGATGAAGTTTTAACAGAGACAATATCAACTGAATTATTACCTGTCTTAACAACATTTGCATATAAGTGTAAATTTGGATTTGATAACGAAGTAACTGAGTTTAAGTTTGAATACTTAATGTGGTGCAAACTGAAAAAGGTACCAAGTTCCGGATGTTCTAACTTAATGGTTATGTTTCCAAAACCAAGCCATTGTAAACCGATTTCATAAACATTACCTTTTTGTGGGTTTAGCACTGGTAAATCATGATTTCCAATGGCGCGGTCGACGTTCCAATTTCTCTGTTTAATCCAGTTATCTGTCGGTGCGACCCCTGATTGAATCACTATAAACGTACCAGATGCCCCTTCATTCGAATTAACAGAATAAGAACCGTCAAGAACCGAGGTATTTCGAGAAATAAATAGGATAGATGCGCCCTCTTCATATGCGTCCCACCCATCGCCCATATCGGTAAATCCACCATTAGTTACTATTTTCCTAACTATTTGTTGAACACTGTCTGTCGCCAGAATTGATATACTGGAAGACGTGGCATCATTTAACGTAATTGTAATATTCTCGTTCAAGGTGGAAGTATTTGTTACTGTTAAACGACGTATTTCATTTTTTCCGCCTTGTCTGAATAAAATTCCAAAATCCATCCCATTATATCCGATAAATACACCATCACAACTATCACCATAACCTACAATTTGTAAACTATCTGCAATAGGTTCTGAAAAAATAGCTACAAATCGCACCGTCATAGCCAGGCCAGGTGTGTATCTCATTCGGCGTGCCGAATATAAACAAGCTCTTCCAGCGGCATGAGTACCGCTGCTAACAATAGCGATATTATTATTCACTGTAACTGAAGCAGAGTTAATTGTTTCGGTTATTACCATAAATGGATTCAGATTATTATTTAGAAACATTACTTCAGCAAATTGTCGCGGCTGTGTAACCGTTATTGAACCAAAGGCGTCTATTGGATTTTTAATATTCACTGATAAATTACCAAGATGATCCGCATTAATGTTTTGATAGTCACCGCCAGGTGTTTTTCCGGCAATAATAGCCCTATTTAATTCACAATCGCTATATGCATGCAGTTCACTCTCCATTTTTGAAGTAACTTTACCTGACTTATAAGAATTCAGTATGGTTTGTACAGTGCCATTTAATTTAGTTCCCATACTTACTATCTTAAGTCTAAAAAATTCAGAAATTACAGTTATAGCGTGGGCAAGATTAGGTGAAATATAACTTACTTCACTTATATCTCTAAGTTCGGCCTGTCCCTTAGTATCCATTGAAGAGTCCAACACAAGAATAGCACGTTCCCCATCATTAATATTTATAGTTGATGCTACTGTTATGATAGCATGACGTAGAACATTTTCATATCCATCTTCGGAACTCCATCCTCCAAAAATAGTATATCGTGTACTGGTGTCAGGTATTATATCCCAATTTTTATTAACAGTAACAACATTTCCAGTTAAGTTTGTAATTCGTCGTATTTGTCCTATACCGGTACCTTTTATTAACTCTATATACTGTTTAACTTTAACCGCTGTTGATTGATAACCATCTAGTGTAATAGTATTTGTTGAACCACCGGACGCCACACCCCCTTCTCCATATATAGCATATAACGTTCCCTCCAAAGGAGGAAACTTAAATTTAGATGTCAAACAAACTTTTCGGATATTATTTTCATACGCATCTATTTCTCTAATTTGGTCGGCGCCATTTCCGTGTAGGAGTTTGATATATGCACCTAAAAAATAATTTTCCACATCGGGAGAATCCTGCGAAATTATAACACAAGATTTGGTTGACGATTGGGTTTGCAATGGACATACTCCGGAATGCTGATGCACTACATACTTTGTGGTATTGTCCGGAGTAATGTCCCACTCCGGGGCGATAGTAGCTACAGCACCGCTTATTTCAGTAATAAGTCGTGCTTGATTTTCGCCGGGACCGTCAATAAGCTCGATAACTTTACCAACAAAAGAACCTCCTACTTCTAAAGTAATGGTAGTTCTTGTGCCAGCTACAGTAATGCCGATAGCAGCATTAAAGTCAGTGTTATTTGTACTTTCATTTAAATTTATGTTATTATTTTTGGATAAAATCCCTCGTTCAGTAATGGTAGCAAGAACCATTTATATAAATTCGTAACTTTATTTTTTATATGAAAATATAACCACGAGCATAATGTCATCCGTTAATCGTTACAAGATATATTGCAACACTGAAGCAAAATTTGTTGAAGGCTGGGGAACAACAACACCGACCGCATGTTATAATAACAATACTCACGATATAAATCCAAACAGTTGGCAAATAATCGAAGTAATTTCATCAGATGTTGTTAAAATTAAAGAAGATAGTGTTATAATACCACGTAATGTTTGGATCAAACACATAGAATTTTCTAACGTGGAGTCTAACACAAGCCAGGATCAATACTTTACTTTTTCTATCCTGACATCTATGTACTCATTTACCCTAGCAACTGATGATACGAACAAGGGCGATGAATTATCCATATCTGTTAATCCAGACACTACTTTAGGACTCATCACTCAAAATATTAGTATTGGCGCGACATCATTATATGCACCAGCTGGCCTTTTAGCATACGGATGGAATGGCTTTGAATTAAAAATTACAGACGGAACAAATACTAATTTACTCGGTGCAATAAAAACCATCGACAAAGTAACAGGCATAGTAACTTTTACAAATCCTACAATTAATAATTTTTCATCAACCAACACGTTGGTTAAGATGACTTACTACACCATGAAGGATCTAAAATTCGGAGCTCCGGGAGTAATGAAATTTGGGGATGATGTCATTGGAGGTTCAACCCCCCCAATCGGAACAGTGGTTAAATTTACATATAAAAATAACACACAACCCGGTGATTTGACAGACACCCCAAAAAGTTTTATTTTATATCTGACTTTGCTTTTTTAATTTCATTCTAACTTTGTTTATCAATCCATTAAAAAAAATATCAATATAAACATAAAACGTGTAAAATTTACAGATTTATCCATGAATCGTAATATAGATAAAGGACATTTTAATGAAGAAATTCAAAAAGATCATTATTATGGTAAATTAAAGGAGCGTAACATAGCTAAAGATCATTTAACGGACAAATTGATAAATGAACATGCGGTAGGCAATTATATCACCATAGCAGGAGAGGAATCAATCGGCGTTCAAAAAGTTTCGTTTGGCGGCGTTATCATTACAACAGAAAAAATAGGTCAAAAATTTTGCGACAATTATAATAGCGTTCAGATTAACAACATACGGAACAAAACTTTTGCACATAAGGCCTTATGTGCGAGGCAAGATGAAGCTACCGGATTACTCTTTTTAACATTAGGAGATTTCATTAATGGTGAAAATTATAAAAATTTAACCAATAAAGAAATTTGCACTTTAGTAAAGTGCAATTTATGCATAATAATCGAAGAAAAAATGCAATGGGTGGTTCAATATTCCAAACACGTAGTTAAGGATTATTATAACATGTCATTCAATAGACTTAAAATTAAACCAAATTTTATTCTAGATGACGGTGTATATGATGATGAAACAGGAGCTAAAGGAGGGCTATTGATACGAGGACTTTTACAGGAATTAGAATTCTATGAAAAAGAATGGACCCATTGTATGGGTGAACGTATTGGAATGATATGTCAAGTTTTGAGCCCATCAGGACTCCCAAGAAATAAAAAATGGATCCAGATAGATGTGGGCATTTCTTTCATAGGAAAGAGAAATTATATGGAACATATGGGAGACGCAGTTGTTCGACAGATTAAATCGGACATTATGGCACGGGTCCATCCCAACGTAATAAAAGCAGGATTTGCACATCGCGAATTATTTTACGGTGTTCCGTATACAAAAAGAAATCAAGCAGAAATCAGCTATGATGGGTATGACATATTTGTATGGGAAGTTCTATATGATGATCAATTAGAATTTGTACCAGATAGTGACAATAAATCTGGTGAGTTTTGCAAATGTAAGGAACGATATACATCTATAGATCAGTATAAAATGCTATACGGTAAACGGTAAATGTAATTGATGTTTTTCTCTTTATAAAAAATAAAAATAAAGTCGATTGACTAATTTATTCTTTTTTAATATTATCCCATTTATAATCAGGATTGTACTTTTTAAGAAATTCTTCCCAAAATACCCTTCTTAAGCCATGTGGCAAGTTTGGCAAAATATCAACCTCGACGTCAACAAATAAATTAATAGCATCCTGCCTCCTGATAACAATATCTCCCGGTCTAACATAAGGTATCTGTGTATTTCTTCCCTTATATGGTCTGGCTTCCGAACTATTATAATTGTTTTCTTTCATTCTTTGGCGATTTTCTTTGATGAATTTTTTTGGAGTTTTATCTCCATATTTCGAAGACTTTCCCTTTTTTACTTGAATACCATCCTTGGGATGGTAATTACCATCTTTTTCTACTCTTAGTTCTTCCTCAGAATGTTTTTCAACCTCATGAATCTCATTAATTTCAATTAAAAGTTCTGTCTCGGTGCTCATCATAATCTCTATTAAAATGATATATGTTAAGCAATCTTTTATAATTTTAACCTAAAAAAATTAAATTTTTATATGAAAAAAAAACATTTTTTTTCAGGTATCTAAATTAATACATTCATTCACTTTCCTGCTGCTCACCTAAATGAGCAATGTATATAGATAAAAGAGCCAAAGTTACCGAAGATGCCGTGTAACCGTCAAAGTCCTCGTGATGAATTATATTTCCTAAAGCGCAGGCAGTAATGATTGAAATACAGCTCCACATTAGGTTCATTTTGCCCATAGCCACATGGTTGTAGCTAGTCAGTAACAAGAGAGCGACCATAATATAACCGACAACGCCTATACAGACGACCATACCGCTGCATGATTTGACATTTTCAGAATAATATTTTAAAGAATTTTGTGCGATAGCCTCAAAAAAAGCAATACACAATGCAAATGTTACGAGAATGCCAATTTTTGAATTAGGAAGTATCGGATTTATTGTTTCGTCCAAAAGCATGATTATTTTGTAAACTATACAAAATAAACTAAAAAATATATGAAAAGTATATAAAATGCCTATGTTGTTTTTTTATATACGGTATATGAGTACATGTTAATAAATTGTTTGTCCTTTTCAGAAAGTTCATTATATAGGTTCAATCTATACTCCTTAAAACTTTTGAGCAACTCACCAAATGATCTATGTTCCACACGTATTATATTGTATTTATTAAAGATCTTATCGAGCTCGAACAAGTTGATAAGCGGTTCCTCATAAGGTACTGATGAACACGGTAATAAAACATTTATTTTTTCGAACCCCTTAAATCTATCTGATTTAGACACCAGCTCAATCAGATATCTATCACCGTCTTTAAAAGGTTCTCTCTTTACCGTATCGAACACTCGCGCCCCGTCAAATGCCGTAAAAATAAATTCACCACCTTCTGCCAAAAATTGGCCGATAAGTGCGCATATGTTTTCCATATGTGTTTTATCAAACATCATATAATGTAGTGCTAAGTTACAAAATATAGAGCCTGGTTTAACGTCTCCTATAGCACTTTTTATTACTTTTGCGTTAGTTTCCCAAGGGTCATTTAAATTCATTTGCCGTATATGCAACACTATATTGCTGGTCTCATTACGAGTGTTAACTGAATTTTTTAAATTATCTACATGTGTGGCACCAAGTATATCATACTTTCGTGTCAACAGTTCATCAATCGCGCTCATGTCCATCTCTACCATTAAAAGATTACGCACCCTTGCCTCGGAATATTTATTTAAATCTTGGCCCTTTCCAGAAGCCAGATCTATGACGTGGTCTGACTTATATTTTTTAATTATTATTTCTTTTACGTAATTATTAAATTTACGAACGGCTTTGTACTTTGTATCCGTCTTTTCAAAATAAAACCCCTTTGCAAGTTGTGATTTTTCGGCTACCATATCAGCAAGTATGAGCGGATTGCACACCAATTGTAGTGTTTTTTCAGCCACATTATAATTATTTCCATATCCATAACCCGCCCTAAAATCGGCTTCCTTGTCTTCCCTAATTCTATGAAATATCCAGCTATCATTTTTTGCATCCCATGACAACTCCACTATTTTGCCTTCCAGATCGTCGACCCTTAAGTTTTTGCCGCTAGCGCCCTTAAAAATCACTGGCTTGGTCGAATAATCACCGAGTGAACAGATAAATGGAACAGGGAAATACTCTCGCACAATAAATTCACCTCGCACAACGCCATTCGTTGCCAGAGCAATAATTCGCACATAATTGCTCGGAAGTGGAAATCCATATTGCTTCCATGCTTTTTTTGATATACCCACCCATAATGTTTTGTTTAGATATAAAAAATCTATAGTGAGCTGCTCTGGCGGCTTCCATTTAAGATTTTGTGTTTTATTATATCCCGCCCCGCATTGAGTAAATATGAGCCCATCTATCTCGTAAGATCGTTTTTCAGCAAGGGCAGCGGTAATTTCTTTGCCGTAGTTATCTCTAGTTAACTTTCTGAATTTTTTAACGGTAACTTCGGTCGTTGGTGACTTTTGTAAAAGCTTAGCAATTTCTGTAATTACTTTATGACGTTCGGAAAACGGGGATGATGAAATATTTCGTCCCTCATATTCCATGACATCAAAAATGTAAAATATATCATTTACGAGCTCACAGTCGAACACACCACTAAATGGAAGAGAAAAATTAATTTGTTTCTCTCCGCTTGAGGTAACTGATTTTTTTATTTGATTAGTTAATACTAAAATTGCTCTGACGCCATCAGCCTTATCCGTTAAAAAATATTCATCAATTTGAGGGAGTACTTCCGCAACATAAATAAATTTAGACAGCGCAATTGGATTATTCACCGCTTTTCTAAACCCCCCAAAATTATTCTTTCCAAGAAGTTTAAAAACATAGTCCATATTTTACGTCTATCAGATATATATACTATTTAAAATAATTTTTTAGCTATTTCGGTCTACATTAAGAATCTTTTTAAAACGAATGGCGTACATTTTAGATGATAAAAAAAATATAGAATCATATGTTGTTCCAACTGGAACACAGCCCGTCATTACTTCTATGGAAGATACACAAATAAAAGCTTTGTTTTCTATCGGTCCGAATGACCCGGCTAAATATACTTTTCCAGCCAGTAAAGCGCCGGGAATAGGTTATATATTAGAAGATACAAAAGGGAACGGTGTGTTAGAGTGGGTGATTCCCGCTGGCGGCGGAACTTCCGGTGATCAGTCTATAAATTTTAAACGAATAGTTGATGGCGGCACAAATTATATGTTAGGCGCGACAGATTATGGCATAGAAATAGTTAGTGACACATATAATTCAGTCACTCTGCCGCTTGCCGGAGGAGCAGGTGGTCGCGTGTTTTTTGTGAGTCGGGCATCAGATAACAATAATTTAAAAATTATCACACAGGGAGCGGACACCATAGATGGCTATATCGAACGTAAATTTTTGCGTAAGTATACCCACATGACTCTGATGAGCAATAACGTAGATAAGTGGTATATAGTATGAAAGTCAATTATTTCGAAAGTTGAGCAATTAAGGAGTAATTTTATATAAGCCCATGATATTCCAGCTGATTCTAAAAATGGTCAATTTAGTATCAGATTTATCTGCTCTTTTATTATCTTGTACTATATTTATCTTCAGTTTGACAAGATCACCTAAATTATGACTAACATGCCCACGGATCATTAAATGATCATGCTGACCGCTGTCGGGTTGCTGGTACGAAAAAAGGGAAGAATTATATGGTGTGTTATCTGCACGCACCGGGATACATCTTATTTCGCGTTGGTTTGTAAAATTTGTGCCATCAGACTTAGTTATTTTATAATGTATAAATATGTCATGTAAAAATTGCAAATCTTTGAGAATCAAAACATTTTTATTATTTGGATAATTTATTTCTGTTATAGGCCGTACGATATTAAATGTATTGTCCGGTATGAACACGTCTGGACTAAACCAAATAGTGTTTGGCGCGATATCCACTCCTAGGTCAATAGATATGTTAATGCTTGAATTTAGCTCATTTCTAGAAAAGGTCGCTGAGCTGTATAGCATAATTGCTTCCGGCACACTATTGGCAAAATTAAAAAAATCAGGGAAAGGAAGTGGTTCACTACTAAATTCGCAGTCATTTTCGTTCATCTTATATATTATATTTTTTTAGTTTACTATATGAAAACCAGTTCTATTCGGGGATCGAAACAGAAAATAAACAGTAAAATATATTTATCTATAGAAAATGTCAACATTTAATGATATACAGGTTATTGGCGAGTTTTATGGAGTAACTGCAAATAAAGGTGATATTATCGTAAACGATGGGGCAAAGAACGTACCTCTAGCCGTAGGGTTAAATAATTACGTGCTAACAGCCGATTCTGCGCAGCCTCTTGGTATTAAATGGGCGCCATCGACAGGAATCAGTGCAACTAACAGTCAATACTTATTGTCCACCTCCCCGGTGGCTACAAACAGCACAAGTCCAATACCAATAGATGCATTTACTACTACTCCATTAGGAGGTAATTATGCAGTGTTGTTGGATCTCACTTTTAGTATGTCAAAGTTCAATAGGAGTGTAACTTTTGGATTGTATAAAAATGGTGTTTTAATTGCCAACTCGACGCGAAATGTCGATCCATTTCGTGCCTTTTTTCGAACAACTGTTTCTTTGTCTATGTTGGTTACATTTAGTGGTACAGATATTTTAACTGTTAGAATGAACACAAATAATTTAGACACCGATGTAACTATACATGAAGGCGCTATGTTACTTATCAGATTTTCTACTGTAACTCAATACGCGATCTCGAACAGCAATTTTACTACGAACTACACATCACCCGTAACTATTCCAAATACTACCGGCACACCAACGTTGGGCATGTGCTTGATATTGTTTAATTGCATATTCAGTACAACCTTAAACAGAAGGACTGTTACATTTGGAATGTATAAAAATAACGTGTTAGTACCTGGCACAACGAGGACTCTTGATACCACATCTGGCTTAAATTATTGTTTTGAAATGCATCATGTAATATCTTTTTCCGGTTCGGAAGTGTTTATGATGAAAGTAAACACTTCAAATTTGGACGTTGATGTTATAATTTCGAACAGAAACTTAATGATTATCACTTTATAAGTTCCAGCGCTTTATGTGTTCAAGTGGGGGGAGGAAGAATTAATTTTAACTAAATTAAAGAAGTAACGCATTACTATAGGTTTATCGTCGTACATAAAAATGGCGTCATATGTTTTTTCTGAATCGGCTGACTTTACCACAACGCCGGTCATCCTGTCCGAGCTACAACAGGATATTCAAAATTCATCGATCAGTTCCGCGACGGTTTTGTACATAACTCAGGTTGGTGATGTCATTACAATTTATTTTAGCGGCACTCTGAGCGGTCCGGACCAAACTACACTTACTAATTTATGTACAAACTATGTGAATTTCCAGAGACCCATTGCCACCAGCTCGACGACTGGCGACTTTACGGTAGCGGGAGGTATGGGTGTTGGCTCAAATTTATGGATCGGATCAGCATTCAGTGCAACAAACACTTCTACGGCCGGCTCCGTCCTTAACATTCCTAGTTTTGTTTACACGTCTACTTCTTCGTCACCCAGTAATGTAAATATCGCTTCTATCGATCAAGTTACCATCGCAGAATCTAATTTAACTACGACTGTCACAAATGCGGCGTCCTTTTACATTGCAGGCGCACCAATTGCGGGAACAAATGTTACGGCCATAACTAATCCGTATGCGATGTATGTGGCCGGTGGTAAAACATACCTCGGCGGAGCTTTACAGATCGCCACCGGTGCAACAAACGGCTATATACTGACTAGTGACGCGAGCGGAAATGCAACTTGGGCGGCAAATGCCTTTACTTTAGGATTTGGCGACGGCACATCTGCTCTTCCCAGCATATTTTTTACCAATGAAACCGGTACTGGGTTTTATCGCCCTGGCTCCGGACAAATTGGTGTAGAATTGGCCGGCGCAAATTACGCGACATTTACAACAACTGGACTAAATTTAGTTACCGGTTCCACACTGAATGTTGGAAGCAGCGGTACCACTTCGCCTTTAAATGTATACGGCCTTATAACCGGTTCAAACGGTCTGACCATTTCTGCGGGCGCCACAAATCTGCAAACTACAACTTTAGCAACGAGCTCAACCGCGGCTGCTGTTAACATATCTGGCGGTTTGGGTGTGGCAAAAAATATATGGGCGGGCACATCATACACAGATGCCGTCCTAACTTCGAACAATCCAAAAGGTTTAGTTTTCAACATGCCGGCAGCGACTATAACGGATAATGCGCTGGCTGCGGGAACAACTTCAAATATTAATTCTGTTTCACTGGGTCAAACTACAATTGCCACAAGCACTAATGCAGTCACGGCAACAAATGCCGCTACATTGTATATTGCTAATGCTCCAGCCGCTGGCGCAAATGTCACGATAACAAACCCATATGCGCTACATGTTGCTGCAGGCAACTCTCTATTAGGAGGAAATTTAACAGTATCCGGAGACTTTACCGTGAACGGCACTCTAACAACCCTAAATGTAACTAATGTCAACACGACAGATCCACTTATAGGATTGGCCACCAATAATGTAGCCGATACGTTTGACCTGGGCTTTTGGGGAAAGTATGTAAATTCTGGCACTAAATTTGCTGGACTGATCCGGCAGGCAAATACAAATGATTTTTATCTATTCTCCGGTTACACGACCGATTTAACTTCAGCAACTGCGGTGCCCAGTGTAGCAAGTTCGGTTGCGAATTTGTTTACGAATACATTAATTGCTTCGGCTACTGCATCACAAATAGTCCTAGGTGCGACAAACACCGTAACATTGACCGCACCGGCACCGGCCGCGTCCAGAACATATACTATACCTGACGCCGGGGGCGCCGCAACATTCATTATGAGTACGTTTGGCTCGACACAAACCATTGCCGGAGGTCTCACATCATCAGGATTACTAACGGCCTCAAATGGGCTAACTCTCACTACAGGTGCATTAAACCTAACCAGCACATCCGGTGCTATATCATTAACAGGAACATCTTTTACTACTAATAGTGCTATTTCCATAACAGCAACTACGTTGGCTACGTCGTCCACAACCGGAGGTCTGATTCTCTCTGGAGGTGCCGGCATTGCAAAGAACATTTGGGTAGGCACATCATATGCAGACGCCATTTTAACATCGAATAACACCAAAGGTTTGGTTTTCAATTCGCCAGCTGTAACATTGACCGATAACGCTCTGGCCGCTGGAACTACTTCAAACGTTAATTCCGTTACGTTAGGACAAATTACTTTGGCAACTTCTGCCAATGCGGTTACAGCAACAGACGCGGCCACTCTGTATATTGCCAACGCTCCAGCTGCCGGCACAAATGTTACAATTACAAACCCATATGCATTACAAGTTGCAGCCGGAAAAACTTATATAGGAGGTGCCTTACAAATTCCTACCGGAGCAACAAATGGTTATATACTGACCAGCGACGCGAGCGGCAATGCAACATGGGCGGTAAATTCTTTTTCTGGTGGGTTTGCCGATGGTACTTCAGCACTTCCTGGCATTTTCTTTTCCAACCAACCGGGGACTGGGTTCTATCGCCCCGGCTCCGGACAAATTGGTGTAGAATTGGCTGGCGCAAATTACGCGACATTTACAACAACTGGACTAAATTTAGTTACCGGATCCACGCTAAATGTGGGAAGCAGCGGTACCACTTCGCCTCTAAATGTATATGGCCTTATAACCGGTTCAAATGGCTTGACAATTTCTGCAGGTGTTACAAACCTTCAAACTACAACTTTAGCAACAAGCTCAACCGCGGCGGCCGTCAATATATCCGGCGGTATGGGCGTGGCGAAGAACATTTGGGTAGGCACATCATACGCAGACGCCATTTTAACATCGAATAACACCAAAGGTTTGGTTTTCAATTCGCCAGCTGTAACATTGACCGATAACGCTCTGGCCGCCGGAACTACTTCAAACGTTAATTCCGTTACGTTAGGACAAGTTACTCTGGCCACTTCAGCTAACGCAATTTCAGCAACAGACGCGGCCACTCTGTATATTGCTAATGCTCCAGCCGCTGGCGCAAATGTCACGATTACAAATCCATACGCATTACAAGTTGCCGCGGGCAAAACACTTATCGGTGGCGCATTACAAATTTCCACAGGGGCTGCTGAAAATCAAGTTCTGCGAAGTGATTCTTCAGGTAATGCAAGTTGGTCTGACCCGGTTATATATTACAGTGTGTTTTCGACTACAGCACTTACAACAACTTCCACGTCTTTAACGGCAATGAGTGGAATAACTGTAACTTTGGTTGCCACAGGAACTTACCAAATCACTTTAAAGGGTGAGTTCTACAACCAAACTATATCAGTTCGGTCTTTGTTCGACATTTATAACTCTACCGCGGCGGCAACATTGACAAACTCTTCATACGCCATAGCAGGAACCTTTTTCCAAAACGCAAACAATTACGGTACTGCCACGCTCAACATTGTAGTAATCGCTACAATTTCCACCCCAAATACAGTTATAAGAGGACGTTTCGCCACATCTAACGCGGCCGGTTCTGTAACTATGGTTTCAAACGGATCTCCTGCTAATTGTAATTGTGCCACTTCGTTAATTGCAGTTAGACTTGGAGCTTAAGTCGCGGCTTATTTAATAATTTTTATGTTAAGGATAATTTACGCATATTATATAACTTCGTTGAAAAGTTAACATGAACCACTTTGAAGAGCTTATGTATTTAGTTGAAAGCGGAAGTGCGACAATTTCAGATCTGGTAAAGTTATTCAGTAATTTTTATGTTGATGGTAAGATTGATCGGGAAATGTTTGCGTCGGGCATGAATTATTTTAAACTTTTGGATAAGGTTATGACTGCGAAACGCGAAAACAGAATGATAAATATTGAGGAGCTTATAAACTGCGGAATTTACAGCAGTTTCGAAGAAATAAAAAACGCAGCAAACGAACGCAATTTAGGGGACGCATTTCATTCCAATGCGATTATTTCACCAGAACCCACACAAGATGAAATTGAACAAATATACGAATCAGAAGATATTTCAAAAGTGTGTATTATTTGTTCCCATAGAAAACGTCATGTTGTTAATAATCCTTGTGGACATTCAGCAATGTGTTCGGTTTGTTCTAAAATATATGTTAAATCTAAAAAGTACGAAAATGCAGTTGTGTGCATTATATGCAACAAAGAAGTGATATCAATTATTCGGCTCTACATGCCATGATTAGCATATATCATTATTTAACTTTGATCATTTTTTTTTGTTTAGAGCCAATTAAATTTGACCAGTTATATAGCATGACGTCGTATAGTTTTTCAAAAACGACAGATTTTGTTGTAAGTCCAGTTCTGTTGCCGGAATTACAAAACGATGTCAATATTTCATCGATAAGTTCTGCCACGCTGCAATACATCGATGAAGTCGGTGACAATATAATTTTTTATTTCAGTGGTGCGTTAAGTGGTGCAGATCAAATAACACTAGACGCAATATGCTTAGCATATTCAAATGACTCAAGGCCCAATGCATCTGGCGGAAATACCGGAGATTTAGTAGTTTCTGGCGGCGCCAGTATAGGTTCAAATTTATGGATCGGAAGTGCATTTACCAGCACAAATCTCTCTACATCCGGAACAGTGTTAAACATCCCTTCCTTCGTTTATACGACCGAGACCAGTTCGCCAACGAATATAAATATTGCTTCTATTGGGCAAATAACGATCGCTTCAACGCCGGCGTTGAATACAGTGTCAAATGCCAGTTCTTTCTATATACAAGACGCCCCCATTGCTGGTACAAATGTTTCCGCAATAACAAACACTTACGCGGCCTACATCGCGGCTGGCAAAACATATATTGGCGGCGCTTTGCAAATTCCCACTGGTGCTGTTAATGGACGAGTCCTAACGTCTGATACGAATGGTAATGCGAGCTGGGTAGATCCAAGTAGTTCGTCTTTTGCTGGGTTTTCCGACGGCCTGGTGTCCGCACCAGGAGCATACTTTACTTCTGAAACAACCACTGGTTTATATAGACCAGGAGCTGGACAAATCGCTATTGCTTTGTCTGGTACAAACTACGCCACATTTGCAACTACCGGATTAAATTTAGTTAATGGCTCAACGCTCAACGTGGGCAGTTCTGGCACTACGTCACCCTTGAACGTGTATGGGCTCATAACTGGTGCAAATGGCCTTACCATTAGTACTGGCGCATTGAACTTAACGAGTACTTCGGGCGCGATAGCATTAACCGGTACTTCGTTTACTACAAATACAGCGATGTTTATAACCGCAACAACAAATCAACTAAGACTTGGTACAACAAATACTGTAACGTTAACTTCACCAGCGCCAGCTGCATCCAGAACTTACACCATACCCGATGCGGGAGGTGCCGCAAACTTCATTATGAGTACTTTTGGATCAACGCAAATCATTGCCGGAGGCTTGACGTCTTCGGGTTTACTGACGGCTTCGTCCGGATTTACACTAAGCACTGGTGCATTGAACTTAACGAGTACTTCGGGCGCGATAGCGTTGACAGGTACTTCGTTTACTACAAATTCGGCAATTAGTGTCACATCCACAACTCGTTCATCCTCGTCAGCAACAGGAGCTTTGATTATGTCTGGAGGTGTCGGAATTGCAAAAAATATATGGCTCGGAAGTTCCTCAACTGAATCAATTTATACATCCAATTCAACAAATGGTATTCTGCTTAATGTGCCGGCAGTAACGACTACAGATAACGATCTGGCCGCCGGCACAACTTCAAACATAAACATAATTTCACTCGGACAAACAACTTTGGCGACGTCTGCTAATGCTGTAACAGCAACAAGTGCGGCAACCTTATATGTATCAAATGCCCCAGCTGCAGGCTCAAACGTAACTATTACAAATCCATATGCATTACAAATAAATGCGGGAAAAACCTATATCGGTGGCGCCTTACAAATTACTACAGGCGCTACGAACAATTATATTTTAACTTCGGACGCAACAGGTAATGCGAGCTGGGCATTGCCAACCATTCCCTACTTTCAGGCTACGGCAAATTCATCGACAACTATAACATCCAACGCACTTACTGCAATCACTTCTATGAGCCTTACTCCTACCACTGCCGGCACATATCTTGTTACATTTCAAACAAATTTTAGAATATCAAACAACACAAGAACAGTAGCGTTAGATTTTGCTCGCAACGGGACTTCTGTTACAAACTCACTAAGTACATTATCTATAGGAACAGCAAATTTAGATTATGCGTTTTCTTTTTCAATATTTGTTACTTTTAACGGAACTACAGATGTACTAACAGTACGTGCTTCTATATCAGCAAATACATTAACTTTTCAGGACTATCGACAAGTATACGCCATTAGACTTAGTGCCTAATTTTATTTAATGTATGATTTAATCTTTTCTATACTTTTTTGACGAACTTCTTTCAAGTGTGCATATTTGGCAAATATTTCCTTCGGTGACATCTCAGCTAGTTCCGGAACCCAGCGCTTTACGTAAACACAATCTTTGTCGAAGCGACGATTTTGTTCCTCCATAGAAAACACGCGAAAGTATGGATTAGAATGTACCTCAATGCCGGCGCACCAAACCCACCCTCCATAATTGTTCGCATATGAATAATCACGCAAATTTTGAGCAAACCACTTTTCACCCTCCTTCCAATGTATGCGTAAATAAAATATAAGATACATCGCAGTTATCATGCGTAGCCTGTTGTGCATGTAGCCGGTGACGAGTAATTCACGCATGCCGGCATCAACAATCGGTATACCGGTTTTACCCTGTTGCCATTTTTTCAACGCCGCTTTGTCGGTTCGCCATTCTATTTTATTCATTTTAGGTAATGTCATTGATTTTTTTGAAAAGTCTACGGATACATAATTTACTATATACATGTAGAATTCACGCCAGTATAGTTGCTCACGAAATACGCGACTTTTAATTGCCCAGTACACTTCGCGCGGCGAAACAGCTCCAAAATGTAAATGCGGGCCCAAATGCGAAGTGGCGTCGATTGACGGAAAGTTGCGGTTGCGCGAATATGCTTCAGCTTGATCATTAAACTTCTTGATTAATCCGAGCGTTTTGCGTCGACTAACTTCCTCCGGCACGTAGTCAAATTTTGATAATTTAATTTTGCCCTCCACTGATGGCATTTTGTTTATTTTTTGTAATTGTGTGACACTAATAGCGTGGGCTTTTGGTACCGGAAATTTTTTTGCGTTTGTAAGAAACGGCGTGTATTTTAAATAACAGGTACTTTTTTCTGTTAAGAAAGTACCCATAGGTAATAAAGTCACATCATCAGTTGCGTGATACGTAATACCATTATTCTTACATATTGCCGCATTTTTTTTTTCACGATCGCGAGCAAACGGTGAAAAGTCGCGATTTTCCCACAAGTCAGTAATATTTAATTTATTAACAAGCCTTTCTACACATTTTTTATTATCTTCATAAAAAAACGATATGTTCACAGCGTTCGACAAATCCTTCAAGGCTCCGAGCATAAACGCGAAAGAACGTTTAGAAAAGTACTCATTACTCTTTACCTGCTGTGGTGTAAAAATAAATGCTAAATACACAACTTCAGATGCCTTCAAACATTCAACCAGACCCACGTTATCATATATCCGTAAATCTCTGTGAAAAATAAACAAGCTCTGGGCCATTTCACTTTAGGTACTACTCCGTGTGTATATTTTAATGCACAATTTCCTTTTACATAAAATATAGCCATTCAAGTGTTTGCATTAACTTACGTAAAAAAAAAGAATGGTAGTCGAAATGCCAATTTTGATAGTGCACCCAAATCAATTATTTGAAAAAAAATTTATTCATGCCAAACAGGTGATTTTATATGAGCATCCCGACTTTTTTACAAAGTATAAATTCAATAGACTAAAGCTTATATTACATAGAGCCAGCATGAAACTATACCAAAAATATTTACAAAAAGCGGGTATAACAGTTTCATATAAAACTTTTTTGGATGCGCCTCCAAAGGGCCAAACCCTGTTTCAGCCGAATTTAAAAAATAAAAAACAGCGCCAGGCATCGCCTAATTTTTTATGTTTGGAATTATTTGACGAATACAGAATAAAAACAGATAAATTTTTCTTTGGTAATTTTTACATGTGGATGAAAAAAAAATTAGGCATTATGTCCGAAACTGTTTCGCAGGATGAAAGCAACAGACAAATAATAAAAAAATTACCACACATCGCACAGTACAAAGTAAAGTTATCTTCAGAAGAGCAACAAGCATTGACAAATGCCATAAAATATATTAGATTACATTTTAAAAACAATCCAGGCCCGGATTGGGCCGAAATATATGAAAAATGGAACATTCCATTAACGCGTGTACACGCCAAAGGGCTAGCGCATTTCTTTTTTAAAAATAAAGTAAAGAGTTTTGGACCATTTCAGGACTACATGCATTTCGGCGGTCAAGAAAGCAATATTATGTTTCATAGCTTTTTATCCAGTTCTTTGAATATCGGCTTACTGAATCCTGCAGATCTTTTAATCGTCACAAAAATGAAAATACCACTGAACTCAAAAGAGGGATTCGTGCGGCAACTGTTTTGGCGCGAATATCAATTGTTTTGCTACAAATATGCTGGCCTGAATGTAAATGGGAACAAATATGGAGGGAAAAAGAAATTAGACGGCTCCTGGTACAGCGGAACTACAAACATTTTGCCGGTTGATCATTGCATAAAAAAGGCTTTTTCTACAGGCTTTCTCCATCATATTGAGCGGCTCATGGTTATGGGCAACTTTATGCTTTTATACGGCATAGTACCAAAAGAGGCATTTCGATGGTTCATGGAATTTAGCATAGATTCGTACGAATGGGTAATGTGCCAAAACGTGTTGGATATGGTGTTTAATGTTTCTGGTGGCAAGACCATGCGGCGCATATACATATCATCGTCTAATTATATTTTAAAAATGAGCAATCTAACACGAGGTGAATGGTGCGACAAGTGGGATGAACTTTACAGATTTTTTGTTTCAAAAAATAAAATCTCTTATCCATATAATTCAAAATAAAAATCTCTTATCCATATAATTCAAAATAAAAATCTTTATCGGAAAATATATAGTTTTTGAATTTGGTTATCAAACTTCTAAAAAAAATGAGCATCATCGTAAACATTTTCCACATTTTAATCGTGGCCTCATTAATATGCTCTTTAGCGAAACATCTCCAGCCCGGAAATGAGATATTGCAGGGAGTGGCGTACTCGTTTGTTACGGTAATGGTAGCATTCCACTCGTACAAAATTTATGAAAAATTGCGTAATCCATATATATAAATATATTTTTTATAGATTATAATATTAGCAAGCGCGTTCTTGAGAGAAAGAGCGAAATAAGGACATAAGTAAAAAGTATTAACAAAGAGAGTAGAATGTCATATTACGACTATTATCAGAGTGATTTTAAAAGTGCCAGTGCCATAAATGTGCAACAGCTGCACGATGCCATAATAGCGTTAAGTTTGACCAGCGCGACTTTTAACGGGCTGTCTGTAGATGTGGCGGAAGCCACAGCAGACCCGGAATTTAAGTGTCGAGTGATCACCGACGGGATGCTTTCGATCCCAGAAAAGGCTGCTCTTGACTCACTAATAAATAATTATACGTATATAGCGCCAAAAACAGATACGGTGTGCTTTTTAAAGGATGTGAAGAGTGCGGGAACAAATGGAGGCACTTTAACAGCAAATACCTGGTTTGTTCGGGAACTTAACACACTTGAGGGTAATGTTGATTTTTGTACATTAAGTTCAAATCAATTTACTCTTACTGAGGGGTCCTATACAATTACTGCAAAGGCGCCTGCGTGCGACGTACAAGCCCATCAGATTAAGTTGTACAATGTCACCGCCGGAGCTGAAATTATGGGGCAGAGTAATTTCAGCTCCGGCGGTGTTACTACATATTCTGAACTGTCAACAATAATCGTTATCGCAGCCTCACATGTATTTGAGATACAACACATATGCTCAAAAACTAGCGCAAATATAGGACGGGGACGCTCAAATGGATGGGGTGACGAAGTATATGCTATCGTCACGGTGCAGAGAAATTGAGTGCGTTCATTCCAGATATGCCTTTTTTTTTAAAAAAATTGAATATTTCAGTCTTAAAATGTATTTCAGGTTTATTGTTCACCCGCATTCAAAAAAAGAACATGAGAACTATCAGAGATCCAATTTATGGTCTTATTAATATTCCGGATTTGTGTTGGGCATTTATTAATACTCCAGAATTTCAGCGCTTGCGACGAGTTATGCAGTTGGGTAACACTTCATATGTGTTTCCTTCCGGTGTACTTACAAGATATGAGCATTCAATTTTAGTTATGCACATATGCGGTGAAATATTTATAAACCTCGTGAAAGGTTCTCCTCATGAGGATCAAATGGAGTATTTGCCGTTGGTACAATTAGCGGCACTATTACATGATTTGGGTCATGGACCAAAATCGCATTTATTTGAGGAAGTTATGAAGATAATAGGTGTTAAGTTTTCACATGAAGACCAGACCACTAAATTATTGGAGAGACTCAATTCGCGTCTTGCTCTCCTAACCGAAGAGCAAGAAGAAATAGTTAAAGCGATTATATCGGGGGTAAAGCTTGAGGGGTATTTGCCGTTTATATTTGAAATTGTTGCAAATAAAGACAGCGGACTCGATGGTGACAAAATGGCTTACTTACAAACAGATGCGTATCATTTAGGATTGCCAGTCATTTCAGTGACAAGCATCATTAAAAATTGCCGCATTGATGAAGAGGGGCATGTTAGTTATTCAGAAGAGGTTCGTGGCGACATTAGAGCTCTGTTTGAAAGACGTCGAGAAATGTACAAAAATGTTTATTTCGACCAAACAGTTGCCAGGATTGACAGGATGTGGATTTGTGCTATGGCGCAGCTCGAGGTAAATACGGAAAATTTGGATGAATTCATCCAAATGGACGATTACGAGCTATATCACAAGGTGAAACATGAGATGAAGCATGACATCATCACATGCCTCGAAAATGGAATTTATACTCACTCATGTGATAAGTGCCCAAATGTCGTGCTTAAGAGGGTGGCCAAACTTAGTAGCGATACTAACGATGATCCACTTTTGCACATTCGATTTTACAAAAAAGAACAAGCACATTAGAAAATAATTTAATAAACGACGGTAATCCGTGTTAAATTTAAATATTATTTTTTTTGCATGCATTAATAGCTTCGAAGTGGCATTTTCTACATACTGAAACATATTTATCGTTGCCCCCGATGTCAATTTGGGCCCCTTCTATAACGGGGACATCGTGACCCTCGGCATCGGTTGTCTTTCGCATGTTCATGGTGGCTTTTTTACCACAAGCACAAATGCTCTTTATTTCTACTAACTTATCAGCTAAAGTTAAGAGCCATTTAGAACCCTCAAATGGCACACCTAAAAAGTCTGAGCGTAAGCCATAACATAACACCGGAATGTTAAGTTCATCACATACCTGGCAGAGTTGTAAAACGTGCTCTTTTGTTAAAAATTGGGCCTCGTCGATTAAAACACAGCTAATCTTATCAACATCGCGAAGAAGTTGAATAAAGTTAAACTCTTCATCAAATATAATCGCTTCATTCTGTAATCCAATTCTTGATACAATCTTTGAGCAATTTATAATTTTGGGTATAAAGGTTAATACTTGCATATTTTTTTCTTTATAATTAAAAGCTGACTGTAAAAGTATGGCTGATTTACCGCTATTCATGGATGAGTAATAGAAGTATAATTTTGCCATTTTTGACCAAAATTTAAAGATTCTTATAATTTAAGATTTAAGAATTCATTTTTTAAATTAAACAAAATCCATTTAAAAAAATATCGTACCGATAATTATAAATCAAGTGACGGAAAAAAGTAAAGAATATTTTACACATAAATCATGGAACACACTGTTGATGAAATATTGGCAAAATTAAACTTATTGCAGCTAAAAAATTTAATAGCTTTATATGGGCTTGAAAAGCCCCATTCTAAAAGCTCTAAAAGCGATTACGTCTCATATATACAATCCTCGGGAATTGTATTAGATCCTCGCATGTTAGTGAATTATTTTAATCTTACGCTTAAGCAAAAAAAAATTAAGCCTGAAACTGAAGCTATTTCAAATATAGAAGTTGTTGACCAAATAATAGAACCAATACGAAAAAGATCACGATCTCCTAAACGTCGAAGTTAATTTACTTGGTTTATTATACGGACTCAATGCAAAATAATTAATAAAAATTAATATATCTTTTTTTTTTAACATCTCAATACAATGTTGTATAATAATCTCGATATTTGTTTTATCGTAAATATCAACCCACAATATTAATTCTCCATATTTTTTATGTTTTATAAATGATATCCCATACACATCATGATTATATGGGATATGTTCTCCTATAACAGAGAGGATAATGTATAACCAGCTATTATCTTGATCAAGATCTTCCGGTATTATAAAACTAATTAAAGGTCGATCGAAATGGCTCATATCTGATGGATAACAACCTTCTGCAAATAAATAATATGCACTTTTGTACCACATTTCAGAAGGACTCATAATATTATTATAAGTCTGCCAAAAAGTTTGAATACTATTAATATCATACACATGATTCAAACTTTTTTTCCAGGATGAGGCATCTAAATAATTTTTATAATTCTTATGTAAATGAGGGGAATCGAACCACAGATTCCATGTTCTTTTAAGTGGAAGTATTTCTTGTTGAAAATGTTCATCCATATCTTGTACTTATAAAGCGTATTAAACTTTAATATGTATTATATGTATTAAACTTTAATATACAACGTGGTTTTAAAACATAAATTTCTATTAGTAGTAGGTATATGGCGGCGATTAAAATTCAATTTGCATCCGACTTGTATATAGACATTACTTCTTCGAAAAAGAAATTTATAGAACCGAAGGGTGATATTTTATGTCTTTTGGGAAACATATGCTCATGCGGTACTGAGCATGGCATAAGTATTTTAAGGACGTTTTTAATGGAAGAATGTAGTACTTTTAAAAAAGTACTATTTATTGCGGGTAATTATGAGTTTTATTCTACTGGGTATGAAACCATAGATGAAATAAAAATAAAGTTAAGAGAACTTGAAGTGGAGATTAAAAACTTTATTTTTCTTGACGATGAAATCGTCGGGTTTTGTTATGGATCTAAACAGTTAATATTTGTAGGAACGACATTATGGAGTTACATACCAGATCATTGTAAAAAAGTAATTAAAAATATGGATAATGATTTTAAGTCGATTAATTTGGCAAGTTATATATTTACCGATAAAGAAGTAAAAAAATTTGTACGACGTTTAAATGTAGAAGATACACAAAAATTACATTTAAATGCGAAAAAATTCATTATTGATGCTATAAAATATTTAAAAACAAAAAAAAATATAACGGCAATTCTTCTTACACATCATAAGCCTGTATGGGATACCTATAATCATTATAATCCCTATACCAGCTACACTTTTCAATCAAATTTACATGAATTAATTATGAATCCTATTAACATTGTAATTCATGGTAAAGTGTGGCATTCGCGCAATAAAATAATAAATAATGTTAAAATATTGAGCAATCCACATGGTTATGAAAAAGAATATGTTAATTATGATAATGCCGCATATATCGAATTATTAGAAGATAAATTAGGAATTATTTAAAGTCATAACATTTTAAAAATGTTATGAGATAAATGTGTCGATTTTTAAATCAAGCCATGACTTATGATTTATTTTTTTCATCCATTCCTCTGGAAGTCCTTCAACTCCTAAAAATGCACCTATAATAGAACCCACGATCGCACAGTTTGTTGTAGAGTCGCCACCACAAGATGCAGTCTCTTTTATCCGTCGAATAAAATACTCGCTATTAATAGTATCTTTTTTTAATAATATACTTTGCATATCTATAATTGTGATTATAGATAATACCATACCTAATAAAACATAACTTTGACTGTCATTATCGTTATAATTTCCTATATTAAGTTTTTTCAGAAAAGATAAAAAAGCACTATCATTATTTGTTGATTTTTTTTTATGCTCGTTTAAAAAATTTTTATAATTCAGAGCTAAACATAAAAAATTATTATATTCAATCAAATTATGAGTTTTTTTTATTTTTTGAGAAACTATTATTTTTTGACAGATTGGAGTTAAATGATTCCAATTTATTAATTTACTGTTTAATATATTGTTAATTATAAAAGCATGTGTTAAACAGGCCACTACACATCGACTATCGTATGAAATAATCAGGGTATATAAAATCGTATTTTGATACCAATTACTAAATGCCCCAAATAATGAAACATTTGCTAAAGCATCATTTGGGGCATTATCTGAGTCCATAAGCATGTATGAATTTTTTGAGCTTTTAATAGGATTTTCTAAGTAGTTTTTCTGTTTAAGAACAAAGTTTAAATTCATTCCAATATGTCGATCGGTTCGCGATGGTAATTCATTTATACCATTGTTTTGCCACTCATATAGCTTTTCAGCTGTGGAAAATACATTAATACAATCACGCGAGGATTGTACTACCTCCATTAATAAAATCATACGCTCAGATATCGATGTCCAATCTCGCACATTCATTTCTATGTCTTGATATTTAATTTCTTGACCAGCAATACGGTCCCGCCCTTTATGCGGTGCGCCAATAATGTCACCCAAAATAGATCCATAAATTAGTCCCTTAATTTTGTTTTTACTCATTACTGTATATATATCCATAAAATATGGATAAAGTTTAAGACGCGTTTTAATATGTTTTAAATTATATTATATATACATTATACTTTGAGTAAATCAGCATACAAATAAAAAATGAACTATTTATACGGTTTAGTAATTATTCTGACTATACTAATAATCATCTATTATCAGCAATCATGTGTACTCTATGCTCTTTTAAGCGGATTTTGGGAAGCAGATAGTAGCTTTTGTGAAGAAAGCGGATTAGATTTATTTTGTATTTATTTCGATGAGGATCATGACGCGGCTGGAAGTAGACCATGCTATGTTTTGGCGTCACAAAACAATAATATAGTTTTAAATGAACCTACGGTGGCAACTATATCTATGCAATGGTTTCGATGGTCTAACTTCAACTTTAGCTTAAAAAGCCCAAAGTACTTTAATATAACTTTTAAGAACATAAGCGATGAATGCATTGATGTATTCCCAAAACATCAAGAAATAAGATTTTACCCCATATGTGGTAAAATCGTGTTATTTTATAATGCAATAATAACCGCAGTATTATATAAAAACCCACTTAACACTGAATTAAAAGCACTAACGCAGAAATCTGAATAAAAGTGTAATCGTTTCACTTTTTTATATTATTTATTTCAGCGTATAATTCACCCGGCAGCACGGTTTTTATAAACATATGAAATAAAATATTTGCACCCCAACTCGCCAAAATTATACCCGCGGCAAAGTATAAAGGAAATTTATTTTCCAGCTCTTCACTTTCATGTAAATATAAAAAAATACCAGCACACAATATAAAAATCATTGATATTACGGCAATAGTTATGGAGTTTATTATATTTTGCATCGTATGTAGTTTTATATATAAAACTACATATTTTTCCAATATCATTAATTTTGGTATGCTGTAATAAATATTTTTATATTAACATTTTTGTTCTATCAAAAAAATGTTAATAAACAGGTATAAACTTTACTGTTATGGTTACGTTGCAACAAAATTTTGACTTGTATGAAGTATTGGGGCTCGATCGCTCCTGCGGCAAAGATGATATAAGGAAAGCATATAAGAGCGCGGCTATTAAATACCATCCAGACAAGCTAAAACACGATGCAACGGAGGAAGAGAGGTCCATGTTCATAAAAATTCAAAATGCGTATGAGATTCTTTCTGATGAAAAAAAAAGAGTGCATTACGATATGTATGGAACAACTGATTCTACTGCGGATCATTTTGAAGAAATGACAAGCTTATTCAATATGTTATTTAAATTTCAAAACAAAATGGATAATATCAATGTAGAGCCGATATATGTCGATATTGAATTAAATCTTCATGAAGTGATTTTTGGTATCAAAAAAACCATTATGTTTGAGCGTAAAGTATTAATAAATCTCGATACGAATAAAACAGTCCAACCCCAAGGTATCATATTTGTATGCGAAAAGTGTAGAGGTGCTGGAAATTATTTTAACACTCATCAGAATGGATTTATGATTATACAGAATAAGCAACCATGTGAAAAATGTAAGGCTACTGGTTATATTAATCTATATCCAAATAAATTTGGCATTATGATGAAGAAATGTAAATTTATTTATAATTTTCAAAAAGGTATAAAGAATGGAGAACAGATAATTTTACAAAATTTGGGTCATATAAATCCAGTTAACATAAATTGTAATGGAAACGTAGTACTTGTAATAAAATACTATACTGCATCAAAGTTTACAACTGATGCATGCGGAAATTTAACTCACTTACAAACCATATCAATATTTGAGGCCATCACCGGCACTGAATTTGATTTTATGCATCCAGATGGCCGAATTATGCGAGTGAAGATCTCACCAGTTATGCCAAATTTTCAAAAAGTAGTTAAAAATAATGGATTGCCGCAGAGGCTCGAAAGTGGTGAAATTATAATGTCGGACCTCATCATATTGTTCGAAATACTTTATCCAGACATTTCTGTAAATCAAAAAAAAATAATTGAAATGAATTTTGAAGAATTTTATCACGTTATCGATCAAAATAAAGAAGTATTATATTTAAATTTTAATGATGGCTAAAATTAAACAGGCGTATAAACATTTTATTTCATATACTAGTATAATGGAGGATTCAAAAAAAAATATAGATAATGTTATATCTCTAGATATAACGCAGTTAAATAGTAAAATTACTATACATAAGGCCAAGTTAATTACAGATTCATGCGGATATATTTTTGATTCATTAGTATTGAGAGAATTGGCAATTGGTTCAGTTGTTAGAATATTTTTTACATTGAATTCACCTCATTTAAATTTATGGAGTCATGATGCACCATATGTTTCCATAATGGACATAAAAGAACAAATGTGTCTCGGGGAAATTTTGGATTTAGAAAAAATAGATGAATGTAATAGATATCCACTTGCCTGCGGAGAAAGAATTTGGTTTAATCGGGACTGTATAATTGAAATTCCGCTAAAGCAGCAAAGCAAAAATAAAGAAAAAAAAATGAAAACACTTCTTACCAAACAATATGTTACAGTAACTGGTCCACTCTATACAATAGAACATATAGAAACCTTGTATAATTCGGATTCGGACAGTTCGAATGGTTCTGTTGATAGCTATTCTGATTAGAGTGATAATTTAAAGCATATGGTGATATTTTTTTTAAATAGTATAAATATAATACTTCTCTACTTATAATTATGAGACAGGTGATTAAGTTGGATATTTCCCACAGTATCGAATTTGATAATTCTCATGTTTTAAGTGAGGGAAATTATGCTAATGTGTACTATGCGCATGTGGTGCAACACGAGGAAAAAAAGAAACGACGCTTTTTTATATGTGGTAAGGGCGTCAGTGATGATCATATAGAAACAGATGAGGTAATAATAAAGATCGTTAATGTAAAATCACGCGAAAAACATTCAAAAGCAATTGAAATAGAAAATGAAATTCAGTTACTATCAGAGCTGGAAAATGAACCAAACATAGTGCACATTAAAAAATACGGAACGCAATATATATACAGGCATGGGGAATTTGTAGGATTGGAGTGTTGTAAGGGAGGTGATTTATTTAATTTCTTTCAAAAAAGGAGAAAGCTATTCAATGAGCCTGAAGTTACAATTATTTTATTACAAATAATTGAGGCTGTTTGCGCATGTCATCGACATGGCATAGTTCACGGTGACATAAAATTAGAAAATATAGGCTTGGTTAGACCCGGAGACATTAGTAATTTAAAATTATTAGACTTCGGCGGCTCGCACAAAATAGAACATCCGGAAGATGAAATTCCTCATACGGCTGCAGATTTTGGCATAACTGCAAGTCCGCATTACATTTCACCGGAATTAGCAAGTAGTGAAATATTCATAAAAGAATGTGAATTGATATATACTGATTTTTGGGAAATTGGAATAATTTGTTATATACTTCTTACAGGACAATATCCTTTTGGAAAATTAAAAAGCAGTCTTAAACATATAAAAAAATGCGTGTTATACGACGAATTACGATGGCCAAAAGAAATAAATGTTTCACCGAAAATGAAACAATATGTAGAAAATCTATTGAAAAAAAAACCACAAGATAGATGTTTACAAAGTTTCTGATTAAGTTTATACGTTTGTAATTTATTTTTTTTATATGTACATGTGTCGGTAACTTAAATTTTTTTCAACAGATTTGCTAATTTTTAAACATTCCATGATTTTTTCAGTTATTAAAATAGGCAATCTGAAATCAGGTATGTCGAAGCTTAATTTTAGATTATAATCGGTATCATTTTTATTAGTATATACAGTTTTGAGAAGATTGATTTTCATTAAAATTCCATCTATAATATGTTTAATTTGTCTAACACCCGACTTACCTTCGATAGTTCGTTCACTGTTTGATAACTCAATCAAATGCTTGATTGCGCCGTCAGAAAAAATGACCTGATCCCTACCTAAATTTATGTTATCTAAGGCTTTCGGAATTATGTAATTCTGTGTAATTTGGTATTTTTCATTTTTATCATAACCGTCCACCATTATGATTGGTATACGATCAATTAACGTTTTATCAAGTAATTCTTTATCATTTAGAGAGTAAATAAACCATATGTTTGACAAATCTATGTCTATCCCATTAGATAAGTATCGGTCATGAAATTTATCATTTTGCGTAAAATCAGTTATATGTAACAGCATTCGACTAATTTCCATTCCATGCAGGGAATTTGATATTTTGTCAAACTCATCAAAATATATAATACCGTTTTTAAATTTTAAAGTAGATAATGCCTGAACAATTGCGCCTGGTATGGCCCCTTCATAAGTATAACCATGCCCACTTAGAAAAGACACATCTTTTGCACCGCCAAGATTAATTTGAAAAAAAGGCAAATCTATCACTTTAGATAGTGCATTTATTATAGATGTTTTTGCAGTACCTGGTGGACCACATAGCGCAAAACTCAATCCCTTTGAGTTATTGTTTGTTATTCGATTATTGAGTAAAAACAATATTTTTTCTTTAACCGTTTCTAATCCAAATATTTCTTGATCTAACTTATTTTTTACAGTCCATAGGTATTTATTCACTCCATTTTCCGAATTATCAAACATGAAACTTATAGGTTTTATTTCATTCGGTAAGCTTAGAGCTGTATCCAGCCACTGTTTTAGTTTATTGTACTCGGAATTAGATCCGTCCAGCGTTGAAAAATATTTATATCTTTGGTATACGTAGGCTTTATTTGAATCAGACATATTTGTGTCTAGTATCTGGTATTTTAATGGCTTAATTTTCCTTTCAGTCATCGTTAGTGTTTCTTCTATTTTTTTATACTTTTCATAGTCTGGCTCAGACATAGAAAAAAGTTTGTATTTTTCAATAGTTTTGTTTAAATGGCGCTTAAGTTGTAAAAATTCAAATGTATTCGGTTGGGCATTGTATAATATTAATATTTTTTCTATTATATCACACTTTTCTTCATAGGGCATGGATAGGGTTAAAATATTGTCAATTTTTGGCATTACTGAGATTTCTTCGCATATTTTAGCATAGATTGGTTCTAATTTTTTAATTTCGGAATTTGGTAGACCACTACTTTTCCAATTAAAGTCACGGAGATATTTTAACATTTGAGAAGATAAATCGTCATTCATATTATTCTCATTTATTAGTTCGTCTACTATAGACTGTATCTCTGTGTTTATGTGCGGTATTTCTGTTTTCTTTGATTTTTTTATATGTTTTATTTTTCTTTTAGGAGTACAGGCATCAATAGATGAATTGTTTTTACTTATCTTAGTGTATGTTTCGTCATCTAGATCGCCATCCGGTGTTTCGTCATCTAGATCGCCATCCGGTGTTTCGTCATCTAGATCGCCATCCGGTGTTTCGTCATCTAGATCGCCATCCGGTGTTTCGTCATCTAGATC
>JACCEB010964971.1_pt1 | contig 35235 bp, 34 predicted proteins | sample 7454761 | NCBI WGS metagenome assembly JACCEB01 (sample SAMN15323454, study PRJNA562643) | freshwater metagenome | isolation source: river surface water | place: USA:Blue River Watershed | collected 2017-08-18
CTCCTTGCAGCTCTTGCGGCTTCCACGCGAAGCGGCCGATAATTCACTATTAGGGGTGACGTTACAGGCCTACGAAGATTGTCGTCGCATGGGTCGCTTAGCCTTTCCTGCAGGGGCCTTTCGTGAAGCGGTCAGCAAAGGGCAAGTACGAGCCGCTGCGGCAGCATGGCTGCAACTGGAACCAGGAGCGGCATCGATAGTCCTCGGGGAGCAATGTGCGCTTGCACCAGCCAGCAAACAACTAGCTCTAGAAGCACTCAGTAGATGGGCATCATGGGCCCCGTCGTCAAGACCCATTTGGAACACACTGAGCGCAATGATGGCTATTATGACCCTATGTATGAATGATGTTCAATGGACTGCCTCTACTAGCTCTTACAGACCTATGTCAGATGATTTCCAAGCACACATACTAGGACTATTAGGGGATTGGCGGGATCTACTTGGGCGACGTGAGCGGCGCGTCTATGATATTCCACGGGATTGCTTGAAGTGGGACACGGAGCGGGGGCGCATGCGCTGGTCCGAGAATACAACGGAAGAGTTGTGGCGAATTTGGGAGGTAATGGAAGGGACACAGTGCTGGGACGATTTGGCGGCGACGACAGGGTACGCATGGAGTGGCTATGACACGGCAGGCTGGGAGGAATTCATTGAGGCCGCGTTTCCTGACGACTGGCCCGAAGAGTGGTCTGTGGAAGACCAGAGACTCAGTCACGGAGCTGGCAGTTTGGCGCCTACAGAGCGTCTTTACAGGCCCCAATGGCTCGGGCGGTGGCTCCCTGCTGCGGGCCTACTAGGTGAAACTGCAGATGCAATTCGTCGGCGTGTAGATGAGCTGGAGACGGAGCTGGGCGGTCGTCCTGATGCGGTGTATATGTGGGAGTTCTTAGAGTGCCTGCCGGCGCTACATGCAATGAGCTGGTCTGCAGCAGTTGTTGCACCGGTACTAGCGCAGGCACCAGAATGTCCTCTAGTAGGGGCACTTACAGAAGGAGTGAAGAGTATTAAATTCAGCGAGCTGCGCAAAAAGAAAGCGGGAAAGGTATAAATTTGAAAAATGGGTAATGTAGTGTATGTATATTACCCACCTTACAATGGCTGATTGTCTTGCACAATATGACGAAGACCATGTTCCTGAATACAAGCCCCCAAGTGACCCATCACGCTGTTTGTTTCAAAAAACATTGCTTCCTGTTGAACCCGAGCCTGAGCCTGAACCGAAAATAGAAGAAAAGAAAGAGAAGAAAGAGAAGAAAGAGAAGAAGGAGAAGAAGGAGAAGAAGGAGAAGAAGGAGAAGAAAGAGAAAAAGGAGAAGAAAGAGAAGAAAGACAAACAGGAGAAACACGAGAAGCAAGAAAAAAAGGAGACATCTGACCCAACAACACTGGGTATTAAGGAAGATATTGATATTAGTATGCGTAGCTACACAAATACTACTACAATAGCAGCCCATTGGCCTGAACCTGAACAACCAACGTATGACAATATGTTAAATGAACTATATGACGCCCTCAATTCTAAACACTAAACCCCTTCACACGGCGCGAAGAACGACCAGCCACTCAACCACTCCCCTAATAGTGACGGCTCTTTGATTCCAGGCATCATTGCCAACCAGTTTCGCAAAATCTGGTACGTCTCGGGTCGGCGCTCAGGATGGACCTGTGAGCTGTAATGAAGTCCGCGGCGCATAATTGCAATGTGATGCCCACGGCGGGCAAGCACAAGCCATCCAGGTGGTGCTTCTGTATAATGCACATATTGAGCATACCAGCACATATATTTTTCCATATCATCCATGTTGCGCCAAATACGGTCATCATAACGGCGAACAAGCAAGTAATCCCCATCCACACGTTTATGTGCATCACGTAATGGCGCTCCATGTTGCAAACAAAGTAGCTGGTGACTATAACATACGAAAAACATACACTTATTATGCAAGTTGTAAATACGCGGGTCTATTGACGGTGCATCAGGGTCTGTGACTAAATCTGGCGTATTTCCTGTGAAAAACCAATGTGATATATTTGAGTAGCGTATAATATTATATAAATCTGGATGATACCACGGATATACGTGAAGGTTGCATCCAAGTGCGTGAAAACACGTACGCACTGCATCACTAATGAGGCCATTGCGGCTCATACTTACAATTCCTACATGTGTTGCATATGTCATATGGGTTGTGTCGCTGTTACTTATAGACCGGTGTAAAAATAGCGCGTATCGCTAAAAATACAGTAGAAAATACTACAATGCAATTCATTGACGTTCTGCACGAGCTCGGGCTGTACGCTGGACCCGCTCTTCTTCCAAACTGGTACGTAGGTCGTCAAAAAACGCAGGGAAGCACCGCACAAGTTTGCCCGCCATATCAGCTAACTCCGTAATAGCCGCATCGCTTCCGTGCATCAATACAAGAGTATCCACACTAATTGCCGAGCATTCCACAATGGTCCGCACATAGAGTTTCCGCCAAGCTGACAAGTAGGGATGTGAGCGTAAGCGCGGGGAATGAAGTGCTTGCTCTATTGTGGTGCAAATATGGCCCACATTGACTCCACGCAGCCCTGAAACGGTATTATAAACAAACTCATTGACGGCTGTGGCCCCGTCCAAATTCGTTTCGTCCAGCGCCTCACGCACACAATCGTGACGGTAAATTGGTACAACATATTGGCGTGAATATATCGCCAAATTCCCACGTTCGCTCAAATACGCCCCTAAATGCCAGCACATTTTTCCGCGTGCCATAAGCTGAATATAAATACTGTAGAGTTGTGCATGCGTAAATTCCACATTTGTAATGGGATTACGCGGGGCCTGTGGGTCTGGGTATCCATACAAGCACGTACTCAATTGGGTCCGAATATGGGCTATTAGGGATGTGGGATCATACGCGTAGCGCCAACGCGTAGGGACTGAATAGACGACGACTGGATTATTCATCGGCTCCAATGTAATAGGGTCAGTTTGAGGCAGTGGCCGGCGACAGTTAATAGACCGAAGAATGGCTGCATTTACAAGTCGCTTGAAGGCCCAGCGCATACGCAGAATCATAATGGCAAGGTGGATATAGCGGGTCGCTTCGCCAGCATATTGAACGTCCTTGAATGATGCCATAAACTCAAAAAACTTCGGCGGGTGCTGGAGAAGACTAAGAATAGTGGTCTCGAGGCCTGGCTGGAGAAATCCGCGTGGAAGCCAGCGGAGAATTGGCGGGACCGAAGTAATATATACGCCATATTCGTGCTCAAGGGCTGTTAGGGATGCAGCGATTGCGGTTGCAGTGGCAGCGGCTCTTGCACGATAGCGGGCATCAGCAAGGCGGCGCTGGGCAAGGCGACGGCGAATGCGCTCACGGTCATGCCGTCTAGCGGCCGCTTCGGCGGGCGTTGGCATGCGGCCAAGTGTGAAAGCCGGCCCAGGGGCGCGATGTGGGTCATAAAACAAATTTGGTATTTGTTGCGGTTGTGGAGGCTGGTTAGCCATTATAGCAAGTACGTGGGCCGAGTTTAGGAGGTCAGTGGTGCTGTAGGGTCGCCACGAATGACAGCGTATTTCAGCTCGCCGGTCGTCTGATTGTAAAGGCCGGCTGGCCTGAGCGCGGCGTCCCACACTTTTCCCTGTGGGTCAAACCATAGGGACGGACATTCAGGACCAGCGCGTAGGCGCGTAATCGTCTTCGGAATCGGCAAGCTCTGGTCAATGCGGCTCTGGACGGTAGGACGGAAGTGTGTGTGTTTCCCACAATAAGCGGTGTGGGGAGTTACAGGAGAACCACAACGAGCAGCAAAGAGTCCATCGGCGAGACTGACATAGGCCTTACAGCAGGTGTCAGTCGCGAGGTCGGCAGGGTCCTGAATGTGGAGTTTTACGGTGTCTTTTGTTGGCAAGACGGCCTTGACAAGTTCATTCGGGTCAATATCAAGAATGTCGGCAAGTTCGCGGACATATCGGCGTGATTCGCTACGTAGGAGCGTTTCAAACGACTCCCAGAAAACGCGAGGAACTGCGTAGTGTAAAGATGCCATGTGCTGGTTGTGGTAAGCCGAAACACGGGGTCAATTTTTCCCATCCAGATATACTTGTCAATCAACCACAGCCTAGTAAATGGGGCCCGGCACTTTGGCGGATGCTCCACACATTTGCTGAGCGAGTTGGACGGAATGTAGTCGTACCCTTACAGCTAGACGAAGTGCGTGAAATGGAGCTACTTGTGCGGTCCTTTCCTGCAGCTTTACCATGTCCTTTGTGTCAACAGCATAGTCGCGAGTACATTCAGGCACATCCGCTGACGTGGGCGAAGTTGCGTGGGGCCGATGTGGCGCCTGTATTGCGGCGTTGGCTCTATGACTTCCACGATCACGTAAATACGTCAAAGGCTGAGCCGACGGTCAGTCCAGCATTTGAGTCTATTGAGGAGTACTATAAGGGGGTATTGGGGCTCGGAATTGAAGAACGGGTTATTAGTGAGGAGTTACAGCGTGCGCTGCATTTTAATTGGGTCAAACGCGATGCGGCGTTGAAATTCAAGCGTCATCTGGAATGTCTGCGGCGTCTAACGGGGCTCTAGGGGGCTGCAAAGTATGAAAGTGGGGCAGTTTTCAAAAATGTATTCCATATACCCTTCTCTATGCCAGTAATGAAAGAAATATACTCTTCGGTCCAATCTGGATATGTTGAGTACATAATGTGTGTAATTTTATGTCTTTTTAGTAATGATTTCATAATAGTTTCCCGCTCACTATTTGATAACTTAGCAAGCTTTTCAGTATGTGGTATATTGGAATCGTCATTATTGTATAAAGATTGCTCCAACTCTTCGCGAGCAACATTTCGTTTTAGTTTTAGGCGACGGGGTTTGTCCAAAAATAGATGCATATAACCACGCGGATCAACATTTTCATTGGAATATACAGTGTGCTTCACGCTAACCCCGCTTGGTTCATGCGCTGTCCTACACAAGTTATTAATGATAAGCATTGGCTCATCATCACGTATATGCAGTGATGACTTAATAAATGGGTATAAGTAACTTATTTGGAAAGCACCTGTAATCAACTTATGAAATGTTACAGATTTACCATATAATGATTCCAGTGACACTGCAGAATCTAAAAATACAGTTTTTATTGCTTCACGTGCATATGCCAATAGGGGATCGGTTGTGGGCTTTGATGGAAATATTTCTAAATATGGGATTCCAGCTGGAATACATATAAACAAATTGGTATCACTTATTTCACTCACTGGTATTTTAAATATTTCTACTATGCGCGAAGATGCATCTGTTAGATGTTTATTGTTTCTTAATTCATTGTGATACTTTGAAATAGCTTTACCACTAGGTAATACACCACTAATTGTAATAGTGTAAATTTCATAATGCGAAAACTCAGATGTTTTATATGTGTGAGATGTATCATTATAACTAAATGTAAACTCGGGTGGTGTTGTTAATTTTTCTATACTCCAATAACTAAACAACTTAACAGATGTGTTGTAAATTGTATTTGTACCAACTTCCTCCACAAATGGTACATACATTTTATATTCGCTATAACCTTTTACGTATTTCCGAGTACCCTTTTCATAATCAAGATTTAAATTATAAGTTCCAAGGCCAAATCTAAAATTATTATTTATACTAGTTCTGGGCTCAAATCCCGTCCAAAAACTAGCGTTTGCTGGCGTAGGAATGTGGATTTTATATGCGCGAGTTACAAAATTTATAAATGCTCTCATTGTAGGTAAATACCGAACCGTACCACATACAGTGGGTGTAGTATAAAATTCGTTGGATTTTAACTTATAGCTGTCTTCTATCATAGCAGTACCATGGCCTGATAGCGTAAATATATGTGTATCTTTAAAAAAATCTGATTTTGGTACCGGTAGTGGGGCTGTATTTGGCACTACAGCTGTATTTGCAATAGCTTTGATATCATTACCGGGTGGTACTTCTATAGGGTTTTTGGTGTTATTTGCTGATTGTAGTTTTTTAGCCTGCTTTTCTAGAAGGCGTTGCGAGCGCCGTAGTACTGGTGGAGTATTTGGCGGCACTGTATTTGCTTTCTTTCGGCGGGTCGTATTTTTGGGACTATTAGGTGGTGATGGTGAAGGGGATACAGTTTCGCCGCGTTTTTTCGCAAGCCGGCGCGACCGACGAAGAGGCTTTGGCGATTCCATAATATATACACAACTAACTGATGTGTATATATTATGTTACTATATTTTGCATTTAAGGGGCTGCAAATTCTGATTTATCCAACGATGCCAAAAACGTGCGCCATAATTTCTTTGTGAGGCCTGAAGACAATGCTAATATGTTTATTGTCGCTTCAGGACTTCTAATATATTTTTCATGCGTAATACGCTTGCGTTGTATAAATAATTTCAGTATTTCATGTTGCGTGTGTGGTTCAATGCGCTTAAATGTTCTGTAACGCGGGCGTGTATTTATTTGACGAATTGTATTACGTAATAGTATTTTCCCATGTCTTTTCATACGAAATCCGCGATTTGTTGCAGCCAAAAATCGTGGATTCACACTGCGAGTATTCATACTGTTATTTGAATTTGGGTATGTCATATTTGCATCATGATAACGGCACAATTTATTTATAACTAGCATTGGTGCGCTTTGGTCAGGCAATGCATCATGAATTTTTGGATACAATACACTCATTGGGATTGATTTTGTCAATAAATCATCAATGCGTACATCTGGGCCATATAAATCTTCAAGTGACAACAACGAATCTTTATACACTGCAACTATGGCATCGCGAATATAATTAATTAATGGGTTAATTGTACGAGTTGCAGGTAATACCTTTTTATCTACCATGGTATTTGGTAGAAGTATATATAAATATGTATTATGATCAGCTAAACCACCATCTATAGAAAATATTTCTACAATACTTCTTGAAGTAGCACGTAAATCTGGGTCTTGAAGTAGTTCTCGTGTTTTAGAATGACTACGATGCGATTGTAACACGCCACTAATAGATATACTATATAAAGTAAATTTAGAACTATCATCATACTCATCATAGGTTTTTGTATGTGTTTTGTATGTTAATGTAAATGTATGTGGTGTAGGTATAGTAAAATTTTCTTTTTCAATTTTAAAAACTGAAAATGGTTGTATATGTGTATTATATATACTATGCGACCCACTTGCACTGGTAAATGGTACATACATTTTGTATGCACCATACTCCTTACGAAAATAACCATACATTTGTCTTTGTTGTGTATATGATTGTGTGAAATAGTTATTTTTTTTATTAAAAAAACTAGTATTATGTTGCGTTGGAATACGAATTTGTGGCTGTGATGTCACAAAATCATACTGTTCTTTTGGATCCACAATTGTTTCATATCCACATAATGTAGGTGTTGTATAAAATTCATTGTCTTTTAGTCTATATACATCTGGCCCAATAGCTTCAGCATGTCCTTCTATTATTAAGATATGTCCAGGTTTAAAATACTTTTCTCTACGCCGTGTGTTTTCTGCAATTCTAGCTTGAGCCTCAGCCTCTCGCCTACGTGTTTGTAATGCAAGTGCGCGAGCCGACGGAGGTCTGGGCTCAGGACGAGGACGAGGCCTAGGCTCACGAACTACAGGAGGCTCGGGAGACCCTTCATTGTTGCTATTAGAAGCGTTAGCGTTGCTAGATGTTGCTTCCGCTTCAATGTTATGTTCTGTTTCTTCGCGGATTTTAGGGAGCCAACCGACGTTTGTTTTTTTGCGCCGCGTTTTTTTGGGACTATTAGGGCGTGGCGGGACGTTTTCAGGCCGTAACTCACCGCGTTTTACTTTAAAACGAAGCGATTGACGAGGTGGATCCATATTATACACACTACTACATGTAGGGTGTATAATATTGTATTGTGTATTGCGGAGCACCGCTTCTTGTGCTCTTTCAAGGCACGGGTAAAGCAACTCGCAGAGTTGCGCTTCCTGTTCCCTCTTATGGAACAGGAACACACACCTGTGGAGCCGTGCTACGATCCGCCGACATAATGCGATTTGCAATGCCGAATAAATCCACCAGGCGGTCACCGCTGCACGTCTTGAGCCACTCAAACCACCCATAACCCAGCGCACCTCCACCAGCCACTCCTAATAGCAACCCTAGCGGAGACTCACAACGGACCTTCATGCGGTATCCAATAAGGAGGAGGAATAACACGCCGGCTACAACAATCGCCATTGCAGACTGGACCTTGCGTGCCTGGACCTTCTCATATGACGCGGTCTTGGCCGATGGGCGCTCAAAGAGGGTGATTGCATTAAAGATGAAATACGAGAAGAAGAAGGCAACCGATGTTGTCCAGTACGACATTGCACTAGGTATCATACTGCCTGGTGCCTGAGAAGCGAGGATTCCACATTCAGCCGACGAAGGATGGTGGTACCACGCTGTAATTGCAGGGATGAACTTGAACACCCACGTGAAGAATGCATCTCCAATAAGGCTCACAATCGGGACAAGTAATAGCAAGCCAGCGGCAATAAAAGCGAAGGCCACATTGCCAACGCCAACACCGAATACAAGCGATGTAAAGGCAAGAATCAAGGGCAATATGCGAATTCCGTGTGTTATAAATTCATGGAATTTGAGTACTTGTGCTTCAATACTAGACATATAACTACTTTACTGACCCAGATTAATTCATTGTGGGTGCGCATATGGCAAGCGGTACACCCTTGTCTAGTTTATTCACAATGACGGGAAGTCCAAGTAGATTGATGGCCTCATCGCCAAACAGCGAACGATGTAGGAAGAGGCCGGCCACACCAATGCCAACACCAAATACAATGGTTGTCATTCCGTGAAGGAATGTGTCACACCCATTGCGCCAATAGAGTGTGAAGACGGTTAGTACAAGGAGAACAGAGCCAATAGTTGCAATTGTAGAGCGGGTCGCATAGTCTTCACCAAGGTTCTCAATGGATGACTGGAAGCTCATTAAACTTGTCATCAAGTATGAAAGGACGGCTGTTAGGAGGAATAGGGGGCGACTTGGAAACGAGCCGCCGGTGTTTCCAAAGAGGGTCACAATAGATGTGCGGGCGTCACTTGGGTTCTTGTAGTAGCCTTCTTTGCACTGTTCGCCATCAAAAGGGACTGTTAGGGTAGGGAACAGGGTTCGGAATAAGGATGACGAGAGCCGCTGGACAAGAAGTGTTTCAAACTGGAAGAGAAGAAGAATGAGAAGAGGATAGCTCATTGTCATAAACGAGAAGATGAGTGTGCCAAATATCAGTGTATCGGGCATATAGGACATTATACGATTTGCAATTGGACCTGCAACATCATTTTTAAATGCAAGTGCTGCTGTACGTGGTGCGTCTGCCATAACTACTTGTAGGGATGATTCTGGAGGCGTGCGCGAGTTACAAATTTGAAGCTAAAGTGGGGCTGGTATGGATAGACAGATAACGGCGCACAAAATACAATGGGTATTCCTTCATATTTCCGTAAGTTAGTAGATAATTATAAAGGGCTTATTTGCCGGAACAAGCCAGGTGCTGTGGGGTGGTTGATGTTTGACTTCAATTGTCTTATGTACCATGTACTGCGCCGACCCGATTGCCCTACGTATGTGGCTGAGCGGAAGGCGGTATGGGAGGCGGCATTCTTGGATGAGATTGCGCGCTACACGCTGAAGGTCATCAGGCAGGCGGAGCCGACACGCGGGGTGTATATTGCCATTGATGGGGTGGCGCCGATGGCGAAGATTAAGCAGCAGCGGATGCGGCGCTTTAAAGGGGCCCCCGTAGAAGAGACTATTAATAGTTCAGGGGTGGATTGCACTGGGGTACCCCCAGAGACGGGGGTACGGGGGCGCGAGCGTAGCGAGGCACCCCCGTGGGATAAAAACGCCCTCACCCCAGGGACAGCCTTTATGGCGGCGGTATCGGCGCGGCTGCAGAAGCTTATCCGCGACCACCAGCCGGCGGGGCAGCGATGGCTCCTGAGCGACACAAACGAGGCCGGCGAGGGTGAGCAGAAGATTGTGGCGCAGATGCGGGCGGGCTCTGTGAGGGCAACGAGGGGGTCGTTGTCTATGGCCTGGATGCGGACCTGATTGTACTGTCGCTTTGGACTCGGGCGACGCATATGGCGGGGCGGCCTATGTGGCTCTTCCGTGAGCGAATTGAGCGCGGTGAGATGGTCCGCAATGCAGTCGGTGAGGAGCAGTTTGAGTGGTTTAGCATTGGAGTCTTGGAGGATGCTGTATGTGAAGGCCGCTCTGTTGCCGACCGCTTACCATACTTACAAGACTACTGTGCGGCGATGATGCTCCTCGGCAATGACTTCCTGCCGACCTCCATGACATTCCGCCTGAAGGAAGGTGGGCATCCTCGGCTCCTGGAACTTGTAGAGAAGGCACGGAAGGCCTCGACGGGAGGTCGGCTCTGGTCGGCAGAAGCAGGTCTAGACTTGAAGGGATGGCAGGCGGGAATTCAGTACTTATCCTACGGGGAAGAGGGGAGATTCAAGCGCGCCGTAGAGAAGAAACTGATGGCGAAGGGCAATGACAACGACCCTGAAGACGAGCCGTTGCGTGTGCGGGCAGATGCGGTGTTCTTGGATGGGACCGAGCTTGTAGCGGACTGGCGGGGGCTCTATGCGCAGATTGCGTTTGGGGGCGAGTCGGGTCGGCGTGAGGCCGTACAGAAATACATTGAGGGCCTCACGTGGATTGTAGATTACTATACAGGGCGTCCTATTAGTATGGAGTGGTTCTACCCCTGGCATTTCCCGCCTCTTTGGGAGGATGTAGCGGCGAGCCTACGACGCCGAGGCTGGCAGACACCACCTGCCCCTGGGGCGCGGGGTTTGCGTCCTGTAGAGCAGCTGGCCATGGTGTTGCCGCTGCGTTCCTGGAGTCTGATTCCTGCCGGCGAGCCTGTGCGGCGCCTACCTGAGCTCGCCCCTGAGTGGTTTCCAGAGCACTATGAGTTACAGTCTATTGGGAAACGGTTTGCATGGGAGTGCGAACCTGAGATTCCTATTCCAACGCCGGCCCAGGTATGGGCTGTGGTGGGCTAAAATTGAAGACGGGGCTGGGTGGGCTGTGGAGGGCACAGAGATAATACAAGCCACAATGAACACTACTAAGAGTACCATTACACTTACATTCGGAGATTGCGCAGAGAACCATGTTGGAATGGAGCAATTGGGGGCGCGTGGGGAAGCAGGAGATGGATTTACGGTGGAGGAGCTGGTTGCATTGAAGGCCGAGTTTGATAGGCTCGGACTGACAAGTGAGTTGATTCGACTAGACACGGTCGCTGGCGCAGGCCTTACAGGCCTTGCACCCGCCGCGGTACTAGTCCTACGTGGGGGTGTGGATGCACTCCTTGCGGGCACCGACTATAGGCACGCGGATTTGTTTGCAGAACAAGCGGCCCTTGAGGTCGATAAAAAGGCACTTATGTATGGGCGCGTGGTCAATAAGCACGCCCGTTGGAATCTATGCTTTGATGATGCGGGCAAGGAGCCAGCGTATGAGGAGGGACGCGGTCGTGTAATTGGATTCAATACAGTCACAATTACACAGCAATTGTACAACAATCTAGAACGGCTCTTTGGTCCTAAGGCGCGTGGTATGAAGGGCGAGGGAAATTACTATTACGATGTGAGCAAGTGTGGCATTGGATTCCACGGGGATAGTGAGCGGCGCAAGGTGATTGGTGTGCGCCTAGGTGCAGCAATGACGATGCATTGGCAGTGGTTCCGTGAGGGGGCGCCAATTGGTGAGCGGATTCTTGTACCATTGAACGGGGGTGACGTATATGTAATGAGTGAAAAGGCGGTTGGTACAGATTGGAAGTCCAAGAAGATTGCCACATTGCGCCACGCAACAGGAGCGGCGAAATTTACGACAATCTAAGACTGGGGATAGCGCGCTTATGCCAGTATAAGAATTGGCGGCAGCGACTATTAGGAAGCTATGGGAAACGGTGTGTCATTAGCAATGTTTAATCCAGCGCATGTACGCATATATCAAAATATTTTAAAGATTGCGAGTCCTGCTACGCGGGTCCAGATGATTGAAACGGCGCTGGCCGGCCAGGAATATGTGGCAGCGGCCAAGCACGCTGGCGTGTATGCACATCTTTTGTCTTATGTGACCTATTACCGGCGAGGGGTGCAGCCACCGGCGCTGCCTGGAGAGACCGGCTTTGTAGGCGGTGGGGCAGCGGGTGGTGGGGCGCACTTACAGGGACGTATGGAGGCGGCAGCGGTCCAACAAGGGTATGCTGCGCATCCATCGCTAATGGGGCGTCAGCAAGCGCCTATGACCAACGAGTACAGGAACGCTACGAGTTCTAACGAGTACAGGACTGTTGCAGGAGGTTCATCAAGTGCCATCCAGATGTACCAGGAGGAGCCCCGTGATGCGTGGGCGCAGGTTGTAGCGGCACCCGAGAAGAAGGCAATGAACTATTTTACAAGTTGTCTGGAGGTCCTGGGGCTCACGGAGGACATGAGCTTGACGTCCGATACACTCAAGGCGGCGTACAAGAAGGCTGCTATTAGGGCACATCCTGACAAGGCAGGCGGGTCTGAGCAGCGGTTCCAGGCCGTCACAAAGGCGTACGCATACATTGCCGATATTTTGAAGCGTGTGGAGGGTAATCGTGCTGGCGATGGCTCAGGGCGTGCCCCACAGGAGCTGTCACCACTGAAGGACCAGCGCGAGGCCGAGATGGAGCGCTTGAAGCACGTGGAGCCTGTACGCCTGAACCCGAAGCAGCTCAACATGGAGGCATTCAACAAGATGTTTGAGCAGACGCGCCTCCCAGACCCCGACGAGGACGGGTACGGGGACTGGTTGAAGTCCGAGGCCGATACACAGGCCCCTAAATTCAGCCAGAAATTCAACAAGGACGTGTTCAATTCGATGTTCGAAGACGAGACCCGCCGTCAGGCCAGTACGCAGCTCCAGGTTGTCCATCCACAGGCAATGGCACTGACGTTAAATGCAGGTGCAGGTGTGGAGCTGGGGCGTGACCGGCCGACCTCTTATACGGCGGCGGCAAATGCCAGCATGAAATACACGGACTTACGTGATGCTTATACAAAAGAGAACACCTTCTCTGGCCAGGTGAGTGGTGTGAAGGTGGAGGAGCGCAGCTTTGAGCGCTACAAGACCCAGCGCGAGGCCGGTCCAGGAACACTGACAGCCGACGAGGAGCAATATATGCGCGGCGAGGAGGAGATGTTTGCAGCACGTGAATCTGCCCGACAGCGACGTGCCGCAGAGCAGGCACGGGCCGAGGACCGTTATTTTGAACGCATGAAGCAGCTTGTGCTGACGAATGGAGGGGCTCAATAAATACCCCCTACTAGTAATATGGAGCGCAACTATCTCTGGACCACAGTTGTACTATTAGTGGGTGTAGCGATACTCGGTGCAAACTACGTATCGTCTGATAATCTTCTACGCGCGGCCACAGGCGTGCGGCGCTCACATGGCCCGATGTGTCGCTGTGGATGCAATGAACCTGGGGCTAGTATGGATGCGGGAGGTCGTGATGAGATGAGCCCCTACCAGAATCGCTATTTGACTGAGCAAGGGGCTGAGTATCCTCCCTTGTGGCTCTATTATGACACAAATGATGTCAATAGCCGTTGGTGGGCAGATTTCGGTGCGCGCTCATCGTATGTGCTAAATGTGCCGTTCCTGAACTTATGTTATGGAACAATTGTGGCCGCAAATGGGCACAAATATCGTGTAGAAATCATTGGCGGCTTAGCGGGTGTGGCGGAGCGGTTAGGGGAGGATGCGCTGCCCCCGAAGCTGCAGAGTGAGATTGCGCGTGTGGGACCAGCGGAGATGAATTGGATTCGTGCGGCGATCTTGGCGAAATACGGTGGTCTCTGGCTGGACCCGAGTGTGATTTGTTTGAGTGGATTTGGTGATTTGCCGGCAAATAACGTGGTGTTCTTTGGCACGGACGCGGACGGCGAGACGTATGCAGGCCCAAATGGAACAGGTGCACCTTCGCTGCGGGCCATTTGGTCTCCTCGGCCTGAGCACCCTATATTTGTGGCGTGGGCTGATGCGGCCTACCGTCGGCTCTACAACTTACATACAGGCGGGGCTGCACGCCGTGACGAGAAGTGGGACTTTGTGAGTTTTGCAGCGAAGCACCCACAGACAGTGGTGGTCCCAGGGGCTGAGTTGAGCCGTGATGTGCGGACTGGCAAGAAGATACAGTTAGAGGAGTTGTTGGCCGCGGGTCAGGAGGGTATGATGCCCTTCACGGTGCCTGCAGGGACAGTCTATGTGCCGATGCCGTGGCCTGAGTTGCGTGACCGGCGAGCGTTTGGCTGGTTCTTGCGCTTATCCGAGGGTCAGATTATGGAGAGCGACCTGGTGGTGCGTGATTTGCTGTTGTTGGCCAATAATGTGCCGACAGAGAAGCAATTTGACGGGTCCATCTAAAACTATTAGGGTGTGTGTAGGGTATAGCGGGATGGGGTGGCATTATATATTGAGGTTTCGTTGCAAAATTAAACCTGAATATATTGAGTTTGTGCGTGGTGAGTATTTGCGGGGGCTCTGTGATGAACGCGACGACCCGTCATATTTGCCCAAATATGGCGAAGCGCGGCAGTACACGTTAGAAGCTGCAGAGGCCGGCGAGGCGGAACGGGTAGCGACCTACATGGGACTATCACGGGATTGGCGCGGGCTCATTGATTGTTGGAAGGCGACAAGGATTGGGGCGCATTTTTATGAGTATGATTTGACGGACGACGGCGTATTTACGTGCGAGATTTCTAAGAAAGTGATTTGGCATCATGGAGATTTACGGGATGCGTATTTGGATTTCTTACATGACGTTGTGGTTCGTATTTCGTCAGTGATTTTATCATGTGAGATTGAATCCGATGATTTTGGGGACACCCGTTGGTACTACACAGACAATGAGTTACGCTATCGCCCGTTTCGCCTACAAGACATCGTGAAGACCGTAGAGCACACGTACAGTGAAGACGGGCAGGAGATTTTGGAAACGCGTGTGGTGTATAAACATGCAGTGCCGGCACATCAGCACCGTGATTTAGCACGGGCGTATGGGAGTAACAATTAGGCTGGTAGGATTTGAGCATGTCGGCGCAACTTATTGCGTATAATATACACCGCCGACAATGACAACAGTGAAGCCTCAATGCCACTACGTGCAATCATAGGGGTGTCACGTACGCGTATGCTATAATACATCCACATACCTGACGAGCAAATACTCAGCACGCAAAATGTGAGCGATAAACTATTTGTACTTTTATTCTTGTACAGTAAATACATAAATATAAATCGCCCCAACACTGATAATGACGTTGCCGTATATGGTAACGCTTGTAGCTCGGGCAGCGCGTTCATAATTAGTAAATATGTGTTGTAATTGTAATTATAACACATAGTTACGTCAGTTACGGTATTTAACCTATACAACTGTTCAGCGGTTCTATACACGCTTATGAAAAATCCACATTCACCCCTGGCGAATCATTGGTCTCGTTAAATATCATTGGCTGAATCTGGTAGTGGAGCTCTTTCTTTCCACTAATAGTCCGCTCTTGGGAAATAAGGCCATAGCCTTGGGTGCGCAAGATTTGCCGCAGGATGGTGACAATCCTGTGGGCAGTCATCTCGCCATATAAATACTTCCGCGCCTTGCACGGGATGTAGTAAGGTTCCAGGATGAGCAAGGCCGGATCAAACTCGGCAGGCTTCAAATCCTTCATAGTAAATACACGTGTATCCTCAATGTTATTAAACTTGAGGAAGACTAAGACCTCATTTATAACTTCACGAGGAATACACTCACGAAATAGATTATCACGACGGCTAGTAGTGCTAGAATTCATAGATGACGCGCAAGACGGAGGCAGGCTCGGAGGCCGGCTCAGGGGTTTAAGCCCTGGGGATAACGGAGGAAGACCACTCATACATATACTACACTAGGTTCATAAATTCTACTTGGCCGTTAAATGCTTCAATTAAACAATTATACAAACTCAAATACGATGTACATCCTTGGCAATATGCCGACCAGCTTGCTATAAGCCAACGAGTCACAATGGATGCATGCTCAAACGATGGCACGCCGAAAAATGTAATAGTTTGCTGAGTACATTCCAATATATCCTCAAAGCTAAATCCGCGGAACCAAAGGCGCGTTAGCTGAGATGCAGCTGCCGGTAAATTACGCGAGAAAAAAGACTGAATAAACGGCAAATAATCATAATAAGGCGGCACAGAGCATAAATCTGTACATACTTTGTCTGTTAATTGCCCACGTCCATACTTTTCAAAGGCTGCTATTAGACTAGCGTGGTGGCAATATTCAGCCACATTGCCATAACTACTAGCTGCAAACCATTGCAATATTTTGTCACTTAGATGTGATCTATCCACGCCTGCACGTTTCAGTAGCATAGGGCCAATAACTTCTAGTGAAATAATATCAACTGCAAAATGTTTGCAACGGGACTGTAAGGGTGGAATAAGGGAATTGAAATGATTGCCGACAAAAATAAAGCACGTCACATGTTTGTAGAGCTCCATGGGACGGCGCAAGGCCTGCTGGCTAAGCTCAGGGAATGTGTCCATATCATCCACAACAACCCAGCGACACACCCCTTTTTGTTTGGTAGGCTGGCGGACGAAATCCAGGAGAGACTCGCGCACACGGTGAATACCTCGGTCTTGTTCGCCGTTCAAGAAGAAAATCCAGTCCTTTTCGGGCGCCGTGATACCGTGATGTGTGTAGTAGTTCCGCAAAAACTCGCGCACAAAAGTCGTTTTACCACACCCTGGCACACCCGTAACGGCAAAATGTGTAGGGGTCGCATAGAATGGCTGTATGCGGTGCCACAATTTATCATATGAAAGCAGCTCTGTGGGGTATGGCTGTTGTTGCGGCACCTGCTGCGACGTCATTAGTGACATTATGTGTGTCCTAGCTTAAACTCTTGTAGGGGATTAGAATCAGATTCTTAACGCATATGCCTGGTGATTTGTATGAACGTCTTGGTATTGATAAGCGAGCCACTGCGGCAGACATTAAGAAGGCACACCAGCGTCTTGTAAAGACACATCATCCAGACAAGGGCGGCGACGCGGAAGAATTCAAGAAAATCCAGCAGGCTTATGAGGTGTTGAGTGACAGCGAGAAACGGCGCATGTATGATATGACTGGGTCTATTCCAGGCGAGGAGCCACCGATGCAGGAGGTACATGTAGGAGGCGGTATGCCGTTTCCGTTTCCGTTTCCATTCAACATGGCGGACATGTTTCCTGGTGGTGGCAAGCCCCGTGGGCCGGTCAAGAAAGGTTATAAGGGCCCACCGAAGGTGGATAGGCTACCACTCAGCCTAGAGCAGTTTTACTACGGTCACACGATTCAAATGTCGTTTGAGCGTATGAAGATTTGCACGGACTGTAAGGGGACTGGTGCGGCAGAAAAGGAGACCTGTGGGGAGTGTGGAGGTATGGGTCAAATTAGCCGTACAATGATGATGGGAAATATGATTATGCAGACTCAAGGGCCTTGTACGGGATGTGGAGGCGAGGGAATGAAGACTCGTCGTGCATGTGAGCCATGTGCTGGGTCAGGTCGGGTCAAGGAGTTGCGACAATTAGAGGTGTCAATTGCTCCTGGAATGAATCCTGGGGACCAGCTGAAGTTTGCGGAGGCCTGTTCGGAAACACTAGAATACGATGTTGCCGGTGATGTGGTGATTATTCTGGATGAGGCGGAGTCGGCGGCTGGCTGGGTGCGTCGGGGGGCGGACTTACAACAGACGATTGTGATTGGATTGGCGGATAGTCTGTGTGGATGTGTGCACGTGGTGGATGGTCATCCAAAGGTGCGGGAGGGGGAGGAGCCTGTGCGGGTGCGGGTGCCGGCAGGGGTTGTAACTGGCGACGTATTGAAGGTTGAGGGATACGGTATGCCGTTGAACGGAGGAGCAGCGCACGGTTCATTGGTTTTGACTGTAAAGGTACTGATTGGGGTGGATGAACGGGACGTTGTGGCAGGGAAGGGACGGACGGCGTTGCTAGAGATGTTTGGGCGGACCGAGAGTACTGTGGCGGCTCTGGGAGCGACACTTTTGGAGATGTAGCAATGTGCTCTGTGATGAGTTCGTTCCAGCGTGCATAACATGCATCGCGTGTTAAATGGAGCTTACTGAATTGATATGCACGCTCTGCAATCGCAAGTGCTTCTTGATAATTTTCTAAGCACCAATTCGTTTTTTCAATTAAATCACTCAAGTCATTTTTCACAGGTATGTAGTGTGCCCATGGTACTAAATATTTAAAAAAATACTCTTTGTGAGGCCGTTCAACAAGTAGTACTGGCCTATGTGACCACAATAAATACTTAAGGCGCCCAGAGTACCCGTTGCCTTCAATATCAACTAGTAGTGAATATATGCGCACTAAATCGGGTAATGACATATACTTTGTACTATTGAGCTTTGTAGTGTTTGAATTTATCCAATTCATATCACTAAAGTCGCATATTTTTGGGTGCTGATTTCCAATATTTACCATTAGGGTACGATTTCTGTGTGTCCGTGTATTTCCAATCCAACCTACTTTGTTTAGCGTATATGGTTGTAAGCCAGCGGCATCTATTTCTGCAATAGTTGCATCATAATCATCAATGCCTACTTCGGGCCAACCGTGAAAATTAAAGTCAGGAACAACTTTATTGTAGCTATGTCGTTTGCTATATGTATAGTGTTCTGGATTTAATTCGTAGTCCCCTGTGTGTATTACAAATTGACTAAAGTCACCCCATTTATATATTTCATCCGCTTTTTGAATGCACCAAATTGTTGATGGATTGCGTAATGCAAATCCACCATAATCTTTATATTGTAATTGTCCGCCACGTTTTGAAACACTAAATGACATAATATATATATTATATAGTCTTACAATACAATATATAATTATAATATACGCAGTGTTGTATAATTAATGGTATTTAGTGTCGGACGTTGTAAGCGATCGTATCATAGTATCAAGTAAAATATAGCCGTCCTTATTTGGATGGGCCGAATCGTCACGTAATTTACGGTTAAATTCGCGTGGTGTAGTAAAATTGTCAATGTCAAGTATGTTTGCTTTATAGCGTGTTTTGATACTATCATACCATAAATCGCGGGGATAAGACGAGTTACTATTTGCTTTTGTACGTTTATAAAGGCACCAAAAAATAAGCTTAATATTTGGATATTTGCGTATTACATCATCAACAACTTTTAGTGTGTGATTACCAAGAAAATGTATGTGTTCAGGTGTCATATATGATTTACTAATTGCACCGTCAACGTACTGTGAATTATAATACAGTTCATTATCTGGTAATTTTAGAAGTTCTGGATATTCAAAATTGTGGAGTTTATATTCAGATACCAGCCATACAACTGTTTTGTATTTTTTATATGCGTTTTGTATATGTGTGTGCAATTCAATTGACCAATTTGGCACACCCCAAATACCAGTAAGCGCACAATTTGGAAAAAGTGTTTTTTGTTTTAATTCGTGATCAATTACTTTTGTAAATTTTTCATGTAAATGTGACGGGCCAATTACATATATCATTACGTGCGCTTGTAGTGATATGTGGAATTAATATATTATTTCGGGGGTTTTACACAGCGGGCCCTATTTTAAGGGCGATAGGTATCAACCGCCTTGGGGGCCATATCATCGGGATTTGCAGCGTCCTTCCACTCAGCGTTGAGGCCGGCACCTGAGTAGTCATCAAGAAGCATCTCCTTGGCACCGAAGTCAGCAGGGCTGTAGGTCACAGCGGCACCACCATACATGTTCATCTTACGACCCTTACGGTATGTGCAACCCATCTTACGCATGTTCTTACGAGAAGCGGAGCGACGAGACTTGCGAGAAGCACGACGAGACTTACGGGACTTGCGAGAGGCCTTACGACCCTTGCGAGACTTACGGGAAGCACGACGACGACGGCGACCACCCTCCATATCCTTCATCCCTGCAATCTCCTTAAAGGCAGCATCAAGAGGAGCAACACGAGCAGCACCGGCCATAGACTCAGGGATAAGAGGAGAACCACTGAAGGCATCACCGTAGTCCGCACCACCAAGAGCACCACCGTGCATGGCCTTATTGGCATCAAGGAACTCCTGACCCTGCTTAAGGTCGCCACCACCGAGACCCTTCTCAAAGTCACCATAAGGGAGAGCAGAGTTCATGGAAAGGGCACCACCACGACGGCGCCGGTACACAGTGCGGCGATTTGCCCGGCGATTAGACCGCTTCATAGACTTTGTGCGACGAACCATTTTCTACATTTAGGTGCGATTAAAAACGCACTTAGTACTAGAAAATGGAAGATTCTTGGATGAAGAGCATTGCTAACTCAACCGTATGCGGATGGTTCTATTTCTTGTTTGTGTGGCAGTCTATTATGGCCGCGTTTGCCATCCTCGGTGTGTTCGGAGTGGCCTTTATGGGCGGCAAGCTCGGCCTCTCTAAGGGGATGCGCTTGAGCCAGATTGTTGTGATGCTTGTTTCTGCAGGAATTGCGTTAGCGTCTGCTCTTTTCCTTTACATCCTTTGCGACCGGACTTTGGTTTCTCCTTCTTCGCAGGCGAAGTAATTTTAACCTCCTGCTCCACTACAAGTTCCTCCAGTGAATCATCGGTGGCGTTATAGGTGAAGACCGTATGTCCTTTCTTTGCAAGTCGAGTTGCAGCTGTTAGGTAGTAGTCGGAACGTGGCGCAAGGAAGAAGAGGAAATGTGTGGCCTCTTTTTGAATGCGTGTGTCGCGAATGGCCCGAGCGCGCCGACCGAGAGTACGCCAGTCGGCATCAATGGCTGTTACAGGGACACTATTTCGCTCACACCAATCTTGAACATAGATTGACGTGAGACCTTCAGTGCTTACATAACATTGGTCTGGAGTGCGATCTAGTTCTGCCACTACTGCAGGTAGGAGTTCAGTCTGGATTTTTGCCTTGGTAATATCGGAGCGATTTCCAAGAACGCCCAATAAGATTGGTGTAGCGTATTTGGGTGGCGACAGTGAGCGGGACATAGGGGCTGTTAGTGGATTTGGTGGAGTGACTAGGGTTCTCAAATTTATGTTATGAGTGTAGTTGTAATAGGGGCTGTTTGTTATATATTTTGTGAGTAATAGAAAATACGATTAGACTGTGATTTTGTGACTAGAAATACGGTTTGCAGAAAACTAGTTTGCGCCTGACTGGCTTGGCCGTTGGCTGGCTGGCGGAACAGTTTGGACATGTGTATTTCGTATTTCTGAGCTGCAAAATACAATGTAGTCCTAATAGTAAATACAAGAATATAGTTATAATACAAGCGTTCTATTACAAATAGTATAGTAGTTGTAATTGAACTAGGAGGACTATTAGGGGGTATTGTGCAAGGAGGGGAGAATGCGGTAGTGCCCGTAGGGCCCAACGCGCTACGCGCGGAGCCCTTATTCAAGTGGAGGGGGTATGGCGGACGCGTCGTCCCCCACTTACTCTACAAGCAGCTGGGACATATCAATCTTGCGCTTGGTGGTCTTGGAGCTGACAATGTAAATAGAGTTCTCTGTAACGACTAAAATATCATCACCCGCCTTGTACATGTTCTGCACAAGACTGGTAAATTCCTCAGAGCTCTTGACAAGCATCTTCTGCTTACGTGCAGGGTCCTCGCCAATGAATGCGGCACCCTTGTGCGTGGCCTCGTAATAGTCAAGCTGGATGGGACGGTCCTCCTTCATGGCAAGGCGGGCGGCCTGGAGGAGGGAAGTAGGGGAAGGGAGAATCTCCTGGGTCGCTGCGGTAGTAGCAGTCTGCTGGGGTGTAGGAGCCGGAGTAGAAGCCATTTGGTAAGTCTGCTTGCGACATTGAATCTAATTGGTCGTTTTTCCCGCAGCAACCTTGCGGGTGCGTTTTTTGGCAGGGGCAGGAGCAGGTGGAGCCTCAGTTGGCGGGACGCTAGACTCATCGGCCGGTGCAGGTGGAAGCACGGTTTTTACACCGCGTTTGCGCGGGGCGGCTTTTACGGGTGCTGCGGCGGTTGCCGGTGGAATTGGCCGAATGATTTCTGCCGCATGGTCGTCCAAGAACTTATTCACAAAGTCATATGCCTCATTGATTTGTTTCATGTGTCGTGCGCCCGTAATAATGATGTTTCCCGTTTGGAAGAAACTGATTGTAATGCGTTTGCACTGGCCTTCACCAGACCCATCACCCTGCCCTTGACAGAACTCCTTGCACGTACATTGTCCAGGCTTTGTCTTGTCTGCCGCCTCATTGTAATAGTACTTTGTATTGACACCCTGGTAAATTGTGCTCTCCAAGATACTGAAGATACCGTAACGACGCGTGATGATTTCGTGGAGTTTGTCACGACGGAGTGGGACGCCAACACTGAAGTCGCTGTTAATGAGCTGCTTGTTGAAGCGGACGACGGACGGCGGGCCACCCCAAGGACTGCGGGGGAGCTTGGCGACTTCGCGGAGCAGCCACTCCAGCGTCTGCACACCGAACTCCTCAGAGGCAATACCCGTCATCTGAACGGACCCATTGGCGAACAGTTTGAGATTTACCTCCTTCCAGCCGGCCGCACTAGGATTCGGTTGGCGAACGACGAGTGTGGATTGATTGAAGAAGCACTTGGAGCTGATTTTGCGCTTCGTCAAGGCATCGCGATGACTGAGGCCAATGACCTGGTCACGATGTTCAAACTTCAAGATGCCTTCACCAGGCCACCATAGCGGAATCAAGATGTGATGAATGTCTTCAAACAGTTGATTCAGATTAAGGGTTGTATTGAAATGAGCAGTAGCGACCATTGTGCTAATACGCAATGCGGTCTTCTTATAAAGTTCTTTACTTGGAAGCTGCTGCTGCGGGGCGGCGCTTCCGAGTGGGCTTGGTTGTACTTGTAGGGACATTGTGGGGTGTGGCAGGCTGTACCTTAAGTGGCAGCCAGGCAAACGAATCAAATTTTCGGAGAATAGCAACACGTAGAGTACATAAGAATGATGCAATAACGGGCTGTGGTAGTGAATCTACTCCAATTTCCATAAGAGGTTTATGCACAGCCATTAACTCTTCATCCATAAACTGGAAACTTGTACAGAAAAATAGTGACGCCTGAATCAGCTCACACACAGTGACTTTTAGGGTGTATTGGCTCGGATTGGCGTGAAGAAATTCCATAAAATGACAAATGTCGTTGCGCATAATGCGAGCACCGCGAAGGTCACCGCGCATAGACTGTGTCTGGAGTGAAACGGTGGCCGGCGGGTCAAACCGAATGCGAAGGCAGCGACTACGCAGGCTCATTTGGACGCGACTCAGTGAATTACAAATGAAAATAATACAAATGTTTTGCGGCGAATTGTCCAAGAATGGCCGCAATGCAAGCTGGGCCGAGTCGGTCAGCGTTTCACACTCGTCTAGGACAAGAAATCGCGGTCTCGTGTCGGCTGGGTCACGCCAGTCTGTGCTCACAAATGGAATAATCTTGGCACGAATAGCATCCAGCGAACGCTCATCGGCGGCGTTCAAAATACGGCACGTCTGGACCTTCATGTGGCTGTCGCCCCAGATTTTGTTCAGGAGCCATTCCACTGTGGAAGTTTTTCCAGACCCAGGAGGACCGTACAAGAGAAGATGCTGTAGGTGCTCAGGGTGGGCGGCGAACAGGCCAAATATTTGCTGAACTCGCGAGCATAGGGGGTCTAGATTTTTCGGGGCGACAGTCGTATATCCCATTAAGAGGATTGGCGGAGGAAGGGTTTAGATGGGATTTGTATATTAATTGTATATAATATTGGTAAATAACAATGCGGTAGTGCCCGTAGGGCCCAACGCGCTATGCGCGGAACTTCATTAAGAGAGAGGGGGTATGGGGGGTTGCGCCCGTAGGGCCCAACGCCTTTGGCGGACGGTACGTCCCCCAGCCTAAATGGTGGAGCACGATGCACACTTAGATGAAGAAGCGTACTACTACAAAGAAACATGCCACTGAGACACCAGAACCTCCCGCGCCAGTCACTACCATTCTATCTAACAGTCATAGTGTTGAACACGATGCTGGTCAAATTGCAGCCCCAACCACAAAGCCTGCAGCCCGTAAGCGTGAATCCAAAAAGAAATTCCCAGTCGTAGCCGTGGTGACGCCCGAGGGAATTGAGGGGACTTTTACGATTGAGCAACGCCGCCCCCTTATTGCCCATTTGCCGATTCATAGTGCCGAGGTAATGTTCCACGATAATTCGATGCATTATGATCCAACCCCACCTTGCCAGCCAGAGGCGTTTGATACATGTTTTGAGATTTATCAGACTGCATCTGAGGCCGTGGAGAAACTTGATACAGTTTATGAGGCTGCCCCAGAGCATGTACAGGAAGAATCAAAGGAGGAGACTAGTAGTGGCGAGGTAGCAGTGGTAGAGGAGAGGGCCACGCTGCCCGTGTATGCGAAAGGTGAGCTGCTTGTCATGTACAAAAGCACAAAAGTATCGCAACGTCTGCCCGAGACCTCGGACGTGGCTTGCTTTTGGTGCTGTCACACATTTGAAGGCCAACCATGTGTAATTCCTGTACGCGAAGAGAAGGGTGTATATGAAGTGTATGGGAACTATTGTTGCCCTGAATGTGCGCTGGCGGGGATTCTGGAGGAGCGCGATGATTCACATGTGAAGTGGGAGAAGGTGTCACTCTTGCACAGGATTTATGGAGCACAGGTAAGTGGTGGGCCATCGGGTCGTATTTATCCGGCACCTCCACGTTCTGTGCTGAAAATGTTTGGCGGGACTGTGGGGATTGACAGTTATAGGGGGACAATTCGTGAGCGCAAGGTTCGCGTGGATTTGCATTTGCCCCCGATGGTCAGTATTTTGGCGACGATGGACACGAAGCCGATTGACTTTTACGAAACGACGATTCCAAAGTCGTTTGCACCGACCTTGAACGACCGCACACAGAAGGCCGAGGAAGGGTTGCGCTTGAAGCGCAGTAAGCCGCTAAAGGACAAGGAGAGCACGCTCGACGCAGTGATGAATCTGCAGATTCGTCGTGTGCCTGTTGCGGAGGCGGCTACGGCTGTACCTAGCATTGGTAACACAATTAGCAATATTTTCAGTCCTGCTATTGCGGTCTAAGTGTGATGGACGAGGTATAATAAATACTATTGTCATGCATGGGTTTGTATGATAATATTATTTGTGGGGCTAGTAGTAGTAATATAGGGTATGTCTGGTAGAACAAGAAGACCACAAAGACCACAAAGACCACAAAGACAACAAAGACCACAGACGCGACCACAAAGACCACAAACGCGACCAAGAATAAGCAATATTCGACGGTATAATCCCCCTGTAGGACGCCCTTCACTGGCTAGACAGAGGCAAATAAATGAACAATTAAGTAGGGGTATAGTACCGCGCGAAATATATAATCAAATTATGCGAAATGAAACTAGACCTCTTCCTCCACCACTTCATTATACTCTAATAAATGATGCTATACAGGGGGTTATTACTACAGCAGCTGACACTGTGATACCAGTTAATAATCCGCCTTATCCTGGACTTTATCCTGGACCATATCCTGTTAATATATCAGGTATATATAATCATGTATCTATGTTTAACGGTACCCCAGTACAAAAATGGGCACTATTATTAAAATTATTCAGTTATGTTGGTGACGGTATGAAAGCTCGTGGTGGTGATTTAATACATGATATTGGTGGGGTGCCCATGACAACACCTCTACACGATACAGGTGTATCAATGTTTGATTTTATTTTAAGCCAATCAACCTCTCTAGATACAATAGGACCAGCATTAGCACGTTACGTAGCTAGCATACCATCTATAATGGCGGATTTTAGACAGTTCCGTTTATCACAGTTTGCACATAGACCATATATGCTAAATGATGTATCTTTAAGAGGATTAACAACTTATTTAACAGATCGTAATGTAAATACAATTTCATTAGATTCACAATTTGGAAATATTTTTCGTAGTGGATTTGGTACAAATAAGACATTATTAATGAGTAATGTATGTGAAATAGATGGCGCATCTAAACTATCTCAAAGAACTGCAGTTAGATGTAATTTAAATTATGCAGTTGATAATACTCCTTTCACTTTACCATATTTATATGGTGATGTTAAACATACTATTACGCATACTCAAATTGGTGGAAACTATGTTAATATTTCCTATCCTACAATTGCACCGCCTGGTATTGCATCTATATCAGTAAGTTGTACTTCAGGTATATCAGTGAAAGCTGTATGCGATAATGTTGGATTGGAAATAAGAAGAGGTGGAGATGCGGCAACAAACCCTATTACTATTAGTGATATAAGTCCTAATGCAACATATCTGCAAAATCATATTGTAATGATAAAAACTATGACAGACTGGGCACAATTAGCATATGTTAAATTACTTACACTATTAGGCATACAAACAGTATTTATAACAAATGACCAATATTGTTTAGCATTGGCGGCTGCCATGGGGCTTCCATATGTAATTCGAACGCCGGCACCAAATAGTGAATATATTGAATTTTACGAGTTTGACCCTATTTCTACAGCTTTAACACCTGCCGAACAGGATCAAATTCGTAATAACATGAGATTAACAGCTCCTATATGTACTCAAATATCAGAGATAATGGCTAATTTTAATTTAACTTTCCAAAACGTTTATGCATGTATGATAGGTGGAATTGTACCAATTGTACCAATTACAGTTAGAGATTATTTAATACAAAAATTAAACTCAATAATCAACGATTTAAATACTGGGATATTAGCTGATTGTCAAACTATAACTAATACTGGCGCAGGTCCTGATGTAAATAACTATCGACAACTTATATACATAGGCCTTATTGATTACATCAATGATTTTATAAGAACTAGATTAACAAATATATGCACGTCTTTTATTAATTTTGGAGTACAAATGCAATCAATGAATAATGAAATTGAAAAGGATGTAGTAGATGAAGATGCTGCGTTAAATATATTTAAAAAATATATATTATTAATACTTGAATTTTGTACAAATGATGATGGTATAACAGATACAGCTGGTGCCATTCAAATTATTAATAGTATTAATGGTAATGATACGATTACTGGATTTTTAAAATCTGCTTTAGGCCAGCCTGTTGCAACCAAATGGAGTCCCCTTTATACACGTGCTGCAATATTGGCAATCCAACGACATAATATTTCATTGTTGAATACTCCAGAAATTCTAGGTGCCATAAATATAACAGGAGGTTGGTTAGATCAAGGGCTAAAGATGAAACGCGCTTTATATCATATATTACGCAATTATAACATTAATATTACACGCCTACCTGCTGCTCCTCCTTGTTATATAGCTCCAGGAACTCCACCTTTACCAGTGCCACTTCAACTAGTATGTGTGCCAGCTCCACCACCAGTGGCTATGCCAGAACCAGAGATGGTTGGCATGGAAGGAGGGAGAATAACTGATATAAAATATCAAAATATGACAAATCAAGAATTTGTTGGTCGTATGAATTCTACAAAAAATCATAGTAATTCAATTAATGATAATAAGTCAAAAGTATTTGAAACATATATATATTATACAACTGGTGATGATAATTATCATTATAAGCCATCATGCTCCAAAGAAGTTGGAAACCTAATAAACCATCTTAATAAACTAGATATATCAGATAAATTTCAACTAGCTAATCATATTATAAAGATTTTATCATCTATGTCTATAGATGCATATGAATCACATATGGGTGAATATTATAATATTAAATTATTTGATATAAATGAAATGCTTGACGAAGTAAAAAATAAGGAAGTATCTTTCACTGATTTTGCATTTTATATTTTAGATTGTATTTTCAATAACAATGTGATGATGTTTATAACTGAAGTATTGAGCCCCATTGAATTACGTACATTTCTTCAATATATAAATGAATTGGGGCAAGTATTTAATAATCAATTAGATTCATCAGTAATTCAAACTACATCTAACATATTAGACCCTGTATATTCATCTAGTTCTACCCCCCTTACTGGTATGAGTTCTAATGAACGCGCAACTGTATTAAATCCATATGGTTATAGACCCAATATTTATAATCCAAATGCTGTAGGTGTTTATGGAGGTCGTAGTAGAAAAAAACGCGCACATAAAAACACAAAGACTCGCACTGCTCTGAAAAAATATACATCAAAAAGTGGGCGTGCCGCCCGCCGCAACAAAACCAGAAAGGTCGCATAACAACCTAAAAATTGACGCCGACTGCCGACATACATGCCTGCACCAACCCACGCCATGCCAATTGACAACGAACACTTTACTGTAACAATCCAAGCCAGTGGAAAGTCTGCTGAAACACTGCTTACAAAGCTCGGATATGCCGAGCACAATGAAGAGGAAGAGAACTATCAGGGTGATGTCGCAAAAGAGATGGTGAAAGAGATGGCTGTGAGTATGCGCAAGATTATGAAGGGGTTTGCGAAGCAACTTGAGACACAGAAGGCTGATATTGATGCAATTGGGCAAGTTGCATTGCGAATTGCGGACCTTGAGAAGCAACTAGCGGCATTGCGAGTGAGCTTTGATGCGGCTAGGACAGTGACTATTAAGGAGGATTGTGGCGACGGTACAGCCTTGGTCAGAGAGGTTGCGGAAGTTCCCCCTGTTGTGATTCCCATTGTAGTCCCGCCTTGTCCTCCAGCGGAGCCTCTGGAAAGGGCTGAAACAGGGTCGCTTTCTGGTCGCAAGCGGCCTTGGTCTGAGGTTGAGGCCGAAGAGGAAGAGGAGGAGGTTGTAGAAGAGGAAGTTGTGGAAGAGGAAGAAGTTGTAGAAGAAGAGGTTGTAGAAGAAGAGGTTGTGGAAGAGGAAGAAGTTGTGGAAGAGGAAGAAGTTGTGGAAGAGGAAGAGGTTGTAGAGGAAGAAGAAGTTGTGGAAGAAGTTGTGGAAGAAGAGGTTGTAGAAGAAGAGGTTGTGGAAGAGGAAGAGGTTGTAGAAGAGGAAGAGGTTGTAGAAGAGGAAGAGGTTGTAGAAGAGGAGACAAGTGAAGGGGCCGAGGAAGAGCTTGAACTGGAGGAGTTTGAGTACGACTATGGCACCTACTACAAGGACCAAAACAACCTCATCTACACTCTGGACTTTGACTTGGAAATCACCGAGGCGATTGGTGAGTACAATCCTAAGACGCAGCGAATCACCTTCTATAAGGAATAAACCAAAATATAAACACTATATAGAATGTACGGACCCACACTCATAACAGCAGTACTACTTATTGGAATAACTACGGCGCAATACTTCACAGACATTGGCGGGCTTGACAAGGGCGCAAATGTTGTATTTTTTATGGCCTTAGCGCTGGTAATGGCCCTCATAAATATACTATTAGGAGACCGCATAGCGTGGGTGGGGCTCGGTCTTGGTATGTTGTTGTGGCTTGTGATTTTACTTGTGAAAATGTTTGGCGGCAAGACTGTTTCGCCTGGTGATGTAATTGATAAGCGCTGTGTGCGTTCAACATCGTCCTCAGCCAAGAAGTGCAAGCGTCGCCAAATTATAGTGACTGCATCATACCCCTCTTGTCCCGAGAAGCCTAAGTGTGAATGTGGTGGATGTGACCCCGCAACTTGCACCACAGATTGTATAGACCTTCAGTACAATTAGGCAGGCTCAGGGCCTAAGCGCGCTTGACATCTAGAAAGTAAGAGATGCAAGATTCTATCAGATACTACTCTGCCCTTCTTGGCCTTAAATTGCTTGCTACTGCGTGTAGCATTACAGACCTTATTTCCTACTTTATTGGTATGGTCTATTCATCAACCTTCTCTATTGTAACTGGTCTTGAAAATACGTGGTGCTTCTATGAAAATACGGGCGTTCCTGTGCAACAGCGTTTTACGTCATCAACTCGGTGCCATAACATTGAGTGGTACTATTACAGGCGCACACGGGAATGGGTACATAGGACGGCAGTACTTCGCAAGCCGGCAAAGCGCTGCCCATGGATGATGACGACGCTTGTGAAACCAAATGGGGACATGGTTGATTTGTCTGAATTTTTCGCGGGGCACCGATTCTACATGCCTTATGGATACATTCAGTGGCCTACTGCGGAGCAGATGCTTGCTGCGTGGAGTATTGAGTCGTATGAGTGGTTCCTCGGTGACAATGCTGGTAAGACTATGATGACCATTATGGATAAGAACTGTGAGGAGCAGTCGTTCTATATTGCTCTAGAGGATGAAGATTCTATGCGTGCCTACTGGCGCACGTTTGGGATGACTTATTCTGCGGACTCCTCGTCGGTGCCATCAGAGGAGTCTTCTGAGCACGAAGATAGCGAGGCCGAGGAGACAGAGGAGGAGCAGGATGAGACAGAGAACACGGAAGAGTCCGATCACGAAGAAAATACCGAGGAGACTGATGAACAGGAGGAAGCACAGGAGAAAGAGCAGCAAGACGAGTCTCCTGAAGAGACTACTGAGCAGCCTACTGTTGAGACTGAGGAGCAACCTACGTCTGATACGGAAGGTGCTGTACTTCTACCTGAGAGTCCTGCCGAGGAGGAAGAGGAGGAGGTACTTGTAGGGAATCGTATGGAGGAAGTCGACTAAGTAGAGTGGTTGAAGCAAGGTCCTATATCTGTAGTAAGGGGTTGAGGCACCCACTCCCCCTACTTAAAATTGAACTCACATGGTGCTCTAGGAATGAGCACCCTTACTATGTCAAGCCAACCCGCCACTACGACATCAAGCCTAATGACCAATGATTCCATTCCCAGTGGTGCATGGACTCTTTGGTACCACTCTCCACATGAGACTCGCTGGACCCTCGCCACCTATAAGGCGATTACAACGGTGAGCACTTGGACGGAGCTCTGGACGCTCATGGACTCTCTCAGCGACGACACACTTCTGAACGGCTTCTTCCGTTTCATGAAGCACCCTATTACACCCATGTGGGAGAATCCCGCCAACATCCGCGGTGGGGCCTACAGTATGCGCATTCCTCGTAAGGACGCGGCCGACGTATTCATGAAGTACAGCATTGGAGTGATGCTGGGTGCCGTCGCAAAGGATGCCGACAACGAACTCCTGGGTGTTGCAATTAGCCCCAAGCGCGGGTTCAATGTGATTAGCGTATGGAACAGCAACTACGAGGTCCATTCGTCCAATGACGATATCAAGTACATTAGTCGTGTGATTCCTGCGGATGAGATTCGTTACACCAAACACACAGATCGGCAGTTCTAAAAGAATTGCTGAGCGGTATACAGACAGCCAGTTCTAAAAATACAACAAATACATAATACATTAATAATATGGAATACAGAATAATTTATGAATAACTCGTTCCCACGACAATTGTTTTTTTGGTTTAGTAGGTTTCAACATTGCCTGAACTTCAGGCTGTTGAATGTTACTTTTAGGGGGTGCTGGGGCAACTCGCGGTTTCATACAACGTGCTAACGTTTCGGCAACTTCATATTCATGTGCTCGCCATTCACGCACAGCACGTTTATACTCATCCGCTTCTTCACGCAGCGTCTGTGGATGTCCGCGCGGACCCGAGTATGGGTTTGTTACAGTAGCTTTGCCATATTTCTCTTGGTATTGCTCTTGTAATGACTTGATTCCTAGCTGTTTCCATACAGGTTCAGGGTAGATTTTGGCGCTTGGCATTTAGGGTGGCGGGTGATTTCCGAAATACGAAATCGCGCGTCTTCAAATTTCGTCTCGCTGGCCGCGCCGAAGTCGGCCAACGGCCGACAAAATTTCTGCGACCGACGGTGGCGTGATTTCTTCGTCAGAAATACAATCATCGGACCCCATATCACTCACTACACTACTAGTACGCGTAGTAGAACGACTACTATTAGGGCTGTCAGAACGTACCCATGTCATAACACATGTTGGAATATCAGCGTGTATAAAGGGCATACTTTTGGATATAAAAAATCCATGCCGCTTATACCAGTTTATAATACATTCACAATTCACAGGCTTCAATGTCAAACTATCACACGTTGCCTTAATAGCCTCTAATAGCCGACTTCCGTTACCACCACCTCGGTGGTTTGCGTGAATTGTCAAAAATGATAACGCGCATTCACTTACAAGTCCAAACCCAACCAGCGTGGAGTTATAATATAACCCCATGCTGCTGCATAAGTCTATTGCGGACCAAGATGCGGCGAAATCATTGTCATCAATGGTTGGAAAATTCTCTACGTATAAGCGGGTTACATCACGGAAATCACGTAAGGGTAAAGGGTGAATAGCGTACATTTAGTCATATCTACTGTTAGGTGGTATTTTAAAACGCTGCCAATATTTCTTGGTACGCAGTTTCGGCTTTTGTGTCGTCAGCAAATACAAGTTGATATACCATACCTGTTTGTCGTATTATAACGTCAGTATTTGCTACTTGTATGCTATCAATATTTCGCCAAAATACAAATACTGAGTCGCGTTCGCACTCGCGCCAAATACGAATTCCAGTACCTGGTCTGATTTCGTATTTCGGTGTAAATATTGTGACCAACATACGTCCAGGGGCTTAAATCGTGCTCGCATTTTAAATCATAATGGCTTTTGTATCAGCAATGAACGCGCCGGCACTTACAAAGAGCGGTGTAAATGGCAGTGATGTTTATACGGCGGACGGCGTCGGGGACCCTCGTGTGGCCCTCTACACGTCTCTTGTGCGGGACTGTGATGCGGAGTTTATCCGTGAGCAACTAAAGGCTATTAGGGGGATGGGGGACTTAGCGGCAGTCCAAGATGCATTTGTGATGGCGTACCAGGCGCGTGATGTGCGTGGCGGCAAGGGTGAGCGCGATGTGGCCTACAAGATGCTTGTGGAGCTGGCTGAGGGACAGAGCGCAGAGAACGTGACGGCAATGGTGCGCCTTGTTGTGGAGTATGGGTGCTGGCGTGATGTGTTTGCACTCATGGATATGCCCACAGGAAGCGGGAATTACCCCTTCACAGTCACTGTACAGAAGGTTATCCAAGAGCAGCTTGTGGCCGATGAGGCTGCGATGGCAGCCGGCAAGTCTGTATCCCTACTTGCCAAGTGGATGCCACGTGAGGGCAAGAAGGCTGAGCGACGTGTGGAGATGTTTGCCGGCGTGAAGTCGGACGACTCGGAGAAGACCCGAAACTGGAAGCGGATGGTGTATCGCCGGCGCATTGTGGCCCTCAACAAGTACATGAAGACTACTGAGATTGCGATGTGCGGTGGTCAGTGGGCTACTATCAAGCCTGGTGCAGTTCCTGGGCGGTGCCTGAAGAAGAATAAGGCGGCGTTTCTCAACGAGGCCCTTGCACCTCATCGTGTAAAGGGAAAGGCTGCTCAGACAACTGGAGCGGAGCGCAGTGACTCTGAGGACCGCCGGGCCTGTGCGCAGCACTTCAAGGACCACGTTAAGAGTGGTAAGGCTGTGAAGGGAGCTACCACTGTGTTCCCCCACGAGATTGTCAAGGGCATTGGGCGGGCGTCGGATGACCAGCAGGCTCTTCTAGAGGCTCAGTGGGTGGCAATTCGTGAGGCTGCTGCAGGAAAGGGCGGGTTCCGTCGTACGGTTCCGCTTGCCGACTTCAGTGGCTCTATGAGTGGTATTCCAATGCTAGTGAGCATGGCACTCGGCATTCTTGTGAGCGAGGTCAATCACACGGCCTTCCGTGACCACGTGCTAACGTTCTCAGAGAAGCCTACGTGGGTAAAACTAGAGGGCGCAAAGAACCTTGCCGAGAAGGTTCGTCGCTGTGAGGAGTCCCCGTGGGGCATGAGTACCAATATTGAGGCCGCCTTTGATCTCATTCTGCGGCGCATGGAGGAGCACCGTGTGCCTGTTGGCGAGGAGCCCGAGGACCTCCTGATTTTCACCGACATGGGCTGGGACGCAGCACTCTGTGCGAAGTCTGGAAAGTGGCAGACACACATTGACATTCTCCAGGAGAAGTTCCGCGCTGCCAGTGAGCGGACCTGGGGCGCAGGCCAGCCTGGTTGGAAGATGCCTCGCATTATTGTGTGGAACTTGCGCGCGGCCTTCAAGGACTACCACGCGACTGCTCAGGCAACTGGCGTCATCCAGCTCTCAGGTTGGTCACCATCCACCCTAAAAGTCCTCCAGGAGGGAGCCATTAGTACTCCGACACCCTATCAGTCGCTCCGTGCGGTCCTTGATGACCCCCGTTATGACCGCGTACGGGCTGATATCAAGTTGGCATAAAGCGCGTCCAGGGCCTAAGGAACACTTTCATATCAACAAGTAGGCGGTGTAGATACCGACCGACGGACCTTGTGATGGAAGAGCTGTGCCCGATGAAGGAAGTGATTAGCCTTCGGGAAGCATGCACGCATAGTACTAGCAATGGACTGCCGGCCGAAGGACTCACCGCTTAGATATACATTGAGGTAGCGATGGACTATTAGGGGAGGCTGGTGTGGCACCCAGAGCAGCCTAATAGCTTCGCATCGCATTCCGCAACAGGCCTTGCCAGCCGACCGCGTTGAGAGGAACCGTGTTATAGCCAAGTACTCCGTCATGTATATCGTAGGTAGGACTAATCACCCTACCGCCCCTGCTCCACACAGCAACGAATCTTACGATTTATGAAAAAGTGCTTTACTTTTCCAAATGTATAACCGGAGCTCGCACAACACTTAGCAAGAAACGTGCATAGTATTTTACGTTTCATACAGCAAACAACATTCTACGCAAACACTTTGAGTTGGGGATATTTGAGTTGGGACCTGGGGTCCCCGTGTCAGCTACGATACACGCTGAATGTTCCTTACAGCAAATCATTTTCACTAAATATTTGAACAGGAACGCGCACACATATGCAGGGATGGCCGAGTGGTTAAGGCGCTACGTTGAGGTTCTGTTGGGGCGCAAAGGGTCGCAACAGGTAGTATCGTAGTTCGAAAGAGCGAGGGTTCAAGTCCCTCTCCCTGCACGATACCAGTTTTACAAACTGAAATCCTAATGAACTCTAATAAACTTATTTGAATGTCTCAAAGACCATCAAACAAGTTTTCTCGGGTCATCCCGTATTATCCATAATACACACATAA
>JACCEB011195389.1_pt1 | contig 35203 bp, 33 predicted proteins | sample 7454761 | NCBI WGS metagenome assembly JACCEB01 (sample SAMN15323454, study PRJNA562643) | freshwater metagenome | isolation source: river surface water | place: USA:Blue River Watershed | collected 2017-08-18
GAAGGCTACGATAAACTAGCTAAAATTGGTCCGTGTGTATCCATTTTTGGCTCGGCAAGAACCAAGGACGATCAAAAATTTTACTTACTAGCCGAAGAAATTGCCTATAAAGTAACCCAACATGGTTATGGTGTAATTACTGGTGGAGGTCCCGGAATTATGGAAGCAGCTAATAAAGGAGCCAAACGCGGTGGAGGAAAATCGGTTGGTTTAGCCATTGCTTTACCCTTTGAAGAAGCATCTAATAAATATATTGATAGGGACAAAAAAATAGATTTTGATTACTTTTTTGTGCGTAAAGTAATGTTTACCAAATACTCGCAAGGTTTTATTGTATTACCTGGAGGAATGGGTACTTTAGATGAACTATTTGAAGCTATTACTTTAATACAAACCAGAAAAATTGGTAGATTTCCAATTGTTTTAGTTGGAAAAGATTTTTGGGGCGGATTAATTGATTGGATTCAAACTACTTTAATCAATGAAAAAATGATATCACCAGAAGATATGAACCTTATTAAAATTGTTGATAATGCTGCTGAAGCTGTTGAAATTATTGATAAATTTTACTCTAAATACTTACTTAAACCCAACTTTTAAAAAACCATTTTGTATCCAAAAAAAAATCTCAAATAGCTTTATATTTGAGATTTTTTTTATTACAAAATAAATTAATCTTCATTGTATTTAATTTTTTTAAGCTTTTTTGTTGCTTCATCTCTCACTTTTTTAAATGCTGCTAGATTTTTGTTACTAATAGGTTCCGAATGAGGTAATTTTTCATTTAATCCGTTAATTTGTTTTCCATTTTTCCAAAATCTATAACAAACATGCGGACCAGTTGCTAATCCTGTAGAACCTACATACCCAATTATATCACCTTGCATCACCCTTACACCAGGACGAATTCCTGGTTTAATTTTACTCATATGTAAATATTGCGTAGTGTAAGTATTGTTGTGTTTAACCTTTACATAATTACCATTATTTCGGTTAAATTCGGCATGTGTAATTACGCCATTTGCTGTTGTCATAATTGGTGTACCTTGAGGTGCAGCATAATCGGTTCCTAAGTGGGCTTTCCATTGTTTGGTAACTGGATGAAAACGCTTATTAGAAAAATGGGAAGAAATTCGCGAATATTTAACAGGTGCTTTTAAAAATGGACGTTTCATACCTCTACTCTCTAAATCATAATACCCTCCATTACCATCTTGTTCAAAATAAATGGCATAAAATTCTTTCCCACCATGTTCAAAAACTGCTGATTTTATTCTTTTAATTCCAATACTTTCGTTTTCTACCATCAGCTCTTCGTAAACTACTTTAAATTTATCACCTTTTTGTATTCTGTAAAAATCTATTGTCCAAGCATAAATATTTGCCAATTCATTGGATAAAACCGGATTTGCTCCTATATTTAACATTGTTGCATATAAACTATTATTAATAACTCCTCCAACACTTTGCGTTACCAATTGTGTTTCTTTATCTACACGATTTACTTTTACAGAGTCTCTAAAATCATATATCATATAACTGATTTTATCTATCTCATAAACCATTAATTGTAAAGTAGGCACAGAATCTTTTGATAGAAATAAAGTATAATTATTTCCAGCACGCATTTTTCTTACATCATATAGGTTTGTACTGGTATTAACAATTTGATCAATTGTTGCATAACTCACATTATACGGAATCAACATATCACTAAAAAACTGATTGTTTTTTACTTCTTTTTTTTCTATATTAAAACTATCAATATTAAATCCATATAAAAACTCTGGGTCTTTTGGGGGCAGATTGTTTTGTTCATCAGATGAACCATCACAGGAAATAAATACAAAAGAAGATAGTATAATGAAGTATAATAAACGATAAAACATGCCTAAAAAATTAAGTGGGTAAAACTAAATATATAATTTTTATTTACAGAATATTTATGCTTCATTTTATTTACATTTAATCGTGCAAAACCTATAAATATTCTATTTCATGGTTTTTCAATAAAATGATGTATTAAAAGTTTTTTAAATTGTTATATTTGCCCTAATTAAATTTATTTTATGGAAAGCACAACTATTTTACTGATATTGATGTGGTTAGGAGTACGAGTGGGTTTGTCGTATTTTTTCAAATCGGCTAATTATGCATCTTGGAAAGCTTATATACCTGTATATTCTAGTTGGTTATGGTTAAAAATAATCAACCGTCCTTGGTGGTGGATTTTTTTAGTTTTTATTCCTGTTGTAAATTTAGTTTTAAGCATTGGTATGCTAGTAGATTTACTAAATTCTTTTGGTAAACGTAAACCTTTAGACCATGTAATTTGTGCTATTGTTCCTTTTGTTTATTTACCTTATATTGCCTTTGTGCAAAAGCCTCAATATGGTGGAGCTTGGATTTATACCAAAGAAAATAAACCTCAAATTAGAGAATGGAGTGAGGCGATATTTTTTGCCGTTATTGCAGCTACAATCATTCGTACTTTTTTCCTCGAGGCTTTTACAATTCCAACTTCATCTATGGAAAAAACCTTGTTAAGAGGCGATTTTTTATTTGTAAGTAAAGTTAGTTATGGCTCTAGGATGCCCATAACTCCTTTAGCTTTGCCTTTTATGCACCACAGCATTCCTGTTATTCAGGCTAAAGCTTATTTGGATTGGATACAATTGCCTCAATTTAATTTTCCTGCATTAAATAAAGTGGAACGCCAGGATATAGTTGTTTTTAATTATCCTATGGAGGATTATAGGCCTATTGATAAACGCGAACATTATATCAAAAGATGTGTTGCAGTTGCTGGGGATACTTTACAGGTTGCATCGGGTTTATTAATTGTAAATGGAACTCCTTATCCTTTGGCAGAAACCGGTCAAATGTCTTATTATTTTAATGCACAAAAAGATAGAGAATTGTTAAGCTTTTTGGATACCGAGGATTTAAATAAAGAAGATTGTATGTGCAATCCTAATCCTTATGAGGATGGTTTAAACTGCTCTTTTCATTTAACTAATGCCTCATTAAACAAATTAATTAACCGTCCTTGGGTTAAAGGTGAAGTGGTTTCTGGTATGCTAGATCCAAAAAATCCTCAACATATTCAATACAACAATGTGTACCCTCATGAGTTTAGTGGCGAAAAAATCCCAACACAAGATAGCCGATTAAAGGTTTGGACTAGAGATTTTTATGGTCCGATTTGGATACCTAAAAAAGGAGAATCCATAACATTTAATCGTGAAAATTACTTGATTTATCAACGCGTAATAAATGTTTACGAGAAAGAACAAACCGTAATTAGTTTAGAAGATGCTTTAAAAAATTACCATGCTTTACAATCGTATTTAAATGATCAAATTTTAGATACTAAAGCTACTCCCGAAGAAAATTTTGGCAACAATATCCGAATGGCAATGGAAATTAAACGTTCGTTGGTTTTTAATAAAATTCCCGAAAAATTAAATCATTGGTCGGATGGTTTCTACATGGATAATTTATCTAAAAGTTCAGGAAAATCTTTCTCAGCCTTAAATAAAACTTTTAAAGAAGAATTTTTGAAATTTAAAAAAACAGAATTAATTGCAGAAATTGAAGACATCGTTCACTCAGTAAAAGAGTTTAATAAGGATTGGGTTACAGATGGAGAAATTGATGATCAAGCTATTCGAAATTATTTAATTGGCGGAAATTTCCCTTGTATTTTAAACGGACAAATACAAGAATCTTATACCTTCCAACAAGATTATTATTTTATGATGGGGGATAATCGTCACAATTCATTCGATTCTCGAGGTTGGGGTTTTGTACCTGATGATCATATTGTAGGAAAAGCAGTATTTATTTGGTTATCAATCGATCCGGATGAAAAATGGGAATTATCTAATTTAGGTAATAAATTACGATTTGATAGAATGTGTACTTTTGTTAGCAACAACGGTATTAGCAAATCTTATTTAATTCATTTTTTAATTGTTATTGGGGCAATTTACGGCTTTAATAAATACAGAAAAAACAAGAAAAAGAAAGAATTAAAAGAAGAATAAATGATTCCTGTTTTACCCATAAATTATTTTCCGCCAATTAGTTATTTTGTTATTTTAGCGCAAAATGAAAGTGTATTAATTGAGCAACATGAACATTTTATCAAACAAAGTTTTCGTAATCGAATGGAAATTTTTGGCGTAAATGGAAAACTGTCGCTCACCATTCCATTACACCGAAAAAGTAGGGAGAAAAAAATGATTACGGATGTTAGTATTGCTAACGATACGCCTTGGCAAGCGCACCATTGGAAAAGTATTGCTAATGCTTATAGGGCAACTCCTTATTTTGAATATTACGAGGATAAATTATTGCCTTTGTTTTTAAACGAACAAAACAATTTATGGGATTTTAATTTACAAATCACTAATTTGTTAATGGGCTTTTTAGGTTTACAAACCAAAATTGAATTTACAAATGATTTCGACAAAAATATCGATTACGATTTCCGAAATTCTTTTAGCGCAAAAGCTCCGCAATTAATTGATGGTGAAAGATATATACAAACTTTTGAAGAAAAAATTGGTTTTTTAAACGACTTAAGTATTTTGGATGCCTTGTTTAATATGGGGCCCGAAACTTTAAGTTATTTAAAACAACAAAAACTAAATGTACAACATAAATAAATTTACAAATATGAATGTTTTAATTATTGGATCTGGTGGTAGAGAACATGCTTTTGGTTGGAAAATAGCGCAAAGTACTTTACTTAAAAATTTATATTTTGCTCCTGGAAATGCAGGAACAAAGGAATTGGGTAGAAATTTAAATGTATCGGTAAACGATTTTGATGGAATTAAAAATGCGTGTATTCAACAACAAATTGATTTAGTAGTGGTTGGTCCCGAAGATCCATTAGTAAATGGTGTACACGACTTTTTTTTAGCCGATGCAGTATTAAAAAACATTCCTGTAATTGGTCCGCAAAAACAAGCTGCACAATTGGAAGGTAGCAAGGAGTTTAGCAAAAAATTTATGTTAAAACACAATGTTCCAACTGCTGCTTATGCAAGTTTTACAGCGAACGAATTAAACGAAGGGTTGCAATATTTAACTACTCAAAAACCTCCTTTTGTATTAAAAGCAGATGGTTTAGCTGCTGGAAAAGGTGTGGTAATTTTAGATAATTTACAAGATGCACAGGCAGAGTTAACAGCTATGCTAAAGGATGCAAAATTTGGAAAAGCATCTAGCAAAGTAGTTATTGAGGAATTTATGCAAGGTATCGAATTATCTGTTTTTGTTTTAACAGATGGTAAAGATTATGTGATTTTACCTGCGGCAAAGGATTATAAACGAATTGGAGAGGGTGATACGGGTTTAAATACTGGTGGTATGGGTGCAATTAGTCCGGTTCCTTTTGCAAACGAAGATTTTATTTTAAAGGTAAAAAATAAAGTGGTAGAGCCTACCATTAAAGGGTTGCAGGCCGATAACATTCCTTACAAAGGTTTTATTTTTATTGGTTTAATGAATATGGATGGCGAACCTAAAGTGGTGGAATACAATGTGCGCATGGGGGATCCAGAAACGGAAGTGGTTATCCCAAGGATAGAATCCGACTTTTTAGATTTGTTATGGAAAACAGGAAAAGGGGAACTAAAATCTGCAGAGCTAAAAATTAGTCCAGATACAGCCACTACGGTAATTATGGTTTCGGGTGGATATCCCGAGGATTACCAAAAAGGTAAAGTAATTTCTAATTTAGATAAAACTGCAAACAGCATTGTTTTTCATTCGGGAACCAAAGAGGAAAACGGAAACATTGTAACCAACGGCGGAAGAGTTTTAGCCATCACCAGTTTCGGAAAAGATTTTAAAGAAGCACTTGCAAAATCTTATAAAAATACCGAAATTATCAACTACGAAAGCAAATATTTTAGAACTGATTTGGGTAAAGATTTGGAGAAGTATTTGGGGTAATTGTTTGTAAGCTTAAAAAATATTTATATGAGTATTCCTAAATATGACCAAATTCAATTTCCAGCTTTACAAATATTAAGCGATGAAAATGAATGGAAATTAAGAGATTTAGAACCTGTATTGGCAGTTTATTTTAAACTAACAAATGAGGAAATGTCTAAACCATATTCATCAGGAAATGGAACTATATTTCTTGATAGAATAAGTTGGGCAATGAGTTATTTGAATATGGCAGGATTAGTTTCTAAGCCAAAAAGAGGAATTTATAAAATAAATGAAAAAGGTAAAGAAATTTTAAAAAAGCCAAATGAATTTAGAGATTATATAAAAAAACAAATTGAGCAAAGAGAACCTACTAGAAGTAAGAAAGAAAAATTCGAAAGTGAAGAATTCGAGAGTATTTCTGGAACTTTAAATGATTTAACTCCTCAAGAAATTTTATACAATTCATTTCAAGGAATTAAAAAATCTGTATATCTTGAGATAATTGACACTATTTTGAGTAAAACTCCTCGTGAATTTGAAAAGTTAGTTGTAAGCTTATTGCAAAAATTGGGTTATGGAGGGCAAATTAAAAATTCAGGTTTGGTTACTCAAGCTTCTAATGACAAAGGGATTGACGGAATTATAAAAGAGGATATTCTAGGTTTTGGTAGAATTTATATTCAAGCAAAGAGATATAATAGAGATAATTTAATTGGTAGAGAAGAGATTCAAAAATTTGTTGGAGCATTAGCTGTAGAAAATTCAGATAAAGGAGTTTTTATAACCACCTCGGATTTTAATAAAGGGGCTTATGAATATGTTGAGAATTTATCTTCAAACAATAAAATTGTACTCATAAATGGAAATAAATTATCAGAATTTATTTACGATTACAATCTTGGTATGCAAACAGAAAAAATAATTGAAGTAAAGAGACTAGATAGTGACTTTTGGGATAGTTTAGAAAACGATAAACAAATGATCTAAATAACCTAAACTTTTAACTTAAAAACTTTTGATATCTTATCTATTATTTTAATAAATCACTTTATAAAACTCCCAATTTTTAAACGATCCAAAACAAACAGTTTAAAATATAATTCTTTATCGAATAAATAAACGATTTTGTTTAACTTTGATAGGCTTTAAAATATACCAAATAAAGCATTTTACAATGTTTCGGGATAAAAGTATTAATTTATTTTTTTTATGTTCGATAGGAATGCTTTTGGGTTTTACCAATCTAAAAGCACAGTTTTACAATGGTACACAAGGTGTTTTTGGTAAAAACAAAATACAGTATAAAGATTATTTGTGGAGCTATTACAAATACCAAAAGTTTAATGTTTATTTTAACGATGAAGCTAAAAATTTAGCGAATTATGTGGCAATTTCTGCCCACATAAATTTGTTGGATATTGAGGATTTTTTCGATTATACTTTAAATAGTAAAATAGAATTTATTATTTACAAAACCCAAGATTTAAGCCGAACGAGTAATATTGGTAACATTGATGAAATTATGGCGGATAATGGTTCCGGCGTTAGAGCAAACAATAACCGAGTGTTTTTATTTGATAATGGCAATAAAAAAGATTTAGATATACAAATACGAAAAGGTATAGCAATGTGCCTGATTCAGGAGGTTTTATACGGACAAGAATATAATCCAAATATCCGAAGCAGTGTTTTGTTATTTTTACCTCAATGGTATGCTACAGGATTAGCCAATTTTGTTGCAGAAAACTGGAATGTGGAAAGAGATAACGAATTGCGAAATTTATTTGTAAGTAGAAAAAAAGTGAAAATTTACGATTTAAATGAACGAGAGGCGGCTTTGGTTGGACAAAATATTTGGTATCAAATAGCCGATCAATACGGGAAAAATGTAGTTCCTAAAATGTTATTTGTAGCGGCATCTTCACGAAATACCGAAACAAGTTTTTCGTATGTTTTAGGATTAAAAATGAACGATTATATTACAGATTGGCGTAATTTAAATAAAGAAATTTATGTATACTCGGCACTTAATTTAAAGCCCAACAACCTTGACGTTTTACAAGTAAAATACAATAAAAAAAATATTTATCTCCGACCAAAATCTTCGCCCAATCAGCCATATTTAGTATATAATCAATTAAAATACAGTAGGCATTCAACCTATTTAAAAAATACGGAAACAAATGAAACTAAACGTTTAGTTAAAATTGGTCATAAAATCGATATTTTACCTGATTACTCTTTTCCTATAACTACTTGGCATCCAAATGGAGAGTTTTTAAGCTTATTTTTTGAGAAAGAAGGTGAATTAAATTGGTGGTTAATAAACCCAAATGAGGATGAAATATTGGAAAGTAAAATACCACAATTGGATAAAATTTTATACGCCGAATACAGTCCGAATGGAAACCAATTGCTTTTTATTGGAACAAAAATGGGGAAAACAGACTTGTATATTATGGATATACAATCCCGAAATCCTGTGGCTATTACCAACGATTATTTTGATATTTATAGTGCAACGTATTTAAATAATGCTCAAATTATTTTTAGCTCGAACAGAGACAAAGACACTTTAGGAATTGGTGGATTAGAAAATAAAGTTTTTAGCAAAAAAAACAATTTGTATTTGGTTAATATTTTAGGCTTTAAACCTACTAAAAATCATAAAATTATACCGTTAAAAAACATGCCCTCGCAATTTGCAAATTTACAAAGTGGATTATACAACAAATTTTATTTTACCTCTAATCAAACAGGAATAAATAATTTGTATTTAGGAATATTGGATAGTGCTATAACACATGTAGATACTACCATACACTATTCTTATTTTGTAAATCACACGAAACTAAGCGATTGGGAATATGGAATTTCTGATGTAAATTATGCTCAAAACAAATTAAACTGGGTATACCACAAGGGTAAAAAAACATTCATTCAAACCACCGATACTTATAACCTATCCGAAACAAACGAGAATTACACACCTTTTGTATTGAAAAAATATCCTAAATTAAAATCTAAAAACAATACAAACAACTCAAAATCAGGAATTACCGTAGATTCTTTAAAATCTAAAATGATAGAAAATCCAAACTTTGCACTTCCAAAATATTACATTTTTAACAGCGAATTACAAAATACAGAAAAAGACACAACAATAATTTTATCAGACAATGCCATAGACAAATTTCAGGTATTTAAATTATCAGAATTACCTGCAAGTGATTCTTCTGCTAATTTAGCCAAATTACGAAATTATGAAATTGAGTTTAAAACTTTTGATGCCAATTTAGAGTTGAGTAATACATTTTTAAATCCTAGCTATCAAGTTTATACCGGTACTGGAGGTAATTTAACATCACCAGTAAGCGGATTTACCCAATTTGGAATTGTAGATGTTTTAGAAGATTATAAAGTTATTGGAGGCTTTAGATTTGGAAATATTGGCAATTACGAAACACTTTTAACTTTTGCGAATTATAAAAAACGTTGGGATAAACAATATACTTTATATCGTGGATCGTTTACAGATTTTGCCAATAATATAGGTACCAAAAATGTTTTATATGATTTTTTAGTACAACTTACCTACCCGTTTAAAATGGTTAACCGTTTTCAAGTTACATTTTCGATGCGCATGGATCAATTTATCCCCTTAAGTTTTAACGAATCCTTTTTGCGACTACCTAATGTTTTTGTTTTTAAACCTAATATCCGACTAAATTATACTTATGATGACACACGTCCAATAGCTATAAATTTACGCGCTGGAACACGTTTTAAATTGTTTAACGAATATTATATCAATGCTTTAAATCCTCAATTACATACCATAACTTATGGTTTAGATTATAGATATTATTATCCATTGTATAAAAAAATTATTTGGGCAAACCGTTTAGCTGGTGGTGGAAGTTTAGGTACCGAAAGATTAATGTACTATTTGGGTGGAGTTGATAATTGGATGTTTAACCAATTTAATAACAATTTAAATTCGAGTAGATTACCTCAAGGACAAAATTATGCATACCAAACATTAGGAAACAATATGCGTGGTTTCCAACAAAATATTAGAAATGGAACTGCTTTTATGAGCATTAGTACAGAAATTCGTGTACCAATTGTTTCTATGATCTATCCTAAACCAATTAGTAATCCTATTATTCAAAATTTTCAACTGATAACTTTTGCAGACCTTGGATCTGCATGGACTGGATTTCAACCTTTTAGTAAGAACAACACCTTTAACGAACAAAATTTTACTATTGGAAATCCCGAAAATCCAGTTGCCCGAATTAGAGTTGAATCCAAAAAACAACCCATTGTATTTGGATATGGAATTGGCGCTCGAACACAAATTTTTAGTTATTTTATACGCCTAGATTATGCTAGAGGAATTGGCGATGGTAACAATAAAGAAAGCATCTTTTATTTATCCTTAGCAAAGGATTTTTAAGCTATTATTTGCGCAATTTTAATTAAATTAATTAGCCTAATTACTTAATTATTACTATCAAAAATACAGGAATTATAAAAAATACAGTTAAAATATATGCAAAACCATACCAACGTCTTTTTAAGGTAATTTCACCAATCCATTGCGCTAAAAAGATAGGTAATTTTTGAAAGTATGGTATCAACATAAAAATTGAAACACCAATTAAATTAAATAAAATATGAACAAAAGCTATAGAAATTGCACCATCACTAGGATTGGATAAAGAAGCTATTAAAGCCGTAATAGTTGTTCCAATATTTGCACCCAATAAAAAAGGAAATGCTTTTTGTAAACTTACAACATTAGTTGCTACCAAAGGAACGGTTAAAGATGTGGTTACAGAACTTGATTGTACCGCAGCAGTTAATCCAACTCCCCAAAACATAGATTTTACTGGCGAACCAAAAACTCTGGCTTCAAACTTTTCCTTATTATTACCTATAAACAACGCTTTTAAAATCTTGGATAAGTACTTTAAACTAAAAAACAAAGCAACAAACGCAATAATTAAAGTAATATAGCCATTATCAAAAATTTCATGAACAAACTTAGCGCTTTCTTTAATCGGACTAAATGAAGGACTTGAGGTTTGAGGTACAACTACAATCGAACTAAAAAATGTTTTCTCTAAAAATATTGCCAAATTTGATAAAAAATTAAAAGCTAACTCCAAAGGAAAAATTACTAGGGTTACAATTAAATTAAAAAAATCATGAACCGTTGCAGCAGAAATTGCTTTGTTAAACTCTTTTCTGTTTCCCATGTGCCCCATAGATACTATTGTTGAAGTAATAGAAGTTCCTATGTTTGCACCTATGATTAACGGAACAGCATCTGCAATTGAATTAAACTGTCCGCTTGCAACTAAACTAACTACAATTGATGTAGTTAAACTGCTGGATTGTGTAATGGCTGTTGCCAACAAACCTATAAATAATGAAATTACCGGTGATGTTGCATAGGTATATATTAAGTTTTTAGCTGCTTGATCGCCAAATGCCTCAAAACCAAAGGACATTAGTTTTAACGAAATTAAAAAACCTAATAAAATAAAAAGTAAAAAAGTAATTCGAGTTACTAAAATTTTTATCGGATACTGATTAGTTTCAGTATGTATAGTTGTTTGCATATCCTAAAATTGATACACAAATGTAAACTTTCATGATTTACTTAAAATTAACTTAATGTTAATTAATGATTACCTAATCGATAAAAAAATCAATTAAAGTATAATTACTTATTTTTTTTAATATAATTTTCGATTGCTCCAGTCATTGAAGGATTTTCTGGAGTTGGCGCAAAAATATTCACATTAATTCCTGCTTTTTCGGCCGCAGCTTTAGTAGTATCCCCAAAAACTGCAATCAAAGTTTTATTTTGTTTAAAATTTGGAAAGTTTTTAAACAAGGATTCAATTCCCGCAGGACTATAAAACACCAATAAATCGTAGAACACATTTTCTAAATCTGATAAATCGCTAGAAACCGTTTTGTAAAAAATAGAACGTGTGTATTCTATACCAGCTTCTTGTAACAAAGCAGGAATTATAGGTTTTAAAATATCAGATGATGGTAACAAATACAATTCTTTTTTATGCTTTTTAAGAATATCAGCCAATTCGTTAATTTTTTGTCCGGCAAAAAATATTTTACGTTTACGATACACCACGTATTTTTGTAAATAAACCGCAATAGCTTCAGAAGTACAAAAATATTTTAAAGTGTTTGGAACTTCATATCTCATTTCTTCGCAAATACGAAAAAAATGATCAATCGCATTTCGGCTGGTTAAAATAATAGCCGTAAATTTTTTAATATCGTCTTTACTAATTTTGGTTTCTCTTAATTCAGCACCCTGAACATGAATAAAAGATCTAAAATCAATTTTAATATTATATTTGGAAGCTAAATCTAAATATGGAGATTTTTGATTATCTGGCTGGGGTTGAGAAACTAAAACCGATTTGATTTGAGTCATTTTTGTAAACGTATTAAATTAATTTACTATGCATTTTCCATTAAAAATTTACCAATTACTGCAACGGGTATAATTTCCAAAGTGCAAATATACAAAAATGCATACAGTATTGAAAATGATTTAAATTCATTACTATATTTATAAGCTTTGTAGCATCTAATTATCCACAAAATTGTAAATATTACAATTGAAATAACAGAAAATATTTGGTGTAATTTAGTGGAGAATAAAATTAAAATTGCACTAATTATGGCTAATAAGCTGTATAATTTAAATTTTAGATAATTATCTTTTAAAAAAAATTGCAATAAAATTTTGGTTTCGAAAACCCAAGCCAAAAAGATATTAACAACAGACTTTACAACGAAAGTTGATAAGATCAAAATAAAGTAAATTAGAATATCTAAATTATCATTAATAACAAGCAATTTATACCTAAAATTTATTGCGTAAAATAAAATAAATAAATTTATAAAAAAGGTAATATTTAGTAATCTAGTTACTTTTTTAATGCTTTCCGAATCTTCTCTAATTAAATTATTTTTTTGTTGTTCGCTTAAAGCTGCTCTAAAAATTTTATAAGTTTGATTTCTATAATTATAAAAAATCCAAGCCAATAAAAAAAGGGAAATACATAACAAAATGTATATAATTCCATGTATATTTTCTGGTACTGGATGAAAATTTGTTTCCAATTTATTTTGATTTAACCACTACAAAGTTACGAGAAATTGTGAAACCTAACTTAAATCCTTTATTTAACCATGAATCAAATGTATAAGGTATAAAATCGTTGTAGATAATTCCTGAACTGTTGGTTAAATTTAAATGAAAAACATGTCCGCCTGTTTCAATTTCAAAACCAATCCCCAATGGATTATTGTAACTGTAAACTCCATCTTTTCTTCTTAACTCATCCAAAGCATAAAAATACTCGGCAATAAATGAAAATCTTGGATTTATTTTATACCTCAACAAACCACCTAAACTAAAAATTAAATTATTGTCGTTGTAATTTTGATCGGCACTATTAATTACTAAATTACGATAAATTGCTGTAGGTAGAAATCCTAAAGTTAAGCGATTGCCAATTTTTTTTGATACAATAATTTGGTTGGTATAACTAAATCTTTGTCCCCAATTATCATAAATATTATTAGTGTTTTTTTGAGGAGTAAAAACTGCCGATGTATATAAACACAAACTTACAGGAATATTTTTAGTGTTTTGTTGTAAAATTTTATATTTGATATATCCATCAATATTTTCGGCAGTTTTACTTCGCCCTATTCCTATCATAATATGATCAGTTAAACCATAATCCATTGAAAACCTGATATTAGTTGCTTGATCGAAACCCCATAAAGTATGAAAACCGCCAGATTCCCCTAAAATATTTCCAAAACGATGTGTAATTCTAAAATCGGCTTCTCCTTTAGCTAACATTTCTGTAGTTTGCGCATTAATTAAGTATTGAGATTTAAAGTGGAAATTTATTTTTTCGGTGTTTTTTTCTGAGTTATTTTCCAACTCATTTAACAAATCATCCTGAGCTTTTACAGAGCTAAAAAATACAAATAAAATCAATGATAAACAGTATTGTAGTTTCATGTTATGTTTATTTTTTTAATGGAAATTGTAATTCTAAAGTAACCTCAACTTCCTCAGCAATATTTTTAATTAATAAAGTTGGGATTTTAACATCATAATCTTCTAATCTTACCAAAAATTTACTAGTAATAACAAGTTTTCCGTTTACAATTTCGCCATTTCCATTAATTGTAACATTTTTAGTAACACCATGAATTGTAAGCTTTCCTTGTGTAGTTAAAGGAAATTTACTTTTAGCATTCAAATCAATTTTTTGTTTTATTCTGCCACTATACTTTGCTGTTGGAAATTTATCACTTTCCATATAAGTTTCATTAAAATGGTCTTGCATTAATTTTTTATCAAATGCAAACTGATTAATTTTTAACAAAACGGCAATAGCAGAATCTTGCAAATTAATAACAGCACTTCCCTGCCCGTTTTTAGCGGCTATATCCTCAATTGGAGCCGATGAAAAAAACGAAATACTAACTTTATCACTGTTTAATTTCGAGTTATTTTGCGCAAAAATTCCTATTGATGCACTTAAAAATATAATGGTTAAAATTTTATACATGCTCTTTAGTTTTCGGGATAATTATCATCAACCCAGCAACGAATTTTTTCTTTTTCTTTAGGATCTACAAACCCCCCTGGAGGCATTGTAGGGAAATTACTTAAAACTCTAGAATCCATTTTACCATTTTCGATAATATTTTTCACATCCTGAAAAGTAGTTAAACCTCCGTTACCGGAGTTAACAGCATGACAACCTGCTGTGCCACAATTTTTATCAATTATTGGTTTAATTTCAACAAATGTTATTTTTTCAGTACAAACTTCCTTTTCTTCAGTTTTACTATCCTTACTACAAGTAATAAATAACACACTTAAGGATAAAGATGCTACAAATGCAATTTTTTTCATGATTAATAATTTAAAACGATTATAGTTTCAAAACAATATTTATTACCAATAGTTACAAAGTAATTAAAAAATACAATAATTATTCCCCAATTTGGTTAAAATAGTAAAATTATTGAAACCAATTTTTATTTCCTAGGGTATCATTCATTAATTCAATCTCTAAATCAATAATCATGAAAACGACATACACTTACCACGATTATTATCACATGTTAGATTTATTGTCTGATGAACATAAAATGATTATGCAAAGTGTGCGTGATTGGGTTGGTAAAGAGGTTATTCCAACGATTGAAGAAAATTGTGAAACACATAATTTTAATCCCAAAATCATGCAATCATTGGGAGAAATTGGATGTTTAGGCCCAACAATTCCAACACAATATGGAGGTGCAGGTTTGGATGATTTAAGTTACGGATTAATGATGATGGAACTGGAACGTGGAGATAGTGGTATTCGCTCCTGTTCCTCAGTACAAAGTTCGTTGGTAATGTTTCCCATTTATAAATATGGTACCGAGGAACAAAAAAATAAATATTTACCAAAATTAGCTACTGGAGAATTTATTGGATGTTTTGGTTTAACAGAACCCAATCACGGATCTAATCCAGGTGGGATGCTCACTACTTTGAAAAAACAAGGTGATGATTTTGTGCTAAATGGTGCAAAAATGTGGATTACCAACTCACCTATTGCAGATATTGCTGTAGTTTGGGCAAAAAATGATGAAGGAAGAATTGTAGGTGTTATTGTAGAAAAAGGTATGAATGGTTTTAGCGCACCAGTTATTCATAAAAAATGGTCGTTGCGTGGCAGTATCACTGGAGAATTGGTATTTGATAATGTTAAAATTCCTGCACAAAATATTTTACCAGGACGAACAGGTTTGGGCGCTCCTCTATCTTGTTTAGATTCTGCAAGATACGGAATTGCTTGGGGTGCAATTGGTGCGGCAATGGACTGTTACGATTCGGCATTGCGATATAGTTTGGAACGTAAACAATTTGGTAAAGCAATTGCGGGTTTCCAGCTAACACAAAAAAAACTTGCCGAAATGTTAACAGAAATCACTAAAGCACAATTGTTTACTTGGAGATTAGGCGTGCTAAAAAACGAAGGAAAAGCAAGTTCGGCACAAATTAGTATGGCGAAACGAAACAATGTTCAAATGGCTTTACAAATCGCAAGGGAAGCCCGACAAATACATGGAGCAATGGGGATAACTGGAGAATACTCTATTATGCGCCACATGATGAATTTGGAATCTGTAATTACCTACGAAGGAACCCACGATATCCATTTATTAATTACTGGAAATGATATTACTGGAATTGCAGCTTTTGAGTAAAGGATAAATTTAAATTATAATAAATACTTATTTTTTGATTGTGATTTGTAATATAAAGAAGTATCATTCCTTATATTTACAAATTCAAAAAAAATAGTAATGGATAAAAGCATTTTATTTTATGATGGAGAGTGTGGATTTTGCAACAAATCTGTACAATTGGTGCTGAAATGGAGTAAAAATAAAAGCTTGTATTTTGCCACTTTACAAGGGGAAACTGCATTAGATTTAAAAAAAAAATTCAGCTCTTTTCCAAAGGATTTACAACATATCGTTTACCATCACAAAAATAAACTGTACTTTGGCGCTAAAGGATTTTTCCAAATTGCTAAAGATTTTAAATATCCATACAAATTATTGAGTGTTTTAGGCTATTTACCAAATTTTTTAACTAATTTATGTTATAGTTTAATTGCTCAAAATAGGTATAAATTTTTTGGTAAATTAGATGCTTGTGTTTTACCAGATAAAAAAGATAGAATTAGATTTTTAAATTAACACATTAACCATGTTATTAAGTGAATTACCTTTGGGCAAAAAAGCAAAAATCAAACAATTAACTTGTACTGATTTACGCTTAAAAATGATTGAAATGGGTTTGTTTGAAGGAGTTGAAGTTGTTAAGGAATTGGAAACTTTAGCTAAAGGCCCGATGGCATTTTGGGTAAATAATTATTTATTATCTCTTAGATATTCTGAGGCTAAGATGGTTGAAATTGAATTGCTTGATTAATGGAAAAAAAACAATATAAAGTTGCTTTAATTGGTAATCCTAACACAGGAAAAAGTTCGGTTTATAATTTAATTACCAACCAAAATCAGCCCGTTGGAAATTTTGTTGGCGTTACTGTGGATAAAAAAAAGCACTCGATACTTTCACCAAAAAATCACGAGATTGAAATAATCGATTTTCCGGGTACTTATAGTATTTTTCCGCAATCCGAAGATGAAAAAGTTGTTTTTGATATATTAAAAGATTCCAATCATATAGATTTTCCTGATATCGTTTTATTTGTTTGTAATTCGACCCAAATTCAGCGAAATTTATTATTATTTTTTCAATTACAGCAAATTGGTTTACCTGTCGTTTTATTGTTAAACATGACAGATAAATTGAGGTTGATGGGTAAAAAAATAAACTATCAAGAATTACAAAAATCATTACCTAATTGTACTATTTTACCTATCAACGCAAGATTAAAATCGGATAAAAATATAATTTTAAATTCCTTAGATAATTTTATCGAAAACAACTCGTTTTCAAAAACTTACAATACAAAGTATTTACAAAAACTTGCTAATCAACCCGAATTAAAAGAAAAAGACACATTGGATAAAATTTATCAAGCTAAAGAAATCGAATCCAAAGTTATTTCACAAATAGAGGAAGATAAAAGTTCTAAATTCACTAAAAAATTAGATAAAATTTTAACTCACAAAATTGGCGGATATTTTATTTTACTTTCTATTCTTTTTGGTATTTTCCAAATCATTTTTAAACTCTCTGAAACACCAATGGAATGGATAGATGCTAATTTTAACTATTTATCAAATATTTTAAATCAAACCTTACCTCCGGGTATTTTAACCGATTTAATTGCTCAGGGTTTAATTCCTGGTTTAGGCGGTGTGTTAATTTTTATTCCACAAATTGCTATTTTGTTTTTGTGTATTGGTATTTTAGAAGAAACTGGATACATGAGCAGGGCTGTGTTTTTACTTGATAGATGGATGCGCCCTTTAGGTTTAAGCGGTAAAAGTGTTGTTCCTTTGGTAAGCAGCATAGGTTGTGCTATTCCTGGAATTTTATCTACTAGAACAATCTCCGGCGAAAAAAACCGATTAATCAGTATTTTAGTAGCACCATTTATGAGCTGCTCCGCGCGTATTCCTGTTTACACCATTTTAATTGCTGTTGTTATTCCTGATGTTTATGTTTTAGGATTTATCAATTTAAAAGGTTTAACATTATTGTTTTTATATTTACTAGGAACCTTTATGGCATTATTTGCTGCTTGGATTTTAAACTTATTTGTAAAAGAAAAAAACAAAGATATTTTTATGTTGGAATTGCCATTTTACAGCTTACCCAACTTGCGTAATTTATTCGTAACCGTATTTACAAAAACAAAAGATTTTGTTGTAGGTGCTGGTAAAATTATTTTAGCTATTAGTATTGTATTGTGGTTTTTAGCTTCATTTTCGCCTGTAAACGATAAAATAGACAACGAAATTAAGCATTTAAAATCCTCAGATTTATCAACTACAGAATTGGAAAATAAGGAAACATCTATTCGTTTACAAAATTCCTACATTGGTATTATTGGCAAAACAATTGAGCCCGTAATTGAGCCTTTAGGTTACGATTGGAAAATAGGTATTGCATTAATTACTTCTTTTGCTGCCAGAGAAGTTTTTGTGGGAACTTTATCCACCATTTACAGTGTTGAAGAGGATAATGAAGATGGTTTGATTGAAAAAATGAAAAATGATTCCCGTTTAGATGGAAAAAAAGTTTACACCCTAGCTTCGGGTATGTCTTTAATGATTTTTTATGTGTTTGCAATGCAATGTATGGCAACATTAGCTGTTGTTAAGCGCGAAACTCAAACATGGAAATGGCCAATATTTCAGCTGATATCTATGGGGATTTTGGCTTATTTTGCTTCGTGGATAACTTTTATAATTTTAAAATAATGCAAATTGTATTAAGTGTATTTTTATTATTAATTTCGGTTGTGTATTTGGGCTATAAATTTTACCAAAATTTTATCCAAAAAAAAACTACATGTTCCAATTGTGCTTTTAGCGCTCAAAAAAAATAAGAGATAATGATTCCTGAATTAAAAAAAATAGGATTTAAAAGAGAAAAAGGTAAAAATAATTTGGCTTTTGTAGACATTTGGGTTGGGGAAAATGAGTTTATTAAACTAGTGGTTGAAATGACCGAAAACAATTGGGGGTTTTATGGTTTAGAAGTTGATGGTGTTTTGGGAACTACATTTGTTAAGGAAAATTTTAAAAAATTTTCCAAAGATGAAATTTTAAAAGTTGTTCAAAATCGTAAATAATTAAGTAAATGTATTCTTTAACCATACAAGATCAAATATCTTTGGATAATGGCAAATTTAATATTACAGAATCCTGGTTTACCATTTCATTTTTTATAATATTTCCTATTTGTGTTATCATTTTATATTTTATTTTAAAAACAAAATACGCTAAAGATTTAAACTAAATATTGTGCTCAAAAAATATTACAAAAAAATAATTTTTACACTTTTTGTAATGCTTACATTAATTGTTTGCATAGATTTTTGGGTGAGTAAAGATGTAGAAAATCAATTGTATAATGATATCCAATCTATGCCTTACAACCGTGTAGGTTTATTATTGGGAACCAGCAAATTTGCAAAAGGAGGAAAACAAAATTTATTTTATAAATACCGCATAAATGCTGCTGTTGCTTTATTTAAAGCAGGAAAAATAGATTTTATATTGGTAAGTGGCGACAATAGCGATGAAACATATAATGAACCCAAACAAATGCGTAAAGATTTAATAAAACAAGGTGTCCCTTCCAATAAAATAGTTTTGGATTATGCGGGTTTTCGCACTTTAGACTCTGTTGTACGATGCAAAAAAGTGTTTGGAGTAAACGAGGTTACTATTATATCTCAACAATTTCATAACGAAAGGGCATTGTTTTTAGCCAACCGAAGAAATATTAATGCCATTGCATTTAATGCGCATAAAGTTCCTTTCAACTATGCTAAAACTGTATTTTTTAGAGAGAAATTTGCAAGAATTAAACTATTATGGGATGTTTTAACCAATAAACAACCTAAGTTTTTGGGCGAAAAAATCATTATTAAATAATATTTTGTTTTTTTAAACAAAAATTGTAAGTTTACCTTATATAAAATTTAAAAATTATGGGATTTTTTGCAGATTTTAAAAAATCGTTACTTAAAGGAGATGTAATTAGTTTGGCTACTGCTGTTGTAATTGGCGGCGCATTTGGTAAAATTGTAAACTCCGTAGTGAGTGATGTAATTATGCCTATTGTGGGATTATTAACAGGTGGTGTGGATTTTACTCAAAAATATATCACCTTAGATGGTGGTAAATATGCTAATTTAGCTAAAGCTCATGAAGCTGGTGCAGCAGTAATAACTTATGGAAATTTATTACAAGCTATCATAAATTTTGTGATTATTTCATTTTTCATTTTTGTTGTTTTACGCGCTGCCGAAAGATTTAAAAAGAAGGAAGAAACTGAAGCTCCTACTCCACCCGTTCCCGCTCAAGAACAATTGTTAACCGAAATTAGAGATTTATTAAAAAATAAATAAGGGCCTGCTTTATTTGGATTAGGCTTTAAACCGCAAACTTTTTTTAACCAAAAAAATAGTTAAACCTATTACGGTTATTGTACTTACTGGCATTAAAATACTGGCTGTTAAGGGCGTTAGTTGCAAGTTAAAAGCTAGGTAAACGCCTAGTGAATTGTATAGAAATGAAAATCCGAAACAAATATTACGAATGATATTTGTTTTTTTAATTCCTTCAATCATTTCGGGTACATTTTGTAAGGAAGTTCCTAGTATAATTCCATCGCATTTTGGGAAAAACGCACCATTTTGTTCCACAACCGCCAAACCAACATCTGCACTTTGTAAGGCAAGGGAATCGTTAATTCCATCTCCAATCATAACTGTTGTGGCGTTATTTTTTAACTCCTCTACTCTGTTTTTTTTGTCGTTGGGATTTTGATTGCTAAAAATATTTTCGGGTTTAATCCATTGTTGATACTTGGTTTTATTTAAATTAGGATCGCCCGATAATAAATAAGTATGATTGTGCTTGCCAAGCGCTATTAAAATTTCGTTTAATTGATGACGATCCTCTAAAGCAATATAAAAACAACCCAATAGTTCGTTATTAAGTTGCGCCCAAATTTCGATTTTCCCTTCTTGATTGCTATTGGATGGTAAACTTAAATAACTTAGTTTACCAATTTTTAAAGTTCCCAGTGCGCATTGTGCTGTCATTCCTTGTGCATCCAATTCCTCAAAATAATCTAATTTAATTTGTTGATTGTATTTAGCTAAATTTTGTAATAAAATTGCAGCTAAAGGATGATTGGCTTGTTTGGCTATGGCGTAAATATAAGGAAAAACTTCTTCTGTATTTATCTTTAAATTATCTTTTGGAACAAAATTACATTGGTATTCTTTAGCTGTTAAAGTTCCCGTCTTGTCCAACACAATATTTTGCACATTTTTCATTTTTTCCACTACTTTAGCCGATTTTAAAAATATGCCATGTTTGGCAACTCGGCGTATTATTGTTCCCCAAATAGTAGGTTGTACCAAAGCCAGGGCACAGGGACAAGCTACTATCCAAACCGATGTAGTGGCAATAAAAGCATTTTGAAAACCCGATTCATTAAAATGATAAGCAAATGCGATAAGTCCTAAACTAACTACAATAATTGTAAAAGCAACAATTAATTTATCCGATATTTCTTTATCACTAGAATTGTTTTGCCATAAACTAAATAAATTGCTGCGTTGCGTATTGCTTACAGCAATTTCAATATCATTCCCCACTACTTTTCCGCCACAAAAAATATTTTCATTTTTAAGTTTTTCTTCGGGTAAAACTTCTCCAGTAATAAACGAATAATCAATTAAGGCATTGTTGCTTAAAATTACGCCATCAAAAGGTATAATTTCGTTTTTACGCACCTTAATTGTATCCCCAATTTTTATTGAGTCTAAGGGTGTAATTGTAAAATCGTTTTCGTTTTTTTTAAGAATTGCTAAAGGTAAATAATCTTGCGCATTACGCTCAAATGATAATTCATCAAAAACTTTACTCTGAAACCATTTTCCTAGTAATAAAAAGAAAATCAAACCTGTGAAACTATCTAAATAACCTGGTTCATTGAGTATAAAGATATCATATAAACTCCTGCTAAACAAAGCTATAATTCCCAAAACAATTGGGAAATCAATGGATAAACGTTTAGATTTAAAACCTAAATACACATTTTTATAAAATATATTGGCACAGTAAAAAAGTACTGGGAGAGACAATAAAATACTTAAATAGGCAAAAAAATCTTTCAGTTGTAAATCGGTAAATTCCGATACATAATCGGGAAAACTCAACAACATCACATTTCCAAAACAAAAACCCGCAACACCAATTTTAATTAGTAAACTTTTATCCTTTTTTTTGGTTTCGCCCCTGTAAAACTGAGGAGGATAGCCAATTTTTTGCAACAATTGTGCAACTTCAAACAAGGACACTTTATGATAATCGTAACGTATAGTAACACGTTTTTTTAAAAACTGAATTTCGGAATGTATGATATTTGTATTTAATTTATTTAATCGTTCCAACAACCAAACACAGCTAGCACAATGTACATCTGGTAAAACAAAAGATACAATGGCGTAATCCTTATTTTTATACGAAAGTAAACTATCTGAAATTTTTTCGTCGAGTAAACTATCCAAATACGAAGTTCCAACTTTTGTTCCTACAGCTTCAGTTGTATTATTTATTTGATAAAAATCATCTAATCCAGCATTGTTGATGATTTGATACACTCCTTTACAACCCTCGCAACAAAAGCTTTTATCCTTGTAAACAATTTTTGTTACAATTTTATCTCCGCAATGAAAACATTGATTATCTTTAACCATGCACCAAAATTATTTAATAGATTTGGTAAATTAAAGTTTAAAAATCATTTTAAAATATGATAAAAATCATATTGAAAATTTGGTTTGATTTAAGATATTTGAATCATGGAATCAAAAAAATCATTTATTATACCACAATGCGCGCAGTGTAGCAGCCAAAAACTATCAGTTTTTGCATGTTTACCAGGGGACGAGTTAGCCGAAATGAGCTCGGCGAAAAGTTGTAATTATTATCGTAAGGGTCAAACTATTTTTTTCGAGGGCAATAACAGTCACGGAATATACTGTGTGCACAAAGGAAAAATTAAAATGCATAAATTAGGATTAGACGGCAAAGAACAAATAATCCGTTTTGCTAAAGATGGTGATATTATAGGTTACAGATCTTTATTAAGTGGCGAGGGATATTCCTTATCTGCTACAGTTTTAGAGGATTCTAGCGTATGTTACATCCCAAAAGATACAATAGTAAATTTAATTATTCAAGATGCACGTTTTGCTTTAAAAGTAATGGAATTGGCTTGTAAAGAAATAGGAAAAGCTACTGATACCATCACAAAATTGGCACAAAAACCTGTTCGTGAACGTTTAGCTGAAGTTTTACTAATTTTAAAACAAACTTTTGGAGAAAAGGCAGACGGTACAATAGATGTAACTTTAACACGCGAAGAAATTGCAAGTTTAGTTGGAACGGCAACCGAATCTTGTATTAGGATATTATCAGAATTTAAACGCGACGGATTAATCCAATTAGATGGAAAAAAAATTCAGATTTTAAATGCAAAACAGTTAATGAAAGAAGGTAATTTGTACGAATAATGATTGAGGAAAAATTGTTTGACGATGCAAAAAAAAGTGCTTTAAATAGCCTTCCTGTTTTATTTCAAAATTCTTTTGCTAATGCAGAGTTGTTCGAACTTAATGCTCAAAACAATTTGCAAAATACAGAAAATATATATCTTTTATTAAGTGGATTTTTATACCAAGAAGATTCTCATAATAATTGTGTTCGATTTATTCAAAATGGTGATATTTTATTTACCGAAAAAATATTATCGCCCTCAATTTCCACAAACAATTTTATTGCCTTAAGCGATTGTGTATTTTTACAAATTTCATTAGAAAAAATCCGATTAGATGTTCAATCTAATCCATTGTATCATTTAGATATACTCAATATTGTTACAAAATCTTTACAGATAATGGATGAACTTTCGGCTAATAAAATTACTTTACCTTTAAAATATCAATTGATAAAATGTATTCAATTGTTAAATAAACAACTCGCCTATCATAATTATCCAATTATCCCTGTAGGTAAAAATTTAATTCAAAACTACCTAAGTTGTTCAACATCAAATATAAGTAAACTATTATCCGAACTAGAAAATCAAAAAATTATCCAATTTGTAGGTAAAGGATTTTGTATTAAAAACAGTAAATTTTTAGATAAGTTATTGGCTTAGATGTGTTTTTTACTTCATAAAAACAGTTCGTTTTAAAATTTGCCAAGTTAAGATTAGCAAAAAAATAATGCTACAAATTAACCATTTAGATGGTCTTTTGTCTTTTTTATTTTCATGAGATTTAAATAGTTTTTGATAAGAATAACCTATTAAAGTAGTTTCAAGTAATTCATCATTTCTATTTATTTCTTCCCCAAAATATCTTTTAGTAATTGCAAAAACAAAATTTTCTCCAACCTGGTCTTCAGTCATTACTTCATCATCAATGTCATCAAAAATATATGTTCTAACTCCGTTTTCATCAATTGTAGATTTACTTAAAAGTTCTTTTTCTTCCTCTAATGGTTTTCCATATTCTACAAATGTTCCATCCTCTGCACTTCCTGCTTTTATACGTAATTTTTCGCCATTTTTAATTATAGCAAATCCCCACAAATTTACCGAACTATGTAAAATAATTGAACAGATTTCGGAATTTGGAAAATGATTTATAATAGAATTAACTGCATCAGAATCCGAATTTTTAAAAAAGTGCATTGGAGTATCTTGCGAACAAATAATTAAATTATTTTTAAATTTTCCAATATACACTTTATTTTCCTCAGGATTTATTACCCTTTCAAACTTTTCGTTTTCAATCTTTTTTAAATCGGAATACCCAATTTGCGAAAGTAAATTTTCATAATCTACTTCTGATGGATTTTTAATAATAATTGTAGATGCTTTCCACCCCATAATTTTTTGTTAGTTAGTATTAATATTTTAAAACTAACCATTTAAGTTAATAACAAACGCATTTAATATACAAGATTCTCTATCAAAAATTTAATAATTCAAATGCGTTTTAATTTTTCAGTGTTAATTATAATAATAAATATTTATTCTAATTCACACTTTACATTTTTATTTTCTGGATTTTCTTTTAATCCATTTTCAAAATTTGTACAAGTGGATTCTGCATCCGATTTTTTTTGATCTTTAATTTCAAAATCTTGATGTTCGTGATGCGTATGATCTCCATGATCTTCATCGTAATGACATCCACATGTGTGACTTCTTGTACAAGAAACATTGCTAAAACATACAATAGCAATTGCGATAATTAAAAAACTTAATTTTTTCATAAACTAATAAATTGATTCATAAATGCAACATTGTTGCAAATATAGTTGTGAATTTTATAAAAATACATTTTTTAATCAAAAAATTTTGAAAGAAGTTTAAGTCTCCTAATTAAAGTTAGGTTTAAACGTGAGTTAGGTTAAAATTGCGTGCTCAGAACGACTGAAAATAATCAGATTCTACTATGAAAAATGAAAAAATATCGGGCTATTTTGAATTTTTTATAGGCAGAAGATAGGTGTTTTCTGTCGAATATAGCTAAAAATAGCGTATTTTTGAAAAATATAAATTCTCAGTAATTTACTTCTAATGAAAAATATAGATAAGTTAAGTTTACAAAATGCTTACAGATTATTTGAATCAGGAGATATCAATCAGATAGAAATTGGCACTACAAAAGGACTTCAAAAAATACACCTTTATCTGTTTAACGATTTATATGATTTTGCTGGACAAATTAGAAGTGTAAACATTTCTAAAGTAGGGTTTAGATTTGATAATTCTTTATATTTAAATGAAATTTTAGTGAAAATTGAACAAATGCCCGAAGGTACTTTTGAAGAAATTATTGCTAAATATGTAGAAATGAACATTGCTCATCCTTTTTTAGAAGGCAACGTAAGAACAATGAGAATTTGGTTAGATATGATTTTAAAATCAAGAATTAAAAAAGTTGTGAATTGGCAATATGTTGATAAAACTTTGTATTTACAAGCAATGGAAAGAAGTCCGATTAATGACCTTGAATTAAGAACATTATTGTTTTCAAACTTAACTCAAGAAATTGATAATAGAGAGATTATTTTTAAAGGAATTGAACAATCATACTATTATGAAGGTTATAAAAAAGAGGAAGATTAAAAAAATTAATTTTACCAATACTGCATTGTCATTTTTAAAAGAGTAGAATTCGAAATGTTTACCAAACAATCGGAGTAATTAGGAGCTCCTTTAATAGATGGTTTTAAATTATTAGAGAAACCGTAACCTTCCTTAGGTAAACCAACTAAATTATAATCCATTTTATCGTTTTTGTTACTATCATCTAGCAAAGTAAAAGTATATTTTCCAGGAGGTAAATCTCTAATTATACACTTTAATTTACCATTTTGCATGTTTTTTTTATCAAAACGATAAAAATACTTCGGGTTATCCGTATATTCTTTTTCGGAAGTGTAGGCAGATACAATTACTTGTCCGGTTGTAGTTTTGATATTATCAATTTCAACAGTAATAGATGATTTATCTGTATCTAGTGTAAAACTTAATAAAATAAAACTTAATAATGTTAAAAATATGATTTTCATTTGAGTATAAAGTTTATGTTATGATTAAAAACAACTCAAAAATAAATCAAGAAATTGTTAATCAAATGAAAAAAATTATAAGAAACCTTTTCTTTTCATAATCGTTTCCGTAAGTTTCAAATCTGCATCAGTTTTAAAAATTTCAAAAGGCAAATAAATAAACTGAGCTTTGCTTAAACTTAACAAATAAGCATCTTTTAATTTATACACATTTTTAATATTTTTCCACTCTAAAGGCATACCATGTTTAGCATCTACCATTAATAAAACCTGTTTTCCATCAATTTGATAACTCATTTTATAAAAAAACATTTTACCTGCTTCGTGTTGGGTAAAACCTGCAAACTGTATCCACCAAAAAATAAAATACAATAATGGAACAGCTAAAGCAAAACTAAACCACCACCAAAAACCTGGTAAAATAAACCCTAAAATTAAAATTAACAAAGGAATTCCTGCCCATTTCCAATCTTTTCTAATCAACGCTTTTGTTGCAATACCAACGTATTTAGAGCTTTGTAACTGGTATTTTTTTGTGGTAACTTTCATAATATTATTATTTGAAAAATATTTGAATTAAAATTATATCTATAATATTTTGCTTAGAATTTTTAAAACTAAGCAATTTTAAAAAGCGCAAATATACAATATAAGCAACTTAAATTAAGTTTGTTTTAAAAATTTAATTAAAAAAATACCTAAATATTATTATTAAGCTTTAAACAATTTGTACATTTACATTTTGTTAGAATTTAAACGTTTTAGAAGACAGAGTATGGGAAATTACAACATTAAAATTGAGCAAGTAAAAGAATCCAGAATTTCAAAAGTTGATTTAAGCGCAGTAGCATTTGGTAAAGAATTTTCGGATCATATGTTTGTGATGGATTATGAAAATGGCGAATGGAAAAATCCTTCTATTGTACCATTTCAAAATATCTCTGTTAATCCTGCTTTTTTAGTTTTACACTATGGACAAGCTATTTTTGAAGGAATGAAAGCTCATAAAGCTGCAAATGGTGATGCTTTATTGTTTCGTCCTGATCAAAATTTTAAACGTTTAAATCAATCTGCAAAAAGATTATGCATTCCTCAAATGGATGAAAATTTATTGTTAGAAGGGTTAAAAAAATTAGTTGAATTAGATATCAATTGGATTCCTAATATCCCTGGAGCTTCTATGTACATTCGTCCATTCGTTTTTGCAACAGATGAATTTATTGGTGTTCGTCCATCTAGCAATTACAAATTAATAATTTTTACTTGTCCAGTAAATAGCTATTACGATAAAGCGGTAAGTGTAAAAATTGAAACAAAATATGCAAGAGCAAGTGAAGGTGGTACAGGTAGTGCAAAAGCAGCTGGAAACTACGCAGCATCTTTATATCCAACTAAATTAGCTAACGAAGAAGGGTACGACCAACTCATTTGGACAGATGCTAAAGAACACAAATACATTGAAGAAAGTGGAACAATGAATTTGATGGTAGTGATTGATGATGTGATTGTTACACCTCCTGCAGGGGATACAATTTTAGGTGGTATAACACGAAAAAGTATTATTCAAATCGCTAAAGATTTAGGATATAAGGTGGAAGAAAGATTATTAGAAGTTCAAGAGGTTGTAAATGCACACAAGGCAGGAAAATTAAGTGATATGTTTGGAACAGGAACAGCTGTAACCATTACACATATTGCAAAATTTGGTTTAGATGGAACAAATTATGAATTACCACCTGCAAACGAGCGCAAAATTTCCAATCATATTAAATCGGTTTTAGAAAAAATAAAACGAGGAGAAGAAAAAGATTTACACAATTGGGTTGTAACAGTTCCAAAAAAATAAAATAAAAAAGCTACAGAAAACTGTAGCTTTTTTATTTTAGAATAAATTATTATAATTTACAATTGAACCTAACGAATGATTTTAAACTTACTTATACAATCTTTGTCTAAAATTTATTATTCGCATTTCCAGCCATTGCCTTCTACATAATTTTTTTCGGCAAATTCTAATTTTTCTCCACATTTTTCTTCTGTTCCACCGTTTTCATAATTCTTATATAAAGTACAATCTTTACATCTTTTACATGAAACTGAAGAAACAAAAACCAAACAAACAATTAAGTACTTTATCATAGCTAAAATTTTTTTTAATTTATGTTATTTTTAGAAGTTTATACGTATTCCGGGTCCGATTAAATAAAATAATTTAGATTGATTTAAAAAATATCCAAATCCCATGTACAAAGGAAAAGACAGTTTACGAGTACTCTTTAAGGGATAAACTGAGCCTAAAACTAAAACACCTAAATCTCTATCTTGTGAGTTCTGACTAAAATTTAGAGCATTTAAAGCAATGAATCCAGCTCCTATTTTATAAGGTTTTTCCACTCTAATTTTTTGCGGTTCATAAAAACTAAATTGTGCTATCATAGCCAAAGAAATACCACCTAAATTAGGAAAACCATCCTCTCCAATTTTTTTAATAATTAAACCCGCTGGAAACGATACTTCAACATCAAAAGAAATTAATTTTTGTAAAACAATAAAAACCTTTTGCTCAAAACCTTCGCCATCGTATTTATTTTTTTTATGTTTTACAACAATTTCGATTTTACTCCAGTCCTCTAGATTATAGGTTTTTCTATCTATATAATCGTTAATTTGAATAATATTGTTACTACAAGTTTTTCCGTTTACAAAATTAAATCTTGGGGAATTTTCACTCGGACAAAATTCTAGATTATCAATAGTTTTAATTTCAATCAGTTCATTTCTTGGCCCTAATAATCTTAAATTAATTTCGATAAATTGCTTACCATATAAATTTTCGTAGTTATCAATTAAATCTGTATCAAACTCTAAAACAACATCTTTAATTACATCATTAGCAAAAATAGTTTCATTTAAACGAGTTAAAAGTTTATCTCCATGCCCATAATTTACTTTTACAAAATCTAATTTTTTTGGTCGCTGATACTCTTTTACAATTAGCTGATTTCCCAATTGTTTGTTTTTATTAAAAATTTCAATACTTTTTTTCTTAAAATCAATAGGGATTTCTATAATAAAATTTGCCATAACATCATTATTTACAGCCAAAGTATCTTTAATAAAATAAGTAATATCCTCTAATATTAAATTGGCTCTACTTAAGCCTACACCTCTAAATCGTATATTAATTCTTTCGCCAGGATATACCTCATTTGTATTGGTCCAATCGTTTCCTTCTCTTAAAATTTCAATCGAATTAATTTTAACATCTGGCAATAAATTGGTGTTTGTTAAAAATTTTGGAACATCACCATCTTTTATAAATAAAAATCCATCAGTCATGGAATGAAAAGCATAAGGACGTATCACACAAATTACTTTATCATTAGTTAACCTAGTTTTAGTAAACAATTCTGCAATCAACTCACCTCCTCTATCCTCTTGTTTTTCAATTCTATAAGTTTTTTCCAACTCCAATAATCGATGATTTTCTAAAGTAATTTCTATAGGAGTTTTAAAATTAGGTGGAACAATAATATTTTTCTCATCTACACGTAAAAAACTTAATCTTGAGGCTCTTATATTAAATTTATATTCCTTAACTGGTAAATCGTAACTAATAATCCCATTAGTATTTATAAATGGTTTTTTAGTAGAAAAAACTAAAGGGAGATTTTGTTGTCCCATTTTATTTGGAATAATATAAATAAAAGCCTTTCCATTTTCCTCTTTTAATTGATAATCAAAATAGTTAACATGCTGCCATTCGCCGCTTAATTTTAAGTTTGAAATATTATTGGTAATAATTTCATATTTTTTTTCTTCCCCAATATACACATCTTCAATGGGTTGGTAAAATACAGCAGTAGTTTTTGTATATGGAAAAATAGGGATTTGAATATTTGAGGTTTTGGATTTATTTTCGATTTCAAAATTTAATGCTAAAAAATCAGTTGACGAAAGTTGATTAAATTGGATTCGAAATTGATAATAACTGTTGTTAAAAAACAAAATACTATCTAAAATTTGATAATCTTTAGAGGGAATGAGTTGTAGTTTAGAAATATCACTTTTATTAATTGGATATATTTTTACTTCAATAATCTGATTTTCCGAACTATATTCAAAAGGTAAATAAAATTTACCTCTAAACTGCAAGATATTTTTTTGAACAGAAAAAACCGTTGTATCACTTGTAATTTCAATATCTTGAATTCCCCAATTATTATCCAATAATTTTTTAGCAGAAAGGTTTATGCTAAACCAACTACAAAAAATTAAACCTATAAAAAATTGAAAACGCATAGTCAAAATCAAAAAATTTGCACTAAGATAATAAAATTGAACTAAACCTTAATTTATTTACAAGCTTTAACAGTACAATTTTTGGAAATCTAAAGTTAAATCAAATAAAAAAGCCGTCTGTATAAGACGGCTTTAAAAATTTATTATTTCAAATTATTTTTTAATAATCTTAACCTGTTTTACTTCATTTTTATTTACACTTCTAACAATATACACTCCTGGTTTTAAATCTTCACCAAAAATTATATTATTTTCTATTGGTAAAGATTGAACTAATTTTCCACTAACATCCAAAACCTCTAATAAATCTAAATCAGAATTGTTTACTGTAAAAATTCTGTTAGAAGGATTAGGATATATCTCTAAATCTGCTGGTTTAATATTATTACTTGAAGTTGGTAAACATTCGTAGTGTGAAGCATTAATAATTGCACGAACAGGAACTCTATCACAAACACTTCCAGTTAACAATTTCATATTGTAAAAATATCCATAATTAGTACCTAATACATAGGCATCACCGTGAGGTGCACTCCAATCGTCGTAGGTTCTTCCGCTAATTGTTACAATATTTGGTATCACAAAATCAGCTCCACCTCCTGCTTCAATCAATAAATTAGAAGCTGATCCTACTGCATTTATAAAATAAGTTCCCGGTTGTAATTCAAAATTTAAATCTAAAGTTGTTAATCCAGTAACATTGTTAAAAGTTTTTGTTCTAACTACGCTAACGCCATCGCTACCTACAATATTTATTTTAACCAAACCACCTTGTGCATTAACATCTATAGATTTTATAGTTAATGGAGCCGATACAACAATACGATTTGCATGAGGATTAGTAGTAGATTGCCATCCAGCTGTTGGGGCAGTTCGCATTATAGTTACCTCATTGTTTGCAACTCCAGCAGCTTCAACCCAAAAAGTTGTGTTAGTTGTTATATTTGGTGTATATAAAGTTCCTGTAAATAAAGAATTTCCTCCTGTTTGATTTGCAAACCAATCCACAGATGTACTAGCTTGTAACTCTGCAACACCTGCTCTACAAATTGTATCGTTTTCTACTACAGGTAAATCCGATGTTACATTTACACTTGCATTAACAGCCGCACAACCTGATGCACTTACTGTAGCCGAATAATTTCCTGCTGAATTTACAACTAAACTAGTTGAATTGGCATTAGGTATAACTTGATTATTTCTTCTCCACTCAATAGTTCTATTGGTAAGATCAGTATTTACTGTTAAAGTTGCTGAAGAAGGCGAACATAAATTAACTGGATTACCTAAAGATATTGCTGGTAAAGTTGCAGTTACTACAACTTGAGCACTTTTACTACAACCATCTTGTGTAACTTCTACGCTGTATGTTCCTGCTTGATTTACGGATAATGTATTAGCAGTTGCACTATTATTTACCAAAACAGTAGATCCTCTTCTCCAAGTGAAGGTTCTACCTGTTGCAGTTTGAAGATTTGAATTTAAAGTTAAACTTCCTACTCCACACAAGCTTCTTTCGTTTCCTAAATTAGGTTCAGGTGTGGCACAAGCGTACTGCTGAACTGCTTCATACATACATCTTGTTAAACTAAATTGGTCATCTCTATCTTGAGATAATTCCCAAGTCCACAATCCTGCTCCTTTGTATGTTTCCATAACTAATTTGGCTTTATCTTGAATTAATGGACAAGAGTTGTAAGCCTGTCCACTAAAAACCCCATCGGCATCATTAAAAAAGCCTGAAGGATTTGCTGCAGAGAAATCTCTATATCGTTGTGCAGAATTAGAATAAAAAGGAATAGCAATTACTAATTTTTCGGCTGGCGTATTTTTACCAGTAGTAGTACCTCCACAAGTTGAAGGTAAACCAGTAGTCCACTTACGTAAAGCGCGTTCAGCAATTGCATAAGATGAATGATTTGTAGCATCGCATACACAGCAGTTTCCACCAGCATCAAAAGCCATTATATTAATAAAATCAGCGAAACCAATAGATGTAGAATTTATTCCATCTGTATTCCAAACCAATGGAGCTACTGCCATAGATAAAAGCAATTTTTTACCCATTTGAGGCTCAATTCTAGTTAGCATACTTTTTATTTCACCCATTAATAAAGCTAAATTAGCAGCGTCACTAGCAGCTGGGAATTCCCAATCTATATCAACACCATCAATATTGTATGTTCTAAAGATATTTTCTAAATCTGTTACAAAAGTTGCTCTTAGTTGTGCATTTGCAACTACTGTACTAAAACTTCCTGAACTATTTGCTCCACCAATACTCACATGCACTTTCACACCTTTTGCATGTGCAGCAGTAACCAAAGGTTGTAAAGTTCTGGTTAATCCATTGGGTGTTGTAGGAGCTAAATTTCCATTAGTATTTGGAAACAAAAAAGCATAATAAATGTCTGTTAAGTAATCTAGTTGTAATCTGGATATTTCGGCTGTTGGATTGGCTAACCAATCTGGAAAAAAACCTGCTACTTTTTGAGCAGATAATGGCTTAATTAAAGCAATACTTAAGCATAGAGATAATAAAAAATTTTTCATAGTAGGATAGTTTAACGGTATGCTAAAATACAAAAAAAAGATTTTCGAAACTTTACATTAACTTAACCTATAACTTTTTTTTAAGTATTTTAACTTATAACTACCCTACGAATTCATACAAAAACTTTGCGCCCTTTGCGATAAACTTTGCGCTCTTTGCGTAAAAACCCAATCGATAAGTAAATTATAAAAACGGTAATTTAACTACTTTTGCTAATAAATTTTTATTGCGAATTTTAACGTATATAGTCGAATTGATTGTAGCATATTGCTTTTGAACATAAGCCATTCCTATTCCTAAATTTAAGGACGGTGAAGATGTTCCGGATGTAACTTTACCAATTATCTCATCTTGTTCGTTAACCAATTCGTATCCACTTCTAGGAATCCCTTTCTCTTCTAAAACAAACCCAACCAACTTACTATCAACACCTTGAGTTTTATGATTCATAATAAGCTCTTTACCTACAAAATCCTTATCCAAAGAAGTAACCCACATTAAACCTGCAGCTACTGGAGATGTGGTATCATCAATATCATTACCATATAAACAAAATCCTTTTTCTAATCGCAAAGTATCACGTGCAGCTAATCCAATAGGTAAAATTCCATACTCTGCTCCTGCTTCCATAATGGCATTCCATATTTTTTTAGCCACATTATTTGGAACATAAATCTCAAAGCCCCCAGCTCCGGTATAACCCGTAGCCGAAACCACTAATTGTTCGCCTTCAATAGTGCATTCCACAAAATTATAATACTGGACCGTATCTAAAGGATAATCGCTTAGTTTTTGTAAAACTTGAACGGCTAACGGACCTTGTAAAGCAAATAAACATGTTTGGGAAGATAAGTTGGTAATTTGTACATCACCTTTTTTAAATTGATGAATCCAATCCCAATCCTTTTGGATATTAGAAGCATTCACCACCATCATAAACTTTTGTGCATTAAAACGATACACCAATAAATCATCCACTATCCCACCAGTTAAATTAGGTAAATAAGCGTATAAAATTTTACCATCGGTAAGTTTTTGTACGTTGTTGGAAACCACATATTGTAAAAAAGCCTCCGCATCTTTGCCCTCAACTAAAAATTCGCCCATATGGGAAACATCAAACATCCCTACTTTTTCGCGCACGTTGATATGTTCTTTCACCACACCTTCGTATTGAACAGGCATTGCATAACCAGAAAAAGGAACTATTTTAGCACCTAATTTTTCGTGCACATCGTTTAAAACTAATTGTATCATATATTTTATGTAAAAAATAAAAAATCAAATTTATACCAAGTAAACTAGTAAAAAAAAGCTTTAACTAATTATAACCTCAATAAAATTAATGCGCATCTAACCAATTTTGTCCAAAATTCATCTCCACATCTAAAGGCACATTTAACTTTACTGCATTTTGCATCCCATTTTTTA